>WBZQ01000035.1_pt1 | contig 162777 bp, 167 predicted proteins | sample 5204251 | NCBI WGS metagenome assembly WBZQ01 (sample SAMN12412402, study PRJNA552823) | activated sludge metagenome | isolation source: activated sludge from nitrification reactor of wastewater treatment plant... | place: USA: Virginia | collected 2017-09 | reverse complement strand
GGCGCAGTGACAGCTCCATCGCGGACTGGACCTGAGCCACGAACCGTTCTTCTTCCCGTTTCGTTTGGACGAAGGATTTCACGACGCGGATCCCTGCAATGACTTCTTCGACCAGCGTGCTGACGGAGGCGGTTTGGTCCTGGATCTTGGTGGACAGCGCCCGGAGTCGCCGACCGAACAGTTTGGCCACGACGACCAGCATCGGGAGCAGCACCAGAATGAGCAGGCAGAGTTGCCAGTTCATGGCGAACAGGAAGCCCGCACCGCCGATGAAGGTGACGATTTGTTTGGCGGCGTCGATGGGCGTATCGGTTACGACATTTTGGATGACGGTGACATCGTTCATGAGGCGGGACATCAATTCGCCGGTGCGGCGCTTCGAGAAGAAGTTGACCGACAGCGTCTCGAGATGTGCGAAGAGATGGATCCGGAAATCCGCCATCACCCGTTGGGAGACCCAGGCGGTGAGGTAACTGTGCCCCATCGAACATAACCCCTGGATCAAGACCAAGCCCAACAAGAGCAGGATCATTTCTGTCATGCGCGCGGCATCGTGCTGGACGGTGATGACGTCCCAGAGGGTGCCGCCTAAGCGAAGGAGGGCAAGGTTGATGGCGGCAACCGCCATGACCATGACGGCAGCCGCCATCATGCGAGGGACGTAGGGCTTGAGGAACGGAAAGAATCGTTTGAACGAGAACATGGTGTTACGACAATGGTTTCAGAGGGGGCAGGCCTGTAGCGTATCACCGTTGGTGGCGGCGATACGCATACGACATGACCTTCGTGATGAGGTGAGATCGCGCTAGAGCTGAGCGATTGACTCGATCAGGTTCTTATTGATCGCCACGAAGTCCGACCGATCCTTATCGTTGATCAACACGTCAGTCAGACTGATAAACAGCCGCTGCTCTTCGTTGATCGCGTCGGACACACGATTACGCATGGGCGGGATCAGGAAATCCCCGACGTAGATACAGTTCACCGTTCGAACGCGGATGCGAACTTTTTTTCCTTCGGGCACGGATCCCTCCGTCCATTATGTCGTGATGGGCTCAGCTCTTGCGACGCAAGAATTTCTGACGCCGGCGCAACTTCTTGTACTTGTGCTTGCGCATCTTCTTCCGGCGTTTCTTGAGGACACTCGCCATACGTTCAATCTCCAACTGCTAGGCGCGGGAGTCTAGTGGGTTTCGTTCCAAAAAGCAAGCCAAGATTCTGACGCTTTGTCGGTTGTCGTTTCGCTTGCGGGCATTGGGCCAGTGCGGTGTCGGGGCCGAGTCTGTTGCTTGACCTCTTTCTGTCAAGGTTCCTATACTGCGCCATGATCCACTCTGACGCAGTCCGGTGTGCTCGTATCACCCGCCTCTTTTTGTGTCTCCTGCTCGGTATGATCGTAGGTTGTGCAGGGAAAACCCTTCAATACAAAGACGACCACGACAGAATTCTCCGGATCGACCAGGCGGTGGAATCCCTCCGTAAGTCCTACGTAGAGAAGGACCGCAGTGCGCTGGAGGCGCTGCTGTTGCCGTCCGGGAGTCTGGATCAGGTACAGCGGGATATCCACGGCGACTTCGACACCTTTCGCGAGATTCAATTGGAGTTTTCGATCGAGCGCATTTTGATTGAAGGCGACAATATCGATGTGTTCGTCCATTGGCAGGGGCAATGGAAACGGGATCCAGCCGAAGTGGGTACGCGCCAGCGCGGGCATGGACGGCTGGCCTGGGTCGGGACGAAATCGATTCTGCTTCGAGAAGCCCAGGGCGATCTGCCGTTCGGCATGGGTACACGTGCAAACCTGGGTGAAAACCCGGCGCGCGGGCAAGCCAATCCCTAATCATGTCAGTCCGCAGCGCATCTCCCAAAATTGAAACAGACTTTCTCGTGGTCGGAAGCGGTGTTGCGGGGTTGCGCGCCGCCATCGAGCTGAGCCGCGCGGGGCGTGTGCTGATGCTGACCAAGGGGCATCCCTTGGAGAGCAATTCGATGTATGCCCAGGGCGGGGTCGCGGTGGCGCTGAGCGAGGAAGATGATGTCGGCAGCCATCTTACCGATACCATCAAGGCCGGTCACGGCCTCTGTCGCCGTGAAGCTGTGCGCGTGCTGGTCGAGGAAGGGCCGGAGCGCATTCAGGAACTGATCGCCTGGGGCGCGAAGTTCGACAAGATCGGCAAACGGTTCGCGTTTACGCGCGAAGCCGCACATAGCCGGAGCCGTATCCTGCGCGCGCGCGGCGATGCGACCGGGAACGAGATGGTGCGCGCGCTCATGACCTACGCGGCCAGGCAGCCGCGCATTCAGCGACTGGATCGGCGATTCACGGTAGACCTTGCGGTGGTCGATGGACGTTGTTGCGGGGCTATCGTTCTGAACGAGATGTCGGGCGAACGCACTGTGTTGCCGGCCAGTGCCGTGGTGTTGTCCACCGGCGGCGCGGGCCAGGTCTACGCGCGCACAACGAATCCAGGCAACGCGACGGGCGACGGCATGGCGATGGCGCTCCGAGCCGGGGCGTTGTTGATGGATATGGAGTTCGTGCAATTTCATCCCACGTCGCTGTATCTGCCGTCGAGCCCGCCCTTTCTGCTGTCGGAGGCCATTCGCGGCGAAGGTGGACAGCTCCGGAACATTAAGGGCGAGTTGTTCATGCATCGATACCATCCGGACGGTGCTCTCGCGCCGCGCGATGTGGTCTCGCGGGCGATCTGGTCGGAAATGGCGGCCACCCGCGCGCGGCATGTGTATCTTGATGTCACGCATCTGGGCGCGGCTTTTGTGAAGCGACGGTTCCCGACTATCTATGCGACCTGCCTGCGGTACGATATCGACATGACAGAAGAGTGGATTCCGGTCTCGCCCAGCGCCCATTACATGATGGGCGGAGTGTGGACGGATGTGCATGGCGCGACGACGCTGCCGGGGTTGTATGCGGCGGGTGAAGTGGCCTGTAGCGGTGTGCACGGGGCTAATCGGTTGGCTAGTAATTCGTTATTGGAAGGGCTGGTCTTCGGCATGCGGGCCGCGCAATCCGCGGTGGCTCATGCGGGGCGCTATCCTGATCCGGTGCCTATGCCCGCGATCGAAGAACTCGAGCAGGGCCGGCCGACCGACTTCGACGATCCGGAGAAACTCCGAAGCTCGCTTCGGCGGTTGATGTGGGGCAAGGTCGGGCTCGTGCGCTCGGGGGATTCGCTGATCAGCGCCTCGGCACAACTGGTCCGCTGGATGCGTCTGTTGACGAAGCCCTTCTCCTCACGGGCTGCGCTTGAAGTGAAGAACATGGTGCAGGTGGCGCGCTGCATCACCGATGCGGCGTTATGGCGGGAAAATAGCGTCGGGGCCCACTACCGGGCGGACTTTCCCGAGGCCAAACGGCCTGGGTGGAAACAACATAGTCAGTTGTTGTTGGAAACTGCTCAGGCTACCGGGACGCCACCAAAGGAGCGAGAGCTCGTCCTTGCGCCCGAGGCGCCGGTGCGCGGTAGGTCCGGGAAGAAGAAAGCCGGTCGTTCGTAAGAAACGTGCGGTAGTACCCAAGGACTTTCAGCACGTACTGCCTGGTTTCCGGGATCGGCGGAAGTCCCTGGTACCGTTCCACCGCATGTTCCCCCGCATTGTAGGCCGCCAAGGCCAAGGGCAAATTGCCGTTGAAGCGGTCGAGCAGTTGCCGCAAGTATTTTGTCCCGCCGCCGATATTCTCATCCGGATTATACGAATCCCGCACATCCAAGCGAGCGGCCGTCTGCGGCATCAGCTGCATCAGCCCGATGGCGCCCGCGCGTGAAACCGCCAGCGGGTCGAAGTCCGACTCGGTTTTGATCACCGCACGAATCAAGGCCGGGTGTAGGCGGTGGGCGCGCGAGTGCCGGGCGATCACCGTCTCCAAGTCACCCGCGGGGATGACGCTGCGAGACCGGGGCAGTTCTGAAATCACGCGCCTATATCGTGGATCGTTAGGGACGTTTGTCAGTGAGATGGTTCCGTTGGCATCGATGTATTGATACACCTCTGCTTGAGCGGGAAGCGTCGCCAGCAGCAGGGCTGCGGAGGCGAGGAGTCGTGCTGTGGTACGGCTGAAATAAGCCATTGGGTTTGGGCACCGGTAGTCGATGCTTCAACCGTAGCAGCTGACCCCCTACCTGTCAAAACCAGTCGCCCGCTGTTTTGATAGGGTTCGGTGGCGTAAATGCTTGATAACAAATGTGTTGTGCGGATTGTTGTTATGGGGATGGTTCGACGAATCGCGTTCGACTGGCGGCGAATCTCGTCTGAATCCGTCGGGTGAGGGGGCCGGGGTGACCGTCCCCGATCAGGAATGAATCGACCCGTGACACCGGCATGACCTCCATGCTGGTGTTCGTCAAAAAACATTCGTCAGCCTGGCGCAGATCGGTCACGTGGTAGTGCCCTTCCCGGACGGGCAAGCCCTCTTCCTGTGCGAGGGTCATGACGATGGTCCGCGTGATGCCGTCTAAAATGCCGCAGTCCAAAGCCGGGGTATGGACTGTCCCCCCTGAGATGAAAAACAGATTGCTGATGGTGCATTCGGTCAGTTCGTCTCTCCAGTTCAGGAAGAGGCTGTCGAAGGTCCCGGCTGCGATGGATTCGCGTTTGGCCAAAATGTTGTTCAGAAAATTGGTGGATTTGATGTGCGGGGACAGGGCTTCGGGCAGATTCCGTCTGGTTGTGGCCACGGTGAGGGACACGCCGTCGCGTGAAAGCGCCGGCGGAGAGGGATGGAGCGCCTTCGTCATGATGACGACAGTAGGGCGCGGACATAGTGCGGGATCCAAGCCGATCTCTCCTTCACCGCGTGACACGGTAATGCGTAAATAGGCATCGACGCGTTCGTTGCCGACGTCATTACGGCGCATCGCCTCATGGAGCAACTCAGGCCATTGTGAGTCCGGGATGGGAATCGTGAGGCCGATGGCCTCGCCTGAGCGCCGGAGACGAGCCAGGTGTTGGTCGCGCATGAAGATGCGGGCTCCATAGGAACGGAGGGTTTCGTAGACTCCGTCGCCATACAGAAACCCGTGATCGAACACCGACACGACAGCTTCTTCTTTGGGCACGAATCGATCATTCAGAAATACCCACATCAGCAGCCAGCCTCCAGAATTTTGAAAAACGCGCCCGCCTTGGCCAGCGTTTCGTCGTATTCGCGGTCGGGATCGGAATCGGCCACAATACCCGCGCCGACTTGCAAGTACCCTTTGTTTTTCGTCAGGACCAGGGTGCGGATGAGGATGTTCAGGTCCAGGTCCCCGCTCCAACTGAAATAACCCAGTGCTCCAGTGTAAAGGCCCCGACGCACCGGTTCCAGTTCTTCGATAATCTCCATGCAGCGGAGTTTGGGGACGCCGGTGATGGTTCCGCCGGGGAACACAGCTTTGACAAGATCGAACGGCGAAATGCCCGCTCGCAGCGTGCCGACCACGTCTGACACCAGGTGGCTGACGTGCGAATACTGTTCGATGGTCATGAATTCATCGACCCGCACCGAGCCATAGCGGCAGACCTTACCGAGATCGTTTCGTTCGAGATCCACCAGCATGACATGTTCGGCACGTTCCTTGGGATTGGCCAGTAACTCGTCCCGTAACTTCTGGTCTTGCTGTTGTCCGCTGCCACGGGGCCTGGTGCCGGCGATCGGTCTGGTGCTGGCCTGCGAGCCGGACAGTCGCACGAGCCGTTCGGGGGAGCTACTGACGAGGCTCAGTCCGGGGAATCGCACGAGTCCCGCAAAAGGGGACGGGTTCACGCGGCGGAGGCGGTTGTAAAGTTCCGAGGCGTAACGATCGAATTCCGATGCTGATGTGGCAGTCCCGAGGTCCAGGGTAAAGCGATGCGACAGGTTGGCCTGATAGATGTCGCCGGCCGCGATGTATTCTTGGCATCGCCGGACGCGAGCGGTATAGGCGTCGCGTGGTTGACTGGGGACAAACGTTGTCTGGGTGGGCCAGGATAGCGAGGTGCTTGAAGTTCTTGGGCTGGTCAGGCGGGCTTCCAACTCGGCCAGCCGGTCACAGCCTTCGCGATAGAGTTTCTCACGGGGTTCAGCCTGGAATCGCGAGAGGGGCGGGCAATACATCAGGTACAGCCGGTCTGCGTGGTGATCGAGCGCGGCCACGAGGTCAAAAAAGGCCATTTGCAGGTCGGGTAGCCCCATGTCGTCAGGGGCCAGGGTGGGGAGTGATTCAAATGAGCGGACGAGATCGTAACTGAGGTATCCGACGGCACCGCCGTAAAACGGCGGCAGATCGTCCGGGTGCAGAATCCTTGAATCGGCAAGCGCCAGGCGAAGGGCATCAAATGCGGAGCCTTGTGAAACTGTGACCTGTCCTTCGGTCTCAATCCGGTATTCCTGCGCCTGACCGGTCAAGAGCAGGTACGGATCGCTGCCGAAAAATGAATACCGCGCGGTGGCACTGGTGCCGTTCCCGCTTTCCAGGAGAAAGGATGGACGGTCACCCTGGGATAGGCGTTGATAGAGCTCGAAGGCGTCAACCTGCGGTTGCGGGCGGACCACCACCAACGGTTGAGGCGGGCCGCTGAGAAACGCCTGATGCGAAGAAACAGTCATGGACCTGTCTGTCACGGGGGGTGTTGTGCCCGAGAAAAAGACTATACCGCATCGTGAGGCCGGGTCATAGCAGGCCAACTTCTTGACAAGCCCCCAGCGAATTTGCTTGAATGGCGCGCCCGCCGATGGGTGCACTCCATCCGACTGCGCTGGAGAGTGCGGCACGTGAGCATGTGATGCCCCCCTCTCAGGATCCGTTATATGCGGGGCTCGGGCAGGCTGTCCGGATCGGGACGGAACTGCTCGCTGCGTTGATTGTCGGGGGAGGGTTGGGCTGGGTGATCGACACCTACCTGTTGGACTCCAATCCATGGGGACTGGTAGCCGGGTTAGGGTTGGGCGCTGCAGCCGGTATTCGGAATGCCTATCGATCGGCGCAACGATGGCAAAGTTAACCAGAATCGTCTGACTGAAAAAGGATCATCGTGGAAGAAAGTCCGTTACATGCATTTGAACTGCACGATCTGATTCCGCTCGTGCCGGCCGGCGTTGATATTTCCATCAACAAAGCCGTGATCCTGATGTGGGTGGTGGTGGGCCTGGTGGCCTTCCTGATGATCTCTGCCGCCGCGGCGCGTAAGTTGGTGCCCGGGAAGTTGCAAAACCTGGCCGAGTTGATCGTTGAGTTTATTCGCGGGATCATTTTGGACACCATGGGCGAGCCGGGAATGAAATATTTCCCGCTGATCGCTACGCTGTTCCTCTTCATTCTCTTCGCCAATCTGCTCGGCTTGATTCCTGGTTCCTATACCGTCACCAGCCAGATCATTGTCACCGCGGTGTTTGCCGTGGGGATTTACGGGTTGAGCCTGGTGTTGGGATTTTCGCTCCACGGGATGAAGTTCCTCGGCATTCTCGTGCCGCCCGGCACGCCGGGCTGGCTGTTGCCGCTGATGATTCCCATTGAATTGATCAGCCAGTTGGCGCGCCCCATTTCGCTGGCGGTGCGGTTGTTCGCGAACATGACCGCCGGCCACGTCATTTTGGGTGTGTTGTTCGGATTGGCCATCAGTGGCGGCTTGCTGATTGGCTGGTTGCCGTTTGCCTTCACCATCGCGATGAATGGTCTCGAAGTCGGCATTGCGTTTATTCAAGCGTATATTTTTACCGTGCTGAGCTGTGTCTATTTAGGGGATGCCGTGACCTTGCACGGTCATAGCGAGCACGCACACTAGGTCGAGTTGTCTATAAAGGGAGGAGAGGACACACAATGGATGCAGCAGCAGCAGCGTTGGTAGGCATGGGGTTGGCGGCGGCAGGATTTGCCGGAGCCGGCGTGGGCATCGGGTACATCTTCGGGAAAATGATTGAAGCCGTGGCCCGGCAGCCGGAAGCGGAAGGCCGCGTCGGCAAGTACATGTGGATCGGATTCGCCTTGGTCGAAGCCATCGCCTTGTACGGGCTGGTCATTGCGTTCATCATCATGGGCTTGCGCAAGTAGGCGCATCGACGGTCGAGCCCTGGTGCTGGGGCCTAGGCCCGGCTCAGAACCCTCAACTCATTGGGTAACAGACTATGCCTCAATTTGAATCGCATTTCTTTTCGTCGTTGATCTTCTGGGAGATTCTCTCCTTCGGGATCCTCTTCTTCCTGCTCTACAAGTACGCGTTCCCGAGCTTGTTGGGCATGCTGGAAGAGCGCGAGAAAAAGATCAAGGACAGTCTCGATCAGGCCGAACGTCACCGTACTGAGGCCGAGCGAAAGCTCAAGGAATACGAAGCCAAGCTGGCGACGGCGGCCAAAGACGCGGAAGCGTTGTTGGCTCAGGCCAAAGAGCGCGCACAGCGGCTGATGGATGAAAATGAGCAGCGCATGACAGCGGATGCAGAGCGGATCAAGGGCGACGCGACTCGTGAGATCGAGACCGAACGCCGCAAGGCCATTCAGGACATTCGTGCACAGACGACGGATTTGGCGATGATGGTCGCGGAGAAGGTGGTCGGACGGGCATTGACGGATGGCGATCATCGTCGTCTGGCAGATGAAGCCCTGGATGCCCTCGCGAAGACCTACCAGAGCCGGAATTAGTTGCTTACGCCGGGGGGGTGAGAGTGACGCCCCCCTGGCGGTATCCTTCCAAGTCCAGCGTCACGAAGCGATAGCCCAGCCCTTTTAAAATTTCTACCAGCCGTTCTCGGCGACCAGCTGCCAGCACATTCGGTAGGTCTTCCACCGCCAACTCGATCCTTGCCAATTCGCCATAGTCACGTACTCGGCACTGGCGGAAGCCTTCCTGGATCAACGCGGCTTCCGCACGTTCCACTCGCGAGAGGGTGCTTCGCGTGATGGTGATTCCGCGGGGCACACGGGAGGAGAGGCAGGCGGCAGCAGGCTTATCCCAGTTCGAAAGTTGCAGCGTTCGTGCAGCTTCGCGGATGTCAGCCTTCGTGAATTGAGCTTCCAGTAGGGGGCTGCGCACACCCCACTCTCGAGCGGCCTTGAGGCCCGGCCGATCGTCTCCCAAATCATCTACGTTGGTGCCATCGACGATGCAGGTCGCACCATACTCACTTCTGAGCGTGCCCAGCAGCGAATACAGGTCGGTCTTGCAGTGGTAGCAGCGGGCGGCGTCATTCTGAACAAATTCTGGAATCTCCAGCTGATCCGTTTCGACCAGGCGATGGGCCGCGCCAATTTCTGAGGCAATGTCGCGGGTCGCCTGCAGTTCAATTGCAGGAAGTGTGGGGGAAACGGCGGTGACTCCGATGGCCTTCGTGCCCAGTTCATCATGGGCCAGCTTGAGGACCAGCGTGCTGTCGATGCCTCCAGAAAACGCCACAACGACCGTCCCCATCTCTCGAAGGATGTGCCGGGCGCGTGAGACCTTATCGAGGAGCGTGCTTGTGGAGACCATGGGGGCTTCCGGAGTTGCGAGGCCGTCGAGTAGGGGCTGCCGCTACTGTTTGACTTTGGCCTTCGCGATCGACCCGACGACGACTAAGGCATAATGCTGTGGGTCGAGGTATTGCTTGGCCACGCGGAGGACATCGTCCTTGGTGACCTTTTCGATAGCTTTGGGGTAGTTGGTGAAATAGTCCAGTCCCAAGTTGTAGAGCTCCACCTGAGCCAGGACGTTCGCCAGCTTGGCACTGGAATCAACCCGCAGCGGGAAACTGCCGACGATGAAGGACTTTGCTTCGCTCAATTCCTGATCTGTCACCGGGGCATCGCGCATGCCTTTGATCTCAGCCAGAACGCCCGTGATGGCCTGGTTCGTCACTTCAGTCCTGGTCTGTAAGTTGATGAAAAATGCCCCGGGCATCAAGCGCGAGTCGAACTGGCTCATGATGCCGTAGGCGAGTCCCTGCTTGTCCCGGATGGAGTCCATGAGGCGCGAGGAGAACCCGCCTGCTCCCAAAATATAATTCATGACCGTGATTGCGTAGTAGTCGGGATTGGTCCGGCTGATGCCGGTATGCCCCAAGACAATCGTGGACTGCGTAAGATCCTTTTCGATCAATTGAACCATTTTCCGGTCGATCGGGGCCGGCTTTTTCAGTTGATACGGCGATGGAGGACCCTTCTTCCACGATCCGAAATGGGTCTGCACCAAGGTGCTCGCCTGTTCCTGGCTCAAGTCCCCGACAATGACGAGGATCGTCTGATTCGGCAAATACTCTCGGGCATGGAACTGCTGGACATCGGCGACCGTAATCTTGTTGAGGGTTTCCTCCGTGCCATGGGCCGGCCAGCTATACGGATGGCCGTGGAAAATCAATTGATGGAAGGCCTTCATGGCGACATTGCCGGGATCGTCATCATCGCTGACGATTTCTCCGAGGATCTGAGTACGGACCCGCTCGAACTCCTGCTTGTGAAACGCGGGGTGCTGCAGCACGTCGGCCAGCAGAGCAAAGCCAAGGTCCGCATCCTTCTTGAGCACGCGCGCCGACGCGGTCGTGAAATCCTCCGCTGCATGGGCTCCCAGTGAGCCCCCCACGAAGTCGATCTGTTCCGCGATTTGTCGAGACGTGCGTGAAACCGTCCCTTCGTCCAGAAGGCTGGCGGTGAGATTGGCCAGACCGGCTTTGTCCGGCGGGTCTTGCGCCGATCCCACTTTTACCAGGGCGTGGATTTCTACGGTTGGCAGAAAATGTTGCTCGAGAAACAAGACGGTCATGCCGTTGGCGGTCACGGAACGGGTCGGGATGATGTCGGCGGCCTCCGTCCGGGCGACGGGCAGGAAGAGTATCAGACAGATCAATGCAAGGCAGAGCCGGCCTGCGTGCTGACCGTTTTCGTGTCGGGATGCCGGGAGAAGGAGGTGTCGTCGCGTCATCTGTCTGTGCTCCCTAGTGGGATTGGGCCGGTGACGCTGATTGCGCTTGCGGAGGGAGTGGAATCAACGTTCCCGTCGTGCGCATATCTGCCGCCAGATATTGCGCGGCGACCCGCTGAACGTCTTGCGCCGTGACAGCGCGGGTCCGTTCAACAAATTGGCTGACTTTGCGCCATCCTGCCCCGATCGTTTCGGCTTCTCCGAGCAACATGGCCTGGCGGAAGTTGGAATCCTGTTCGAAGATGTGGGCCGCCTCGATTTGATTTTTTGCGCGTTGAAGTTCCAACTCGCTGGGCGGTTCCATCTGGAGGCGCTGAATCTCTTTGAGGACTGCGTCTTCGACGGCTTCGACTTTTTCCCCCGGTTTCACGACGGCATAGAAGTAGAACAGCCCCGGGTCGGCCTGCATCAATCCGTAATCGGCACCCACCGCCAGGGCGGTCTTCTGCTCATACACGAGACTTTGGTAGAGCCGGGCACTCTTGCCGTGGGACAAGATTGCTTCGAGCACGTTCAAGGCATAGGAATCATCGCTGGAATAGTTGGGGACACGATATCCCATCATGACGAAGGGCACTTGCGCTTCGCGTTTCAGAAGAAAGCGGCGTTCTCCGTGCTGCGGGGCCTCCGTGACGGCCAGGGCTTTGGGCGACGGACCTTTGGGGATCGGTTCGAACAGTCTCGCAATCACGGGTAGCAGCGTGTCTGCCTTGATGTCGCCGACGACGAGCAGGGTGGCGTTATTCGGCGAGTAATAAGTGTCGTAGTGGCGTTGGAGATCGTCGAGGTTCATGGCGTCGAGATCGGAAAACCAGCCGATCACCGGCCAATGATAGGGATGACTCATGAAGGCTTGGGCGAAGAGGGCTTCGACCAGCGCGCCTTGAGGATCGTCTTCGTTCCGGAGGCGCCGCTCTTCCTTGACCACTTCCCGCTCGGTTTTGAATTCGTTGGCATCAAGGATCAGTCCCTGCATCCGGTCTGCTTCGAGTTCAAGGGCCAGCGTGACGCGATCGGCAGCCAGATTTTCAAAATAGGCGGTAAAGTCCTGGCTGGTGAACGCGTTATCCATGCCTCCGTTCTTGCGAACGAGGCGAGAGAATGTGCCCTTGGGGTATTTCGCCGTGCCCTTGAACATCATATGTTCCAGCATGTGCGAGAGTCCGGCCCGGCCCATGACCTCATTGCGCGAGCCGACCTTGTACCAGACCTGCACCGTAGCCACGGGAGCCTTCGGCACCTCCACGAGGATCACCTTCATGTCGTTGGAGAGGGTGTATTCCTTGGGTTCGACGGCATGGGCGGTGGAGCCTTGGCTCGTAAACAGGATGCAGCCCAGGAGCGAACAAGCCAGAAGGGAGAGGCGGACCGGCGATGAACTGGAGAATGAGCTCTGCTTAGGCATGTACGAAGGTCATGCTAACAACGGGTTTGAATCTGTGTCAAGGCAACCGGCGCATTGTTCAGCTCAATCCGACCCAGTTGGCCGCAGGCACCCAGGACGTCCCGACCACGGCTGCGACGAAGATAGGCGTCGACATGCCCCTTGCGCAGAGTATTCTGGAATGCGTCGATCGCGGCATCCGATGGACGTCGATAGGGGCTGCCGGGAAAGGGGTTGAAGGCGATCAGGTTGACCTTGCAACGAAGGCCGCGCAGCAGCTTGATCAATCGGGTGGCATCCTCCGGTCGATCATTCACGTCCGCAAGGAGGACATACTCAAACGTCAGGCGATCGCGTTCAGCCAGCGGATAGGCGCGGCAGGCGGCGAGCAGGGCCTGGAGTGAATGGAGCCGGTTGGCCGCCGGCATGATCTGATTCCGGAGTTCGTCGGTGGTCGCGTTCAATGAAATGGCCAGATTCACCTTCAAGGGGGCGACATCTTTGATCCGCGATGCGAGTCCCGCGGTGGAAATCGTGATGCGGCGGCCCGAGAAACCCAGCCCCCAGTCTTGATCGGTGAGGCGAGTGACGGCATCAGCCACCGCGTCGAGGTTGGCCAGAGGCTCTCCCATCCCCATAAAGACCAGGTTGGTCAATCGCTGGTCATCTACTAAATGGTCCTGGGCGAGCAGAACCTGGTCTATGATTTCATGCGCGCGGAGATTGCGTTTGAGCCCCAACGTGCCGGTGAGACAGAATCCGCAGTCGAGTGTGCAGCCGACTTGGGTGGAGAGGCAGAGCGTGAGGCGATCTTCGTCGGGGATGAGGACACATTCGACCTGATTGCCGTCGGCCAGAGTAAGCACGAATTTCTTTGTTCCATCCTGAGACGAAAATATTTGGACATCGGAAGCCCGCTCGATGCTGCACGAGGCGGTTAGGTGCTCACGATCCTTCTGCGGGAGATTGCTCATCTCGGCGAAGGTGCGGACACGTTCCTGATAGAGCCAGCGCAGGATTTGTGACGCGCGATAGGCGGGCCAGCCCAGCGAGGCGACGAAGGTGGCCATGGCAGGTTGGGGTAGTGCCAGCAGATTGACGCGCGAGGCAGACGGCTGAATCATGCTGGAGCCTAGCACAGGGAAAAAACTTATGACAAGCAATGCAAACCTGATCGCGTTTATGCAGCGTTACGCTATAATAGCGTCGGTTCACCTTCTGCTCAGGATGAGATCGTGACAAACCTTCCTCGGCGGATCAGTTTGGCGGCATTCGCCCTCCTGCTGTTGCTGTTAAGTGTGTTCTTCACGGCGACGGCTGAATCGCCGCGTCCCTTGCCTGTTGCCGCACCGTTGTGTGTCTCTGCCGAAGATTGTTTCCGTTCAGCCTTTGCCATCAACGAGCGTTCCGGATCCCCCGCGCAGCGCGATCAGGCCATGTTGCTCAAAATCGATCAGTTGCGGTCGGTGATGGAACTATTTCCGTCCACCCTGTGGGCCAAGCGGGCCGCGATTGTGTTGGGTGTTCTTATGATCGAGCGCGACCCGGTTGAAGCCGCGAAACTTCTACGCGCCGCTCAGCCGGAGATGCCTGTCATCGATGACTATATTCGCCTGTGGGTCGCGGAGTCGTTGTTGAAGCAAAACGAACCGATTCAAGCCGCGGAACTGCTGGAGACGATTCCCAAAATGGTGCCGGACTCGAACCTGATTGCCAAAGCTGCCTATCGCACAGGTGAGGCCTGGTACAGCGCGAACGTGTGTGTCCGAGCGGTCGAATGGCTGGAGCGGGCGGTGGCGCTCGCGGATAAAGACTCTGCCGCGCCGGTGGCGTTGTCGCATCAGGCCGACTGTCATGTCCGCGAGAACCGGGTGCCGGAGGCGCGGACCGCGCTGAAGCAGCTCTGGCTCCGCTATCCGCAATCGCCTGAAGCGCGCGAGGCCAGAACACGTTTGGACACGGCTCTGGGCGGAGAATCCTGGGTGCCGACGGCGGACGACCATCTGATTCGTGCGCAGGCCTTCCTGGGATTATCCATGCAAGCAGAGGCGGTCGAGGAGTTGCGGCGATTCCTGGCGATGGCTCCGGGGCATCCTCGCCGGTTTGACGCTCGTCTCAAGTTGGGAGTGGCCTATGTCCGCCTGAAGCAATACGACCAGGCCCGCGATACGTTTCGCGGGTTAGTGGCGGACCGGGTGCAGGAGTCGGCGGAAGCAACCGTATGGCTAGCCCGGGTGTATTTGCGGCAGAGTCACGGGGACAAACTTATCGAGTTAGCGCGGTCGGCCGCCCAGGGGCCATTGGCCGGCGATCAGCGGGCGATGGTGCACCTGTTTGCCGGGGTGTGGTTGGAGGATCAGGGCAAATTCGATGAGGCGATCGCCATGTTCCGGCAGGTTGCGAAGCTGGGCGATTCGGCGAGCCAGCGGGCCGAGGGGCTGTGGCGGACCGGGTGGGCACAATACCGGACCGCTCGCTATCGAGATGCAGCCGAGACTTTTCGCGCCGTGGTTGAGTTGCACGTGAATGGGTTCGAGCCTCAGGCGATGTATTGGGCTGCGCGAGCCGAAGAGCATGGGAAGAGCAATGGCGTTGGAGAGCAGTATGCGCGGGTCTGTCAGCGGCACGCGTATAGCTACTATTGCCAGCTGGCTGCGCGTCGCGCGTCATTGCCGCCGGTCTCGCCGGTCATGGTGGCTGTGGAACGCCCCGCGGGTGAGGAGGCCGAACGTTTGCCGGAGAACCGGCGCCCGGAAATCGAAAAACATGCCGTCTATCAACGAGGGATCGAGCTGAAGACCCTGGGGTTTGCTCAGGATGCGGCGCGTGAATTGGGAGTGCTGACGGAACAGTACAGTCGGGATCAGGATGTGCTCCTGGCCTTTTCGACGATGCTCAGCGAGGTAGGGGCCTACCATCCGGCCTTACGGGTCGCCAAGGTGCACTTCAAGGAGAAATTGGAACGGAGCGGACTACCGACGGCTCCGGCCCTCTGGACCGTGGCCTATCCGACCGGCCTCGTTCCGACGATTGCCGCCCAGGGGATCACCGCGGTCGACCCCTATCTGGCTGCCGCCATCATTCGCGAGGAAAGCCAATACGATGAGAAGGCGGTATCGGTTGTGGGGGCCGTCGGGTTGATGCAACTGATGCCCGTGACCGCCAATGCCGTGGCGCAACGATACGGGTTTCCGACTGTCGGGCGGGAAGAATTGTTTGATCAGGAAACGAACATCCGCCTTGGCGTACGTTATCTGGGGCAGTTGCTCGAACAATACAACGGAAACCTGGCGCATGCCGTCGCGGCCTACAACGCCGGGCCGATTGCCGTGAATAGCTGGATTGCCGTGCATCGGGGCCGGGATCAGGACGAATTCGTGGAACTCATTCCCTACCAAGAGACGCGGCTGTATGTGAAACGGGTGCTGCGCAGTTACGGAGAATATCGCCGGCTCCACAACGGGACGTCTTAGCAGGAGCCGTTTTCTTGACAAGGGGGAATGAACTTTCTATATTTCGCCCCCATTAACCACCGTGTGCGACCATCACTTTGTTATGAGGAAATACCATGACTTTAGATCGTCTCGACGCCCTTGAACTTCGCATTCGTGATCTCGTGAAACTGGTGCAGGACCTCAAGCGGAAGAACACCTCGCTGGAAGACGAACTCCGTCTGGCGCGGGAGCGGGTTGCGGTTCGCGATGATGAAAACCGCCGCTGGGAGCAGGAGCGTCTGGATATCCGCTCACGGATCGAGAAAGTGCTCGGCGAAATCGATCTCTTGGAGTGCCTGGATGAACCCAAGGAGGTGGCGTTTGACTAAAACCATTGACGTGGAGATCTACGGCCAACGATATACCGTGAATGGCGAGGCCGACGAATCCTACGTGAAGCAATTGGCCGACATGGTCGATAAGCAAATGAAGCAGGTGGCGGCCGGCATGCGGTCGGCCACCCCGGCCAAGTTGGCAGTTCTTGCCGCGTTCAATCTCGCCCATGAATTGATGGAATTAGAGCGGCGGTTCCGGCAGGGCGAAGCCGACGCGGATCGCCGGGTGGCTTCCCTCATGGAGTCGATCGACCAGCAGATGCCGTCCATTCTGTCGCGGTGAGTTTCGCCTTGCTTTCATCACACTGCTTTGTTATCGTTTCTTCGTTGTATTGACCTGAGGGTCAGCAAGAGCAGGAGAGGAAAGGACGCTTCGAATAAGGACGGAAAATCTGACGACGGTATTTGAGCGCTAAACATATGGAATCGCTGGTTTTTGTTCTGTTGTTCAGTGTGGTCATGATTGTATGGATGGGTCAGGGGGCTCAGCCCTGTGTGTCTGTGCGATACGTGCGTACTCAACCGAGAATGATGTTCGGAGATCAGGCGCTCAGCGATTTCTCCGGGCGTCCATTACGCTCCGTACATAGGGCTGTTCAAGCCAGTCGGTATTGGTTTGCGCACATGCAAGCCGACCGAAGAAATGATTCGGGTCGAGGCCGACCACTCCTCCACTTGAATTAGCGACGGCGATTCCACACTTCGTTTTACTGGCTCAAGCAGTCAGGTATTGCTCCTTCCTGTCTCGCGATTCCTTTTTCACGCTCCCTGCTCCCCTATAACAATGACTGCGTTTATTTGCAGGGTGACAGTGCGTCTGTCCCGCTGCCGTAAGGGAGGTGGTTCCCATTTCTCTCAGCGTTGTTGCGTACATTATTATCGGATTGTTGGGAGCGGTGTTGGGTGCCGGTCTGTATGAGGGACTGCGTCGTCGATCGGCTTTGGCACGCCGGGCTGAGTCGGAGGACCAGGCGACACAGATCGTTCAATCGGCTCAACGCGAAGCGGAAAACGTCGTCAAGGAAGCCAAGCTGGAAGCCAAGGACCTCGTTTTTCAGGCACGTATTGAACTGGAAAAGGAGCAGAAAGCGAAGCTTGCCGAGGTGTCGAACACGGAACGGCGAGTGTCTCAACGCGAAGAAGGTTTGGACCGAAAGCTCAGTCTGCTCGAGAAGCGTGACCAGGACGCGGTCAAGCGGGAACAAGAGCTGCAGAAGCGGGAAGAAGTTCTGGCTCAAAAGGATGCGGCCTGTGCGCAGGCGCTCAAGCAGCATCGTGAGGCCCTGGAGCGAGTGGCCGGTCTGACGGCTGAAGAGGCCAAGCGGCAATTGATTCAGGAGATGGATAGTCAGGCGCGATTGGAAGCGGCCGGTTTGGCGAAGCGCTTGCTGGAAGAGGCGAAAGAAAACGCCGATCGTGAAGCTCGGGAAATCATTGCCTGTTCGATTCAGCGGGTGACCCGAGATTATGTGAACGAGGCGACGATTTCGGTCGTGCCTATCGCCAACGACGCCATGAAGGGCCGGATTATCGGTCGAGAAGGGCGAAACATTCGTGCGATTGAAGCAGCTACCGGTATCGATCTCATCATCGATGAGACGCCCGAGGCGGTCATTATTTCAGGCTTCGATCCGCTTCGTCGCGAGATTGCCAAGGTCTCCCTTGAGCGTCTGATGCACGATGGTCGAATCCATCCGACTCGCATCGAAGAAATTGTTGAAAAGGTGAAGACGGATATCGAGAAGCTGATGATCGAAGAAGCGGAAAAGGTCATCTTCGAGGTCGGCTTGTCGGATTTCCATCCCGAACTGGTCAAGGTGCTGGGACGGCTCAAGTATCGAACCAGTTATGGGCAGAACAATCTGTACCATGCACGTGAAGCGGCCTATATTTGCGGCATCATGGCGTCCGAGTTGAAGCTGGATGTGAAACTCGCCAAGCGCGGGGCGCTCTTGCACGATATCGGAAAGGCCGTCAGCCACGAGGAAGAAGGGCCGCATGCCATGCTGGGTGCGGAGATCGCCAAAAAGTATGGCGAAAACGTGAAGGTGGTCAATGCCATTGCGGCCCATCACGAACAGGTGGAGCCCATTTGCCCGGAGACCGTTCTGGTGGCGGCGGCGGAAGCGCTGTCGGCTGCGCGGCCAGGTGCCCGGCGCGAGGCGTTGGAATCCTATGTGAAGCGGTTGGAGAAGCTGGAATCGCTGGCGACCGTCCACAAAGGGGTACAGAAGGCCTACGCGATTCAAGCGGGACGAGAAATTCGTGTGATTGTGAAGCAGGAAGATCTCACCGATCCGGAATGTTTCCAGCTCTCGCGGGATTTGGCCAAGAAGATTGAACAGGAATTGACATATCCTGGGCAGATCAAGGTCACAGTGATCCGGGAGAGCCGGTTCGTGGATTTTGCGAAATGAGCGACTCGTTATGAAAGTGCTGATGATCGGAGATATTATGGGCGAGCCCGGACGACGGTCCGTGGCTCGTCTTCTGCCGAAATTGATTGCCAATCACTCCATCGATGTTGTGGTCGGCAACGGCGAAAACGTAGCCGGCGGTTTCGGGATTACGCCCGACCTGGTGTACGATCTGTTTGACCTCGGGGTCTCGGTCATCACGACAGGGAACCACGCGTGGGATAAGAAAGAAATCCTGGACGTATTCCCTCGGGAACCGCGTCTGTTGCGTCCTGCCAATTATCCGGCGGGGGTGCCCGGGCGAGGCAGTTATGTGTTCACGACGCCAGGCGGGGAGTCGCTGGGCATTCTCCACCTGATGGGGCGGGCGTTCATGCCGACGATCGATTGCCCGTTTCAGGTCGCAAAACGTGAGGTCGAGCGGCTCAAGACGCAGGTGTCGGCCATTGTGGTCGATATGCATGCCGAGGCGTCGTCTGAAAAGATGGCCATGGGGCACTATCTTGATGGATTGGTGACCGTCGTGGCGGGAACCCATACCCACGTACAGACAGCGGATGAGCAAATTTTCCCGAAGGGAACGGCGTACATCACGGACATCGGTATGACGGGGCCGCTCCATTCGGTGATCGGGATCAAAAAAGAGCTGGCCATCGAAAAGTTTCTCACGGGGATGCCGCGCCGGTTTGAAGTGGCATCGGGACCGACCGTCTTCTGTGCGGTCCTCATCGACCTGGATGCCACGCTAGGCAAGGCGGTGTCGATCGAACGAATCCGAGTGACGGATTGACCTATTCTCCCGATCATTCCCTCCGGCTCGGTGACACATGACCGGCCGCAATCTCTCATTGCCGTTGCTGCTCTCCGTGTCCGATGTGACGCGGCTCATCAGGGATTCCCTGGAAGATCAGTTCCGGGATGTCTGGATTGAAGGTGAAATTTCAAACCTTCGCGCCCCCTCCTCCGGGCACTTCTATTTCACGCTGAAAGATACCCAGAGTCAGCTTCGTGCGGTGCTCTTCCGGTCCGGAGCGGCGCGCATTCGGTTCGCATTGCAGGAGGGCCTCGCGGTTGTGGTGCGCGGGCGCATCTCGGTGTACGAGCCGCGTGGCGAATATCAGCTCATCGTCGATTCGCTCGAGCCGAAAGGGGTCGGCGCATTTCAGCTGGCATTCGAGCAACTCAAGGAGCGGCTGGCGCAGGAAGGATTGTTCGAAGAGGCGCGGAAACGGCCCTTGCCGGCATTCCCAAGGACCGTGGGCGTCGTCACCTCACTGACCGGGGCGGCGATTCGCGATATCGTGGCGGTGCTCCACCGTCGGTGCCCCGTGGTCAATATTCTCATCGCTCCTGTGCCGGTTCAGGGAGCAGGCGCCGGCGAGCGAATCGCGGCGGCGATTCGTGAGTTGAGCGAGACCCCGCAGGTCGAGGTGCTGATTGTCGGGCGCGGCGGTGGCGCGTCGGAAGATTTGTGGGCGTTCAACGAAGAAGCGGTTGTTCGCGCAATTGCTCAATCCAGGGTGCCGGTGATCTCTGCCGTGGGGCATGAAATTGATGTGACACTGGCTGATTTTGCGGCGGATCACCGGGCTCCGACGCCCTCCGCGGCAGCGGAGGCGGCGGTGCCTGTGCTGGATGAGATCCTGGATCGGTTGGGCGAATTGGAGCGTCGGGTGTGTCGTATCGTGCAGACGATGCTGCAGATGCAACGTCATCGATTCGAGCGATCGGTCGGAGTCCTGGGCGAAATGCGCTTTCGAATTCAGACGCAAGCCCAGCACTTGGATGAACTGCGAGACGGGCTGACACGGGCGTTTACAGAACGACTGACGGCCTTGCACCGCGGCATGATGGAACGCCGGCATGCTCTGCTGGCGCAAGGGCCGCGCAGTCGGATCCAGACGTCGCTGGTGTTGATCCCGCAACTGTACAAGCGATTGGAGCAGGAGGCTCGTCGAGGGCTCATCTCCAGACGGCAGTCGGTTGCGACGCGGATGGCCGCGCTTGATGCTCTCAGTCCGTTGGCAATTCTCAATCGCGGATTCAGCGTCATTCAAACCGTTCCAGGCGGAAGGGTGGTGCGGCGGGCATCCGATGTGACGGTGGGGGAAGTGGTACAGGCCAGACTTGCCGAAGGGCGGTTGATTTGTCTGGTCAACGACGTGTTGCCGCAGTCGGTGTCTTGACCCTACCGGGAGGGCAGGCAATAATGTTTCGATCGATGCATACGTAAAGGGAGTTGTTGTGGCTGCTGTCAAATTTGAATACGCGATGGCCAGATTGGAAACGATCGTTGCCGAGCTTGAAAAGGGTGATCTCCCGCTCGACGACTCGCTGAAGATTTTTGAGGAAGGTATCCGGTTGTCGAAGACCTGCCTCAAGATGCTAGAGGACGCTGAGCGAAAGGTGGAGATTCTGGTGCAGGAGAAAGACGGCAAGAAGCGGATTCAAGCCTTTTCTCCGGGCGAGGACGAGTCGGAAAATCCACAGTAGCAGTCTAATCTCTGCGCGAGTCGGTGTGCGGCCTGCGTCAGCCATCGTCGAACCTCCTTCTCAACTTATGGTCCAGAAAATTCGTCCAGAACGGGAACGACTTGATCGTGCGCTGGTCAGCCGAGGGTTGGTTGCCAGTCGTGAGGACGCGGCCCGACTGATCTTGGCCGGCCTGGTACGTGTGGATGGGACAGTGGTCGATAAAGCGGCGAAGCCGACGTTGCCGGATGCAGTGGTGGAGGTGACAGGCCCGGGATCTCCCTATGTCGGCCGCGGGGGAGAAAAGTTGGCCGGCGCGCTGGATCAATTTCATGTCGATCCGAAGGGGATGATCTGCTTTGATGTCGGCTGTTCGACCGGAGGCTTCACAGACTGTCTCCTGCAGCGGGGGGCAACCCGCGTTTATGCGGTGGACGTAGGATATGGACAGTTTGAGTGGCGGCTTCGCCAGGACCCGCGGGTCGTACTCATGGAGCGGACCAACATCCGGTATCTTGAGCCGGGCGCAATTGCAGATCCGATCGACCTGATCGTGATCGACGTGTCGTTTATTTCACTCACCCTCGTGTTGCCCTGCGTGGTGTCGTATTTGAGCGGCTCGGGTTCCATCATCACGCTGATCAAACCACAGTTTGAAGTGGGGAAGGGGCTCGTCGGGCGTGGAGGGATTGTGCGGGATGACGGGTTGCGTGAGGCGACGGTTGAAAAAGTAGTGGCTTGTGCAGTGCAACTCGGGTTGGAGTTTGCCGGCCGTATGGAATCTCCGATCGAAGGCCGCAAAGGCAACCGCGAATTTCTCGCATGGTTTCGGCGGAAGGTGTGATCCTGGGTACGGTGGCGCCCATCGCATGGCAGTCAGGGCCATGGGGATTGTCGGCGCTGGATCAGGACGAAAAAGACTTTGAGGAAGCGGGCAGAAGGTGTAGGCTGATCCTCGATGATGGGGTTGAGGTGCTGGCAGAACAGCTGATGACGGAGAGGCGAGGAGACGTATGAAAGTCTTGGTTACCGGAGGAGCAGGATTTATCGGGTCCCATGTCGTGGATCGGTTACTTCAAGAGGGGCACGATGTGGTGGTTGTCGATAATCTTGTGACGGGGAAGCGGAAAAACGTTCCCAAAGCCGCGCAATTCTACAAGCTGGACATTGAGAATCCGAAGCTCGAACGGGTCTTCCGCAATGAGCGGCCATCGGTAGTGTTTCATTTGGCCGCACAGATGAACGTGCGACGTTCAGTCGAAGACCCAATGTTCGACGCGCAAGTCAACGTGCTCGGGACGCTGAATGTGTTGGAGCAGGCATCCAAACATGGTGCTCGAAAGGTCATCTTTTCATCCTCAGGCGGAGCGATTTACGGGGAGCAGTTGGCCTTCCCTGCGCCGGAAACCCACGTCACCCAGCCGCTTTCTCCTTACGGTATCAGCAAGCTGTGTGGAGAGCATTATCTCTCCTACTATCATCGAATGAGCGGCATTCAAGTCGTGAGTTTAAGGTATGCCAACGTCTATGGGCCTCGGCAGGATCCTGAAGGCGAAGCCGGCGTCGTCGCCATTTTCATCCAGAAAATGCTGCGCGGGGAACAAGCCGTAGTGAATGGAAATGGTCGTCAGACGCGGGACTTTGTCTTCGTCGAGGACGTCGTCGAAGCAAATTTGATGGCGATGGGGCCTGAGGTCGAGGGCGTGTACAACGTTGGGACCGGCATCGAGACGTCGATCAACGACTTATTTCGAATCGTCGTTGATCTGACGAAGGTTGAATTCAAGGAAGTGCACGGGCCCGCCAAGCGAGGCGAGCAAGCCCGAAGTGTCATCGACTGCGCGAAACTCCATCGGAACCTTGGGTGGGAGCCGAAGGTTGACCTGCGGGAAGGCTTGCGGAGAACCGTCGATTTTTTTCGAGACGGACTTGGGTAAGCCCCCGACACTAGTATCGAGGGACGGATGAGTCTACCTGCGTAGACCACGCGTCGATTCCGCCAATCAGGTTCTTGACGTTCCCAAACCCTTGCTGCAGGAGAAATCCCGTGGCATCCGCACTTCTCATGCCATGATGGCACACGGCGATAATCTCGGCATTACGGTCCAGCTTGCCAATGGATTGCTGGAGGGTTGCCAAGGGGACGAGGACAGAGCCCTCTAACTTAGCGATCGCATATTCCCAAGGCTCTCGCACATCCACGAGCACCAGTTTGTCACCTTTATCCAGCCTCGACTTTAGTTCTGTGGGCGTAATTGTAAAACTCATCACCGTACCTCCATCTATGCTTAGCTGAACGGATCATAAGGAGCTGGAAAAGGGGTGTCAACCCTGCAGGTCCGCGGCTTAGCCATATGCGGAAATTTCTAAAGGCTCGAACTCCTCAAACCGATGGAGATAGATAGATGGAGGGATCAGGGAAGGTCTGAGTTAGTAATAGGCAGATAAGGCCGCGGTGAAGTGGTCGTTTTTTGTCGAAATGTGCAAAACCTGCCTAGATTAGTCTGGGTATCGTCCTAGAAAATGGGTCACAATTGGTTGCAAGATATTGATTTATATACGGTTAGTAAGTGCTGGTGACTTATGACGGCACGTAATTTGCTTAAGCGATGGGGGAGATGTGGACGCCAAAGGTTCTGAGGTTGTCGTGTTAGTGACCGTTGCTTCTCCCGAAGAGGCTGAGAAGATCGGTCGGATCATCGTTGAATCCAGACTCGCAGCGTGTGCGAATATCGTTGGTGGTCTGCGTTCAATTTTTCGATGGGACGACAAGATCAACGTCGAAAATGAATGTCTGATGCTGATCAAAACGACCTTAGAACGCTATCCAGAACTTGAAACAGCGGTTCGGCAACACCACAGCTACGCGGTCCCTGAAATCATCGCATTGCCGGTCGTTGCAGGCTCAGCGCCCTATCTAAAATGGATGAGGGATGAGACTCATAAGTAATTGATTTTATTGCACGCATTTTTAGGAAACAAAGGGTTGACCATCAGCCCTGAGATCAGTACACTGCGAAAGTCGGGGTTGTCATTCGTCAGTTGAATCCGTGAAGGGGAGAGCGTCCTATGAGCCAACAAACTGCCGAAACGAGTGATGCCTATACCGTCGTCGTCTTCCGAGGATCTTCCTCCAAGCCGCTACGGTTTAGTTTTCCGCGGAAGTTTGTGCGTAAGCTCTTGATCTTGGCTGCGATTTTGATCGTGGCCGATCTGTTGGTCGTTTCGCACTATGTGATTCGGACCGGCGAAGTCTGGCAATTGTCGGCATTTCGCGCCGAAGCCATGGGTGCACGCGAGCAAACCGCTGCCTTTTCTGCCGCCATTGACGACCTGAAAAAGCGCCTCTCGACCATGGGGGAGGTCAACCAACGGCTTCGGGTGATGCTAGGAATCGACACGACGAAGCCGGCTGGAGATCTTGCCAACGGACGGGGAGGCGAGGACGGTCCTTTGCCGGATGGAAAAACTACTACTCAGGGAACCGGGCCAGCTGCTTCCGGTGTAGAGCTGCGGCAGCAGGTTTCAGAATTGCGGGACAACAATCAATCAGACGTTGATTTCTCCACGGAAAGTATCGAGGAAGTGACTCAGCAGGTCCATGAAAGCCTGGAAGCCCTTGTCCGGGAAGCCACTCAGCAAGAGGAAGCCCTGCAAAGCCTGACTCAAATTGCCGAGCAGCGTTCCGCCCAGTGGGCGTCGACTCCGTCCATCTGGCCTGTGCGTGGATGGGTGACGTCAGGTTTCGGTCCCCGGGTCTCGCCGTTCACAGAGAAGCCAGCCTGGCATGACGGTCTCGATATCGGCGCCCAGGCAAACTCCCCAGTCCAGGCTCCCGCCCTTGGGCGCGTCGTGACTGTCGCCTTCGATTCCAAAATGGGCAATATGGTGAAGCTGGATCATGGATACGGGATAGAAACCGTCTATGGGCACCTTGCCAAGTCCCTGGTGAAGGAAGGCCAGCGTGTGAAGCGTGGTGATGTTGTCGCCCTTGTTGGGAGCACTGGGCTTTCCACGGGACCGCATCTTCACTACATGGTCAAGAAGAACGGGCAAGCACTTGATCCGACGAAGTTTATCCTCGATTAGTCGTCCCACAGCGCTTAGCTGCATTGAGCGCTGAAAATATTCCCTTCCTTACCTTCGGGTTTTCTTCCCTTCTTATATAGCTCCATGATCGGCTTGGTTTCTCAGGTGTAAGTCGGCCTTGCACCTCATCAGTCAGGCAAGTGCCGTGCTATACTCCGCACGTTCGCAAGATGTTCTCTATTCGGGGGATATTGCATGACCGATCTGGAGTTAGCTCGTTCTGTCACTCATAAGCACATTTTTGAAGTCGCACAAGCTTTAGGCATTCCTTCCGAGGATCTCATTCCATTCGGACGATACAAAGCCAAAATTGCCCCCAGCTTTGCTGAGCGGGTAAAGAGCCGGCCGTTGGGACGGTATATTCTGGTCACGGCTATCAACCCGACGCCTCTGGGCGAGGGGAAGACGACAACGTCCGTCGGATTGAGCATGGGGTTGTGCCGGCTGGGTCACCAGGCGGCCGTGACGTTACGACAGCCCTCACTCGGGCCGGTCTTTGGCATCAAGGGCGGAGGGACCGGTGGCGGGCGTGCACAGGTCTGGCCCATGGAAGATATCAATCTGCATTTCACTGGGGACGCGCATGCGGTTTCCGCAAGTCATAATCTCTTGTCCGCCTTTGTCGATAACCATCTGTTTCACGGAAATGCGCTCAATGTCGATCCGAAAGAGATCAGATGGCCTCGCACGCTTGGGGTGAGTGATCGCGCGCTGCGCGACATTCTCCTGGGAGAGGAAACCGGGCGAAGGCCGGGAAAGTTTGTGATTACCGAGGCGTCGGAAATCATGGCGGTGCTGGCCCTGGCAACCGACCATGCAGATCTTCGCCAACGCCTCGGGAGAATTCTGGTGGGCCTGACAGAGGGTGGGAAGATGGTCCGTGCTGAGAAATTTGGCTGCGCTGGCTCCATGGCCGTCTTGCTGAAGGATGCCTTGTTGCCGAATCTCGTGCAGACGCTGGAAGGCACTCCAGCGTTTGTTCATGCCGGCCCCTTCGGTAACATTGCGCATGGGAATTGTTCCATTGTTTCGGATCAATTGGCACTACGCTGCGCGGATTATGTTGTCACGGAAGCGGGCTTCGGCAGTGACCTCGGTGCAGAGAAGTTCTTCAATATCAAATGCCGCATGTCCGGTCTTCGCCCCGATGTCGGGGTGGTCGTGGCCACGTTGCGCGCGCTCAAGTTGCATGGCGGAGGCGGGACGGCGAAATCGGGGACTGCGCTTCATCCCGGCCTGACGGGACCCAATCAAGCCGCCTTGGAGAAAGGGTTTGCCAATCTCCAGCAGCACATCGCGAATGTCCGATCGCATGGAGTGCCGGTCGTGGTGGCAGTCAATGCGTTCAAGGACGACTCACCCGCTGAATTGAATTGGGTTTGTGAGCGTGCTTTGGGGGCAGGTGCTGCTGCTGCCGCCGTGTCGACTCATTGGTCTGATGGCGGGAAAGGGGCGGAGGATCTTGCGCGCGCAGTCGTCAAGGTGGCGGCGCAAGGCGCGCAATTCAAGCACCTCTATGATGTGACCTGGCCGATCAAAAAGAAGATCGAGACCATTGCGACGACGATCTATGGCGCCGCCGGGGTGTCCTATTCGCCTCAGGCGGAGAAGGATATGGAATTGGCGACGGGGTTGGGCTTTGATCAACTTCCCATTTGCATGGCGAAGACGCCGTTGTCACTCTCTCACGATCCTGCGCTCAAGGGGCGGCCATCAGGGTTCACGGTGCCCATCCAGGAGCTACGGATTTTGGCCGGCGCTGGGTTTCTCACCGCCCTGTGTTCAGGCATCCAACTGATGCCGGGCTTGCCGAAGAAGCCGGCAGGGGAGCGTATCGATATGGATCCGCGGTCGGGCGAGATTGTGGGCCTTGCGTAGCTCGAGCTAGCGTTGCTTGAGAAACCGGAAGAATTCTGATTCCGGGCTTACAAGGATCGTGGTTCTGTCTTTGAGTGTTTTGCGATAGGCTTCCATGGTGCGAGTGAATTCAAAAAAGTGCGGATCCTGGCGATAGGCGTCCGCATAAATTTTAAAGGCCTTGGCGTCACCGCCGCCGCGTAGTTCTTCCGACTCGCGATAGGCTTCTGCAAGAATAATTTCTCGATCTTTTTCGGCTTCGGACTTGATCTTCTGGGCCTCTTCCGCCCCCTCCGCGCGATACTGCTTTGCTTGTCGCTCCCGCTCGGCCTGCATACGTGAGAAGACGGCTTTCTCGTTCTGCTCGGGAAGGTCCGCACGCTTGATCCGGACATCCTGAATTTCGATCCCATAGGCCGACGCCTTTTCGTTCGCGCGTTGAGTCACGACGGCCATCAGTTGCGCACGGGCTGACGACACAATCTCTGCCAGGTCGTGCCGGCCCAGTTCGACACGCAGCTCCGAATAGATAATGTCGTGCAAGCGCTGCAGCGCACCGCGTTGACTCTGAAAGGCTTGATACACTTTCAAGGGATCCGTGATCCGCCACTTGGCAAAGTTGTCCAGCAGCAGAGTCTTTTTGTCCTGGGTAATGACGTCTTGTGCATTGGAGTCGTAGTCCAAGAGCCGTTTGTCGAAGTACGTGACCTCCTCGATGAACGGCACTTTCAAGTATAGTCCGCCCTCGGTCACATTCCGCACCGGTTTCCCGAGCTGGACCACGATCGCATTTTGTGTCACGTCAACAATGTAGAAGGGGGATGCGCCCAGGATAAGAAGGCCGATAACAATGCCGACGAAGGCCAGGAGAAATCCTTGTTTGCTCATGGCGTGCGCTCCTGTGTCGACCCGGACGGGGCTGGTTTGGAGAATCGGTCCAGGGGCAGATACGGCAAGGTCCGGTCTCCGCCTTTCCCATCCAGAACGAACTTGTCGATGTGAGGGAGCACGTCTTCAAGTGTCTCGATATAGATCCGTTTGCTGATAATGTCCTTGGCCTGATTGTATTCCTTCAAGGTCGCCACAAAGCGATTGGCTTCTCCTTGGGCGCGATTGAGCCTCGCTTGGGCATAACCTTTGGCCTGGTTCACCAACTGAGCCGCTTCGCCCTTGGCCTTGGGGGTGATATCGTTGCGGTAGCCCTGGGCCTGGTTGATCAGCTTTTCGCGATCTTCCTTGGCATTGGTTACGTCTTTGAAAGCCGCTGCCACCGCTTCCGGCGGGTCGACATCCTGTAACTGAACCGCGGCGACCTGCACGCCGGTCTTATATTCATCCAGAATATGCTGCAGAAGTTCCTGCGTATCGTGCTGGATCTGCGCCTTGCCGGTCGTCAGCGCCTCGTCAATCTTGCTCTTGCCGATGACTTCCCGCATCGAGGCTTCCGCGGCTTTCCCGATTGTGTCGTCGATATCCGCCACATTAAATAGGTACTCGCGCGAACTCTTGATTTTATATTGAACGATGAACTCAATTGCCAAGATGTTCATATCGCCGGTCAGCATCAACGCCTCTTGCGGTACCATCTGCTGGCGAGCCTGCCGATCAGTGCGAAAGCCGATTTCCACCCGATGCAGTTTGGCCACCTTTGGCTGCAGCACGCTTTCGACGATGGGGATCTTCATGTGCGGGCCGGGATCCACGACGCGCACGGGGATGCCGAAGCGTTTCACAACCCCTTCCTCGTCCGGGGCCACAATGAATGCGCTTTGCCAGATGAGAAAAACGGTGAAGGCGACGAGGAGGAGATTGCGGAAACCACCCGTAGGAAGCAGGCTACGAAGTTGGCCCTGGGCCTGCTTGAAGGCCTGATCCAAATCATCGCCCTTCTTACTCCAAGGGTCTTTGGGGTCCCAGACCATGTCGTGGCTCAATTCTGTAAGTGATGGCAAAGATGCCAACGGGTCACCTTAGCAAAGTGAGCCCCTGTGAGCAATACATAAGATGGTCAGGATTATGGTCAGGATTGACGTATCAACTTTTGTTGATATATATTTTCTCCATGAAAGGAAGCGCAGTAAGAAATTCGGCACGGGCGGCAGAGCTGTTTCATGCGCTTGCGGATGAAACCCGCCTGGGAATCCTCGATGAGCTGAAAAGCGGGGAGCGCTGTGTGTGCGAATTGACCGATTGTCTCCAGGCTGGACAGTCCCGGCTTTCCTTTCATTTGAAGGTGCTCAAAGACGCCGGGCTCATTCAGGATCGGCGCGATGGACGCTGGATGTATTACACCGTGAACAGCGAAGCCCTGGCTGAACTCGACGAAGTAGTCGAATCTCTCAAGCAAGCCAGGAAGGCGCGTCGCGCCCCAAGTTGCTGTTGATTTTGTGTGCCTGACATATCAATAAAAATTGATTGATCGGAGGGGAACATGGATGCACAAGCGATTCGCAATCTGGTGAAAGAGAAGTACGGCGAAGCAGCTGCGAGAGCAAAAACAGGAGGCAGTTCCTGCTGCGGAGCCTCTCCTGCGCTGATGAATGTCGATCCGATCACGTCCAACCTGTATTCAGATCAGGAGCGCCAAGGGTTGCCGGCGGATGCCGTGGCGGCCTCGCTGGGCTGCGGGAACCCCACGGCTCTGGCTGAACTCCATGCCGGTGAGACGGTGTTGGATCTTGGCTCCGGTGGCGGGATCGACGTGTTGCTCTCTGCTAGGCGAGTTGGTCCAACGGGAAAAGCCTATGGGCTGGATATGACCGATGAGATGTTGGCGCTGGCCAGAGAAAATCAGCGCGCGGCCGGCGTAGAGAATGTCGAGTTCTTGAAGGGTGAAATCGAGCAGATCCCGCTGCCGGATCGTTCCGTGGATGTGATCATCAGCAATTGCGTGGTCAATTTGTCCGGGGAAAAGGAGCGCGTGCTGGCGGAGGCCTTTCGCGTCCTGCGTCCGGGCGGCCGGCTGGCCTTGTCCGACATTGTGGTGCGGGGGGCGGTTCCTTCGGAGATCCGACGCAATCTTGAATTGTGGGCCGGTTGTGTCGCCGGAGCGCTGGAGGAGACGGAGTATCGGGCCATGCTGTCCCAGGCGGGGTTCGTGGAGATCGGGATCGAGCCGACGCGCATCTATCAGGCCGATGACGTGAAGGAATTGCTGGTCGGCACAGAGCTTTCCACTGATCTGCTCGTGGCTCAAGTCGAGGGCAAGTTCATGAGTGCCTTCATTCGAGCCAAGAAGCCGGCCGTGACGGCTTAATTCTGCTGGGCAACGCGGGTACGAAGGAGCAGGAGCTATGGAACTCGCATTATCGGTCGCTGAGCCGCAGGTGGCTACGAAGCGGCTATCGTTCTTTGAGCGCTATCTGACCCTCTGGGTGGCGCTCTGCATGGTGGCCGGTGTTGTGATCGGGCAGGCGCTGCCCGGTCTGGTGTCGAGCCTGCGAGCGGCTGAAATCGGACAAGGCAGCCACATCAACCTGCCGATCGCCCTGCTCATCTGGTTGATGATCGTGCCGATGATGATGAAGGTCGAGTTTGCTGCCGTGCGTGACGTGGGCAAGCGGCCCGTCGGACTGCTGATTACCCTGTTCGTGAATTGGGTGGTGAAGCCCTTCTCCATGGCGTTCTTCGCCTGGGTGTTTTTCCGGTACCTGTTCTCAGCCTGGATCTCACCCGCCGAGGCCGATCAATACATTGCGGGCACTATTATCCTGGCTGCGGCGCCCTGCACTGCGATGGTGTTTGTGTGGAGCTATCTGACGGACGGGGATCCCGCCTACACACTCGTCCAGGTGGCGGTAAACGACCTGATCATGCTCGTGCTGTTTGTCCCGATTGTCGGGTTGCTGGTGAGCGGCGCATCCTCGTTGGCTGTGCCGTTCGATGTGCTGCTGTACTCGGTGGCGATTTTTATCGTCATTCCGCTGATCGTCGGCGCCGGGCTCCGGCTCTGGCTGGTGCGCCGGTATGGGCTGGCGTGGATGGAGAAGCAATGTCTGCCTCGATTCGCGCCGGTGACGATGGCGGCGCTGCTCCTCACGTTGGTGTGTATTTTCGCGTTTCAGTCGCAAAACATCCTGGGCAAGACCGTCCACGTCGCGTTGATCGCGGTGCCGATTCTCCTGCAAGTCTACATGAATTCCTCGCTGGCCTATGGCCTGATGCACCGGTGGCGGGTTCCCTATGCGATCGCCGCGCCGGGCGCGCTCATCGGTGCCAGCAACTTTTTCGAGTTGGCCGTGGCGACCGCTATCGCCCTGTTCGGGCCGGACTCCGGTGCCGCGTTGGCCACGGTGGTCGGGGTGTTGGTGGAGGTCCCGGTCATGTTGTCCGTCTGCAGTGTCTGCAACAAGACCAGGCATTGGTTTAATCAGGAGGTCGGCGCATGAAGGCACGAGTGGCATTCCTCTGTACCGGCAACTCCGCGCGCAGTCAGATGGCGGAAGGGTGGTTGCGGCATCTGGCAGGCGATCGGTTTGACGTGTTCAGCGCGGGCACTCACCCGGTAGGCTTGAATCCCGGCTCGGTCGAGGCGATGGCCGAGGTCGGCATCGATATTTCCGCACAGCGTTCGAAGCATGTGTCGGAATTGATGACGCAGCCGTTCGACCACGTGATCACGGTCTGTGATCGAGCCAAGGAATCCTGCCCGAGATGGCCGGGGCCCACACATCTGTTGCATTGGAGTTTTGACGATCCGGCGGCAGCCGTCGATTCGGACGAAGCCCGGCGACAGCTCTTTCGACGAGTGCGGAACGAGATTCTTGGACGGATCAAGGGCTTCCTGGCGCAGGAGACAGCGTCACTCGCCTCAGGTCCTCGCTAGGTCACGGCGCCGCCGCAGGATGAACCGGATCCGGCCGTGCACCCATAGCAATGATTCCTGGTCACGATCTGCCGGTGGTGCAGGTGTGCGGGATCGAAGTTCCGAATGTGCCGGGGTGTCCCTTCCGAGACAGGCAATTCCAACATCTGATTGAAGTCGCAATCGTAGAGGGTGCCGTCCCATCCGACCGACAGGGTATAGCGGCACATGACGCCCGCCGCTGCGGCCGGGTTGAAGGCTGCGGCAAGCCGTTCCATGTAGCCTTCGTAGTTCCCGCTTTCAATCAGGAACTCCAGAAATCGGCTGATAGGCATATTGGTGATGGTGTAGAGGTGCGTGAAGCTGACGCCATGACGAGTGGCCAGCTCTTTCCGGAACTTCGCCTCGATCCCTTCCTGCTTCGGCGGAAGAAAGGCGCCGACCGGGTTATACACCAGGTTCAGCGTCAGCCCGCTCCCTTCCTTGCCGTAGCCCAGCCGATTCAATAATTGAAGCGCCTCAATCGACTTCTCGAAAATACCCTCGCCGCGCTGGGCATCTGTCTGTGTCGCCTGATAGGAGGGCAGCGACGCAATGACCTCCACGCGATGTTGCGCGAGAAACTCGCCTAGGTCGGCTTGCGAGGGCAGGAGCAGTACGGAAAGATTGCAGCGATCCAGCACCTGGCGGCCTAACGATCGGGCCTGTTCGACGAGCCAGCGAAAGTGCGGATTGAGCTCCGGTGCGCCGCCGGTGATATCCACGGTGGGAATATCCGTGCGAGCCAGCGCCTGGAGACAGAGATCGAGGGTATCTTTCGACATGACCTCCGTCCGGTCGGGTCCGGCGTCGACGTGACAGTGTCGACAGGTTTGGTTGCACAGCTTTCCCAGGTTGAGTTGGAGCGTCGTGATACCGGTGGCGCGAAGTGGATAGAGTCCAATATTATCGAGGGCCGTCTCGAACGGCTGACAGGCCGTTGTCTGGGCCAGGAGGCGCAGTTGCTCTGAGGCAGCGGCAAGCGGATCCCGTCGAGCGAGCAGGCTTAGACCCATCGGATCACCCTTTCCTCATCGGCAGCATGACGCTCAGCAACAACCGCCGGTCGGGCTGCAGGCGACTTCCGTGCCGTCTACACCTGCCGAGGCTCGCTGGTAGATTGTGAAGTGAGGCCGATAGGCGTCCTGAGTCAGGACTTGAAGAGTTTTGGAACAGATTTCCAATGGCACGCCACGGTAATACTGGTGATGATCGTCGTCCTCGGCGCTGATGATCGGTCCGGTGAGAATCGCATAGGCGCCTTGCCAGACGCAGGGCTTCTGCTCAGGAAGAATCGCGCACCAGCGTGAATCGGTGGCGGTGAGTGTGACGGGCTCGGGGCCGAGAAGAAACAGCGAATGAAGCGGTTCGCTTTGTAACAGTTGCGCGCTATGGCCATCGATGCGTTGAGGCACGCCGCGTTCGTACCGTTGTCCCAATTCGTCCGTCACGCTTGAGAAGGGGCCTCGGAGCGTGGCATAAGACGACGCCTTTTCGTCGGTGATGTCTGGAAACTTGTATCCGGTGAGCGTCACCGAGAGGAAATGGATGCCGTCGATCGACTGCCAGGGTGTCGACTTGATCTGATGGACCGCGCGGAAGCCGGCATCGACCATCCCGCCGATGTAGTCCTGCACCTGCAAGGCGCCGGACAGGCAGTCGCCCCACTTGGCGGCATCATGCACCAGGTATTGCGGCACAACCTGATCCGACACGATGTCGGAAATCGTAAACCGGCCTCCGGGCTTGATCACGCGGTACATCTCGCGAAAGACCTTCCGCTTGTCCGGCGCCAGATTGATCACACAGTTGGAAATGATCAGATCGACGCTGGCGTCTTCCACCGGCATGGCATCGGCCATCCCCTTGCGGAACTCGATATTCGAGGTCGCGTAGCCCAGGTTGCCGGCCACGATGGGCGCGTTCCGTCGCGCAATCTCCAGCATGGTGTCGGTCATATCGATCCCGATCACTCGCCCAGTGGGCCCCACCCGTCGCGCCGCTTCAAAACAATCGATTCCGCCGCCGGAGCCGATGTCCAGGACGGTTTCGCCCGGTCGGACGGTGTTCAACCCGGCGGGAGTGCCGCAGCCGTAGGAGATGGTCAGAACTTCTTCCGGAACAAACGATTTGAGGTCGGCAAAGTCGTACCCGGTCGGACAGCACATTTGTTCGCCGGTGGCGGCAGCGCGGGCATACCGATCGCTGACCTTTCGGGTGATATCGTCGATGGCCATAAAGATCCTCGGATTGGGAAAGGTAGATGCACCCGAATTGATCTATCAAGAGAAGAGGCGGCAGGTCAACAAGCAGAGTCGGGGGCAGCCCTGTCGGCCGCCCCCGCAAACTTTTGATGCAGGCACCGTCCTGTGACTACTGCATCGAGGCCATTGGTTTCTCGACGATGTCGCCCTTCATCGGACCCAGCGCACCAAGGAGTTCGTTCTTTTCGCGCTCAGGCACTTTGAACTTGTTCAACGTGGCGACGAGGTCTCCGACCAGCGCGTCGAAATCGCTGCTGCTGACGCCCATGCCGGCATGGGTGCTCTTCATATCACGGCCTGTATAGGTGCAGGGGCCGCCAGAGGCCTGGCAGATTTGATCCACCAGCATCGACTTCAGTCGCGGGATGTTGGCGTTGGCAAACTTCCCATTGATGCGATTGTCCGCCGCCACGCGGCCGACGAAGTCATCCACCACTGCGGTGATGGCGGTCTTTCCACCCAGCCGGTCATAGAGAGATTTCTCCATCGTTGCCGGGCCGGCGGGGGCCGAGCCCAGGCTGTTACAGGCCGAGACGGTCAGCGCGAGACCGAGGACCATGGCGAATGATGCAATGCGGTGAGTCATGATGCTTCCTCCTGGTTAAGGGTCTGTGTGGCGGGCCGGGATCGTTTCGACATCAACCGGTCCTCTGTCTGTGAATACGAAGGCAATGTGAGGTTGGATCTACGGCCGGCGAAAAAAAAGCGTCGTTGCACCGCGCCAACCCCGATGCTAGAGTTCCGGCACAATCCGGCTGAGACAAACATCCAATGGAGCGGGTGTCCTCGTAGGACCTTACGAGGACGCCCATGTGTCATACCCAAACTGTGGCCAACGCACCTTCACTAGACGAGCAGGAATGGGCAGGACTCCTCGCGCGCATTGCCGCGGGAGATCAATCTGCCCTGGCGGAGCTTTATGATGCGAGCAGCGCCAAAGTATTTGGATTGGCGATGAAGATCCTCGGTGATCGGGATGCCGCGGAAGAGGTCACGGTGGATGTCTACACCCAGGTGTGGCGAAAGATTGCGAGCTACGATGCGCAGCGGGGTACGCCGGGAAGTTGGCTCATGACGATGACGAAGAATCGGGCCATCGACGGTTTCCGCAGCAGGTATCTGGAGCGGGGCCGGCAGGTGCCTCTCGACGAAGCGGCCGAGTTGCCCGGACACGAAGCCACGCCGGAACAATATAGTGCCGGCCTTGAACGGCAGCGCCTGGTGCAAGCGGCCTTGGCGGTGCTCTCCACCGAGCAGCGCCAGGCCATCGCGTTAGCGTATTATTGGGGCATGAGTCAGAGTGAAATCGCCGATCGGCTGAAACTTCCGTTGGGGACGGTCAAAACACGCATGAGGTTGGGCATGATCAGATTGCGTGAAGTCCTGGCCCCGCACGGAGAGGGGTTGCTGTCATGACCGATCCTCGTCACGATCAAGAGATGACAGAACTCGCGGCGCTGTATGCCTTGAAAGCCCTGGGTGACGAGGAGCAGCGGCAGTTCGAGCGATCGCTGGAGACGGCGTCGACAACCGTGCGGGAGGAAGTGGCGACGTTTCAGGACGTGGCGCAGGAGTTGGCGTTCAGTGGTCCCGCCATTGCTCCACCGGCGGCGCTCAAGGAGCGGCTCATGGCGCGTATTGCGCAGGAGCCGCAAGAGCCGGCTGAAGGACGCGGGTTCACCTTCGTCCGGACCGACGATCTGACCTGGCAGGAACTGGGTGCCGGGCTCTCCATGAAAGTGCTCTTCCACGATCCTGTCGGAGCGCGAATGACGATGTTGCTGCGGCTGGCTCCCGGAGGGAAGTTGATCGGCCACCGTCATCCGCAGGTCGAGGAATTGTATGTTCTGGAGGGAAGTTGTCTCTGTGCGGGGGAGTTTCTGCAGGTCGGAGATTACCATCGTGCCGAAGCCGGGACCGTCCATCCCGTCACATCAAGTGAGCAGGGGTGTCTGGCCCTGATCATGACATCGTCAAAGAACGAACCTATCCGCTAGCGCCTTGATCATTACGGTTCTCCCTCCGTCGGTCTGAAAGAATCCACCAGTAGATCGTCAGGTTCACGAGCAGCACGATGAGGCCCAGGAAGATCTGCACGCCTCGCGTGAGCGCTACGGGGTATAGCAGCGGGATCACATAGTGATCCACGAAGTCGGAAGCGTAGACTGCTTCTCCTGCCTTGGCTCGCAACGAATTTTCCAGTGGAGTGAGGGGGCAGATCCAGCCGGTCAACTCGACGATGGCGCCCCAGGCTGCTGCCGGGAGATGAACCCACGAGATCCATCGCCACTTCATCGTCAGCAGGCCGCCGGCGATCACGAACAGTACGAAGGCCAGGTGCAGCAACAGAACCAGGTCGGCGCCAATTCGATACCACATCGCCTGGTAGTCTCCAGCAATCTCGCGATGAACGCAATCAACGGTTGTACGTCTACAATAGCCGGGGAGTGGCGTCCTCATCAGGGGGAGCAGGATAGAGGAGACGCCCGGCCCGGATTGTGGCAAATGCCGTGAGCTGGTGGGACTTCACTTGGCCGGGACCGAGTATATGGATGACTTCCCACCCGCAAGCGACGAGGGCATCGGCGACCAGGGAGCGATGGCAGCGCCAGGGAACCGCCTCCGCGCACATGATGGCAGTGCGTGCATTCGCGCCATATCCCCTCAGTTCGTCGAGTGCCTTCGCAAACTCTTCCGTCTGCATATAGTCGGCATACCCCCGGAAGCCGGCGTTCTTCCAGCCGCGGTTGAGTGAATCGGCGCGTGCCGTTCGTCGCCCCCCGAGTGTCGGCATCCCTTCGTAAGAGAGTCCGGCCTTGCTGAGCTCCTTTGCCAAGGCGTCAGCATGAAAATGGGGGTAACGGCGCGAGCCCGCGTAGCGACGGATGTCAATGAGCCGCTCAATGGAATGGGCGCAGAGGAGGGCCACAAAGTCTTCGCTTGAACGGGTCGAATGACCAATGGTCCACAGCCTGAGAAGAGCAGTGGCAGGGTGCTGGCGCATCACACGTGGGCGGAAAACTCCTGGCCGGGGAGCAGGTCGAGAAATGGAAGCGGCAATTGAGGGCTTGGTGGTGTGACGGCCGAGCGGGCCCACAGCATCAACTGCTCGGCATCTTCCAGAATATCGACCGGCACTTCGTAGTAGTGTTTGAGCGTCTGCTTGCCGTTCGGGCGAAACGGCTGCATGCCGCGTGAGGCATAGGCCGGTTGTGTCACCCCGTTCGTTTTCAAGTACAGGCGGCCTTTGTGAATGATGCCGAAGAATCGGTCTCGCTGATACAGACCGTGTCCGCCGAACATCGCCTTACTCATGAGCTCCGGAATCTGGTCGAGCTGATCCAGGACGAAATCTTTGAAACTGTCCGCACGCATGCGCCTGGAAACCCTTTCGCAGCTCCTGGCCTCTGTATGAGTCGGCCACCCATCCGGTTCGACCGGGACCCATCAGTACACGACCAAGCGGGAGCCTCGTGAGTCGTGGCATTGGCGGGGAGTCGTGAATTCCGGCTCCTCCGCCGTGGCGCACTGTGCAACATTCCGCGATTCATTTCAATGTGTGAAGCGAGTCCCGAAGTTCCCGGACCTCCGTGGCAAAGAGTTCCAGGTGTTGACTGCGTTGAGGTTGGTCATCCTTAAACTTCCAGACCCGCTTAAAGATGGACCACAGTTCTTTGTTGTGAGTGACCACTAAGTCATAGGCCGGCGTCTCGCGCTTGATCTTCTCGACGCAGCAGATGCTGTTGTCGAAGGCATGCAGCTGATTGTGCAGATCATCCAATGCCTGATCCTTCCCTGTGCCCTGCTGCCCGGCCTTGGCGCTTGCCTCCATCATGTTGGTCAGGTTGATCAAGGTCTCCACCGTATTGCCGCCCTTCGCCTTCTCGGTAAATTCCTTGGCGTGCGGATAAAACAGATAGCTGCATCCGCCGGTGCTGAGCAAGACGAAGGCCAATAGGCTGCCAAGTATAAGCTGTCGCATGGGCATTCTCCTTTTTGATGAATAAGAACGTCCTCTCGGCCGGAGTGTGTCTCTGAACCGGATGTGATTCAACTGGTTGTCTCCCTAGTGGGCCCTGCTCGGTGGCATGGATAACTAGGGAACTCTCTAGTAGGGCCGAACACCGGGGGAGGCGCAGACTAGCTCAAGCGGTTCACCCATCATCGGAGGACGGATATGCGTACATTCATGACTGTAGCTGTGGCAGGTTTGTGTTTGTTGGGAGGTCTTACACTTTCCGTCGGGGCCAGCGAGACGAAGGCCAAAATGGAAAAAGCCAAAGGTGAGATGAAGGCCGATGTCGAGGAGATGAAGGGCGAGACCAAGGCGATGAAAGAAGAACTGAAGGGGAATGACACCAAGGCCGAAATGGAACGGGCAAAGGGGAAAATAAAAGGCACTGGCGAACGAGCTAAAGGAAAGATGAAAGAGTTGAAGGAAAAGGCGACAGACTAAGGGCTATACAGTACTCGCATGCCCGCCGCGTTATGAATGTCGGCGGGCATGCTCCGGGAGATATGGTCTCTCCCTGTTATCGTGGCTTCCTGGCGCTGACGATTCGCACGGCAATCGGTAGGGAGATGCCTTGCGGACTGCGATACTCGCTCACTGCCTTGATGATCCCTCGTTCCGCCTCGGCCTGTTGGGGAGGCGTGAGTTTCGCGAAGAGATTCTGGATCGGGGCGGCAATATCCATCAACCCGCGAAAAAATTCTTCGGCAGTGGCATAGGTCACTTCGGCCGTAAATTCCTCGTCATCGAGCGGCGTGAGGCCGGCTTGAGCCAGCATGCCTGCGAGATCGCCGGCTTTTGCGAGGCGAAAAATTCCCGGCGCCTCGGGATCGGGTGGCGGCAGCGGGGTGATGGTTTTGATCACATCCATCGGGATACGAATAAACGGATTCTTGTCGGGCGCTGACCAGACGGCGGCTGCAACATACCCGCCCGGTTTCAGTACGCGGGCAATTTCTTTCGCGGCTTTGGGAATTTCCGGCAGAAACATGAGGCAGAACCGGCTGATCACCGCATCGATCGATCCGGTGTCGAACGGCAGTGAGGTCACATCACCCGTGCGAAAGGTGACCTGTTGCAGTCCCATGGTCTTGGCTTTGCGCGTGGCCACCGCCAGCATGGATTCAGCCAAGTCGATGCCGACGACCGCCCCCTCCGACCCCACGACTTCCCCGGCCAGAAGTGCCGGGAACCCGGTACCGGATCCCAGGTCCAACACCCGCAATCCAGGCCGCACCCGTGCATCAGCCACCAGCCGGTGGTTGATAAACGCCATGGTGCGATTGAAGAACTGATCCCACTTATCCCACCCGGGGGCGACCCGGTTCCAATCCTGACGTTGTGCCTCAATGACGGCTTCCGGTGTTGGTGAGGGCATCGGCGCTCCTCCTTGTCTGTAGTGTGTGGCCGCGACTACTTCACGCGCTCAAAGGTAAACACTTTCGGCACGTCTTTGCCCGCCTTGCTCAAGGTCCAGGTTTGGGTGAAGTGATCGTGATCCTTCACCTCGATCGAGAGCTGGCGCATATGCACATCGGTCGGGTTTTTGAGATTCGTGGCATCGACGAACACAAAGGTAATGCTCTTGTCCCCCTCTTTGATGCCCCCCGCGCGCATGCGCGGCTGGTTGTTCAGGGAGCAATAGTGGGTCAACATCAGCTGGTCGCCGTCGCTGTAGTACATGGTGGTCATCGGCGGACTGTCCGGGGGAGTCAGTGTTTCGGTGAGGCTGGTACCGCCGGAGCTCAGCGCATACGCGACCTTGTGCGGTTTGCCTTCGGCGTCGGCGCCCTTCCATTCTCCAACAAGAAATTTGAGCGGCGTCAGGCTGGTATCGGGGATATCGGCGGCTTGGGTCAGGGATGGCGTGAGGAGCAAGGTGAGCGCACAGAGAAAACGACGAATTCCACGGGGCATGCAAACCCTCCATCAAATAACGAGATGACGAAGAAAGGTCAGTCAAGCATGTCTCCGAGGTCCAGATCAAGCCTTTTTAGCCGCTGTTTCAAGACGACACAGATTGCGCGACAGAGTGAATCAGAAATACACGTATTGTTTCGCCTGCAACGGTACTAAAAGACTCTGGGCCGGAACATCGCTGTAATGAATTCGGGCTTCCTCCGTCTGTGTTGGTGGAAGGCACACATCATCACCCATGAGGAGGAACACATGATTCATCATCAATCGGTCGACACACCCGTCAGGCAGCAGGACCAACACAGACCGCACCATCATAGCCCCCATAACCATGACGGTCGGCAGGAACCCTCGCATCATCACGGCCATCACCTACATCACGCACCGCATGAGCCGAACGCGCAGGCCGTGTCGCTCAATCACACCGCACTCATGGCGACCCTGCACTGCGTAACTGGCTGCACCATCGGCGAAGTGCTCGGGATGGCGCTCGGCACGGCGTGGGGCTGGAGCAATTGGCCCACAGTGGGTCTTGCTGTTGCGCTGGCGTTCTTCTTCGGGTATGCCATGACGCTGTATCCCTTGCGGCGGACGGGGATGGCGTGGGGAGCGGCGCTGGGGTTAGCCTTAGCGTCCGATACCCTCTCCATGACGACCATGGAACTGGTGGACAACGCGATCATGGTGATGGTCCCGGGGGCGATGGACGCCGGTCTGTCCGATCCCCTGTTCTGGGGCAGTCTGGCCTTGTCCCTTATCTTGGCCGGGGTAGCGGCATTTCCCGTCAACCGCTGGTTAATTGCGCAAGGAAAGGGGCATGCGCTGGTGCATGGGCACCACTGCCAGTGAGTCGACTATGGCTGGAAAGACGACCATGATCAGCATCCGGACCGTGATGCGGTGCGCAGCGATCGTGGCCACGGCCACGGTCGTCGTTGCACTCGCTGCCTGCAGCCAGTTCGAGCCGCGCGACAAGCGATTTTATTATCGCGCCTTGTGGAACTTCGCGTTGCGGGAAGATCTGGCCGAACTCGACAGTGAGTTCAATGGCGTCGACTTCGGGCATTCCAATCTGTACGAGAATCTGTTGCTCACCGGTGGCCAAAATGTGCCGGCGATCGAAGATCGGGCCCGCAAGGAGACATTGGCCTTTATCGCGACCAAGCCCCGGCTCAATCCGAATGAGGAAGCCATTGCGCCGACGTACATGAAGCTGGCCTGGCGCGCGCAGAACACGTTCGACGAAGCGCACGCGCTGCACCGCGCCACCTACGACATCGCCGCGTCCGACGAACCGGACAAGGACCGCGCCACTCGAAACGTTCTGGCCTATTACCAGCAGAGCGCCTATGCCATTACGGCGAAGCGGCTCGATCACCATCGGCTGGACCAGTTCCCCTATTCCAAAGCGTTCCGGACGCGCTTTCCGTTGTTCAACGCCACGATCTGGTCGTACCACTACCTGCAGGTGGCCGTATACGATCCGCTCCAGGCTGCGCGCGACCTGGCCGCCAAGACGCAAGCGGTTCGGCCGATCCTTGCGACCTATCGGGGCTACCTTGAGCAGCCGCCGGTGCAATGGACCTTTATGCCGCTCACGGCGGAATTGAGTCCGCAGTTTGCCGCGCGTTATCCGGAACTCGCCAACATCTTCGACAACCTCCACATGTTGCACGACAACATCAGCGACATTCTCACCAGCGAGTTGCTTCCGACGTGGGAGGCGAAGCGGATTGAAATTTATCGGCTGGTGAATACCTACTATCTCGCGAGTGCGGATGCGACGAACCCCATGATCATCAAGGCAGAACAGGAGCATCATCATTGAGTCCGTCAGGCCTGCGAACCCTCCTCCTTCTGCTCTGTGCCTGGCTGGCCGGCCCGACCATGCCGGCGTTGTCATTGGATCATGACAATCTCGACCCGAACCGTCCGATCGGCATGGAGGATGCCTATGCTATTCCCAAAGGGGAAATCGGGCTGGAGGGCGGCGTGCGGTTTAACGATCGACGCGAGGGTCGCACGAATGTCACGTTCCAACCGCAAATCATTTATGGCGCGTTTGCCAATACCCAGATCGAGATTCAGGGGGATCTGTTCACCGAGCCCCGTTCCATCGTCGGCGCAAATAAGTCCGGCGATCTTCACCTGGGAGTTCTCTATAATTTTAATACCGAAACCGTGGACCTCCCGGCCATGGCCGTACGCTTTGAAGTGGACCTCCCGACCGGCGTGAATTCAAAGGGGGTAGATACACAACTCACCGGTATCGTGACGCGTTCGTTCGGGCGGCTCCGGGTGCATCTCAATGCGGGGTATACCCTGCTCGGATCTCCCCAAGGACAGGAACGACCGGGAGCCTATCGCGCCGTGGCCGCGGTGAGTTATCCGCTGGGGTATCCCACCAGTTTTCGCGATACACTGATCGCCAGCGTCTACACCAGGCAGTCGGACTTGCGCGGACAACGCAACCACACCGGGATGGAGATTGGCCTGCGGCACCAGCTTACCTCGCGGGTGGTCCTGGATGCCGGTCTCGGCACCGAATTCCTCGGCCCTGCTGAGCGGGCGGCCCTGCTGGGAACCCTGGGTGTGTCAGTCGGATTCTAGGGTATGGCCCTAGACAATTGGCCCGAGTAAAACGTTGACGTGGTTTCGTCTACAAGAAGATAATGCGTCCGTCTCGAGGGGGCGGACATGGGACGAGCCGGTCGGTATGCGGGCGGTTTCATGGCGTGGTGTTGTCTGTGCTTGATGGTCGCCTGCGGCGAGCCGGCTGGCGACGCCTACTGCGAAGCCAACGGCAAAGGCAATCAGCAGGCCCTCGAGCTCCTCACCAACGTTCTCGAGAAAAAACGCACTCAGCCCGGACTCTATCTCGCGCGTGCCCGCTGCTTGTACTTCCTCGGCTCCTATGCGGAAGCCCTGCAAGATGCGTCGGAAGTCATTCGACGCCTGCCGAACAAGGCCGATGCCTATCTCATCCGTGCCAAGGCGGGCAAGATGCTCGGCCAGATCCCACAGGCGTTGGACGACTATTCGACATCGATCCGTCTTCACCCGAGTGCGGAGGCGCATTATGGCCGCGGGCTGACCTATGTGCGAGAGTATCAGGGGAAAGACCGCGAGGCGATCGACGATTTCACCGCCGCCATCCGGTTAGACGCCAGGCATGTCGGGGCCTACAAATCCCGCGCCGAAATCTACAGCCGTCACGAGCAGTATCAGAATGCCCTGCAGGATTCCGAGGTGGTGCTCAGGCTAGATCCCGCCACGCCGAATGCTTACTGCAACGTCGGATTCGCCCATTACGCGCTGGGGCACGACGCTGAAGGCCGCAAGTTCCTGAACACCTGTTATCAGAAAGATCCCGATCCCAACACGCGTGGCTATTACGAAACGGAAGTGCGGAAGGTGCTTGTTGCGCGGCAGCCAAGGCGCAACAGCGGCGGGTATCAGCCGGAAGGGCGGGAGAAGACGCCATACGATCGAGACATGGAGCGGCAGCAGAACGTCTATGAGAGTCTGCGCAATTCAGGGTTCAACGACCGGGCCGAGGCCTGTCGGACGGATGGGTCGAAGTGTTGAGAGGGGCGGGGTGGCCTGCCGGGTCTCCTGTGCTCGCGCAACGCGCGGCTTCAGAAAGCCCTCGTTGGACGACGCGCACTGGGAGACCCGGTAGGCCACCCCTTGGAGAGTAGGGCAAGAAAGTGGAGGGAGCACTAAACAGGACACTCATAGATAAGGATAGAGAGGGCGCAGCCGCCGCGTCCTTCTTGCTCGCCGACATTGCCCACACAAAAGATGGGGGCTCAGAAATCTTCAGTAGAGGCGTGCAACCACAATGATGTCATGATCACGGCCTACCAGCGGCGATGGCTATTAAGAGCTATGCTACTACGCAGATTCGCCTGGATAGCAGTTGCCACGTTCTTTCTTGCAGTGTTTCTTGATCGCGCTGGGTTCTCTTCGTTTATATTTGAACTCGCTGGCGCATGTGCGTTCATTTTCTTAACCATATTTGTCTTGTTTACCTTTCTTAATTCATGTCCCCGCTGTGGAAAGAATTTTTATTCGAGTTGGTTTCGTGGGGCGAATGCTTTTACAAGCCGCTGTATGAATTGCAGGCTCAGTTGGAAGGATCTTATATGATATTGGAGGCGCCGTGATTTCTGTGTGAAGCCTGAGCCGAACATGTGTATGGCATGAAAAGGCAGATATAGGTTCAGGGAAGGGTAGGCCGCGGCCGTTGTTGGTCGCTTGTGCTGATGAGCTCCAATTGACAGCCACCTGCCGTCATCGGTAGGCTAAAAGAGAAAAACGGGAGGGTTTGTGATGGCACTTCTTCTCGCGTTCTGCCTCATCTTTTCCGCAGTCATTCCTGTATCAGCCGCTGACAGTACTCAGACCACCGCGGCCACAGTGATCAAGGCCGATGTCTTGTATTGGGAAGAGGGCGAACTGATCGTCAAAGAATTCTCCGGTCACCAAGAACGGCTGAAGGTGACGCCGGAGACCAAAATCGAGGGCGTGGTCGGCGGACGGTTAAAAACCGGTGACAAGATCGTGGCGCAGATCACCGACGACCGTACGGCACTTTCGATCAAATTGCAGCTTCCAGACGACAAGTAGGGGGTTCGCGCACAGGCTGCTCAAGATGGCCGTCCAGCGCGGCCGCATCCCATAAAGGCCCGTGTCGTATGGTGGGGGCCTGAATGATGCGCGCCAAAGCCGGTGGCCATTTTCGACAGCCTGCTAATCGAGGATCGAGAAGGCGCCGATGAAATAGGGCCCTTTCGCAGCCTGCGCCCCCCTGATCCGCACTTCAACCACATCCTGCACCCATCCGCCGACGAGCCAGGGATTGGGCGCCAGGTTCGACCAGTACCACCAGCTGCCGTTGGATTTCTTGAACCAGAACTGAATCGGTTCGGTACCGGTCACTCGAATGATCGGCATGTCGAAGACGCGTGGCTGGTGGGTCACGCGATCTTCCATCCAGATTTTGATCCAGTGATCCTTGCCATGCGTGCCGAGTGTTCGCGGTTCATGGATCCAATCGGCGGCCATGCAGCTGTCGCCTACTGTCCGTCCAAAGCCCGCTCCAGGACCATCTCCCGGATCGACAAAACAGGGCGTGAGTAAGCTTGGGCTATCGAATGTCAGATGAATATGTCCGTAGGTCATGTCTTCGACATTGATGTAGTTACCAAAGCAGCGATGGCGATACGTCCAGCAAGCTTGATGGGTGGCGTTGCACGGTTGCAACTCGCCTGAATTATCGATGCCGGTGGGGACGCCGAAGTTGCCCCGTGCCTGTCCATAGATATAAGTCAACGCAAAGGTGTTATCGAAATCGACGACACAATCCCCGAGCCAGTTGTGAGCCGAAGCCGGCTCGGCCGTCAGGAAGAGTCCGCCCAGAATAATCGTCAGGCAGAGCATCAGCTGCGCGGCGATTGGTATTGGCTTCATGATGGCTTCCTTTCTTCCTCTGATCGGGATTCGACAAAGCGAGTCAGCTGCCGCCCATGCCGTTACTTCTTGTCCGCACCCGTTCCTGCAACGTCCCGTAGTCGTTGAAAGGCCTGCGCGCGCTCGGCTTCCGGCAGAAGGAGAGCCGCATGGTGATAGCGATCCACCAAGTGCTGCTTCTGCCGGAAGTTTGTGGCTTGGGTAATTTGAATGAGGAGCCCGTTCAGATCGACTCGCTCAGAAGGATTGACTTGGTGCCGTGACGATTCCGCCAGCATAGCGCGCACCTCGTCATCGCTGGCCTGGCGCGGGCCCTGCACCGTTTGTCCTGCTTCCCCGACCGGCCCTCCCGGCACAAACTGATGAGGCGGCGGCGGGACGCAGCCATACAGAACCATCAGTGCCATGACCACGACGCGTGGAACTGCCGATCTCTCGTGCCGTCTATATACAACGTTGTGCATGGCGCCTCCTCTTCAATCATCTGCAATGTATGAGCAGGTGTTGAGGACGACTCTTTTGTGATGACGAGTAGGCAACCTTTGCGCCATGCCATCCGCATGGAACATATGTGCGAAATAACAATCGTTTGGAATTTTGTCGCAATGACGAAGGGCGCATCGACCTCTGTGGGCGGGTATCGCATACGATACAGAGCCGTATCCCATCGGATACGACTACGTAGATCGTCAGCATCCTGTCAGTCGCACAGGAAACTGTCACTCGACAATGTGGAGCGGGACGGAGAATTGCCAGCAGGAAGTGGTGCAGCGTTGCGAACCAAGGCTCCTCGGACTGTGCCGGCCGGGAGGCGATGGAAGGATGGACGAAGAATCTGAAGGAAAGCGAGCGACCGCCGTCAGGCTATCGCCGCTTCCGCAATCGCACGGGCTGGCGGCGCTGGAACCAGTCGCGGATCAATGTGCCGATGACAAGGGCCGGAACGGCGAGCAGCCAGACATACCAACTTGCCCAAAGCGCGGGGTCATGCATGATCATTCCTCCGGTGTGTGTGCTGGTCTGTAGAGCAAGCCCCATACCGGCGTTCGCAATATCGAGGAATCATGCCGTAGCCGCAAAACCTTCGGCCAATTGCCGAATTGAGCGGCGTTGGGGGCAATGCGCCACGTCGCAAATCGCGCCAGGCAATTTTTGCCGTCGCAAAAATCTCACAGCCCGTGCTGTCGTTCCCACAGCTGGTGGGTTCCTGCGCACCCGCTAGCCAAACAGCAACAGCGTGAGGTGGGGGAGCCATGGAAGCAGGGCGACCCCGACGCAGATCGAGAGTGCCACGATCGAGGTAACCAGGTCTTCGTCCAATCCCGTGTCCGCTGCAAAGATCACCGCGGTGACTGCCGATGGCATTGCGGCGACGAGCACAACGACGGCCCGCTCCATCTCGGAGAGGTTCAACACAAAGGTTGCAGTAATTCCGAGGAGCAGCCCGCCGATCATGCGGAGCGCCACGCCGGCGCATGCTACAGCCCACGCCCGACGCACGGCGGTAAAACTGATCGATAACCCCAGCACCAGGCTGGCCAAGGGTGTGGTTGTGAGGTGAATGGGTGTGAGGAGGTCGCGCAACCAGGCGGGAAGATGAACAGCAAACAGTGAGAGCAGGAGGCTGCCGCAGAGCGCCCACAGCGGCGGGGAAGACACAAACCGCACCATGGGAGACCGCGCATTGGAACTCGTGGCGCCATGCCACACCGCAATGCCGTAAAGCACTGTCAGCGTCAGCGTGGTCTGCCCCAGATCAAACAAGATCGCTTGCGCTAGCCCCCTGTCGCCCAGCGTGGCGAGGACGACCGGGTAGGCGAAATAGACTGAATTGATGCAGCCGGTGCCGAGCATGAATCCGCCCCGGGTTGGGCGGGGTAGATGTAGCAGCCGGGAGAGGTGCCAGGAGACGAGCAGCATTGGCAGGGTCACCAGGCAGGCGGCCAGCGGGAGTTTCCATGCCGTGGGTGCGAAGGTCACTTGATCCAGGGACACGAGAATAGTGGCGGGTAGACTGATGGAAAACACGAAGGCTGCCAGGCGTTCCGCATGCGTTTTGCCGAGCAGGCCGGATGCACGGAGCAGCGCGCCGAGAAGAAAAATGCCAATGAAGGCTTGGAGCGTGGCGGGCATCGGTGGGAGCGTAACAGAAAACCGGGCGCAAGAGGAGGCAGGGGCCGCGGTGAATCATACCGCCTTTTTTTGTGCGCCGGCGTCGCGAGCCTGGTACGATGGCCCATTCCATGAATCAGGCGCAGCCATCAGTGCAACCGCGACAAGCGGCGGTCTTCTTTATCCTCGTCACGGTCGTGCTCGACATGCTGTCGTTCGGGATCATCATTCCCGTGCTGCCGAAACTGGTCGAAGAGTTTCTGGGCGGCGATACGGCGCAGGCGGCGGAGATCTATGGTCTCATGGGCACGTCGTGGGCGTTGATGCAGTTTGTCTGTTCGCCGATTCAAGGCGCGTTATCCGACCGATTCGGGCGGCGCCCGGTGGTGTTGCTCTCCAACCTGGGGCTTGGCCTCGATTTTATCCTCATGGCATTGGCACCCAGTTTGGCCTGGCTCTTTGCCGGGCGAGTGATTTCCGGAATCGCCTCATCGAGCTTCAGCACCGCCGGCGCCTATATCGCTGACGTGACACCGCCGGACAAACGCGCCGCCGCGTTCGGCATGATGGGCGCGTCGTTCGGACTGGGCTTCGTTTTGGGGCCTGCCGTTGGCGGTCTGCTGGGCGCACTTGATCCACGCTGGCCTTTCTGGGGCGCCGCTGCCACGAGTCTGCTGAATGCCTGTTATGGATTCTTCGTGTTGCCGGAATCGCTTCCGGTCGAGAAACGGGCGCCGTTCCGATGGACGCGGGCCAATCCGGCTGGTGCCTTGATGCTTCTGCGCTCCCATCACGAACTCTTCGGTCTGGCGACTGCGAATTTTTTGATGAACCTGGCCCACGGGGTGCTGCCGAGCGTCGCCGTCTTGTACTTGGGCTATCGATACGGCTGGGGGCCGTCGGCGGTGGGATTCACGCTTGCCGGGGTCGGGGTCTGTGCCATGATCGTCCAAGGCACCCTGGTACGGCCGATTACGGCGAGGCTGGGCGAGCGTCGCACGCTGCTCACCGGGCTGCTGTGCGGCGCGACCGGGTTTGCCATCTACGGGCTTGCGCCCACGCCACTCATCTATTGTCTTGGTATCCCCGTGATGGCGTTCTGGGGGCTTGCCGGTCCGTCCGCGCAGGTGTTCATGACGCGCCGGGTCAGCGCATCCGAGCAGGGACAATTACAAGGGGCGATTGCGAGTCTCACCGGTATCGCCGGCCTGATCGGCCCGACGTTGTTCACTCAGACCTTTGCGGCCTTCATCGGCCCGCAGGCCGACTGGCACCTGCCGGGTGCACCCTATCTGCTCTCGACGATGCTGCTGCTGGTTGGCGCGGCGACGGCCTGGCGAGCGACCAGGCCGATGTAATCGGGACGGTCGTGGTGCAACGGGTGAGCTGTGTTCATGCCTGCCTACCGGACACCGTGCACGAAAAGTTCCCGGCTGCGATAAATGGCCAAGGCCCGCATCTCCGCCTCTTCGGCCTCTGTCTGCTGTCCCAATTGTCTATGGAGGTCCGCAAGGAGCGACCAGGCATCCGCCTCACCGGCGGCATCGTGTATCGCCTGGGCAATCTGGAGGGCGCGTTTTCCCAGCGCCACCCGATGAGTGAGCGAGTCCTTTCCTCGATCGAGCCGCGCAAGTCGCAGATGCAGCATGCCCTCGAAGGGCAGGTGGTGTTCCGTCTGGGCCAGGGTCAGGGCGTCTAAATAATTTGTACGGGCGTCTTCAATGTGCCCCAGCAGCCAATGGGCATCGCCAAGTGCCACGGTGGCGGTAAACTGCTGATCCACATGGCGTCGGGTACGCGCTTCTTCCGCCGCCTGCTGTAAGGACCGGAGTCCGGCCTCTGCCGAACCTTCGACGACTTGCAGCAGTCCCAACTGCACCATCGTCTCGTTCCATCCTCTTGCATTCCTCACGCGGGTAAAGAGTGCGGCGGCTCGGGTCAGGGCGTCGCGCGACTCGTCGCGTTGTCCCAGTTGTGCGGCCACGCGGCCCATTGCCAACAGGGCTTCGGCATGGGCGGATCGATCAGAAGCTTGGGCGAAGATTTGTTCCGCCTCCTGCAAGGACGTATGGGCCTCTTGCAGCTTGCCTTGCCGCTCATGCACGCGTGCAATCTTCACCAGGGTCGTGGCGATGCCCTGGTTTTGCTTCTTCTCCCGGAACTTTGAGAGCGCGAGTTGGTAATAGGTCAACGTTTCTGGCCAATGTTCCTGCTGGTCGTGAACCTCACCGATGCGAAGCAATTCATGGCCGGAAAGCTGGTTGGGAGACGCGGTTGGTGTGACCTGTGCCGGAGGAATGGCCAAGGCCTGGGGTGGGGTCGGCAGAAGCCAGAGCAGGAGGAACCAGAAACCGATCATGATGATGCTCCATCAGGGGCGCAAAGTTGTGGCCTAGGCGAAAGTCTTTTGGCCCCGTAACCTTGCATCTGTCTCCCGATCAGGTCAAGTGATCAACGGCTCTTCCGGATGCTTGCCTCGCCTATTCCAGAGGGGTAAGATCAAACTTCCCGCCAAACATCTGTGGAGGTGCTATGTCTACGACACGCACGACTCCCAAACGAGCCCGGAACTCTCACATCGCAGTATCGAACGGTCGCGCAACCAATTGGCCGATTTGGCCGCCTTTCATGGCAGGGGCCGGTCCATCCGCAGCCTGGAAGACTGTGATCAGGAGAGGGACGCATTCCGATTCCGGCCTGGCGCATACGGTGGTCGTCATGGCACGAATCCAGGCCAGGCGGTTAAAGTTTCCTGCACACACTGGTCGCGGCCATTGCCGGTGATCGTCTGATGATCGATGTGTGCGCATGACGAAGGAGCAAGGGGCCGGGGCAACGAGCGTTGACGCAGGATGGTGTCAGCATTAAGGACAACTCGACGTTTCACATTCTGCGCGACTGCTCCGGTGCGGTGTGGTCAGGGAACGGATCGCGGATCACTGCGGCAACAGGACGTCGTCACGAGTCGAGGGAGGTGGCATATGGGGCCAACCAAGGCAATCGTCAAACAACAGGCGCTCTACGATGCGGTGAGCGGCAAACTCATACAGAACGGATTTGAAAGCCAGCAGGCCATGGAAGATTATGTGCGGCAGCACTATATCGTCATGCCGGTGCGTGACCATGCCGGCAATCCCTGGCAACTGGATGGAAAACCGGTGTATTGCCTCCACGGGGTGCAATATGAAACGGTGGACGACCAGCGGGTGCATCTTACCCGTTGCCCGGATTGCGGAGGGATGGGGATCAGGGCGGACGAACTCACCGTCGAATCCGATTGTATTCGTTGTACGGCCTGTGGGCATGAGTTCGATGCACGATTGGAGATGATGGAGACGTAAGGTCTACGGGCCTTCCGACAGGGATGGATTCAGGAGAGATGGCTGTGGGAGCTGTCGCTGGTGTCGGCTTGCGACATGGTTGTGCTGTTGAGGATGTAGGCGAAGAAATTCCCCAGGTGGAAACAGAACCGGTTATACTCAGAGCCCTCGTGCAGCGTGAGAGTGGGTGGTTGAGTGCTGGTTGGGAAATGAGAGAACCGGAAAGGGACGAAGGACATGGCAGGTGCAACAGTGACTCGGCGGAAAAAACAGGCTCCGCAACCGATACAGAGCAAGCCCGCGAAGAAGACGAAAAAACCTCGTGCAAGTGAACCATCCGGTGCGGTGATCGTGTTGTCCGGGGCCACGCCGCTCCGCAGACAGAAGGCGGCGGAAGTCCTGGCGGAGGAGCTGCAATTGCATCTGGCCAGTGTGGACTTGTCGGCGGTCGTCAGTAAATATGCCGGCGAGACGGAAAAGAATGTGAATCGCGTCTTCGATATGGCCAATCGCCACGGATCGATTCTCTTTTTTGACGAAGCCGACGCCTTGTTCGGAAAACGCACGCAGGTGCAGGATGCCCACGACCGGTATGCGAACGCGGAAGTCTCTCACCTTCTGCAGTGCATCGAGAATCATCAGGGACTGGTGATTCTCACGACCAACGGCAAGAGCCGCATAGAAGAAGCCTTCTCACCCGAGAAGCCCGTGATCGTATTGGGCGGCACGGCGAAGAAACCTGCCAGGGCGAAGGCCAAACCCGCCGCGACACCGAACAAGAAGGTCGTGAAAAAGAAAGTTGTGAACAAGAAGGTTGTGAAGAAGAAGTAAGCGGGCGGGTCAGCTGATCACGAATGGGTCGCCAGCAAGGCCATTTTCGAGGGTCGATCCAGTGCTTTAATGGCCGCCTCGCGTTGTAATGCGGCTCCTTTGCTGTCCAGCGATTCGGTATAGCGCACCGTAAACGGTCCCCGGTGTCTCGTATATTTCGCGCCCTTCCCGCGTGCATGTGCGTCCATGCGCCGCTCCAGATCATTCGTGATGCCGGTGTAGAGGCTGCCGTCGGCACATTCCAGAATATAGACGGTCCAGGTCATGGGATAGGGGCCGGGATATTTCGTGCAACGCACTCTGCGCTGATCTGAGGGGATGATAACCGAAAGAATGGCGAGAGGCGACTACTTGGGGTTGGTGTGGAGGAAATCAACCCCGAGGGCTGAAAGCACCGCTGCCAGGATGAGAGCGGCGGCCAGAGCCACGAGTAGAAATTTGCGGTCGTTGCGTACCGAATCGTGAAATCGGTACGTGCTGGATTTTCGTAAACGATGGGTCGTCATGATTTGTTCAGGCATGAGAGGCGGTGTTCATGGCGGGAAGTTGCTGAGATCCGCCTCGTCAGTGCGCGGTCACTATGCCTGTTGCACCACAGAAGAGGAATAGGGGATTCCCTGAAAGAGGGAGGAAATATTCCTGTGAGCTAGTTCTTCAGATTTGTTCGATCTCCTGAGCGTCGACTTTCCTCGCTGCTCGTCAGGGCCGATTCTTCCATGGGCGAACTTCCTCCAGGCTGTCACCTCATTGACAGGCTTTGCTTGAGCCACGTAGCGTAGTTCAGCATGTCTCCTTCTGCACGCATCAATCACGAACTCTCTGCCGCGGAGCAGGCTTGGAGTGATGGCAACGAGGGCAAGGCGCGGGTCTGTGCGCGGCGCGCGGTGGCGTTGGCTGCCGAATCATGGCTGGCGCGCTTGGCGAAACCGCTCTGGCGGGGGGATGCCATGGAGCATTTGCGTCGAATTCAGCAGCAGGAGGCGTTTCCTCTCTCAGTCAGGCAAGCGGCCGAACGTCTGAGTACGGCCGTGACCAGGCGCCATGAGGCGCCCTTTACCTGCGATCCGATCAGCGATGCCCGTCTGATTATCGATCATCTCACGGCCGGGGCGCCGTAGGACAGGTTGCTTCAGGGGGCGGCCTGGCGAAGGCTCACTTTGACGGTTGCCGATCGCCGCCCTTGGCTCGAACGACTGCATGCTGCGATGGTCGATCATATCCGCAGGAACCAACCGACGGTGCGTGCCTGCTTCGTTTTGAAGGCGAGCTACCGGACGATCGTGGAGGATGGTTGTCATGCCCATCCCCCCGGCGAGATTGACCGGCAGATTCGGCGCGAGTCAGCCATCTAGAAGGCGCCTGCCGGCTATTCCTTCACATAATGCACGCGCACGGACTGTATCAGCTCATCGCGGTTGACGGTCATCATTTCGGCGGCCAGCAGTCCGTTGACGCTGCGGTAATAGAGCAGCAGGCTGTCGACTCCCGTCAGCGTCCGAATCAATTCAAAATGGAGGTCGGGATAGGCGTGAAGTCCCTTCTGAAAATAGGCCCTCAATGGAATGCGGCCATGGATGGTTCCGGAGGGCTCCCCGGATAGCGCCGACACGAACGGACTGGTAAACTCCACATCCGGTGCATAATGCTGGAGAATGGCGTCGAGGTCGTGCCGGTTCCAGGCGGCGATCCAGGCGTCGGCTAGGCGTAGTGCCAATTGTTCGTTCATCACTGTGAACCTTTCGTTGCGATCCGTCGTAGGTGAGGCTAGCCTAGTAGAACGGCTGCGTGATGAGCAAGGGCCGGTCGAGCAGCGAAACCCCACGATGCTTTTCGGTGCGATCGCGCCGGTGAGGCGGGAAATGGCACGATGCCATCAATAAAGCCGGTGTCGGATCAGAGCAGCCTTGCTCCGATTGCTCTGTTCAAGCTCCTGAAGGGTCTGCTGTTGCTGCTCGCCGGCGCCGGTTTCTTTCGATGGGTAGACCCCGAAATCGACTCGTCTCTTGCCCCCGTCCTCGACACGCTGCACTTGAGCACCCACACGCAATTGCTCCATGCGCTTGTTCTCCGGGTGGATTCGTTGCAACGCCACAGTCTCTTCATGATGGGCCTTGTCACTCTGGGCTATGCGGGTCTGTTATTCGTCGAAGGGTTCGGTTTATGGATCGAAACGTCCTGGGCCGCCTATCTCACCGTGATCTGCACGAGTATTCTGTTGCCCGGTGAGTTTCATGCGGTCTTTCGCGAATTGTCGGTGACCGGGTTGGCGGTTCTTTCCGTGAATGTGGCCATCGTGGCCTATCTTGTTCGACGCCTGGCAGAAGAAACGCTCGATTAAGGCCTGCCCAGCGCTGATGCCACATCTCCCGGGCCAGCGCTCGATGGCTCGGGGAATCCCTAGCTGGCACTGTGCCGCGAGGGAGGTATACCAAGACATCACAAGAGAGGAGACCAGGCCATGGCTGAAGTCAATTCCATGTATCGCGCCCGTCTGAGGAGCGACGACATAAAGATGCAAATTGAAAAGTTGGAAGGATTGGCCCATCACACGGTCGTGAATCCAACCTTTGAGGTGTTTGATGAGGAAACGGAAGATATCCTGAGCAGAATTTTTGGTGACACGCACCAATATGTGGAATCCTACAACTATGCCGCATTGGGCGAGGCCGAAGCGATCGTGAATTTGCCTGAATCGGCGCAGGAACCACAGACCCGGGATATTCCGAAGCAAGGCCTTCAGCAACGCCGCCAGGTGCTGCAAAGCATCCTGACCGACTTGCAAGGTCTCGAAACAGAGGAGAGCCGCGCGTTAGAAGGAGAAGATCGGGAAGATCCTCCAGGGCCGAGTTAAGGGCGCTAGGGCTTGTCACGGAGAGTGCCGAGATACGCCACCAGGTCGCGGATGTCTTCGTCCCGCAGGAGCGTCTTGGGATACATAGCTGTGCCCGGGTGCCCGCGCTTGATGGAGCGAAAACGATCGTCGTCGTTCTGCGATTTCAGGGTGGCCGCATCACGCAGATTCGCAGGCGGGGCGGGAAGCGCATCCAACCGTCTGATGAGGTCGGCCGACATCGGCGGTCGTTTATTCAGGTGTCCCTCGATCCCATGGCAGACGGCACACCCACCGAGTTCATGATAGAGCTGCCGCCCGTGTTTGGCGTCGCCCCGCAAGGAACTGTCAGGTTCCGGTATCGACGCGGGGATCGGCATCGTGCCACGGATGGAAGCGAGGTAGGGCAGGAGCGCGAGAATCTCTTCATCGGAGAGGGCCTCTTTCGAGATCGGGTACATGGCGGTGCGCAGATGCCCGTGCCGAATGATCTCGAATCGTTGCTTGTCAGTGGTGAGGGTGAGCGTGGCCGCCTGTCTCAGGTCGGCAGGAGCGGGGCTCAGTCGATCGATATTTTCGCGGATTTGTTTGCTGAGGTGCGGGGGGAGCTGACTCCTGTAACCGTCCACGCCATGGCAGGTGGAGCAGAGGCCTTTGCCGTTAAAGATTGCTCGGCCTTGCTCCGTGTCCGCAGGTCCACTGTCGGTCTTGGTGCGTAATGGCGTTTCAGCCCACAGAAAGGAGACCCCGAGGAGCGTAGCGGTGAGGCAAAGCATTCCTGCGACAGTCCATTGAGCGTGTCGTACCCCCTGCGCTGTCCTGCCGAGAAAACTGGCCATGGGGACTTTCCGATTAGGGTGTCTGCCTGCATCATAATGGACTCAGGGGGTGTAATGCCACGACTGCCGGGGGGACCCGGGGAGCCCGCATGGGGCTGGTTATGGGCGTTTCCACTCTGTACAATGCTGGGTCATGAGGGGAACATGATCCATACGGCCATGAACATGGCGGACCACCGCCACTGCATCGCCCTATCCGGCTGCTTTCGCGGGAAGCTCTGCGAGCAACTCATGAACCGGCCAGGCCAGTCCGTGGCAAAGGGCGCTCGTATCTACGGGCTCGGCGATTCGGCGCAAAGTGTCTTCTATCTCCGGCAGGGATTCGTGAAGTTGACGTCCCTGACCGAAGACGGCCGCGAACTTATTTTGCGACTGCATCAGGCCGGGGAAGTGTTCGGCGAACTCTGCCATTGCACCGGTGAGCGCCGCGAACAGGCGATCGCGATGGAGGACAGTGAAGTCGTCGAACTCAGTTTCGACGAATTTATCGCCCATTTGCAGAGCAATCGCCCGGCCTTTCTTCTCTTTCTCTCCAACGTCGCTCAACAACTCTCAGCGGCTTACGACCAGATCCAAACCTTGTCCTTCAACAGTACGATGGAACGACTGGTGCGCACGCTGGGCCGGCTGGCCGATGAGTTCGGCGAACCGGAGGGCGAATGGGTTCGCCTCACGCATTATTTCCGCCAGGATGACCTGGCTCAAATGATCGGCGCGCGCCGGGAGGTGGTTTCGACTCTCCTGAACCAATTGCGCGAGCAAGGGCTTATCACCTACGCGCGAAAGGATGGGTTGCTCCTCCGCCGCGCCGGTCTCGACCAGTTCCTGGGTGCCGCTGCAAAATCTTCCGCCGGTCTCAGCGACTCCGGTTTCTAACGCATCCTCATTTTCTCTCCAATGTTATCCCGCTAACTTACGGCGCCGCTCCCGTTCTTTATCCTTGCCCATGGCTGCTACAGCCGGCAGTGGTGCCGCTCATGTACATTCCTCTTTCGGAATGTATGGCAGGAGGGGCGCTGTGGGCGGTCGCGGGCGATTTTACTAATCACAAGGAGATTTATGATGGGTAACATGATTCGTGCGCTTTCTGTGCTGATGTTGACACTGTCCCCGATTGCCTGCGCGCACAGCGCTGATTCGTCTGCCACGGCGACGCCGCAGGCCGCGGCAGCCCACCCCATCAAGGTGGCGGAGACGAAGGCGGTTCTTCGTGATCTCTGGTTGGGCCATATCCTCTCCATCCGGAACGTGGCGGTTGCGACGGTGGATAAGAATGCCTCCGCACGGAGCGTGGCTGAGGCCGGTGTTGTGGCGAATGCCGAGCAGATCGCTCGCTCCATTGAACCGTTCTATGGCAAGCCGGCGGCGGATAAGCTATTTACGTTGTTGGCGGGTCACTATCAGGGAATTCGTGAGCATCTGGATGCGACCGTAGCCGGGTCGGCGAGCCAACAGGAGGCGGCAGTGAAAGCGCTCACTGCCAATGCAGCCGAGATTGCCACTTTTCTCAGCAGCGCCAATCCGAACCTGCCGAAGGACACGCTGATGGGGTTGTTGATGGCCCATGCCGCGCATCATCTGACACAGTTTCAGCAGCTGAAGGACGGGGACTATGCGCATGAGGCGGAGACCTGGAAGGGCATGAAGCAACACATCTACGTAGTGTCGGATGCGCTGACGCAGGCGTTGGCCGCTCAATTCCCGGCGAAGTTCTAGGGCGACTCTTCGCGCATCAACGGCATCGCATTTCTGATGAATTTCGGAGGCCGGAGTCAGGCAGCCAGGTCGCGGAGTTTCCGCTCCTGGCTGCCTCCGCGTGACGTCCTCGCATCCGCCGATCCTGTTCAGCCTTCTCCCTTCCGGTCCGCTGCTCCCGCTTGCTCAGGGGCGGGGGCTGCCTTCGTCTGAGCTGCTCAATACTACGTACTAATGGTTTTCTCTGTGCACTCTGTTTGAAAGATCATTCCGTCTCAGTTTGCGACAATAATTGGAAGCATTCTGTTTTGCCGGAAGCGCACGCTTTTTCTTGAAAACGGAACGGCCACTTGCCTAGAGTGCACCGTTTGCACATTGCTTCATCATCATAGGAGGACGGTATGCGAAGGAATCGTGAGCGGTATGTGTTCGGTGGGGCCCTGGTGCTGGCTCTGGCGATGAGTCTGGCCCCCGCATTGTCCCAGGCTGCCGAGTGGGTGCACGAGGGGATGGCCGAGGAGGGGAAGGTCACGATGGGTTTTCGGGTCGGTCCGAGCTTCATGACGCAAAGCGCGGGGGTGTCGACAGTCGGCCCGGCGCTGAACTTTCAAGGGATGTACGGACTGAATAAGTGGTTTCGTCTCGGAATGATGTTGGAGTGGGAGAATCACGGGATCGATGGGCCGCGGAACGGGTCGCTCAATACCATTACGCTGTTGCCGGTGAATCTGGAGTATCGTCCCGGGCATTTCGGTAACTTCATTCCGTACTTCACGACCGGTCTGGGCGTGAACATCAATACGAAGGATGTGAAAGACACGTTCGCATGGCGGATCGGCGGCGGCATCGACTATGCGTTGACCAATCTGGTGCAGGGCGCGCCGAAGGGCCTGATGCTGAATATGGAAGCGGCCTGGAAGCGTAACCACCCCGAGAGTGACGGGTCCGCCATGGGCCTGCTCTTCGGTGTGCGCCATACGTTCTAGACTGCATTCCCTCTCCTTTCATGAGCCTGCGTCGGGCAGTCAGTGACGGTTCGTCCGTTCCTGGCTGCCCGATTTATTCCACCCACCACTCTTCATTAGGCACCTGTTCGCTGTGCGAGAATGTGCGCCCTGGCCTGTCGTGAGGCTGCATATTCGATGCCCTGCTGTTTCATTCGGCCGCGATGTGTTATAAGCTGTCTGTTTCTCTAGCCGGATAGCCCTGTTTCATTGCGGGTGTATCGTGGAATTAATCCAGACCTTGCCGGATCGCACGATCGTCAGACCGTCAGTTCCGAAGGGATTCACAGGGGGAATGAAGAAGGATGAGCAAGAAGGAAATCGATGCGGCGCGGCGACTGATGAGCCTCATGTTCAAGGCGCATCCCTGGCATGGGGTGTCCATGGGTGACCATTCGCCCGATCTGGTCACGGCCTATATCGAAATTGTGCCGACCGATACGGTGAAGTATGAAGTGGACAAGGCCAGCGGATTTCTCAAGGTGGACCGTCCGCAGCGATTCTCAAATTATTGCCCGTCCTATTATGGACTGATTCCGCAAACCTACTGCGGGGAGCGGGTCGCCAAACTGTTCGGACGACGTGCTGGTCGGCCTGACATGATCGGAGACGGCGATCCCCTCGATATCTGCGTCCTGACCGAGAAGACGATTCCGCACAGCGATATTCTGTTGACGGCCCGGCCCATCGGCGGGTTCAGCATGGCGGACGGCGGCGAAGCGGACGACAAGATCATCGCGGTCATGCGGGACGACGCCGTTTATGGCACGTTCACCGACCTTAAAGACTGTCCCATGACGCTGCTCGATCGGTTGCAGCATTATTTCCTGACCTACAAGCACGCGCCGGGTTCCACCCAGCATAAGGTGGAGATTACCAGCATGTACGGCCGCGACGAAGCCTTGAGAGTCATCCACGCCAGCCACGACGACTACAAGGAAAAGTTCCCTGAGTTGGAATTTATGTGGCCCGCCAGCATGAACAGCTAGTACTACCAAGAAAGGTTTATCCCCCCTTCATGAAACACACCACGACGCCATCGCAGACGGAGCCGGCAGCCAAGGGATTCTCTCCCGGGTTTGCCGCGCTCGGATTAGAAGCCTCGCTGTTGACCACCCTTGAGGCCTTGGGCTACGAAGAGCCCACCCCGATTCAGCGTGAAGCCATTCCTCCGCTCCTGGAGGGACGCGACCTGCTGGGTCAGGCCGCCACGGGAACCGGCAAAACAGCGGCGTTTGCGCTGCCGCTCTTGCAGCGGATCGCTCACGGTCCACGGCAGCGCCCGACGGCGCTGGTGTTGGTGCCGACCAGGGAACTGGCCGTGCAGGTGAGTGAGGCGGTGCAGCGGTACGGGAAAGAACTCCGGATCTCGGTGCTGGCGTTATACGGCGGCCAGGCCATGGGACCGCAATTGCAAGCGCTGCGGCGCGGGGTCGAAGTCATCGTGGCAACGCCGGGCCGGGCCTTGGATCATCTTCGCCGCAAGACCTTGAAACTCGCCGATTTGCAGGTGGTGGTACTGGACGAGGCGGACGAAATGCTCGACATGGGCTTCGCCGACGATCTCGATGCCATCCTCGAACAAACCCCGGCGACGAAACAGACGGCCTTGTTTTCGGCGACCATGCCGCCGCGGATTGCCTCCATTGCCCGTCGGCATTTGAAGAATCCGGTGGATGTCACCATTGCCCGCGAGCCGGTGAAGGCCGGGGCCGCGCCGCGCGTGCAGCAGACCGCGTACGTGGTGGCCCGCCAGCACAAGGTGTCGGCTCTGGCTCGCGTGCTGGACATTGCCACGCCCAAATCGGCCCTCGTCTTCTGCCGGACTCGGCTGGAAGTCGATGAAGTGACCGCGGCATTGAACAGTCGCGGGTATCGTGCCGAGGCCATTCATGGCGGTATGAGCCAGGTCCAGCGGGATCGCGTCATGCAGGCGTTTCGTACCGGACAGACCGAACTCCTCGTGGCTACCGACGTGGCTGCGCGCGGGTTGGACATTCCGTCCGTGTCGCATGTGATCAACTACGATTTGCCCTCATCGCTGGAAGTGTACGTCCATCGTATCGGACGAACTGGACGGGCCGGGCGTGAAGGCGCGGCCATGACCATTGTCGAGCCGCGCGAGCAGCGGCTGTTGCGTGCGGTAGAGCAGCATACCAAGGCGCGCATCACGATCGCCGCCGTTCCGTCGCTCGGAGATCTGTTGGCCAAACGGCTGGAACGAACGAAGGCGTCCATTCAGGAAACCTTGGAAGCGGGGGGGCTCGAGGATTTTCGCCGTGTGGTCGACGCGTTGTCTGCGACGGCGGACCCGGCGGATATTGCCGCGGCGGCCATCAAGCTGGTCTATCGTTCGCACGGCGGGGATCGGGAGGAAGAAGAAATTCCGGCGGTGTCGATGCGGGCGCCGGAGCCCTATCGAGCGTCGCGGCCTGCGTATGGCTCGGCTCCTCAAGGCGATCGCGCACGTGCACCTCGAGGCGGTCCGAGTCGTGGTGGACGGGCACCTGGAACCGTGCGAGTCTACGTAGGGGCCGGACGGGCCGCGGGCATCAGGCCCGGCGATCTCGTCGGCGCGATTGCGAATGAAGCGGGTGTGCCATCCCGGATGATCGGCGCGATCGAAGTCGAGGAGCGGTTCTCCCTGGTGGATGTGCAGGAAGAGGCGGCCAGGCAGATCATCGAAGCCCTCGGGCGGACGCGTATCAAGGGACAGAAGGTCCCGGTCCGGTTGTTTAGAGACTAGGTGAAGAGGCGGGCTGATGGTCTCCGTGCTCGCGTAACGCGCGGTCTCAGCAGACCCTCCTTGGACGCGTGCAGTGCAGACCATACAGACTGCGCGTTCCAAAGAAGCAGAAGGTCGTCTGGTACTGCTATTCAGCCAACACTCCGCCTGGCGGTACGCTGAGTCTGTTGACAAGATCTTCGCGTCGGGAACTTTGTGAGCCATGTGAATGTCGAGCCGTGAGGGTCCTCGCGGCTCGATCGTTTCCGTCTTAGCCCTTGTTGGCCGACGGGTTTTGCGCTACCATCCCGCACAGATATGATGCGTCTCACCCATGCCGTTGCCGGCTGCCTCGCCACCGTGAGGTTCTGTCGGCAGGTTGTGCGTCACACCTCATTCTCATAGTCGTGACAGGTCGACAGCCTTCGAGGATCATTCCGGCCGTAACTCACTACGGATGCGATCCGATGGGTTGTGACAGATGGCAGAACGTCAACCGTATGGTGCGGGTGCGGAGCAATGTTCCAGTGATGCAATGCAACGGACAAGACCGGTGGTGACATGGCGGTGACCCTCGCGCCGTGGAAAGCGGTGCTCCGCGACTGGCAGGCCAGGGCCGTGGCCGACGTGTTGGCGAAGCAGTGCGAGGACTATCTTGTGACCGCGACGCCCGCGGCGGGAAAAACACGCTTCGCGCTCCGGATCGCCCATCACTACCTGGCCGAGCGGGCTGCGGGCCGTGTGCTGGTGGTCTGTCCGACGAACCATTTACGGACACAGTGGGCCTCGGCGGCCGGGCAGGCCGGAATTCAACTGGACCCGGCGTTGTCGAATGAGCAGGCTTGTGAGGCGCGTGACTATCACGGCGCGGTCGTGACCTATCAGCAGGTCTGCCTGGCGCCGGAAGTATTCCGGCGCGCCTGCCGCAGCCGGAAAACCCTGGTCATTCTCGACGAGTTGCACCATGCCGGAGACGGTAAGGATTGGGGCAAGGCGCTGCGGGAATCGTTCGGTGAGGCGGTGTTTCGCCTGGCATTGTCCGGCACTCCGTTTCGTTCCGATAACAATCCCATTCCCTATGTGCGGTACGAGCAGGGTGAAAGCCAGGCTGATTTTACCTATGGCTATTCGCATTCGATCCGCGACGGAGTCTGCCGTCCGATTCTCTTCCCGAGTTATGAGGGGGAACTGACCTGGTTGTCTGATGGGCGCGAGCATCGGGCCACGTTTGAGGACGGCTTGACCTTCGAGCGTCAGCGGGAGCGGCTCAAGACCGCGTTGCTTCAGGAAACGTGGCTTGGCCCGGTGTTGACCGACGCCCATGCCGAGTTGCAGCGACTTCGGAAGCAGGAGCAGGCGGATGCCGGCGGCCTGATCGTGACCATGAATCAGGATCATGCGCGGCAAGTAGCCGATCTGGTCCACCGGCTTACGGGCCAGCGCGCGCAGATCGCCGTGTCCGACGATCCCTCCGCCTCGAAAACCATCGAGACCTTTGCCCATCACAAGCAGCAGCAATGGCTGGTGGCGGTGAACATGGTCAGTGAAGGCGTCGATATTCCGCGCCTCAGGGTTGGAGTGTATGCGACCAACGTATTGACGGAGATGTATTTCCGCCAGGTCGTCGGGCGGTTCGTGCGGATGCAGGAGAAGGTGCCGAAGCCGCAACGGGCCTGGCTCTATCTGCCGAAGGATGCCACGCTGGTGCACTATGCCAAGCGCATCAAGGTTGAGCGCGATCATGTGCTCGAAGACATCATGCCGGCTGTGCAACGGACGCTCTTCGGCACGGCGGCAACGTCGCTGAAGGAATACATTCCGCTCAATGGCGTGGCCCGGCTCGATGCCTTGATCGGTGCGGATGAGGGCGAGCCCTCCGGAGAAGGAAAGGGGCAGCAGGAGCCGGCGGTGGCGCTGCACGATCAGAAGAATCTGTTGCGGGACAAACACCGCCTCCTTGTCGGGGCTGTCGCAAGAAAGTGCGGGATGGATCACCGGCAGCTCAATGCGGAATTGATCAAGCGGACCGGTGGCCGGGTCGATCAGGCGACGATCCCGCAATTGGAACGGCGGATTGCCCTGCTCGAAAAATGGCGAGATTCCGGCTTCGACAAGAAGCGTTGAACGGTTGAAGTATGGTAATGATGGATGGTCCGATCAGCGGGCGCATAATGTCATCAAGAAATAATGTGAGGGGAAGAGAATAATGGCTGGGAACAACGTGAAGCGGCCGGCAGGCGTAGGATCGAAGAAGGGGATGAAGAAGGTCGTCAAGAAGGGTGCGAAGAAGGCGGTGACCAAGAAAACGGCCCCGGCGCGCCGTGCAAAGGCGACCCGTACGAAGAAGCCATCAGTCGCAGTTGTGGTGCTGTCCGGATCCACCCCGTTGCGCCGGAACAAGGCGGCGGAGTTGGTGGCGGAAGAACTGCAGTTGGACTTAGCAAAGGTAAATCTCTCCTCGGTGGTCAGCCGGCGGGTCGGCGAGACCGAAAAGAACATCAATCGGGTATTCGATGAAGCTGAGCGCAGCGGATCGATTCTGTTTTTTGACGGGGCGGATGCCCTATTCGGCAAGCGCAGGGCAGGCAAGGACGGCGCGAGCCACTATGCCGATGCCGGGGCGGCCCATCTCCTGCAACGCATCGAGGACCATAAGGGCCTGGTGATTCTGACGACTAACGGTAAAAGCCGGATTGATCAAGCCTTGTCGCGGCAGGCGCAGGTGTCGGTGATGGTGGGCATCAAGGGGAAAGCGCGGAAGAAAACGGCAGTCTGAAGATTTTCGCTTCCAGACGTATTCAGCGTCCTGTGACGGCTATTCCGTTTCCTCGCTGGCCTCCAGGCACTTCGTGCATTGCTCGAGATCGGGCACGCCATGGGCGCTGCAAAAGTGCCGATGGCAAAGGCCGCAGAGCATAAAGGTCATTTTGATTCGATCATCCGCTTCGCAGTAGTAACAATTCTTCGCGGTTCTTGCCTTCGGCATGGTCCTTCTCCTCGAAACGTTCGTTCGTTCACCTGTGGTGTCATCGATTGAGCGGGCCGGTCGCTCCCGGCGCTGTTGCGCTTCGCCGTGGCTTCCAGGCCGATACCGGCATGGAGCGCAGCAGAACCTCTACCGATGACAGGGGGCGGGCAAGTCACCCAGGCCGAGTTAGCCTGAGGCGCTAAAGACAGCAAGAGGTGTGATCGTGCTCGCGTTCATCTTTCCAAGAACCGTTGCCGGCTTGTATGGAAAGACGCCTCGTTATAACACATTTTCTCGAATGTCTGCGCGGCGGCATTCGAGCAGACGGACCGTTTCGCAGAGCGGCGGAGGCCTGGTTGCTATTGCGGCGCCGTCTGTTCCAATTCCTCGCGCAACAGAAATTTGATCGAGGGGTTTGACTTGATGCAATAGGCCAGCAGGTGTTCGGTTGTGAACAGCATCACCCCGCGCCCCTGCTGATCGACGAGCCGCACGGTGTCGGACGGCCAGTACACGGCTGCAATGGCTGCGGGATCACCGACGATCCACCGGGCCAGGGTATGGGGCATGCGCTCAACGGAGGTTTTGACCCCGTACTCGTTCTCCAGTCTGGACATGACCACATCGAATTGCAGTTCCCCCACCGCGGCCAACACCGGCTCGCGGCGCACGTGGTCGGGTGAATAGAAAATCTGCATGACCCCTTCCTCTTCCAGCTGCTTGAGTCCCTTCTGAAACTGCTTGTGCTTGGAAATGTCCTGGGTACGCAACAAGCCGAAACATTCCGGCGCAAAGTGCGGAATCGGGTCAAAGGTCAGCGCCGGGTCTGACGTCAGGGTATCGCCGATTGTAAACAGGCCCGGATTGACCAACCCGACGACATCGCCGGGATAGGCTTCATCGATCGTTTCGCGGTCACGGCCGAAGAGCCGATGGGGGCGCGTCATCCTGATTTTTCTGCCCAGTCTGGCGTGATAGACCATCATGTCTTTTTCAAAGCGGCCGGAGCAGATTCGAAGGAAGGCCATGCGGTCGCGATGCTGAGGGTCCATGTTCGCCTGGATCTTGAACACGAAGCCGGAGAAGGTCTCGTCCGTCGGTTGCACCAGGCCTTGCGCACTGTGCCGCGGGCCGGGAGGCGGCGCGAGTTTGGTGAAGGCGTCGAGGAAAGGTCCGACGCCGAAGTTGGTCAGCGCGCTGCCGAAGAAGACCGGGGTGAGTTCACCGGCCAGGAAGCGGTCGCGATCGAAGGAGGTGCCTGCGCCCGTCAACAGTCCGATTTCTTCCTGCAATGGGCCATAGGCGTCGCCGAGGGTTTCGGCCAGTTTCGGATTCGGAAAGGTCTCGACCGTCATCGGGGCGCGACGTTGATTGTGCGCCGTGCGCTGGAAGAACAGCACCTGCCGGTTTTGGAAATCGTAGACGCCTTGAAAGCCGGATCCTTCGCCGATGGGCCAGTTAAAAGGCACCGCCGTCATGCCCAGCGTGCGCTCGATCTCATCGAGCAGGTCGAAGGGGTGTCGGCCGGGCTGGTCCATCTTGTTGATGAAGGTCAGGATCGGGATCCCGCGTTTACGGCAGACGGCGAACAGTTTTTTCGTCTGCGGCTCGATACCCTTGGCACCGTCCAACACCATCACGGCGCTATCCACCGCCATGAGCGTGCGGTAGGTGTCTTCGCTGAAGTCCTGGTGGCCCGGCGTGTCGAGCAGGTTGACCCGCGCCCCTTGGTAGTCGAACTGGAGCATAGTGGAAGTAATCGAAATGCCGCGCGCCTGTTCTAGTTCCATCCAGTCGGACTTGGCCTGGCGTTGGCTGGAGCGCGCCTGCACCGCACCGGCTAGGTGGACCGCGCCCGCATAGAGCAGCAACTTTTCCGTTAGCGTAGTTTTTCCCGCGTCCGGGTGGGAGATGATGGCAAACGTGCGCCGTCGCAGCACTTCACGCCGCAATTCGTCGGACGCGGACTTCTCAACCGGCAGGGACATAGGGGTTCTCTTGGTGGTTAGGGGATACCGACGGGACAGGGGGTGCATGGCCGCCTGGCGTCGCTGAATCGCAACGCTTTCTTTTATCAGTCGGAGTGGGGCGGCGGCAAGGAGGGGGAGAAGGGCTGGGAGCGGGTTGATCTCCTGTGCTCGCGCAACCCGCGGCCTGGGAAGGCCCTCGTTGGACGGCGCGCAGTAGGAGATCAACCGGCTCCCAGCCATGGGGAGAATTGAAAATTGAGAAGATGGGGAATGCGCACGATCGGAATGTGCTAGTGCCACGTGTGCAGCGGCGGTTTCCTGCTTCCCCCCTTTACCTGACGGAGGTGTTAGTTGGGATCGGCGGTGCCGACTATTTGCCCAGTGGATTGGTCAGCGTGCCTTTCGCGCCCTCCTTGATGTCCTTGACGTCTCCCTTGACCTGACCGACCCCCTGCTTGCTCTTTTCGAGGTCCAACTTCTTCACGTCCTCTTTTGTTTGGCTCGCATCGGTCTTGAGTTTGCCGGTGGCTTCCGTCAGCGACTTGCCCGTGCCCTTCATCGCCTCTTTGCCTTCGGCTACGAGGCCGTCCGCATGGGCTGATGGCGCGAACGTGGGGATCGTGCTTACGCCCAGGCCGACGATGACCGCAACTGCAATGAGCAACGACGTCTTCATAACAGCCCTCCTTGGGTAATGTAGGGAAGCCCTCACTGCGCCACCCTTACTGTGCAACTGCAGCAGTACTATATCAGCCCTAGGGTTTTGTTGCGCCATGATTTGTGGGGCAATAGGACCTCCGTGGCACCGACCCGATCAGTATGCGATGGAGCAAAAAGTAGGCGGGGAATCAGCCCGGTAACCGAGGGGTGAGACGAAGACGAGCTGCTATACTTTGGACTGCCCCTGTTCACCGCAGAGCTGTTGTCTCATGCATATTCCAACCCATTTGATGCTGTCCTGGGTGGTCGGCCACCGATTACATGTGCGTCGTGACCGGCGGCTGGTTGCATGGGCTGGAGTCGCGTCGGATCTCGACGGGCTGTCGATTCTGGCGGGCATGGAGGCGTATGGGCGGTGGCACCATGTGCTGACCCATGGTCTGCTGGCCGGTGTCTTGATCAGTCTTGCTTGTGCCTATTGGGCCAAGGAGCGGGTGCAAGTCTGGTGGCTCGCGCTAGGCGCATTCCATCTCCATCTCATCTGTGACTTGCTCGGCAGCGGCATCGATTGGCCGATTCAATATTTGTGGCCGTTCAGCAGCACCTTCTACCATACGCCCTATGGCTGGGAGTTGGACGCCTGGCAGAATTGGCTCGCGGCTGTCACGCTGTTGCTGATCTGCGGGCATCTCGCAATTCGTTCGGGCCATTCCGTGGCTGAAACCCTGCTCCCTGCCGAAGCTGACAGCGCAGTCGTCGCGGCGCTCCGGCACCGCTTCGCTTCACCGTCTTCCACGCCTGTCGTGCGCCCAGGGGTAGACATTTCCTAGTCCGCTCTGTCGCACTCGTGCTTCACTCCCGTTCCTGCCGGATGATTTTCATATCGGTGACGAGGTATGCTTCGGCATGACGCAGCCACCACCCATCTCCCATCCCCGCGATCCGTTGCATGGCGTGACCTTGGAGACCATCGTGACGACATTGGTCGCGCGGCATGGATGGGAAGAGTTGGGGCGTCGCCTTCCGGTGCGCTGCTTCCTGAATAACCCGAGCGTGAAATCGAGCCTCACGTTTCTCCGCAAGACACAGTGGGCCCGCGAACGGGTGGAGGGGATGTACATCGCGGAGCTTGATTGATTCCGGACCAGTCCATGGTTCCGCTCGCTCGTCTATATCAAGCCGCGTGCCTCTAGTGGCATCACAATGTGTCGTGATGATGTTCTGAGAATTGCCCTCGGCCGTTCTTGGTTCAACCTGCCACGGCTTGTACAATCGTCAACAGCTCTGTACATATGAAGGAAGATGGTTCACGTCATCGAGAGGTGTATGCTCGTGCGGTCATCGTTTATTCTCGCCCTTGGGTTGCTGATCACCTTGTCCCAGCCGCCGGTTCTTATGGCGCCGGCTGCCGCTGCCGAGCAGGATCAAGACAGTCATACCAATTCCGGCAATCACTCGTCCCGAAATCCCGCCAAGGATCCCGATTCAGCCCTCCTGGCCGAATTGCAAAGCAAACGAGCGGCGGCTGAACAGGAGCTGAGCAAAGTCGCGTCACCACCGACCTCACGGAAGGGGGCGCCGCCCATCGCTACGGATCCTCGATGGTTGGAGCGTCGCACTCTGCTCCAACAATTGGTGCAGGTCTATGAACAGCATCTTGATGCGGTGAGAAAACTCGACCAGATGCGCCTGCGCGTGCGGGAGGTCGAGCGTCAAAACAGGGAGTGGGACGGCTTTCCTGAACCCCCTCCCTATTCGGTTCTCATGGTCGATGAATTGCGTGATGCCGCCCGGTCGATGGCGCTGACCGCCCAAGGGATCCAAACCAGGCTTACGTTGACGGAGGGGATTTTCGACAGCACCAGGCGTACGGTCAAAGCGTCTCAGGAGCAGGCTCGCCAGCTTTCCGAACGTCTCGAGGGCCTTCAGGATCCGGCGAAACGGGAGGCTCTCGTCTGGGAGCGCGATCTGGCCCAATTGCGGGAGCGAGTGGAGTCCGCACGTATGGGGATGTTAGAGGCCGCGCGCGCGCAGGTTCAGGAGGAATTGGCCGAGGCCCAGCAGCGCACGACTCTGCTTAATCGCCAGCTGCTCGTTGCGGCGCAACAGGCTCAGTTCACCAAGCAGGACTACGACAAGATCAAGAAACGATTGGATGATGACTATCAGGCGCTGATGTCCGAGCTCGACCGGGCGGTACAGGCACAGGCCGCGCAACGACAAGCAGTGGCAGCCAGTGAAGCAAACCTGGCCGCTGCCGGTGGGCCGTCGGCTTCATCCAAGTCTGCCTCGCGTCGTCCGAAGGGCGAGCGGGTGACGCATCTCACCGAAGCGGTCGAACTGACACGGCTGCAATTTGATAATGAGAGTTTGCATGTCGATCTGCTTCGTCAAATGGTCAATGGTTTGGAGCGTGAGCGACAGATTTGGGATATCCGATTTGCCACCGCACAAGGGACGCTGTCCGTCGTCGAAGAACGGGACGCCTCGAAGAAGCTGGCCGCCGCAGCCAAACGGATTCAGGAATGGAAGGAGTATGGCCTTCAGCAGCTCGGAATGGTGGGCAGCCAGATCAGTGATGTGGAAAACCGGTTAGAGAGCGCCTCATCCGCCGTCACAACGCAACATCTCAATGACATGCTTCGCGGGTATCGCCACCGGGAGGATCTGTATCGTCGCATGCTCCAGCGAACGGACTCCCTGATGGCGTTGATCGAGCATCGGCAGGCTGAGTTTCTGCAACGCGAGCAGGGCCGCTCTATCGTCACGCGCCTGGAGGATGGGGGGACATCGGCGTTGGCGGTCGTCAGTCGGATGTGGAACGTCGAGCTCTTCACCGCTGAAGATACCATTGAGGTAGACGGGAAGAGTGTGACCGGACGGCGTAGTGTGACGATCGGCAAGGTCCTGACCGCAATGGCAATCCTTGTCATCGGATATTGGTTGGCGGTGGTGCTCGCCCGGTTCGCCGAACAACAGGCGATCAAGCGGTTGCAGCTGGACCCGAACGTAGCCAACATCATTCGCCAATGGGCGTTGGCCGTTCTCTTCCTGGTACTGGTGATCATCACGTTGATGTTCGTCAAGATTCCAATCACCGCCTTTGCGTTCCTTGGAGGCGCCCTGGCCATCGGAGTCGGGTTTGGAACGCAAAACCTGTTGAAGAATGTGATTAGCGGGCTGCTGCTTCTGATGGAGCGGCCGTTGCGAGTCGGCGACGTGATTGAGGTGGATAACATCAGGGGCATGGTGACAACGATCGGTCTCCGGTCGTCTACGATACGGGACACCAACGGTGTTGAGACCTTGATCCCGAACAGCAATCTGCTTGAACGGAACCTGACCAACTGGACCTATTCCAGCTTTCGCAAACGGTATTCGATCCGGATTGCGGTGGCCACTGGGTCGGATGCGCGACGTGTGAAGGAGATGCTGCGCGACTTGGCCGGTCAGCATGGACAGATTCTCAAGGATCCGGAGCCCTATGTGCTCTTCGAAGATTTCAGTGAACATGCCCTGGTGTTCGCACTGCATTACTGGATAGAAATCGGTCCGAACATTGATCCGGCCGTCGTGGCCAGTGATCTGCGGTTTATGGTCGAGAACACATTTGCTGAAGCGAAGATCGTCAGAAAATAGCGATCCCTTCAGCACTTCATCCCTGTTCTTCAAGGAATCCCATGGCGCCGAATGCGACGATTTTCAAGGCCGTCCTCCATATTGCCGACGTGGATCGCCAGTACTACGAAGACCATACGGTGACCCTCGCCCGCCATCCGTCTGAAACCGATGAGCGGATGATGGTGCGGCTGCTGGCCTTTGCGTGTCATGCGCATGAGGCGCTGCTGTTTGGCCGAGGACTGAGCGCTGAAGATGAGCCGGCGCTCTGGCAGAAGGATTTGACCGGGCTCATTGAGCGGTGGATCGAAGTGGGCCTGCCGGATGAAAAGGCGCTTCGCCAGGCCTGCGGCCGCGCCCAACAGGTCTGGGTCTACAGCTATGGCGGTCGCGCCGCCGACCAGTGGTGGAAAGAGAATGTGGTTGCGCTTGAGCGGTTGAAGAATCTGACCGTGATGAACCTCTCGCCGGAGGGAAGCCGGGCTCTAGCCGGGCTGGCGCAACGCAACATGGATTTGCATTGCACCATTCAAGACGGGCAGCTATTGATCGGCGACGGGACGAATGCCGTGCAGATTGAAATGACGACCCTGAAGGAAGCGTGAAGCGTAACACGTATCTCGCGAACGACGAGCGATGGAGCGTGACGGCATGAAGGAAAAGAAGCGTATTCCCGTCGACGGTGAGCCGGTTCAGTGGAACAGTCCGTTTGCGGCTTTGAAGAATCTTCAACTGCCGCCGGCTTCGCCGCGAGACAAGACCGAAGGCCCCGCCATGACTTCCACCGGGCCGGCGAAGAATCGCGGGCGGGTGGATATCATCCGGCAGACGGCACATCGCGGCGGCAAGACGGTGACGGTCGTCACGGGATTTGTCGGCATTGGTCAGGCTGAAAAGGAGCAATTGGCCAAGGACATGCAGAAGGCCTGCGGCGTCGGGGGTACGGTGAAGGAAGGGCGGATCGAAATTCAAGGCGATCGGCGCGATGACGTCGCTCGCATTCTGACCAAGGCCGGATTCCGGCCGGTATTCGCCGGCGGGTGACGCGGTATGGCTGAGCCGCTCAAGAATAGTTTTGGGGCCGATGTTCCGCGCACCATTGCCCGGATGGTTGCCGCCGTCTTTCCGCGATTCGACGAGAAGGGGTTCGTCAGGTCGTCGTTGGACGGGTATAACGCGCTGGAATTGATGCCGCGTGCCTGGAACATCGCTCATGCCCTTCGCCGTTCCTTGCCGGATGACTACGAGAAGGCCATACAGATTCTGCTCTCTTCGCTCGAGCAGAAGTCGGAACGAACTGCTGCTGCGGGCATGGGCGGTTTCCTGTTCTTGCCGCATGTGTTCTTCGTGGCGGAATACGGGCTGGAGCATTTCGAAGTCTCCATGCGGGCGCAATATGTGTTGACGCAACGCTTCACTGCCGAATTCAGCATTCGTCGGTATCTCGAACGGCATCAGGCCGTGACTTTGTCCCGCCTCATGGAATGGGCGACTGACCCTAGCGAAGATGTGCGGCGCCTGGTGTCGGAAGGCACGCGTCCTCGATTGCCCTGGGCTTCCCGCTTGCGCGCCTTTCAGGCCGATCCGAGTCCCGTGCTCGCGTTGTTGGAGCGACTGAAAGATGACCCGTCGCTCTATGTGCGTCGAAGTGTGGCGAATAATCTCAACGACATCGGTAAGGACCATCCCGCCCTGCTGGTGGCGACGGCCAAGCGGTGGATGGTGGGCGCGACGGAGGAGCGCCGGTGGATCATCCGGCATGCGTTGAGGTCGGCGGTGAAGCGGGGTGAATCAGGCGCGCTTGGGCTATTGGGATTCGGGGAGGCCCCGCGCGTCTCGGTGGCGAAGGTGCAGATTGCCCCGCAGCGGCCCGCGATCGGCTCGTCTGTGGCCATCGCCTGTGAGATTACCAACCGGGCTTCGGTGGTTCAACGGCTGTTGGTGGATTTGCGGGTGCACTACGTGAAGGCCAATGGTGTGCAACGGCCGAAGGTGTTTAAGTTGACACAGGTCGAACTGGCTCCGCGAGAAACGGCTCCGGTGCGCAAACGGTTGTCCCTCGCGCAATTGACGACAAGAACGCATTATCCCGGTCGACATGCAGTCGATGTGGTGATTAATGGGCAGGCGCATCCGCTGGGGACGTTCGAGCTCACGGAGAGATAACGGGTACAGCGACGCTTACTTGCCCGCCTGTTTCCTCGGATCGATCACCTGCCCCGTCATCGTGCCTTCCACACTGGCGAGATAACAGTGTGCGACGGTCTCAGCCGGCAGGCCGATTGACGGATCCATGCCTCTGGCAATCAGTGTTTCCGTCACCCAGGGCGGGCTGACGACATTCACGCGCAGACTTCGCGGCAGGTCGATCGCGGCGGCGCGGACGAACCCTTCCAATCCGGCGTTGGCCATGCTGATCGCGCAGCTGCCTTTCATGGGTTCCTGGCTGAGTACGCCGCTGGTGAGCGTGAATGATCCATGATTGGTCACGAACGGTTTGCCGATCCGCACCAGGTTTGCCTGGCCCATCAGCTTGTTTTTCAGGCCGATGAAATAGTCGTCGTAGGTCAGGTCGTCCAGACTCGCGAACTTGGCGATCCCGGCGGTGCTCACGACCGCGTCGCAGGTACCGATGGTCTTGAAGAGGCTGGTGATGGAGTCCGGCGAGGCCAGATCAACCTGATACGTTCCCCTCTTGTGTCCCACCGTCACCACCTCGTGCCGCGTCGAGAGTAGCTTCACGACGGCGGATCCGATGGTGCCTGTTCCTCCGATCACAATCACTCGCATGCCGAACCTCCCTTGTTCACGTATCCCCGAGTGTAGTCATGGGACTTGGTGTGACGCAAGCGTTGTTCACTCGGGACTATCGATGATGTATTGCGCTCTGGTCTGGGGTTCTGTGGCCGGTTGAATGTGGCGGCAAGGGGGAATGTCTGCCTGGAGCCGTCGCAGGAGCACAGTGATTTTCATGTTGGCCGGCACGTCGCAGATCCAGACGTGCATGCCCGACTCGAGATCGTCATAATGCCGCTGCACGGAAAATCCCGGTTTCTCCATAAAATAGGCAGAGAGAAATCCGTTGATGGCCTGCACGGTCCAGGGATGGTCTTTGATGTATCGATAGGTAAGTCGTAGTTCCACAACCTGATTGGCTGGTTCTGCATCCATGTCTGCTCCGCTCCTCTCGTGGTGACTGCGCACTCTAGCAGGTTGTTGAGAACGGTCGCCAGCGTCGGTCGCCTTGCTATCAAGCCATGTGGAAACGTTGAGCCCGTCGCCAAGATCTGTGTAAGGTAGGGTATGGAGGATTTCTGGCTATGTTGACGACGTATAATCAGGTGCCTGTTCCCTCGTTCATGTACGGAACGGCGTGGAAAAAAGAGGCCACGCCGCAATTGGTGCAGCAGGCCGTGACCGAGGGGTTTACGGCAATCGATACAGCCAATCAGCTCATTCATTACCAGGAAGCTCTGGTCGGCGAGGCGCTGTTGGCGTTAGCGAAAGAGGGCACGCCGCGAGAGCGGTTGTTTCTGCAGACCAAATTTACGCCGGCGAATGGTCAGGACCATCGGACGCCGTATGATGCGCAGGCTGATCTCACCACGCAGGTGAAGCAATCATTCGAGAGTTCGTTGTCGCATCTCCATACCGACTATCTCGACTCCTACGTGCTGCACGGTCCCTATGGACGGCGCGGGTTGAACGACGCGGATTGGGAAGTCTGGGCCGCCATTGAAGCGCTCTACGATGCGGGCAGGACGAAGATGATCGGCATCAGCAACGTGACGGCGGAACAACTCACGCTGCTCTGTGCGCGGGCGGTTCATAAGCCGATGGTGGTGCAGAATCGCTGTTATGCGGCGCTGGGCTGGGATCAGGACGTGCGGGCGATCTGCCGGACTCACGGCATCATCTATCAAGGATTCTCATTGCTGACGGCGAACCGTGAAGTGTTTGCCGAACCGGACGTGCGGGCGATGGCCGCCAAGTACGGCATGGGATTGGCGCAGCTCGTGTTCCGGTTTGCGATGCAGGTCGGTATGCTGCCGTTGACCGGCACCACCAATCCGCAGCATATGAAAGAGGATCTTCAGTCCGATCAGTTCACCATTTCGTCCGAGGACCTTCAGCGGCTTGAGACGATCGGGATGTAGCCGATCGTCTGAGAACTCCGCTTCCGGAATTTCATGGAAAGCCTGCACCAACTCGAAGTCATCATCATGTTGCTCGCGGTGGTGCTTGCGCTGACCACCATCGCCCAGAAGGTCTGCATTCCATATCCGATTTTTCTGGTGTTGGGCGGCCTGCTGTTAGGCATCGTGCCGGGACTGCCGACGGTAACGCTCCACCCGGACCTCGTATTTCTGGTCTTTCTGCCGCCCATTCTCTGGGCGGCCGCGTACTTCACGTCATTGCGTGAGTTCCGGCAGAACCTTCGCCCGATCTCGCTCTTGGCCGTGGGGCTGGTAGTGGCGACGACCGCAGGTGTGGCAGCGGTGGCGCATGCCCTGTTACCCGGCATCGGCTGGGCCGAGGCCATCGCGCTGGGCGCCATTGTCTCGCCGCCGGACGCGGTATCGGCTACCGCCATCGGAAAGCGGCTGAGAATTCCTCGGCGAGCGGTAACTATCCTGGAGGGCGAAAGCCTGGTCAACGACGCCACGGCACTGGTGTTGTATCGGGCAGCCGTGGGAGCCGCGATGAGCGGCTCGTTTGCACTCGGCCATACGCTGTTCGAGTTTGTATTCGCCGCGCTGGCGGGAGTTGTCATCGGTATCAGCGTGGCTTGGCTTACGCGGTGGGCGCTGTGCGCGACGGAAGACGGGTTTACGCAGATCGGGGTGACGCTGCTGGCGCCCTACATCGCCTGGGTGATCGGGGAGTCGGTGCATGCTTCTGCGGTCCTGGCTTGTGTGGCGGGCGGACTGTATCTTCGTCAGTCGTTCAGCGGCGCGGTGTCCCCGGCCACTCGATTGCAGGCGCGTGCGGTGTGGGATCTCCTGATCTTCATCTTGAATGGAGTCATTTTTATCCTCATCGGCCTGCAGCTGGGGGCCCTGCGCGATTCAGTGCCGGCGGGGCAGTTCGTCCCGGTGCTCGTTGCCGGAGCCTGGGTCAGCGCGACCGCTATCCTGGTGCGATTCCTCTGGGTGCCATTGGCCGCTCTGATTCCGCGATGGTTGAGCGGGACCTTGCGTGAGCGAGATCCGATGCCTCCATGGTCCGGCCTGTTCCTCATTTCCTGGACCGGCATGCGCGGGATCGTGACCCTGGCTGCCGCATTGGCGTTGCCGGTGACAACCAGCACAGGCGGGCCGTTTCCATTTCGCTCTGAAATCATTCTGATCAGTTTCACCGTGATTCTTGCCACGTTGGTCCTCCAAGGTCTCTCGTTGCCGCCGATCATTCGACTGATGCATCTCAAAGAAGACGATGGGCTGGAGCAGGAGGAGGCGATGGCGCGGGAACATGCGGCGACGGCGGCCTTGAATCGGCTGGATCAGGTCGTCACAGAAAACTGGGTGTCGCTGGAGCAGGTCGAACGAGTGCGGCTACGGTATCTCCAACGGCTGGAGCGGCTCGCCCGGGCAAGTCTGGCGGAGGAACAGATGTCCAGCTCGACCACCGAAAGCGTTCAGCGCCTGCAGCATGAAGCCATGACCGCCGAGCGCATGGCGCTGATCGGTCTTCGTGATAACGGCACGATCAGCGACGAAGTCCTGCATCGTCTAGAGCAGGAACTCGATGTTGCCGCGCTTCACGAGGGTGTCGGCGAGAGACGTCCAGGCCGGAGCCAGAGCTAGAGGCTCGCGAGACAGGTCGGTCGGTGAGAAGTTCCCGCAGCCTGGCAGTCTGTGTCGGCTACGCCGTATCGTCGATAACAGCGTAGAACGTTGCCTCATCAGAAATACTGCGTTATCCCCAGCTGAATAAGCGAATTGGGACTGGGGGACAGCAACTGTGCAAAATCCACACGCAGCAACGTGTTGGCGAGAAACGTCGGCACCACTCTGATGCCTGCCCCGACATTGACCGTCCCTATCCAATTCCTCTGACTGCCCTCCTCGGTAAAAGGTTGAAAGACGCCGAAATCTGAGAAGAGCACTCCTTGCAGTGCCCAGCGTGGTGCGACTTGAATCGCATGCCGCAACTCCAGGTTCATATAGGTCTGCGCCCGATTGCGATAGAGATTGTCGGAGAGCCCTCTGACTCCTGCGATACTCCCCATCAACACACTGTGATTTGGATTGCGGCTGTTGTTCACCGCCTCGGCGACCGTATTGATCATCAGGACCGTCACGGGAGTCAGGGGGATTCCCTGGAGGTATCGAAGGCGCGCCTCGTGACGCGGCTGGTTCGCGCCGAGGAAGTACCCCGGTCGGAGTTCCAGCGCGATCCGATACCCGGAGGGTACGAGATCGTGCCAATGGTATCGGTCCCAGGTCACTTCGGGAATGAGCCCTACATAGTAGCCATCCGGTAGCCGCGTCCCTGTTCCTGCCTGATCCTGAACGAGTTCACGGTAGATTTTGGCGACCACCTCATAGCGCAAGGGAGATCCATACGCAAAGGGTCCTTTGAGTTCGAATTCGCCGCCGATGCGGTTGCGCGTCCAGGTGGCGTTCGAATCGGCAAAGCGGATGCCGTTACTACTATAGGAGCCCTTCACTTCTTTCGCCCAGCGGTCCGGTCGGTATGCGTGTTCCGAGATCCACACATCCACGTTCGGTCCTCGCTGGCTGTAATTGAATTGCCCGCCGATCTGTGTGCCGGTACCACCCAGGTTATATTCCACCAGACCGGCGGTGGCATTCAGGTCTTTGACGCTGGTGCCGCTCGTAAAGCTCAAGATGGGAGAGAGGGAGAACTTCTCCTGCACATCCACGGCGAGGTTTCCGTCATGCGTCGCCACCTGGACCCGATCGAACAGGCTGAGGTTTCGGATGCGTCTCTCAAACTCCTCGACCTCTGTGCGAGTGAATTCTGAAGGGATCGGCCGCGGAAGCAATCGCCGGATCGTGTCTTCTTTGGTGTGGAGTACGCCGCTGATTTCTAACGTGTTAATCGCAATGGTGTCGTCCTCTTCATGAGCGGGCTGTGCAGGCTTAGCACACAGAATGATGCCCATCACAAGGATGAGGATGACCGGAAGGAACAATAGGCGCGCGCGTCGATCACAATGAGTAGAGTGCATCGCAGGCTCCCATGATAAAAGCAGGTCCCACCGTGATGAACGACGGAACCGTCAGTGGAGAGACTGGATGTGGTTTAGATTCGAAGGGGAAGGAGGAGCGGAACAGGGCTGCTGCGCGGCGGCCGTTCATGAGTGGGGGCCGCTCCAGTGCTTGAAATAGTCGGCAGGTAGGCAGACATGAGAAGGGCCGCGAAGGCGACCCATGCCCAGGCCGTCCAGACGATACCGACCGGGCCATCGGTTTTCTGTGACGCCATCAGGATATGTTCGGCGGGATTGTCGAGCTCTTCGTGAATAGGAGTTCCTTCGGCGGATGTGCTGAGATCAGGCCCCTCGAACGCAAGGTCCATGATGAGATCTCCGGTAACCGCGAGCGAGACGACCAGCGTCAGCCAGACGATTAGCGCGGTGTGTCGGGCCATTCTTCTCATGCACAGCATGGGGCCAACTATAGGGTCGAGATTTTGGTCTGTCAATCGATGGTGCCAAGCGAGATCAAGACAGCAGGAGCGAATCTTCTCATTCCGGGTGACGTGTCGGTGCTTGACGCGCAAGCCTGCTGCGGGTAGTTTCGCGCCATGTTGATTCGTCTCACTCGCGCCCAACCTTCCGATGCGCCGCTCGTGGCCGATTTGGTCGGCGAGCTGTTGCAGGAGATTATGACCGCCATCGGCGCGAAGGCGTTCGGATTCTCCCGGGTCGAGACCGAAGCGCGGGCGCGGGTCTGGTTGGCTGACGGGACCTATACGGTGTTATTGGCGTATGACGACGAGAAGGTTGCCGGTTTCCTGGCCCTCTCGGAAACTCGTGCGCTCTATGCAGAAGGCACATTCGGCATCATTCCTGAACTGTATGTGCGTCCGGCATTCAGGTCCTGCAATGTGGGCGCAGCGCTCGTGGCAGAGGCAGCAAGGGCGTCCCGCGCGCGAGGATGGACCAGGCTGGAGGTGACGACGCCTCCGCTCCCGCAGTTCGACCGGATTCTGGCGTTTTATGAGCGACAGGGATTTAGCATTTCCGGCGGGCGGAAAATGAAACTGTCCCTGTGATCCGGCCCGTTGTGCAGGAAGAACGAACCGGCTGTGGCATTGCGGCAGCAGCCGCATTGGCAGGTGTATCCTATGCGCGTGCGAAGGCCGTCGCCGCGTCGGTGGGCATCTCTGCGCAAGATCCGAGGCTGTGGTCTGAGACAGCAGCGGTGCGGCGGCTGCTGACACAGTTCGGTCTGCGTGCCGCGGTGACGCGAAGGCCGTTCCGCTCCTGGACCGGTTTGCCGGATTGTGCGCTGCTGGCCATCAAGTGGCATCTGGAGCAGGGCCGACCGTTCTGGCACTGGGTCGTATTCGTGCGAGAGAACGACCGGTCGTACGTGGTAGATTCCAACCCGACATTGAAGGCCCCCCTTCGGACCGACCTCGGGCGTATGAGGCCGGTGTGGTTTCTGACCGTGACGAGGAAGAGGTAACGGGTGAAGATCGCGATTATCGGTGGCGGACCGGCCGGGCTGATGGCGGCCGAGGCGGCATTGGCCGGCGGGGCGCAGGTCGCGCTGTACGATTCGATGGCGTCTGTGGGGCGCAAGTTTCTGTTGGCCGGAAAAGGCGGGTTGAACCTGACTCACTCCGATCAGCCAGACCTGTTCCTCAGCCGATATGGCGAGCGCCGCGCGCAAGTCGCGACCTGGATGGCCGAGTTCGGGGCCGACGCGGTTCGCACGTGGGCGCGCGGGCTTGGTGTCGAGACGTATGTCGGCTCCTCCGGTCGTGTGTTTCCGACGGATATGAAGGCAGCACCGCTGCTCCGCGCCTGGTTGCGGCGATTGCGTCAGGCCGGATTGACGATTCATGTGCGGCATCGTTGGCAGGGCTGGGATGAACAGAAGGCCCTCCGTTTCGAGACGCCGCAAGGCACGAGTTCCGTACGGGCGGATGCGGTCATCCTGGCGTTAGGCGGGGGCAGTTGGCCCAAGCTCGGCTCCGATGGTGCCTGGGTGCCACTGCTCGCGGGGCGTTCCATTGCGGTCGCCCCGTTGCGCCCGGCGAACTGCGGGTTTGATGTCGGGTGGACCGAACACTTCCGGACCAAGTTCGCGGGGCATCCGGTGAAAACGGTCGGTGTGGTGGCGAAATCACCGACTGGCGTCGTGATGCGTCGCATGGGGGAGTTCGTGATCACTGAGACCGGTGTCGAAGGCGGTGTGATCTATGCCGTGGCCTCTTGCCTCCGCGATGAAATTGAAGCCACCGGCCGTGGCACGCTGCGGTTGGACCTGGCGCCGGATCGTGAACTGCCGCGTTTGATCAAGGATCTCTCACAGCCGCGCGGAAAAAAGACGATGGCCACGCATTTGGAGCGGCGCGCCCATATCGACGGGGTGAAGGCCGGGCTGCTTCGTGAGATTGTTTCCAAGGAAGATTTTGCAGACCCGACCCGTCTGGCGGCCGCGATCAAAGCCTTGCCGCTCACCCTGACGGCGCCACGCCCCTTGGAGGAGGCGATCAGCACGGCCGGCGGTGTGACCTGCGAGGCGCTCGACAAGCGGTTGATGCTCAAAGCGTTGCCGGGGGTATTCTGCGCGGGGGAAATGGTGGATTGGGAAGCGCCGACGGGCGGGTATCTGCTCACGGCCTGTTTTGCCAGTGGTCGGACCGCCGGTGCGGGGGCCGTCGCTTGGCTCGCGGAGCGCGCAGGACGTGCCAAGTCATAAGACGACCAGCGACGGGGTGGTGGCCCTGATCGTGCCGGGAATCGGCAACTCCGGACCGCGGCATTGGCAAACGCTGTGGGAAGGGCAACATCCGCATTGGCGACGCGTGCAGCAACGCGACTGGGATTGTCCTGATCGGGAGGCGTGGCTGCAGGGGCTCGAATCAGCGATGGCCGTGGCTCCGGTTCCGACGGTGTTGATTGCTCACAGCATGGGGTGCCTGTTGGTTGCTCATTGGGCGGAGCGATCTTCGATTCCGGTGCGCGCGGCCTTGCTGGTCGCTCCGCCGGACCCGGCCGCACCGGCCTTCCCTCCGGCAGCGCGAGGGTTTGAAAGGGTTCCGTCAGGTAAGCTTCCGTTTCCCAGTCTCGTCGCCGCCAGCAGCGATGATCCGTTTGGATCTGTGGATTACGCGAAGCGCTGCGCAACTGATTGGGGCAGCGCCTTCGTTGAGGTCGGTGCGCTCGGCCATATCAATGCGGAGAGTAATCTTGGTGACTGGCCTGCCGGCCTCGCGTTGCTCGAACGCTTGCTGGCATCGTCCTGATCTTCCGTGCCGGTCGACAGACCCCGCGGTTAGAGCAACATGCGCTTGGCGTCGGGATCGGCAAGCGTCCCTGTTTTGAGATTCCAGTCGATCGTGAAGATGGCGGAGCGTTCGCAGGAGAGCGACAGCAGACGTTTTCCGTCCTGGGCCACCACGCTCTCGGCGTTCCGGAAATCGAGCGTGCGGTCCTGTCCCGTCCGATTGCACACGAATAACGGCAGGCCGGTATCCTTGGTGCAGCGTTCCCATTCGCCGTTCGGGCCGTGAAGTCCCGGCGCCCAGGCTGCGGATGAGACCAGTGCCCTCGCCCCCTGCGTTTTCAAACGTGCGGCGATCGCCGGTGTATAGGCATCGGCGCAAATCATGAGGCCGACCTGGCCGAACGGCGTGAGGCGCACAGTGGTGGCTTTCGTGCCCGGCGTCGACCAAGCCTCAGATCCGACCCGAAGTGCATTGATTTTGCGATGGCTGCCTGCCACCTGTCCGTCCGGCCTGATGGCAAACAGGCTGTTATAGAGTTGCGTCGATTGCGAATCCCGTTCGGGGTGTGACAGAAAAATGGTGATGCGGTGGCAGGCTGCGAGACGGCTGATTTTATTCATCCACTCGTCCGGTTGCCGTTCGATCCAATCGGTTCCCAGCGTGTCCGCGAAGGTGTAGCCGGTGACTGCTAGTTCCGGCGTGATGATCCACCTCGCGCCGAGACGCGCGGCCTTGATGACGGCGGTGGTGGTGAGGTGGCGGTTCTGTGCCAATGCCCCCGGGACGGGGGCGAGGTGCAAGAATGCGATGCGGAGCAGCGGTCCGGCCATAGGTTGTTGCGAAGTAGAAGGGCGTCTGCTGCCTTGCTGCGATGGCCGGACTCTAGCATAGACCGGCGTTCAGATCGAACGGCCTGGCGGGTTGCTCTTACCCGGGTCGTCCTGTGCATGGTTTTCCACCCGGCATACAGTTTCACCACGCTCCGTGATACTCTTCCGCGCGGCACACAGGTGACACTCAGCTGGTATGAGGTCGTACGCATTGTCAGAACGTTCTCCAATCGTGGATCTTTGCATTGTGGGCGCGGGAGCTGCCGGTCTGGCCGCCGCCATTTTTTCTGCGGAACAGGGACCGCATCTCACCATTGAGCTGTTGGACGGCGCCAAAAGTATCGGCGCAAAAATTCTGGTCTCGGGTGGGGGGCGGTGTAACGTCATGCATGATGTCGTGACGCCGGATGATTTTTTCGGCACCCGACATCTCGTGCGCAATGTGTTGGCGGCGTTTCCAGTGCAGGAGACAGTGGCGTGGTTTGCGTCGCTCGGGGTCAAACTCAAATGCGAGGAGACCGGCAAACTCTTTCCGGTGACCGACAAGGCGCGGACGGTGCTCGAGGCCCTCGTTGCGCGCTGTCGTGAGCTGGGTGTGGTGCTTCGTCCGGATCATCGCGTTACGGACATTGCACGCATGAACGGTGCGGCAGAGTCAGGTGGGATCGAGCCTGCCCGGTTTGTGATTCGTCACCAACAGGGTGAGACCTATGCTCGGCGACTCATGCTCGCCACCGGCGGGCAATCGTTGCCCCGCACCGGAAGTGACGGATCGGGCTATGGGCTCGCGCGCCGCTTGGGTCACCACGTGACTTCGATCGTTCCGGCGCTGGTTGCGCTCGTGCTGGAAGACCGCTGCTTTCACGAGAAGCTGTCGGGCCTCTCGCAGGAAGTGGAGCTTCAGACTTTGGTCGAGGGACGATCGGTCGATCGGCGGACCGGCAGTCTGCTCTGGACGCATTTCGGCATCAGCGGGCCGGTGGTGATGGATGCGAGCCGATTCTGGTGTCTGGCCAGAGAGCGAGGTGAGACGGCGCAGCTTTACGGGAACTTTCTGCCCGGCCGAACGATAGATCAGGCGCGGGAATGGTTTCTTGCACACACGGCCAAGAACCCCCGGCGTTCCCTGCTGAAGATGTTTGCGGAGTCGCTGCCGGAGCGGTATGTCGAGACGCTCTGTCACCATGTCGGCGGTGATCCGCAACAGGCGTGCGGTCAAGTATCACGCGCGATTCGGGATCGCCTTCTCACGGCTCTTACCAGATTTCCCTTTCCTGTCGTGCGCGATCGAGGCTGGAATTTTGCCGAGGTGACGGCCGGCGGGATTCCGTTGGAAGAGGTCAACTTCCGCACAATGGAGTCGAAGCTTTTACCGGGCCTGTATCTGGTCGGAGAGGTGCTCGACTGCGACGGTCGAATCGGCGGGTTCAATTTTCAATGGGCCTGGGCGACCGGGCGGGTGGCGGGCCGTGCGGTTGCGGCAAGTCTGCCTGCGCGCAGCGACTGCTAGCCGACGGGTGGCTCAGCGGAATTCGTACCCGACACCGAAGATCATCGCTTCATCGGTCTTTTTTCGCCCCGGGGCCGGTTGGGTATTGAGCCGCAGGTCATACTCCACATTAAAAAACAGATTCTTGTAGACCGTGATTCTGAGGCCTTGGTCCGCATTGAAGCGGAAGGCGTTCCCCGCATTGATGTCCCAAAATCCTTCGTGACGATGGAAGACTTTAACACGATCCGGCCATAGGGTCTGTTCCCAGCGCAGACTCCAGCGCCCCGAAGGCGTCTGGGTGTTCGGGCTGTTCGTGAAATGTTCGTTCACATGGGCCAGACCGGCGGAGAGCGAGAGCGTGGTGCTGGCGGTTTCATAGAACTGATAACCCAAGCCGCTTCCGATCGTGGAGCGGAGTTGCAGGGCCTGCAGGGTGTCTTTTTCCAGCATGCCGAACGTTTCGATGAAGATCTGCTTGCTGACAAAATAATTGTGTTTCAGACTTGCGAGCGAATTTCGCGCCGTCACTTGATCGTTTGCCTGCCCGTAGTTGTATTTGCCTTCCACCAATAATCGCTGTCGGTGGGCGTAGAGCGTCAGGCGGGCTGCGCTATTGAAGGCCTTGGTGCTGCTGTTGCCGGACGTATTATTCCCCCCGACCGAGACAGTACCGGCCAGCCGGAAGGGTTCGAGGTTGATGGCGGTAATGTCCGTCAGCGGCGTGGCCGTATCCGGCCCGGCTTCGTTCACTTCGCGTTGCCCGTGGGTGCCATAGACAAAATCACGGAGCACATCATGCGATTCTCCGGGGACCAGGACCTTCAACGGACTTGTCGCCGTGAGACGCTGGACCTTCTTCCAATCGACCTTGATCTCGCCGCCGTAGTCGGTCTGGAGCGTCAGGAGGTTTTCTTCCATTTTGACGATCGTGCCGGTCAGCCGATCGCCGTTCAGCAGATACACCTCATCGGCCCAGACCGGCGTGGTCATCCACAGACTCAAGAGAATCAGTGCCCGCTGCCATAGCAGGGGGCGGAAGGCAGTAACATGGTGCATGGGGTTTAGACCGGAGTTCCGACGGGCCGGCGGCTCGTAATCGAGGCGGTGTGTCACCATCCGTTCGACCAGGCCTCACCCTAATCGAGTGGGTTGGGGAGTTTCAAGAGCGTGAGGCGGAAAAGGCAAGGAGGGACTGTCGTCGAAGGAGGGATTATTTCGCGATCGTGATGCTGGGCACACCGCTGCGCGACACTTCGGTGACGGTCATTTGGAAAAGCTGATAGAGCAGTTTGAACGCTTCACGGTTCCATCGGGCGAGAGGGCCCGTGACATTGACAGCGTAATATTTCCCGTGAGATTGCACGGTCAGGTCCGAGTTCGAGGGAGAGGAGTCTTGAACCAGTAGATCCATCGTTCTGGCCGGATTGTCCATGAAGAGCGGTGTGCGGGGATCTTTGTCGACATGATACTCCGGTTCTTCTTCCACTGATTGAGCCAAAAAATTGAGCATGGTGTTGAAGCTGCGTAACCGGAACTCGCCTTTCAACGGCCATTCCCCCCCGTAGTGCCCCGGGCGAATGTCGAATGAGACATCGTTCATGGGGCGTCGTTCCGCTTCCTCGTGCAGCCTGACGCGCTCTTCGTGGGGGAGTGTGTTCGGATCATAGTTCGTGATCAGGATTCTTCCGGAGACCGGTTTGCGAAGCCGATAGGTTTTCTGCTGCGGATCGTAGCTGACGAGATATTCCTGTTCCAGCGCTTTGAAGCCCTCCGCCGTGACGGAATCTCCAGGGATGGTCCAGGTGCGTTCAAACAGCAGCGATTCCGCGTAGAGCCGATTGGCATCCTGAATGGCCGATATATGCAGCACAGCCTTCCGGAACATCTCGTAGCCGGCCTTGTCGGTCGGGCTGTTGCGGTATGCCACATCCTCGCCGTGGTTGTTCACGCGAAGCTCTTTCGCCATCAGGCGAAGCAGGAGGTCGATATCGCCGCCCTGCCGAAGCAGGAGTGTGAATTTGGTTTCTTGAAAAGGGGTCAGGAGGCGACGGGTGAAGTCTTCCCCTTCAATCGGCGCAATGCTGATGGTGGGATTCTCGGAGACGCTGCCGCCGAAGACCGGAAGGAGGGCTTTGCCGTTGTCTCCGGTCAATGCCGGGGTCGCTCCCGCGCTGATGCGGAAATCGAACGTGGCGGCAATGTTTGATACGCCGGTAAAGTGGACCGGCTGATGATGATGGGCTCGCGCGATATTGATGAGCAGTTGCTTGGAAATGGAATCGGTCATGGCGCTGTCGTAGGAAATGACGGCGCGAGTCAGCGTCGGTGGCGACAGGCAGCCGGCCAGGCTCAGGACGGCGACGAGGCCGGCCAGGCGTCGGAGTGTTTCCGTACACAGTGAGGTTCGCATCTGGTTGTGCCGACGAGTGTGACGCACCAGCAGCGGTTCTAGCACACCTGTTCACGGAAGCCTAGAGTGCAATGGCATCGGCGAAAAGGTCAGTCTTCTATCCCCTAAGGGAGCGCGATGGTCTCGCCTGCCGGGATTGTTTTGTTCTATGATCGGGCATACAGAGGAGCACAGGCATGAGACGTGCGATGCGAATGCGGTGGTCAGTTTTGATGGCTGTAATGCTGCTGGCCGGTTGCGGTAGTTCGGCGAAGCTGATTTCCGGGCTCAGTATCGAGGAATTGAAACCGGTGCCGGGCATCTTAGCAAGTGCCAAACTCCTGAAAGGCACCATCCGGGGCATCACCGGTGACCGTGTGGAAGTGGACACCGGTGAGCGGGCGCCCCGCTATTTGTCCCTGGAGGCAGGCGGGGACGAAGCTCGCGGGTTGCAGGTAGGCGGCGCGGTGGAGATCATGGTGAACAATCACGATGAGATTGTGGCCTATCAGCGTCCTGCCGAGACGCCGCCGACGAAGATTTTTCGTGGGTCCCTCGGGAAACCGTTTAATCCGCAGAAGGAACGCGTCACGATCCGCCTCGATACGGGGCGGGATGTGGGATTTTATGCGCGGACGGTGGCAATGGATAAACTTGCTGCTCTTGAGGTCGGGGAAACGGCTGATTTCGCCGTCGACCGTGCCTATTTGCTGGTCGATGTGTTGTCCCAGGGAAAGCCGCGTGAACTCGGGGGCGGATCGTCGTTGCCTGCGCCACAGCGTCGCCTGGAGGGCGCGTTTGTCACCATCGGCGATGGGCGGATGCGCCTCAGGATGAAGATCGATGACATTCAATCCTTTCCCGTGCGACCTCTACTGCAGCCGGCGATTGAACAGCTGGATCCCAATGAATCGGTCTCGATTTACCTCGACGGACAGGGGCAGGTGATTGACATGGTGAAAACGACTCGTCGTTGAACCGCATTACCGGCGCGAGGGAAGTTTGACGATACGTGTGATGATCCAATCATTGAGGCGATCCGGCAGGAGCAGCGCGAGGTAGGCGCGAATGGCAGCGTCGGAGCCTACCAGGTATCGCGTTTTCGGCCACCTCGATCGCAGGGCGTGTGCCACGGCGTGGGCTACTGTGCTTGCCGGCTGTGCCTGTTCTCCCGCGGCTGTCGCCGCTTCCTTGATGCGGGTGAACCCCTCCTGGTACATGCTTTTCAGTTCCCGGCTCCAGGCAGCGTCCCAGGTGTCGACTTCTTTTCTGGTTTTTCCCCAAATGGGTGTGGCGATTGCGCCGGGTGCGATGAGAGACACGCGGATGCCCCAGGGTTGCAGTTCGAGACGCAAGGCATCGGTGATAGCTTCCAGTGCATGTTTGGATGCGGCATAGGGAGCCATGAACGGCATCGAGGCTCGCCCGGCGATGGAGCCCATGTTGATGATGCGTCCCCGGCCCTTGCGGATCAACGGCAAAAACGTCTGGGTGACGGCGATCAGACCGAAGACATTCACGTCGAATTGACGCCGCCAGTCGGCGAGGGGAAGCAGTTCGATCGGTCCGGCCACGCCGATGCCGGCATTGTTGACCAGACCGGCAAGCCCGCGGTCTCCGACCATGGCTGCGACCGTATGGCTGGCGGCTGCGATTGAAGCCGTGTCTGTCACATCGAGCCGGATGGGCATGAGGCGCGGGCCTGCTTGCTGTTGCAGCCGCTCGCCATCGGCAGGATTGCGGACACCCGCGAAGACGCGATATCCCAGTTTATCCAGGGCGAGAGCGCAGGCGGCGCCGATGCCCGAAGAGGCGCCGGTAATGACGACTGCATCGGAGGTAGGAGCGGATGAGAACCAATTCGGCATGCCGAGGGAGTCTCCTGTAGTCTGGCCGCGTACCCTATCATAATTTACGGCTCGACCCTACTCTCAGATGCATCGGGTGGTCTCATTCAACCATATCATCGGGTGAGGGGTTGAGCCGTTGAGGTAGCGACTTGCGTATGAAAGGAGCCGACATGCTGAGGGATGCAGGGAAGGGCCTGTTGTTGGCGTTGTTATGGCTGGGTGCAGACGGCTGTGCCCATGCCGTGAATGGTGGTTCGGCCTCGACGGCCTCTGAAGTCAGCGGAAAAACCGTGACGGTGCAGCCTCGTGAAATCGACGCGGTGTTGAACAACCCGGGGATGGGCTTTGCCGATTTTCATTTCGGGTTCGGTCATCCTCCCAAGGCCGAGGAATACCCGCACACCACCGTCGCGTATTTCCGTTGGCCCTGGGCTGAACTGGAACCGGCGGAGGGGCAGTACAACTTTGCGTTGGTCGACCGGGTGATCGAACAGGCAAAGGCCAAAGGCGAGACGCTCGCTATCCGAATCGTCTCCGAATACAAGACTGGGACGCCGCAGTGGTTGCTCGACAAGGGGGTCGGCAGTGTGAAGGAAACGGACGGCATCTTCCCCGACTATAACCATCCCATTTTTCTCGAGTACCATGAACGGCTCATCCGGGCGTTCGGTGAACGGTACGGCCGATCCCTCGATATCGATCATGTGGATATCGGGTCCGTGGGCTGCTGGGGGGAGTGGAATACGGCCTGTTGCGTCGGGGTCGAAACACAATGCAAAGCCTTTTATCCCAGTGAGGCCAATCAGCTGGCGATCACGGACTGGTATCTCAAATATTTTGCGGGGACCCCGCTGGTAATGCTGCACGGCGGGCAATTGAAGTATGCAACTTCGCGAGGGACTGGTTGGCGGGCAGATTGTTATGGCGACTACGGTTATTTCAATCCGGATTGGAATCACATGGAGCATGCGTATGCGCCGGTGCTTGAAGAGCCGGTGATTGCCGATGCGTGGAAGCGCGGGCCGGTGCAGATGGAAGTCTGCGGCTACATTCACGAATGGTATGAACGGGGATTCGACCTCGATCGGATTTTGGAGAAGGGGCTCGAGTGGCATGTCTCCGTGCTGAACGCCAAGTCGAAACCGGTGCCTGCTGCCTGGCGGCCGCGATTCAACGAGTTTCTCAAGAAGATCGGATATCGATTTGTGCTACGCGAACTCAGCCATCCCGCCGAGAGTCGTGTCGGCGAGCCATTCGTGATTCACTCGCGTTGGGAGAATAAAGGGGTGGCGCCGATCTACCATGCCTGGCCATTGGCCTACCGGTTGCGTTCCGGCACGGATCAGGTGGTGGCGCAGTGGGTCAGTCCTGTCGATCTGAAGCAGTGGTTGCCGGGGGCGCCACACCGGGTAGAGGACAGGGTGGTGGTGCCGGAAAACGTTCCAGTCGGTTCGTATGTGTTGGATATCGGGATTCTTTCAGAGGATGCCCGCTCCGCCTATGTCGAGTTGGCCATTGAGGGCAAACGGACCGATGGGTGGTATGGGCTGTCTCGGGTGGAGATCCGCTAAGGCTGCGATGGGGCTCCGGTCAGTTCGGTCAGCGCAGATGTGACGGTATTCGGAGCGGGCTGGCTTCGAGCAACGTTCTTAAACAGCCACAGCCTGTGTGACCTCCTCGAGCCGGAGGACTGTCACCACTTGGTTGCCGTTGCCTCGATACTCGATCGTATCGAAGCTAATCTTATTGGCCATCGCGATTCCGCGTCCATGGGTATCAAAGACGCGCTCGGGGTCGAAATCGAGGTATTTTTGCCACTCAAATCCGTTCCCTTGATCGGTGATGTGTAACGACAGCTCGTGCGGCAAGCGGGAAAATTTCGCCGTGGCGACACGAGACGAGTAGGGAGGTGAGCTCAGCCGATGGGCGATTTCCTCTTCCAGCTTGTCTTCCTCGATCAGGCGTGATTTCTCCTTGTACCCGATATTCAAGTTGCCGTGTTCAATCGCATTCAAGGTCAGTTCGAGGATGCCGGTGACCACCCGTTCAGCATCGGGATAGGCGTGGGCGAGCAGCATCGCGAGGTTTTTCGCTTCCTCGGGGGTTTTGAACCGAAAGGTCCCGGACTCCAGCAGGCGCATGGTCGTGGTCGTCCGGCGCAGGTCCTGTCGTACTTCCAGGTAGCTGATGTGATCGCGGGCTGCCGCGTCGACGATGGCTTGAAGCGTCGCTTGGTCGAACGGCTTGGCCAGGTAATAGTAGGCCCCGGCCTGCAGTCCTTCCAGCGTCTGTTGTTGCGTCGAGGCCGCTGTCTGCATGATGACGGGAATCTGGCTCAGTGCATCATGCTGTTTCATCTTGCGGAGTACTTCCATTCCATCCATTCCGGGCATAACCCGGTCGAGCAGCACGGCGTGGAAGCGATCGGGTTCTGCTGCCAGCATGTCCCAGGCTTGTTGGCCGCCTTGTGCCGTGGTGCATCGGTAGTCACATTCGGGAAGAAACTCGAGCAGAATTTTCAGATTCAGCGGAGAGTCATCGACGAGTAAGAGTTGTGGTTGAGGGAAAATCATAATATGGAATGCCTCCGCTTGCCGGCCAAGCCATCGGGGTCCAATGCATAGGGCCTCACATCGGTATGCAAGGTCCTGCTATGCCTATCGGAGGGATTCTGAAAATACTTAAGAGGGAAGTATGACGGTAGGGATCGGTCGGACCCTGCCGGCTGTTGCAGCCCGGCAGGGTCGTTCGTGGAAAGGCTATTGCTTCACGATATCAAGCAGTTCTACCTCGAAGATCAGCGTGGCGCCGGGCTTGATGACCGGGGGTGACCCACGATCGCCATAGGCAATGCCGGATGGGCAGACCAACTTGCTCTTGCCGCCGACCTTGATCAACTGCACCGCTTCGGTCCAGCACTTGATGACTTGGTTCAGCGGAAACGTGGCCGGTTCGCCGCGTTTGACCGAGCTATCGAAGACCGTTCCGTCGATCAGCGTGCCATGGTAATGCACCTTGACCGTGTCTGTGGCTTTCGGGGTGGCGCCTTTGCCCTCCTTCATCACGGTTACGATGGCGCCTGATTCCGTTTTCTTGGCTCCGGCTTCTGCTGCCGCTTTGGTCAGGAACGACGCTCCGGCTTTCTTTTCGACATCGGCCAGCGCATTCGCCCGCACCTGCTGCATTTGCTGAATCTTCGGGCCATACACCTGCATGTCGACCTTCTGCTGTCGTTTCAACACGCCGTCCGCCAGACCGGCCTTGACGAATTCGAGCTCGGATTCGTTCAAGGTGAACGGGGTCAGCGATTGGCTGATGGCCGCACCCAGAGCATACAAGGTTTTCTGCTCATCGTTGGCTGGTTCGGGGGCGGCGGCCCAACTTAGCGAGGACATGAGGAGCACCACTGCGGAAACGGCACCGGTCACATGACGCATAGACGATCCTTTCTGCTGAACAATAACACTCAGCCCACCATATGCTAGGGAGCCTGTGCGGCTCAAGATAATTCTTGGGCAGGCTGCAAAGATCACGCAGACTCGTCTGCAGCCTTGCCTTATGGAAGGCCTGCCGGCGTCCAGGGTGAGTCAGTATGTCGTCTGTTCCAGCATGGTGCCACGAAGTGCGGCTTAGGAGAGCGCGGCTCGCCCATGCGGGCTCAGCAGATCCAGCGCAGGACCGATGGGGACGATACGGGTCGGGTTGATGTCATCATGCGTCATGTAGTAATGCCGCTTGATGTGGTCGAAGTCCACGGTCTCCGCAATGCCGGACACCTGGTAGAGGTCTTTAAGATAGCCGGAGAGATGCGGGTAGTCGATAATGCGACGGACATTGCATTTGAAATGTCCGTGATAAACGGCATCAAACCGGATCAGGGTGACGAACAGGCGCCAATCGGATTCGAGGAATTGCGCGCCGAACAGATACCGCCGGTCGCCCAGTCTGGCTTCCAGTTGATCCAGCGCAGCGAAGACCGACCGGGCGGCCTCCTCGTACACCCGCTGGGAGGTCGCAAAGCCGGCCCGGTAGACACCGTTGTTTATCTGCTCATACAGGAATCCGTTCATTTCGTCGATTTCTGCCCGGAGTGCGGCCGGGTATAAATCCAAGGGGCTGTCGGTGAAGCGATTGAATTCGCAGTTGAAGATCCGCATGAGATCGTCATCGGAATTAGTGACGATGCGGCGGGTGACGGTATCCCAGAGGACCGGAACGGTGATGCGCCCGCGATATGCCGGGTCGGTGATGCGATAGGCCTCGCTGAGGAAGTGAAATCCGTTCGCCGGATCGACCGAGTGGCCGTGGCCGTTGCGAAAGGCCCAGCCCTGCTCGTCGCGAATGGGATCCACCACGGTCATGCCGATGACCGACTCCAGTTGTTTGAGTTTGCGAACGATGATCGTGCGATGCGCCCAGGGACAGGCCAGGGACACATAGAGATGATATCGGCCGGCTGCGGCGGGGTATCCTGAACGCCCGTCCTCAGTCACCCAGTGGCGAAATGCGTCGGCCTGCCGTTTGAATTCTCCCGCCTCGGTCTGTTCGTTCGGAAACTGGGCCTGTCCCGTCATTGCATGATTCTCCTTGCGTGGCCCACCTTAGTCAGAATCAATGGGTGACGTCAATTGCGCATGGACCCGATCGCGTGCAGGCGTATGACAAAGCCTCTTTATTTCGGATCAGCCTGCGGGGTTTGACGTGGAGCCGCCACGTCCCATCCAACGGAAAAGAGCACGAGGAGACCGGCAGCGGTGGTGTGTTTGGTGCGGGCGCTGGTTTCCCGTGGGGGCAAGGGCTCATTCGCCACGATGCCGTCTCCCAAGACCCGGGCGTCGAAATCAAGCGTGCCGCCGATGCCGAAGTTGAAACTATAGCGATCGCTTTGATGGGGCCGGTATCCCATCATCAGTCCGCATCCCACGGCATCGATGATCTGTGATCCCGGCGCTACGGTGAGAAATGGCCCCCAACTCCAGCGTTGTTCGTCCCACCGATCGATCCAGAGGTGTACTTCCGGCATGACTCGCACGAGGTCGTTTCGTTCGTCATCAACACGGACGATGCGGTTCACGACGCTGACGGAGTCTACTCGTCGCGCGCCCAGGTTGTGAGTCCAACCCAATCCGAGCCCGAATCCCACGTTGTGAAATAACCAGGGGTCCTGACGCGCTTCTGTTCGTATGTTCTCCGTGTGGCTGGAGGGTAGCGTTGGTTGTGTTGGAACGGAGGGGCGAGCAACGGGTGAGACGGATTCCTCTGCTGGATGAGCAGGGAACGGCACAGGGCGCGAGTGTTGATCCTGTCCGGATGGCCGGAAAGCAGGCCGGGCCAGCGGGATCTGTGGACGCGCTTGTTCATCATGGGATCCGTCTGCCGGGTCAATGGGGAGAGGGCTCTGAGGCGGTGAGGCCTGTGTCGTCTCCCGAGGAGTCTTCTGGGGTGCCACCTGTGCCGCAGGAACGGTCGGTTGGGCCGTTTCAGTGTTGACTGACTGGTCCGTCGGGCCTGGCTTGGCGACCGGCGTTTGATCCTGCTCTAGTCCGGTTTCTTTAGGCGATTTCAAAGACGGGATGATTGTCGATCCTCGTTCAGTTGTGGAGCCCTGCGATTCACTGTTGAGCGCCAATAGTGGTGCTGCAGTTGCCGGTTCAGGTGTCGTCATCGAGGGATTTGCGCTCGGTGCCGAGCTTTGAGGATTGGGCTGTGTCTGTGCCGGCGTGGGAACTACCGGGGTCGATCGTTCTACATGGCTGTCTCCGGTGATGGGCGAGGGGGGCGCTGCAGTGTCGGGGCGCCTGTCCGGTGGCTGTACTGGGGCAGGAGCCGGCAGGGGTGGTGCGGATTGAGCGCCGGTCCTCGTCGAATCGTTTGTCGGGACTGGGAGGGAAGGCATTTCTCGTGACTGGTCCATGGAGTCGCTGAATTCAGGACTCTTGCTCGTGCTCGCACTTGCGTTGGAGGTGATCAGGGCAGGCGGCACAACGATCGATTGATTTGAATCGGTGGTCCGCTCCTCGGCCGGTCGTGACATCGTCGGCGTGACGGTAGTCGATGCGGCGAGCGCGGGTGGCGGGCTAAACGCTCGCCGCAGCCCGGCATTGTTACTTTCGACGGCCAACACAACTGGGGTTCTCCCTTCGTTGTCGTGAACGTCGGGATCAGATCCGGATTGAAGGAGCCGGCCGATCACCTTGCTTTGTCGGGCCAATCGGTCCGCCCGGGATTCGCCGGCTGATTCCCAAAAGCGTCTGACTGCCTGGTGCAGCGGCGTGAATCCAAGACCGTTTCGGATTGTCGTCTGCGCTCCCGCAGCCAGCAGCACTTCGACGCACTGAACGTGGCTTTGAAAGCTGGCTTCGTGAAGGGCGGTATTGCCATCCCGGTCTTTGGCCTTTATCTTCGCACCCTGCTTCAACAGTAGGGTAACGAGGGCCAGGTTGCCCTGGGTTGATGCTGTGATCAGCGGAGTGGCGCCCCGGGCATTGCGTGCTTCGATGTTGGCTCCCCGATCAAGCAGGATCGCGGCTCTGGTCGAAGAGGCCTCAGTGAGGGCTCTATGGATCACTTGTTCGGAGTCGGTGGCGGCTACAGTGAGGGGCGTCCGTTTCTCGACCGGACGAGCGTCAGTATCGGACCAATATCCGAGGATCAGAATAAGGGTGGCGCAGGCAACGCCGGTGCTGTGGTGCAAGCGAAACACGGGTCCCCAACAAGGCGATTCGGGAAGTCGCACGGCGGACTGTATGGTTTAGCATACAGTCTCGGCCGGCGTCACCAGCAGTTGCCGCGGGATAAGTCAGAATTCGCAGATCGCAGGAGCATGGTCCCGATCACGAGAAGGGGAGAGGGCGGAAGCGAGGATACCGGTCGCTGGTTACCAGCGACGATGCCATCGCCCATAGTAGGGTCGATAGTAGCGCGGGCCCCAAGCATAGGGGCGCGCATAGAACGGGGAGCCATATATCCAGGGGCGTCCCAGATAGAGGCCAAATCCGACCGAAGGGTACCCGTATAACAAGCCGGGGGCGATACCTGGTGCCACATAGGTGTAGGAAGAGCTTGAGGAGGAATGCTCGGCCATTTGCCGTTGCAGATCGGCGGTCATGGCGTTCTGCCGATCGGCCTGGTCCTTTAACTGGCCGACCGTGCTTTGTTGGAGGTGGACTTCCGCCTCGAGCTTCGAGATTTTTTCGCGCTGGATTTCAATAAAGGCCTGCAGGCAGCGGGTATGCGCATCCCCTGAGTAGTTCGAACATTCCCACGGGCCGGATGTGTCGGCGGCATGAACCGGAATGACAAAGAAGGCCGCGCTCAATCCCATTACGATTGAAGCAAACCAATGCCGAGGGGATTCCAATCGGTGAGTCGCAAGACGTACCATGACGTTCCTCCCTGGCTAGCTAACAATAGCCTATCATGGCCTTGGCGGTGATGGCCAGACATGACCCACAGTCCGGGGAACGAACCAGTTGCAGATTGGTTGACAGCGACGCCGCCGGAATGGTCGCTGCGATGTATTGACGATACAGAAAGGAGACGCGAGGTATGGCAGATAAACAGGTGATTGCAGTGGTCGGGGCGACGGGCATGCAGGGCGGCGGATTGGTGCGGGCGATTCTGGCCAATCCTGCCGCGGGTATGACGGTGCGTGCGTTGACCAGGGACGTCCATTCGGACAAAGCCAAGGAACTCGCGCGACTCGGCGCGGAGGTGGTGGCTGCCGATGTTCATGACGTGGAGAGCCTGAAGCGCGCGTTTGCGGGAGCAAGCGGCGTGTTTTGTGTGACATTTTTCTGGGCGCATATGTCGCCCGAAAAGGAATTTGCCGAGGCCGAGGCGATGGCGAAGGCCGCCAAGTCGACCGGCGTGCGGCATGTGGTGTGGTCCACTCTTGAAGACACACGTCGCTGGGTCCCCTTGTCCGACAACCGGATGCCGACGCTGCTGGGCAAGTACAAGGTGCCGCACTTTGATGTCAAAGGCGAAGCGGACCAGCTCTTCAAGCAGCTCGGTGTCCCGACCACCTGTTTGCTCACGTCGTTTTACTGGGACAATCTCATCCATTTCGGCATGGGGCCGAAACCTGGTCCGGACGGTGCGCTTGCCTTTACCCTTCCGATGGGCGAGGCCAGATTGCCCGGCATTGCGGCGGAAGATATCGGGAAGTGTGCGCTAGGAATCTTCAAGAAACGGGACGCGTATTTGGGGAGGACCGTCGGCATCGCGGGGGAGCATCTCACCGGTTCGCAAATGGCCGCGGCGTTGACGAAGGCTCTCGGGCGTGAGGTTCGCTACAACGCCGTCCCGCCGGAAATCTACCGGACGTTCGGATTTCCCGGAGCCGATGATTTGGGCAACATGTTTCAGTTCAAACGGGACTTCAATGCGGTGTTTTGTGCGGCCCGAGATCCGGAGATCGCCCGGACGCTCAATGCCGGATTGCAGACGTTTGCGCAGTGGTTGGAGGCGAACAAGGCACAGATTCCCCTCTCCTAGCCAACGGCGCGGGTCGTCTAGTCGGAGATTTTGTGTGGCGGCTTCTGCTTGGAGAGATGGCAGGAGGACGTAAACGGATTGCACCGCAGGCGGTGAATCTTGATCGTCCGCAGCTTTTCCGGTCCTGCCGTCAATCGCGGTTCCGAAGGCCGTTCCCCGTTCACGAGTGTCGGAAACGAGGCCAGTGTCGTCAGCACGCAGATGGACAGGACAGCCAGCACCCAAGCAAAGTAGAGTGAGTAACGCATGGCCTATTCGTATCACAGGGAGATGGAGAGTCAACGAAATGATCGTTTTTTGTCGTCAGTGATCGTTGGTGGTGGTTCCCTGTTCGATATGATCCATAAGATTTCGTAGGCTGTTTCAGGAATTGCGAAGATTCTGCGATCGGCAGACACTGCCGGCTCGGTCTCCGGATCGAATCACTACTCACACTTCTTACAAGGAGGACGGCTATGAAACGATGGTCTATTCCCGCTGCGGCCTTGGTGCTTGCGACGTGTAGCATGGTTCCCAACGGTTGGGCGGGTGAAATGAAAGCCACGATGGAAGCGGTCAAGGGCGATGCGAAGGCAAAGGCTGAGGAAGTGAAGGGTGAAGCGAAGGCTGCCGTCGAAGAAGCCAAAGGCAACAAGGTGCAAGCTGAGGTGGAGCGCGCCAAGGGGAAGGGAAATGCGGCCATGGAGAAGGCCAAAGGCAAGGTCAAGGAACTAAAAGCGAAGACGGAATAGCCCGTTTCTCTAAGAGGCGCGATTGGCCTGCGCCGGCGAACCACGCCGGCGCAGGCCGTCTCTTCGGCAAGAAGTTGCGGGTCCGCCCCCTCCGTTCCGCCATTGCGCGCAAGCTGTTCTGCCGCTACAATCCCCTCGCCCGCCGCCACCGGCAGGCGTAGTCTCACCGACACGCGAATGCTCTCATGCTCCTCTGGTTCGTGATTCTGTATCTTGCCTGTTCGGTCGGGGTCGGGTTGTATGCAGCGACCCGCGTGTACAACACCAAGGATTTTGCCGTCGCCGGGCGCTGCCTGCCTTTGCCCGTCGTGACGGCCACCGTGTTCGCGACCTGGTTCGGGGCTGAAACGGTGCTCGGCATCTCCGCCACCTTTGTGAAGGACGGACTGCGCGCTGTGGTGGCCGATCCCTTCGGGTCAAGCCTCTGCTTGATCCTTGCCGGATTATTGTTTGCCCGCCGACTGTATCGATTGAATCTCCTCACCATCGGAGACTTTTACCGCTTGCGGTATAACCGCGCGGTCGAAGTGCTGTGTACGTTGTGTATCGTGGCGTCGTACCTCGGGTGGGTGTCGGCCCAAATCAAAGCGCTGGGACTGGTGTTCAATGTCGTGACGGACGGAGCGATGAGCCAGCCGGCCGGTATGGTGTTGGGCGCACTCATTGTCCTGACGTACACCACCTTCGGCGGCATGTTCTCGGTGGCGATTCTCGACTTTGTTCAAATCACCATCATCATGGGCGGCATGCTGTATATCGGGTCGGTCGTCAGCGGGTTAGCGGGCGGGGTGGGCACGGTGGTGAGCCATGCGGCAGGAGCGGGGAAATTGGACTTTTTCCCGCCGGCGAAGTTGGACAATGGATTCCGTTTCTGGGCGCCTGGGTGACGATGATGTTCGGATCGATCCCCCAGCAGGATGTGTTTCAACGCATTACCTCGGCGCGGGATGAACGCACGGCGGTTCGGGGTTCCGTACTCGGCGGGACGTTGTATTTTTTCTTTGCGTTCGTTCCGATGTTCCTGGCCTATTCCGCCACGCTGATTGATCCCGCGCAGGTGGCGGAGCTGCTGGAGCGGGACTCCCAACTTATTCTCCCGACCTTGATCGTGCAGCACACGCCGATAGCGGCACAGATCATTTTCTTCGGCGCATTGCTGTCCGCGATCATGAGTTGTTCGTCGGCCACCTTGCTGGCGCCTTCGGTGGCGTTCAGTGAAAACATCGTGAAGGGGTTCGTGCCGACGATCAGCGACCGGGGATTGCTCCTGGTAATGCGATTGGTGCTGGTGGGGTTTGCCGCCAGCGTGCTGCTCTTCGCCCTGAACTCGGAAGCCAGCATTTTCAAGATGGTCGAGAGCGCGTATAAAGTGACGTTGGTCGCGGCTTTTGTGCCGTTGCTGGCCGGACTCTATTGGTCGCGAGCGACCACCCAAGGGGCGCTGCTGGCCATTGTCGCAGGGCTTGGAACCTGGTTGGTGCTGGAGTCGGCGGCGACGCCGGATCAGGTCTGGCCTCCGCAGCTGGTGGGGGCCCTGGTGGCGGCGGGTGGAATGGTGATCGGGTCGTTGCTACCGCAGTGGATTACACATCCGCAGACCATCGACGCGCCGGTCGGTCACTCCTCCCTGACTGATCCAGCGAAGTAGCAAACTCCTGCTCCGTCGTCCGATCTTCTTGTCCCCGGGCTTCGATCTCCGTTACCTGGAGATGATCGTCATATCTCATCCAGGCCGGGCGGGGGAGACCGAATGCAGGATCTCTCGCACCAGGCGGATCAGGTCTTCCGGCGAGAAGGGTTTCTGCAGAAAAGTCGTCTGTCCCTGAGCCTCTGTTCCTGTGACGGGCGGGTTCTCGCTGTATCCCGACATGTAGAGGACCTTCAGATCGCTGAAGTGACTGCGCATCCGCATGGCGAGCTCTTTCCCGTTCATGCCCGGCATCACCAGGTCGGTAATCAGCAAATCAACGTGCAGGGTGTTTCGGCGGATCAAATCCAAGGCTTGGAACCCGTCTTCCGCTTCATGCACGGTATAACCATGGGTGCGGAGAATGTGCTGAGTGAGTAGGCGTACCGAGGGCTCGTCTTCCACAAGGAGAATGATTTCTGTTCCCGTTTTGTGGTCTGGTTCGGGGGATGCAGGCGGCAGGGCGATATGAGGCGGCACGACTTCCGGGAGATAGACCGTCATCGTGGTGCCCTGGCCCACGGCGCTTTCTACGGAAATTGTCCCTCCGCTTTGATGCACGATTCCATAAACGGTGGAGAGCCCCAGCCCCGTTCCGCGCCCCGGCGGTTTAGTGGTGAAGAACGGCTCAAAAATTTTTGCCTTCGTGGCGGGATCAATGCCTGTGCCCGTGTCGTGTACCCGAAGCCGCACATAGGTACGGCTGGTGCGCGAGTCGTGGCCCGTTCCCCATACCTCGTCGGGGAGAACTTGGCAGGTGTCGATGGTCAACGTGCCGCCATGTGGCATCGCGTCGCGGGCGTTGACGGCCAGGTTGAGCAAGACCTGTTCGAGTTGGACGGCGTCTGCTTTGACCCATCGCGGACTGGGATCGAGCTGCAGCACGATGGAGACGTGTTCGCCGAGGAGACTCTTCAGCAGCGCCATGAGATCGCGGATGACCCGATGCAGATCCAATGACACCGGATGGAGCATTTGCTTGCGGCTGAAGGCCAGCAATTGGCCGGTGAGCGCCGCACAGCGTTCGCCGGCGCTCTGAATCTCCTGCACGAAGTAGCGGGCGGAGGAGTTCTGACTCAATTCCTGGAGCAAGACCGCGCTGTACCCGAGGATGACGGTCATGACGTTGTTGAAATCGTGGGCCACGCCTCCGGCCAATCGTCCGACCGCTTCCATTTTTTGCGCCTGACGCAATTGATCTTCCAGTTCGCGGGCATCCGTAATGTCTTCCGTAATCCCGCTGAGGCTGTCGACGTCGCCGGTCTCGGTGCGATGGATGACCATGCGATCGTGAATCCAACGGATCTTGCCGTCTGGCCGGACAATTCGATAGAGCAGTTGCACATCGCGGCCTGTCGAACTGGACAGTTCCGCGTCGTAGATTTCAGCTACGAGTCGCTGGTCGTCCGGATGCACGCAATCTCGCCAGAGTTTGGGGTTCTCGTAAAATCGCGCGGCCGGCAGTCCCCAGATCCGCTCGAAGGCCGGGTTCACGTAGAGAACTTGAGGCGGTTGCGCACGGGCAAACCAGACGCCCTGGTTGAGGTTGTCCGTGAGATAGTTGAACCGCTTTTCGCTTGAGAGCCGGGCCCCTTCGGTCCGACGGTGTTCCTGAACTTCCTCTTGGAGCCTGGTGTTGGCCTGGGCCAGGTCGGCCGTGCGTTCGGCGATACGTTGCTCGAGGTCGCTGTGCGCAGTTCGCAATTGCTCTTCGATCACGCGGCGGTCATGAATCTCTTTGGTGATCTCCTGGTTGAGCCGCTCCACCGCTTCCGTGCGCGTGGTCAGCGATCGCACGAGCCCAAGCTTTTCCAACTGCAGGCGCATGGAGGACAGGAGCACGTGATTGAAGGTCCAGGATGAGTGGATCGTGGCGAAGAGAAAGAGGGTGCCCATAACCCCCATGATCACGTGAAAGTCATGGCCGCTGAAGAAGAGATGTCCGAGCATGGGGAGGGCCACAGGCAAGGCGTAGCAGAGGAACAGCGGAAAGGAGACCGACAGGACAGAGACGGCCCCCGCGGTCATGCCGCCGAGCACGAACAGCTGAACCAGTTCGTAGGGGAGTGGAATCTCGGGGGTGAGAAAATAGACGCTGCTGCCCCAGCCGATGCCAGCCAGCGTAGTGCTGATCAGCATCCACCGGTGCCAATCGGCGCTGCTCCAGGAAGGAGGAATCGTCCGGCGATAGTTGAAGATCAGGAGCGCCCGCGCACCCGCGACGACCCAGAGGAAGGTGACCCAGAGGAGCAATGGCGTATGGGGAACGACGGGCCATTCCACCGCAGCAAGGATGGCGGCGTTGACGGCGCTCGCCAACACGCCGGTGGGCATGTTGCGATACAGTACGTAGACTTGTTGGGTTTGCAGATCCGGGGACGGGTCGGTATGGGCCGGGCGATCCATCGGGAGGCCTCGCTCGATAACAGATTCATCATGCACGCACGATGACGCAAACGGTCACGCGGAGTGTACGTACCGTGCGATAGCGTACTCTAGCATGATCGACGAGGATACGGGCATCAAAAATTTACACGCAGATTGAGCGACCCGACATGCAGCGTGGTGTTGTACGTTCCGTTGACGGTCGGGTTCACATTACCGGCGACGGTTCTGGATTCATAGATGATCGCCTGGTAGGCCAGGTCGATGCCGAGGCCTTTCGGACTGAGCGTTTTGCCCGATCCTCCGCAGGGGATCACGCCGAGAAATTTCCCGTTGTCCCGGCACATGAATCCAATGCCTGCGGAGACGGCATGGTTGTCTCCGTCGGGAATGGCGGGGTTGAACGTCTGGTCAGGAATGGCCTTCTGGGAATGCCAGTACCCGGCGCGCAAGGCGATGTCCCAATCCGGAAGCGGTTCGGGGTTCAGCCACTTGTGTTCCGTGCCAATCATGACGGTGTAGCCGCTGATCCAATTGGCCGGAGTTGCGATCGTGAGTCCGCTCGACAGGTGCGTATCCAGGTTGCGCACGGATTTCCAGCCGGTGTAATCCACATCCAATTCCAGTTTCCACTCGCGCTCTTTATTGCGCACCGGCCAGAGGGCAATGCCGCCGGTGAGGACCTGTGGCACCACAAACGTCGTGCGGGCATCCGCGACACGGGTCCCGCCGGCGAGCAATTGGCCGTCGAGGTGCAGCGTGGCCTGGCTCCGATAGATGAGACCGATATTGACGAGCGGCTTCCCGTCCTCATTGCGCAACGGGGTGTAGAGCAGGCTGGCGTTGAATCCCGCGGCTGTGTCCCGCCCGTTCAACTCCATACCGGTACCGGCTGGAATGCCCAGCCCTCCCGGCCAGCGAAACTGCCGTTCGACCTGTCCTTCGCCGAAGGCTCCTGAAAACGTGTACACGTCTGCCCCCAATCCAATGGCCAGGTCCGGGAGGGGCCTGAAGGCAATGGAGGGGCGAATGTCGATCAGCTCAAAGGCGGCCTTGGTGGTGGCGGTGGAAAAGGGACTGCTGTCCGGCCAGCGGGTTAAGGTGCCGAACGGGCTGAAGACGGCCAAACCGATAGCGGTGTTGTCGGAGGAGCCGATGCCGAGGTCTTTCAGATTCGCGGTGATGTAGAGATTGGACGGAGGCGGTATCGCCACGCTGCCGCGGAGATCTCCGTTCGCCTGCGTGCCCGCCGCATTCTGGAACGAAAACCCGCCGGCAATGAGCGTGGTGCCGGCGGAGAGCTGAACGCCCCTCAGTTGGGTCATGCCGGCTGGATTGTAGTATCCCGCCGATGCATCATCAGCTTGCGCCGCAAAAGCAGAGGCCTGACCGGTTGCCGAAGCGCTATGGTCGTAAATGCGAAAGCTTCCGGCCGACACGGGTGCGGGAATAGTCGCTGCCATCGCGCCGAGGAGAGCGCCACAGGCGAGGAGGAGCCGTGCAGTGGTGCGACCGGGTCGATGCCATCGCAGGTCGTGCCGGCGTTCGCCCGGGTGCGGCAGATGTGCCGCAGGTAAGTCGGTTTCTTGTGAAGCAGTGGCAGTAAGAACGCGCATCGAACTCACCGGTAACTCCCTGGTGTGAATAAGTCTAGGTACAAGATCGTAGCCGGCCGGTCTTGTGGCGCCCATCTAAGAGGACAGCAGGTGCTTTGTCAAGCGGGACGACTTGTGACCTGGAGGTGAAAGAGGGCCGATGAGTGTGATTTCGTTCGCGGGATCGCGTATGCTCGACGACATGAGGATCCGGTGGTGACGTTCGCGAGGCGCTGGTTCGTTCGAGGACTGTTGGTATTGGCGGGCGTCGTATTCCTCGTCGCGGCGAGTGCCGTGGCCTATGGCCTCTATCTCTCCGCCAGTCTTGCGCTGCCGGCGGGTGACGAGCATCCTCCCCGCCTGATTTATGGCGCGCCCTTCCTGCTGAAACCTGATTTGGACATCGCCTCCTCGCACCTGATCGAACGCCTGAATCGGCTCGGGTATCAGGCGGTGGAGACGGCGGTGCGGGCGCCCGGGGAGTATCGCGTCGCTCCGGCCGAGATCGATATCTATTTGCACGAGTTTGCCGATTTTCATCTGCGGCCGGTGCCGGCCCGGTTGGTGCTTGAGCAGGGGCGGGTGGCGCGGGTGCTCTCCATTCAAACCGGCGATGAGTTGTTTCCCGCCTATCTGGAGCCGCAGTTGATCAGCGGGTTGCGCGGTGCCTCCCGCCAGGTCCGGGAGTGGGTGTCGTACGACGATCTGTCTCCGCGGTTTCTCGATATTCTCCTCGCCATCGAAGACCGGCGATTCTTCAGCCATCCGGGCATTGATCCGATCGCCGTGGGCCGGGCGGTCTGGACGAACGTGACCCGAGGAACGGTCATTCAAGGCGGCAGTACGATCACGCAGCAGTTGGCAAAGAATCTGTTCTATTCTCCGCAACGGACGTTCGGACGAAAGGTGAAGGAATCGATTGCCGCATTGGTGCTGGAGGCGAAATACCGGAAACAAGCCATCCTCGAAAGTTATGCTAACGAAATTTACCTCGGCCAGGTCGGCTCCGTGTCGATCTACGGCGTCGGCGAAGCGGCTCACCGCTATTTCGGGAAGCGGGTGGATACCCTCAGCCTGGAAGAGGCGGCGTTGCTGGTCGGTATGATCAAAGGGCCCAACACCTATTCGCCATTGAGAAACGCGACATTGGCCAAGCAGCGTCGCGATGTGGTGTTGGGCCGGCTTCACGAACAGGGACTGATCGGCGACGAGGTCTGGACGCAGGCCGTCAGGACGCCGGTTCAAGTGATGCCGCCGCAGGACACATTGGCCGATGCGCCGTTCTTCGTGGATTATCTGCTTCGGCAGGTGGAGGAAGCGACGGGCGCGCCGCTCCCGGATGGCGTCAGGGCCTATACGACGCTGGACCCGGTGTTACAGCGGTTGGCCACTCACACGCTGGAAAGTGAACTCACCAAACTTGAAACAGCCTATCCGGCACTGAAGGGACATCCCTCTGTCGTGCAGGGCGCGCTGGTGGCGCTTGATCCCAAGACGGGTGGCATTCTGGCCATGGTGGGCAGCCGCGATTATCGTGCCAGCCAATTCAATCGGGCGGTGCAGGCGAAACGTCAGCCCGGGTCCCTCTTCAAGCCGCTGGTGTATCTCGCGGCCTTGGAAGCGCGCCGTGAACTGGCCGGTGGACAACTGATTACGGCGGCGACCTCCATCGTCGATGAGCCGGTGACGTTTGAATCCGGCGCCGGCCAGTGGGCTCCACAGAACTACGACCATAAATTCCACGGCACGGTGTCCCTGCGAACGGCGTTGGAACAGTCGCTGAATATTCCGGCGGTCAAGATCGCGCAGGTTGTCGGGACTAAACGCATTCTCCGCGTGGCGGAAAAGTTGGGAATCCGGAGTCCGTTGGCCGACAATCTGTCCATTGCGCTGGGCACCTCGGCCGTCTCCTTGCTGGAGATCACCTCGGCATTCGGCGCTCTGGCTCATGAGGGCTTGATCGTCTCACCGACGGCGTTGCAGGCAGTGATGACTCCGGAAGGAGATCCGGCCTGGCACCACACTCCCGCGCGGCATCAGGCCGTGTCGCCTCAAGCGGCCTATGTCATGACCTCGTTGTTGAAGGGGGTCGTCGAGCGCGGGACGGCCGCAAAGGCGAAGGCGATGGGGCTGCGCGGCATCGTGGCGGGCAAGACGGGGACGACGGACGGCTATCGCGATGCCTGGTTTGTCGGCTACACGCCGGACGTGGTGGTGGGTGCGTGGGTGGGATTCGACGACGAGGAAGCGTTGCATCTGACTGGAGCGCAAGCAGCCCTTCCGATGTGGGTCGAGTTTGTGCGCCAGATCATGCCGGCTGCATCGCATGACTTTGTCATGCCGCCGGCCGTGGTCACGCGTGAGATCGACCCGCAGTCTTCCCAGTTGGCAACCTCGAAATGTCCGCAGCGTACGGCGGAGGTATTTATCGAAGGCACGGAGCCATCAGTGTACTGCGAAGTGCATGGAAGCGGGCTCTGGGAACGGGTGAAGCGCAGTTTTGGTTTTTTCTAGGTGTCGTCGAAAAGCTGGTGTAGGCTCGGCTCATGTTGAGATGGTTCTCCGGTTCATCCGCCACTGCCTGCGACAAGGAGCTCGAGATGATGAAGAAACCCGGCTTTGTGGAAAGCGACAATATCACCCTGTTGGCCAAAGGTGTGTTGCTCAGGGGTGAAATCCATGTGGAAGGCACGGTGCGCATCGATGGCCGGCTGGAGGGCGATCTGCAAACCAGTGGGACCGTCGTGATCGGCGAAGACGGGGTCGTGCAGGGGACCATTACCGCCGGGACGATCATCAGCAGCGGAAAGATCAAGGCCACCGTCCGGGCGACGGAGCGTATTCAATTATTGAAGACCGGTCTCCTCGTCGGCGAAGTGCATGCGCCGGCGTTTTCCATGGAAGACGGCGCGAAGTTTCAGGGCATGTCTGATATGGGCGTGACATCCTGGGGCGACGATGCGCAGAAGCTTCCCGGCAACGTGCGAGATATTGCTTCACAGCGTCCCAAGGCGGTTGCCGTGGTAGGGGAAAACGCCTGAACGGCGTTTCTCCCCGATCTCCTGGATGCCGGACCCGTCACACCCTTCCATTCACTCCTGCTCCTTTTTCTCACAGCGGCAGTATTCCCTTCAGGCACGCTGCTTGCCAGACTTGCGCGTGACATCCTGGGCGCGTTCTGCTATCAACGGCTGACACGGGTTCGACTCTCCATCCTATGAATCGACGACAGATTTTTGCAGTCTGCTTCTTTGGCGTCCTGCTGGCCCTGCTGTATCAGATGGGCCTGATGTTTCGTCCCTTCGTGTTTCCAGTCCTCTGGGCGGTCATTCTGGCGCATCTGTGCTTTCCGCTGCATGCGCGTTTGACGGCGTGGCTGGGCGGGAAAGAATCGCATTCCGCCGTCCTCCTCACCCTGGCCGCGCTCGCCCTGGTAGTGGTGCCGTTGGTGGTCCTCAGCGTCATGCTGGTCAAGGAAGCCGGATCCGCCGAACGTGCGGTGCGGGAATGGATCGCTTCCGGCGGAGTGCAGCAGTTGCCTGACCGCCTCTCCGGGCTTCCCGGCGGCGGGGTCGCGCGTGAGTGGTTGGAGCGGTTCACAGGGCAGGAGAGCGACCTTGAACAATTCGTGCTGTCGAGCGCCAAGACGTTCAGCAAATTTATCGTGGGTGAGTTGAGTGATCTCGTGCGGGACGTGTTCATGCTCGTCGCCGATTTTCTTGTCATGGTGTTTACGCTGTTCTTTTTCTTCAAGGACGGCCGGCACTGGCTGGCATCGCTCTACGGTCTGATCCCGCTCGAAGCGGCGCACAAGGACAAAATCCTTGTCCGCCTCGATCAAACCATTCGTGCCGTGGTGAAGGGGATCGTGCTGACCGCCATCGCGCAGGGACTGCTCGCCGGCGCGGCCTATGCCGTGCTAGGCGTGCCGTTTCCGATGGTGTTGATGGCCCTCACTATCCTGTTGGCTCCATTGCCGTTCGGCGGTACGGCGCTGATCTGGGGGCCGGTGGCGGGCTATCTCTTATGGGCCGGCTCTGTGGGCAAAGGGTTGGTGATGCTGGCTTGGGGCATCGGGGTTGTTTCGACGATCGACCAGATCCTAAAGCCGTTGTTCATCGGCCAGGGTGCGCAGATTCCTGTCTTGCTGCTCACGTTCAGTGTGCTTGGCGGGCTGGCGGTCTACGGTATCCTTGGGCTATTTCTGGGGCCGATTCTCGTCGGTCTTTTCCTGACCGCTCTGCAGATCTATCGGGACGAATACCAACCGCCGATTGCTGCGCCTTCCGCAAATCCCTGATCAATCACCTGCTCGCCGCTCTCGTCAGTCGAGGGGAATGGTGATCGTCATTCCACCCATCACATCGTTGAGCGCAAAGTCCCGCTTGGGGCTCAAGGGGTGACTATTGTGGCATTTGACGCAGGCGGCGGAAATCGCGCGATCCGAATAAATGGCTTGGAAATATTGTTTGCGGCCGCTGGTGACGATGCCGGTGAAGGGTCGGTCCGGGGTCTGGGCAAAGCTTTCCAGGGCTCGCCGTTCCAGATCCGTGGCGGGAGCGTTGCGTTGGTAGATCGGCCAGAGGCTGATAAGGCGATACCGGATGCCGCGGCCGGATTCGGCGACGAGCTTGCCCGAGTGTTGAAGAAATTGTGCGGGCAGCGGCAAGGCATTTTCGTGCTCCCAATGTTCCGCCGCTGACACGATGCCTTTCGCCTGCATGCGGTTGACGACCTGGTCCGTGTAGATCGTCCGGTCTGCATCCAGGACGGCATGGACGAAGTCTGCGACCTTTTCGGGAGAGATCCCTGCCGGCGGTGCGATGTCTTTTGCATACAATGAATAGGCGGAAGCACAGGCCAGGACCAGCGCCAGCCACAAGATCCGCGCGCGGATGAAGGTCACGATGACACGCATGGCTCCTCCTTCCGTACCGCAGCCTTCTCGGCCGGCAATGTGATGATACAGGTGGTGCCCTGGCCTTCCGGACTCTCGATCCGGATCTCACCGCCGAATTTCTTAATCAAACGTTGTGCGACGGTGAGTCCAAGCCCTGAGCCCTCTCCCTGCCCTTTGGTCGTATAAAACGGATCGAAGACTTTGCCGAGGTGCTGCTTGGGAATGCCGGGCCCGTTGTCCCTGATCTTGATGGTGACCAGGCCGCCCTGCTCCTCCGTCGTCAGCCAGAGGTCGCCTCGCCCGTTCATCGCCTGGATCGCGTTGGTGAGCACGTTGATGAAGGCCAACCGGAGCTGATCTGGCAGGGCGGTGACCGGTGGGATCGCGACGTAATGTTTCTGGACGTTGAGGCCGAGGCACTCGTGCGAGGTTTGCACAATGGCCAGGGCCTGTTCCAGTTGGGCGGTCACGTCTACCGGCATCCGCTGGCTCTTCGATTCGCGCGTCGCTACGCCGGTGAAATCGCGAATAATGGCCGCCATCTTGCGGCCATGGCCGACGATGTCCTGCGCGTACCCCTTCGCGCGCGATAAATCACCCTCTTCCTGGATGGCCTCCCCGAGACCGAGAATGCCAAACAGCGGGTTATTGAGCTCATGGCCGATGCCCGCGGTCAACACGTCAAGGCTGCCGGATTTTTCGGCCTGAATGAGCTGATCCTGCAACCGGCTCTCATCGGTGGTATCCCGCAGAACAAGGCCGAACCGTTTGCCCGCACCGCTGCGGCTTTGCAGTGGGAACCACTCATACTGATACAGATGAGGTCCGATGCGCAGTTCGCGTCTGGTTGAGGATGAGGCGGGGCTGAGCGCCTGATTGAGCGGATCACGCGCCTGCTTCGGTGACTGCTCCCGGTCGGAGCGGGGTGGGGCGAGGGACAGACCTCCCTCCACCAGCCGGAGGTCCTTCCGGAGGGCCTGGCGATGATCCTCGTCGATGGGGAGCAGGTCGAACAGCGGGCGGGACGACCAGTTGTCTTCCTGCGCGTGTAAGGCTTCACGAGAGGCCCGGTTCATGTACTGGATCAGGCCCTGCTGGTCGATCATGATGATCGGAGTCGGTACGGCATCAAGCACCTGGTCGGTGGATTTTTGCAGGTACTGCACCTCCTGCGTTTTTTCTTCGACCTGGGTGTTCAATCCGGCAAAAGCGGCTTCCAGCTGTGTGTGCATCCGGTTGAATTCGACCGCCAGTTCTTCCAATTCATCGCCGGTATGAATCTGAATCGGTTCCTGCAATTCTCCTCGCCCGATGAGGCGCGCGGCTTCCTGCAGCCGGCGGACCGGGGTGACAATCCGGCTGGCGGCGAAATACCCCAGCGTCGCGAGCAGGCAGAGCGCAAGCGAGGCCAGGATCATCATCCACGTCATGAGATGACGGATCGGCGCAAAGAGTTCGTCCGAAGACTGCCACACGAAAGTATGCCAGGCGCCATTTTCCAGCGAACCGTTCGTGGCGCGACTGGTTTCGGGAAGCAGTGAAAATCCGATGATGGCGGTTCCCTGTCCGCCGTGCCCGTCGCTATCGGCCGTGACCCAGCCTGGCTCTCGCCCGGTCACCAGGGGAATGAGCGCCGGATCTGAGAGGCGAACGCCCGTCGGGAGAATAGGGCAGCTCAGCACCATTCCCCGACTGTCGATCAGCATCACGTGGCCGGTTTTGCCGAAGCGGATGGGGTGGGTCGAGGGGGAGAAGAATTCCTTGGCATCAATGACCCGATGGAGGACGCCGACCACTTCGTACCGGAGGCTATCCATGATCGGCAGGGAGATGCTGAAGACGTAGGAGTTGGCCTGCTCATCAAAATGAAGATCTTCGATGTACAGCTGACCGACGCCTTTGTTGAAGGCGCCCTTCCACCACGGATTGTCCGCATGGGCGAAGCCTGGTTTTGTCGTCAGGGCGGCGAAGAGGTTGCCTTGCACATCCGTGATGAACAGCTTCTTGGTGGCGGCGCGCACGACTTGCGGCAACAGCAGGTCGGACTCGTTCTGCGACCCGGCATAAAACCCTCGCAGGAGGAGGGCAGTGGGATTCTCCGTGATGGTTTTGACTGCGGCGGGTTCCCTCGCGGCCCAGCGGGTCCGCTGCTGGGTCAGTGCCGCGGAGGCCTGAGTTTTGTCGGCTGTTTGCAACCGGTCGCGGTGATGTTCCAGTTGACGGATGATGTCCGGGTGAACGGCGATACGCGACGTTCTGGCCACCTCCTCAGCCACGAGCAAGTCCAGTTTGCGGGCTGCTTCCGTCGCGAGGGCTTGGAAACTTTCGCCGCTCACGACCTGGATTTCTCTGGAGCCTTGCAAGAAGGCCATGCCGAGGCCGAGTAGCAGGGGCACCACGCCGACCAGCAGCATGGACACGATGAGCTTACGTTTCAGCCCCCATCCGAGAGGATTGGAGAAGGGGCGCCAGGTGGTCGTCATAGGGGCGCGCATGATGTTGTCGGGTGCATCTGTGGAAATTCGATCCGGAAGGTCGTGCCGACACCCACATCGCTGTCGACGCAGATGTGTCCTTCCATTTTCGAGATCACCGACATCACATTGTACAATCCCAACCCCGTCCCTTTCCCGGGAGGCTTCGTGGTGTAGAGCGGTTCAAAGATTTTCGAGAAGGCTTCCTTCGGAATGCCGCATCCCGTATCGCTGACGGAGGCGCTGACCAGGCCGTCTGGCCCCACGCTGGTCTGAAGCGTCAAGGTGCCGTGGTTCTGGATGGCTTGAACGGCGTTCGTGATTAAGTTCACAAATACGTGGAGGAGTTCGTCGGGGTTTCCGCGCACGACCGCCTCTTCGGCATACCGTTTCACGACGGTGACGTCCTGCAGCGTGACTGCATAGCGGGCGATTCTCAGCGCTTCGTCCAATTTAGTGTTGAGATTGACCATGACATCTTCGCCGGTACCGTTGCGCCTGGCGTACCGGGTGAGGTCGCGACAAATGGCGCTGGTGCGTTTGACGGCTTCAGTGATATCGCGCGCCTGTTCGTGGACGACGCCAAGGTTTTGCTCTTCCACCAGATTTTCTGCGAGTCCGAGAATGAGTTGCAGCGGATTGTTGATGTCATGAGCGATGCCCGCTGCGAAAGATCCCAGGCCGGCCAGTTTGTCGGCCTGAAACAGCTCGGCTTCCAATTTGGATTGGTGCTGAACGAGCTTCCACAGCAATCGCGCAGCGGCTCCGCTCAGGACTTCCGCGCCGGGACGTTTTACGGCGTGAATGTAGGCGGCCATGGACGGATCACCGGTCACATCCATGATCAGGGTGACGCCATGGTTGTGAACGAGATCCTGAACGCGCTCTTCAACCGGGATATTCAGATCCCGCGCTCGCTGGAGCCCGGGAGCGGTGGGGTCCTTATCTGCAATCCCGGCGATGTCTACGTCAGGGATTTGATGGAGAAGATCCAGGAGCGCGATCCCTCCTTTTCCCGCTCCGATGATGGCGATCCTCATGGTATTGGGTGTCATGCCTGTATTCCGGGTGATGTTACGACATGCGGTCCGAGGGTGTCCTCGCCGCCTTGTGTGTCGTCGTCGGGGAGGTGTGACGACCTCCCCGACGCGAACAGGAGAAGGCATCCTGCGGGATGGCCTGTCGCTACAGTTGCGCCAGTTCCCGTTGCTCCATGGCTCTGGCCACGGCCGTGCGAAGCTTCTCACCTTCCACGGGTTTCACGAGGTAGTCAACGACGCCGCTACGCAAGAAGGACGTGGCCATGTCGGTGTCCGGGAACCCGGTCAAGACGATGATGGGAACACGCGGCCACTCCTGCTGAAAGTAGGCGATGGCCTCGACGCCATTGATTTTCGGCATCCGGATGTCACAGATGAGGACGTCCAGCAGCAGTCGGTTTTCTCCGGTATTGATGGCCTCGATGGCCTTCTCTCCATTCTCCGCCTCAATGACTTCGTAGCCGGCTTTCTGCAAGGTCATCCGCACGACCTTCCGGATGTCCGGTTCATCATCGACGACCAGCACCCGACCATTGCAGGCTGACTCGCTCATGAAGAAACCCGATTTGAATTCTCCCATGATCCCCTCCTTCTGGTGTGACGATCTGTGATTTCCAATGCCGCGCTGCTTGATGATGAAGTACAGCAACAGACGTGCCTTGGTACGAATCAGAAAGACTCGTCTGATTTCATGCTGTTAGCGTTGATCGTCTGGAGAGGGGCAACAGGGCTGGTGGTTGGGATCCACCAGCCCCTGTGAAATGCACCACCGATACAGTCTCGCAGCAGGGCTGCGCAAGGATGGAGGGTGACGGGTTTCGGGGAGCAGAAGGCCGATCGATATCCGGCCTGGACTTGTAGAAAACGCTATTTGGCCGGAGGGGTACCGAAGAAGTGCAAATCTTTCTCGCCCCTGAGATGCTGCGGAGTCACGACGTATTCTCCGCCGATGGCCGGCCCCCAGATTTTGTCCGCCGTGGCTTTGTCTCCGCCGGTAAAAATGAACCCCATTCCTCCTGCGACTGCGCCCAGGACCGCGACGGCCATCTTGATGCCGCCATAGGGCAAGGTCAAAAAGTAACTCCCCAAGCCTTGAATGGCTTCCGACCCGGAGCCGGCGGCGGAGGCTGTCTTCACCGACAGGGTTGCTTGGGATCCGAGAGCGATCAGGAGTGCGCACAGGGTGATGCGTGCGAGTGGTCGGGATTGCCGTGAAACCGTCTGAACCATGGGAACTCTCCTTTCATTCTGCGTGGGCGCATGACATGCATGCGGCTCTACCAGGGCCCAGTGTAGCGGGCTCCCGGGCAAATTGCCATCCGTGCGGGTTGCACTGTGTAACCCGCGTCCGACGACCGGTGACGGTTCAGATTGCCTTCGGCTTTCCGGATGCGTTATTCTCCTGACTGATGATTACCGCCGAATCCGTGACCAGCTATATCCGTCAAGTGTTTCCTGACGCTGCCGTGACTGTGATCGATAAGACCGGGACGCAGGACCATTTAATTGTGCGAGTGACCTCGACAGGGTTTGTTGATAAGAATCTCCTCGACCGCCATCGACTGGTGTATCAGGCCTTGGCCGTTCCCATGAAAGACGGGCGGATTCATGCGCTGGAGATTACCGCCACGACACCAGATGAAATAAAGAAATAAGGAGGGACAGATGGCTGACCCGATCGAAGAAGAGATTCAGCGGGAAATAAAAGCAAACAAGATCCTGATCTACGGCAAGGGCACCAAGTCGATGCCGATGTGCGGATTTACCAGGGAGACCATGCACTTTTTTGAAAAGTACGGGTATCCCTATGAATTGATCGACGTCTTGTCTCAACCGGCCAAGCGCGAGGCCTTGACCAAGTTGACGAATTGGCCGACCCTGCCGAAGGTCTTCATCGACGGGCAGTTTTACGGTGACACGGACATCCTGGATCCGATGGAAGCCAAGGGCGAAGTCATGCCGCTGCTGAAGAAGGCGTTTGGCGCGGATTCTTAGTTCCGGGCCCATCGGCCACGCTCTGGTTACTCACCGGCATCGGCTCCTCGAATACCCATTAGCATGCGGGGTCTCGCTTCCGGGAGGCGAGGCTAAGTTATGTCATGGCGGCCATGATCGGTGCGTTTCTTTTCATTTCCAAATGACGTCTCCCGTCCTTAAATACCCCAGCCGCCGCTGAGCTGCAGGTTGGCGCCGTTGACGTAGCGTGCGCCTTCGCTCAACAAATATCGCACTGCTGCCACTGTATCTTCGACACTTCCGACGTATCCGGCCGGAATCCGTTTGACCACTCCTGCGAGTTCTTCCGGGGGCGCACTGCCGGAATCGATAAAGCCGGGTGAAATCGCGTTGACCGTAATGCCATACGGGGCAAGCAGCTTTGCCAGCGTGCGCGTGAGGATCAGCACCCCGGCCTTGGCGATGTAGTGTCCCGTCACTTCCGGTTGGGCCACCATTTGATCGGCATTGGCCATGCTGAAATTGATGATGCGCCCCTGTTTTCTCGCCTTCATGCCGGGCGCTACGGCTTGGCCGAGATAAAAAATCGGATGGAGATTCCCGTCGAACATCTCCCGCCAGCCAGCCGTGGTTTCGTCGAAAAGGTTCACGCGATGATACGGGCCGGCCCCGTTGATCAGCGCGTCGATTCTTCCCCACTGCCCCTCGACCTGTGTCACCAACCGCTTGGCCGCATCCGGATCGGACACGTCGCACTGCAGGGCGAGGGCTTGGCCGCCACGCGCGACGATGGCTGCGCGGGTCTCCTCCGCGGCCGCTGTGCTGGTGCGATAACAAATGGCCACCGACCATCCTTCTGTGGCGAGATCAAGTGCAATGGCTCGGCCGATTCCCTTGGCCCCGCCGGTGATAAGGGCGACATGGTTCTGCATACGTGTCCTCTCAGGGCTGGCGTGTGCGGAGGCGTTTGGCGAGCAACTCAAGAGTGCCCGCCGTTCGCGTGGAATATACGCGCTCCTGCTTGGGGCGTTTCTTATCCGCCGCGCAGTCGTCGATCAAACCTTGGAGATCTTCCACGGTGTCCACATCATTCCACACCGGCAGGAGGGCCGTCTTCAGTCCTTCCGCGGCAGCCTTCTGCTCAGTGAGCGTCATGACCTGGTCTGTCGACCAGGGAATATTGGTGAACAACTTCGGGTGCGGTCTGGTCATGCCGATCAGGTAGTACCCACCGTCTTTGGCGGGACCTAGTACCAGATCATGTCGGGTCAGTGATTCGACTGCGTCTCGATAGTGTGTGAGCGGCAGGGACGGCACGTCGGTTCCTACCAGGCAGATCCGCTGATAGCCGCGGGCGAAGAGGCAGTCGAATGCCTGTCGCATCCGGGCGCCGAGGTCTTCGCCCTCTTGATCGAGAAGTGTCACCCCATGACGCGCTTCCATGATTCTAAAAAACACATGCGTGCTCGAGGGGGCACAGGCAAGAACCCGATCGATGGACAACTTGAATTTGGCGGCGGCCGCTTTGGTGCGCTCAAGAGTATCGAGGACGAAGCTCCCATGAAGCGTCGCGGCCTCGTCCTCGGTCAGGGCAGGGCAGAGTCTGGTTTTTACCTGTCCCGGTATCGGAGCTTTGGCGAAAATCACCAAGGCTGCGGACGCGGGCTGTTTACGGTCCGAGGGTTGGGCGCTCATTGATTCATCTCACCATGCTGTAAAAATGTTGGAGCCGATGTGGGCTGACCCCGATCCAGTACAGGAAGCGGAGGGTCCACATCAACAGAATTGTGCGGACCGGGCCGTGTTGCTCCCATCGACGAAACGCAGTTACGACCTGATCCGGCAAGGCGGCGACCCGTCCGGCTCGCTTGAGCCGGCGAGTGAATTCGATGTCTTCCATCAATGGAATTTCTGCAAATCGCCCGATCCGTTCGAAGACCTCGTGCCGGACAAAGATCGCCTGGTCCCCTGTGGCGATCCCGCTCCAGCGCGAGCGCAGGTTCATCAAACGACTGATGACGAGGGCCGGCAGGCGACGGGAATCGAAGCGGACATTGAACCGCCCCCCGACGCAGGTTCGGTCTGACAAGGCGGTGGCGATGGCTTGTCGGGCGTTCGGCGGGAGCTGGGTGTCTGCATGGAGAAACAGCAGCACATCGCAGCGGCTGGCGGCTGCTCCCGCGTTGAGTTGCCGCGCGCGACCAGGCGGCGCTGTCAGGAGGCGCATGGACGCAGTCGCGGGGCTAGTCTCAAGCCGGTCGGCGAAGGCTTGGACGATTGCGCAGGTGTGATCTGAACTCCCGCCGTCGACGACGACGATGTCATTGAACCCCAGCGTGGCGGTGTGGGAGAGCGTCTGTTCGATACAACGGACTTCGTTCAACACCGGAATGATGACGGCGATGGTCATCGGGAGAGAGGGAGGGGAACGGTGGTTAATGCTGATGGGGGCAATTCACGAGGCCGGTTTGGGGTCTTTGAACATGAAGTACATGACCACGGCAACGGTGGACCAGAACACCACCTGCTTGTGCCAGAAGAGGACCTCGCCGTAGTGAAAGAACGCCAAACTGATCAGGACGGATCCCGCCATCAAGGAATAACGGACCGTCGGATTTTCCACCACGGCGTTGGCCCAGACCGCAATGCCGCTGAAATAAATCAACAGGGGGACCACGTTGATTTCAAATCCGCCGCTGATGGAAAGAAACACGTCCAGAAAGCCGATGAACATCAGCGCCGTGCCGATCATCATCCCGAAGACGTGCGCCTGGCGTTCGGATGTGCTTTCGTCATCCGGACGATGGGGCGGGGGCCAAGATGGACGGGTGGAGGAATCCGGAAGGTCGCTGGGTGCCATGTTCAGGCCTTAAAATGTTTGCTGAGGGTGAGGGCTTGTCGTTGGTATGACGAGCCAAGCGCCGTCCCATATACCTGGGTCGGCATTGTGAGCATGCGATCATACACTACTTTGAAGAAGGTTTGCCCGTCATGAATGAGGAAGGGCACATCGTGCGGGCGGACTTCCAGGACCACCTGCGTTCCGCGCATCTTGCCGTCGCCATACCCGAAGCCCGGATCGAAGAATCCGGCATAGTGGGTGCGCAATTCGCCGCAGGCTGCTTCATAGGCCACCATTTCAGCGGCATACCCGGGCGGCACTCGGATGCGTTCCTTGGAGGCCAGGATGTAAAACTCTTCCGGTTCCAGAAGCAAACTGTCCTGCCGATGTCGTTTTAAGGGCTCCCAAAAATCCAGCGCTGCGTAATGTCCGATTTTGGCCAGGTCAATGACGTGACTGTTCTTCTTGGCCCGATACCCGATCACCTGATCCTCACGCGCGCTGCCGGTGAGATCGATCCGCAAGAACAGCCCGCGCTCCGTGCGGAACTCCTTTTGAGGGAGCGGTTTCGGAGGCGAGTCGTTGCGAAAGAGGAGTGGATCAGCCCCGTGCAATTTCTGCAGGGCGGCATCCGAGACCGTCGCGTCCCCGCGCACGAATCGGATTTGGTTCAGCGAGTCACCGGTGCGCACTTTGATGGCGAATGAGCGCGGGACCACTTCCAGGTAGAGCGGCCCCTTGTAGCCGGCCCGGATCTCATCGAAGCCGGCATTCAGGTCCGTGACGACGCGGGTAAACACATCCAGACGTCCGGTCGTGCTTTTTGGATTGGCGCGGGCGCGGAGCGTCGCGGGCAGGTCGAGATGCTCCAGGAGGGGTACCAGATAGACATGGCCCTTCTCTAGAATAGCGCCCTGGGTCAGGTCCATCTCATACATGACGAGATCGGACTGATAGAAGTCGAGCACGTTGAGGCGGCTGCTGATGGCCGACAATTCAGGTAAGAAGCTGCTGATGAGGCGGTAAGCTTTTTTCCCCAACCGCAAGTCCAGGCTGGCCGGCTGGATCTGTCGGTCTTCGATCGGCGCGTCCGACTTGATAGCGCCGCGGACGATCAACTGGGTGATGTGTTGGTACGGCAGAATTCCTTTCGACGAACCGGCACGTGTCACAGGTGCTCTCCCCCTCCGTCGCAGCCGTTGCCCGTCGAGGTCCAGGAGGGGTGGGCGCCGACCATGGGTAACTCGCGCCCCTGAGCGGAGCTCGGCTGCGGGTAATGGTAGGTTTTGTTTTCGTAGTTTCTCAGCACAGCGCTATCCTCATCCAGATTGACCAGATAATCCGCGGGGAGTAGCGGAATTTTTCCGCCGCCGCCGGGAGCATCAATCACAAAATGCGGAACCCCCATACCACTGGTGTGGCCCTGCAACGCCTTGATGATCTTCAAGCCGGTTTCCACGGAAGTCCGGAAATGGTTTGTCCCCTTCGTCAGATCGGCTTGATACAGGTAATAGGGTTTCACACGTGCTAGCAGGAGCTGATGCATCAAGCGTTTCATGATCTCCGGGTCGTCGTTGACCCCCTTGAGTAACACAGTCTGTGCTCCAAGGGGAACCCCGGCATCGGCCAACATGCCGCAGGCGCGTTTCACTTCCGGAGTCAATTCGTCCGGATGGTTGAAGTGCAGGTTCATATAGAAGGGGTGGTACTTCTTGATGATCTCGCAGAGTCTCGGCGTGATGCGCTCCGGCAGGCTGCCCGGTACCCGCGTGCCGATCCGAATTATTTCCAGATGAGGAATGGTCCGCAGGGATTTGAGGATACGCTCCAATAGATGATCCGGCAGCAACAGCGGATCGCCTCCGGACAGAATCACATCCCGCACCTCATGATGTTCACGTAGGTAGGCAATCGCGCGGTCCAACTCACCTTTCTTCAGAAAGCCGGGTTTTCCGACCAGCCGCTTCCGGGTACAAAATCGGCAGTAGATTGGACACTGGTTGGTGACCATGAGCAGCACGCGGTCGGGATACCGGTGGACCAGGTGAGGCACCGGGCTCATCAAGTCTTCTTCCAGCGGATCGTCTTCCGCATCCGCGTCGGCCATTTCCAGACGATCGGGCACCACTTGCTTCCAAATCGCGTCGCCTTTTTCCTTGATGGTGGCCAACACGGTGGGCGTAATCCGCATGGGGTAATCCCCCACGATGTCTTCGATTTCTTTCGGGTCGACACCGAGCTGCTCAGCCAAGTCCTTTGGCTTGACCACACTCTGAGCCAGGATGCGTTTCCAATCCTCCACGAGTCTATCCTTTCGCTGATGCCGCTCCGATGAGTCGCGTCGTGCAGGCTTGCGCCCGTCCGTGGCATCTCGTGTTATCTGTGATCCTCGGCATGGCCGGTAGGGGTTCGGGTGACCTCATCACGGCTGTGCCTTGTCGTAGTGTGTCTGCAGGTGGGCGAGGATGTCGTGTGTTTCGGTTAGGACTGTGTCTCCGTCTTTCAAGACCGGGACATAGTACTGGCCCGACACCTCGTAGACTTGGGTGCGCATCGGACGAAAGTCCGGTACCACGACGTCATCGTAGGGAACGTTCAGTTCACTGAGGCGATCTCGAACCACCGCGCAATCGGGACACCATTGGACGTGATAGAGCGTGAGGGCCATAGGTACCTATGATGAAAAAAACTGGGCTGCCAATAACTGGATCGATTCTATCACTGCGGCCATACGCTCACCTTATGATGACGTAGCACCCGGCGCGATCGCACAGGGGGCCATGATTGCGTCGACCATGCCATGGATGACTTTCTTATTGGCAGGGCAGAGTGTGGCAAGGATCCCGCCGAGTTCCGCCTTGTCGCCGACGACAAAATAATAGGGTGATAAGCGCACTCTTCCGGACATCGGTACCACCGTATCGCTTCGGTCGTCAAAATAGGCGGATTCAAACAGGCGTCCCTTGTGAAACTCTTGAAGGACATAGGGGGTTGTCGGAAACGCGTGAAGTGCCTGTTCCAGTGCCGCGGCCCATTCGACCTGCGGCAGGTCATGTCCGATTGAGACGCCTCGACTGCCCCAGGCCAATTCCGAGAAGCCGGAGGGCTTGAGCACCAGCTGCCGCTCCTTTTGGGTGGTGTGGGCCAAGCGGCGAAAGTCAGACACAGCGCGTCCGCTGATCGTGAGGTGAGGAATGACCGCCGTCGGGGGCACCGGTTGCGGGTCAAGGATCCAGGTTCGAGGCAGCAATCGTCGGAGGTTCGCCATCGTCTCGGAACTCAAACTCTGTTCCCAAAACGGCGCAAGCTCCGGGTGATGAAACAGCCCGAAGGCCAGCTTTTCCTCCAGGGCCGGCTTGAAGGGGGGCGTGACGGCCACGTGCCCCTTCTTGGCAGCGTACATCACGAGCTCAGACTTGGGGATGTTTTTCAGATCGAAAAGCTCGAAGAAGCGGTAGAGCAAACCGACCCGTCGCGGTCCGGTCTCCTGCTGAAGAAACAGCCCCTCTTCCGTAAAGGAAATGGCCCGGGGCTCGACACAAAAAGCCTGGCAGCCGATGTCTCGCAGGCGCTGCGCCAGCCATTCCATTTCCGCCCGATACTCTTTGGCTTCGTCCGATACCACGATGGCAAGACAGCCTTCATGGTCGCCTTGCTGGGCGCGCACCATGGCGGCAAACCCTTGTACCATGCCGTCACGACCTGCGATCAGAGGAGAGCGGTCGAATGGTGCGCCTGGGGGCGAAGGGCTGAGCCCGAGCTGGTCATCATAAGCGCGCGACATGCAAGCTGTCAGGCCGATTCCCCCGGGCACGGAGTCGAGCTCCGTAATCGCCATGCCGTCGGCCGTGGGGATCACATCCGGGCGGATGATGCCGGGAATGAGCGTTCGAAACCGGTTCATCCGGCTGTAGGTGATGAGTGATTCCGGCTTGCCCTGATCCAGATAGGTTGCGACCCAACCAGGCTGGGTCCCGCGCGCACTGTCGTGATACAGACGGTTCAATGCGCGGTAGAAGGCCAGCAGATCCTGTCCTAGGTGCTGAAAGAACATGGCCTCGGACGGAGACAACAGAAACGGCGTCGGGGCCAGGCGGAATCGTGACGGTTGAATGGGGGCGCCGGCCGTTGCCGCGCCGGTGTCTGTTTCTGCCGCGGCATAGACCCCGGCATGAACGAGCGCATCACGGATGGCGAGACAACGTCGGCGGGCTTCGTCGGAGTTCAACGGTTCGCGTGAATGTTGTGCCAGTGCCAATGCAATATCCTCGATGCTCGCAGCGCAGTCGCATGCTTCGCAGTCGCGGTTGGATTCGAGGTGGAGCAAATCGTACCATGGCCTCTTGCACGGGTACAAGTCGCGCGGCGCAGGAAGCGTTTTGAAGCCTCTCGTTGTCTCGGCCGTCTGTAGAGCCTGGCCGCGGCAAACGTGTCGAGCAGTAGGCGCTTGCACACGTTAGTGCTACAATGCGCCACAGCTCATGACGAGTCCATTGGTTCCAGCCTCCCCGATGATTTCCCCACGGCCCGTAGGTCACTCCCTCCTGCAGATCGTGCCGAGTGCGGCCTGTCTTCGATGTGATGTCTGTTGCCGGTTTCCCGAGAAAGACAGTTTCTTACGGCCCTTTTTTACGGCCGATGAAATTCAGGGGGCGGTGGCGGCCGGTCTCGCACCAGAACTGTTTCCCTCACCCGATGGCACGCAGATCAATCTGGTCCCGAATCCGTCGGGGGAGGGGTACATCTGTCCGGCGTTTGACAGCACGACATCGCAGTGCCGCGTGTATGATGTGCGCCCGTTGGACTGCCGGCTCTATCCGTTTGCTCTGATGTGGGACCGTGCACATACCCAGGTTGTGCTCGGGTGGGATACGAAATGTCCGTACATGCGGGATGCGTCGTCGTCGCTTGTGGAACAGGCAGCTGAGGCGGTTGCGCAATGGATCGAGCAGGATAACAGTGTGGCCACCCTCGCGCAGTATCCCCGGCTCATTGGTCGATTTCAGGATGACGTCATTGTGCTACGGGCTTTGGTCCGAGTGACGGAACGTGTGCAGGCGGGGAAGTCCTCGGTGCACACGGAGGCCCTTGGCCTTCAAGATCGAGGCCGTCTGGAGGCCGCTCTTGCGGCCAGTGCCGGCTATCAGGGGACTCCTCTCGCCGCCGCCTCTTTCGCCTATCATTATGTATGGCGGCATCGGTTGACCTACCTGTGGGCCGAATTGCACGGGCACTTGTGTTTGTTTGCCGAATCGCCTGACGGGCTGTTCATGGTCTTACCGCCGCTGGGGGAGGGGCCGCTCGCACAACCATTGGAAGCGGCCTTTCGTTTCATGCGTGAACGGAACGGCGATTCGTCTGTGACCAGGATGGAAAACGTGCCGGAGGCCTATGTCGCCGAGTTGCGCGCGTTTGGTTATGAGGTGATCGGAAAGGAACCGGACTATCTCTATGCCGCCGCCGATCTGGCTGACCTTGCCGGAGAAGCGTATCGCTCGCCTCGTGCCGCCTGCAATCGCTTCATGCGTGAACAGGGGGGAGTCCTCGAACCATACGACTTGCGCGATCGAACGGCCTGCCTGAGTTTGTTTCAGGAATGGCGTGAACAGAAGCAACGGGCCGGATCGGATGATTGGGCCGAGGCCCTGCTGGAAGACGCGGCTGGTGCTCATGAGACAGCCCTGTCAGCCGGTTTTGAATTGGGATTGACCGGAGCAGTGGTTCGAGTGGCAGGGCGCATACGGGCGTACACGATGGGTGTGTGGCTCAACCCGTCGGTATTCTGTGTCTTGCTGGAAGTTGCGGATCGAGATATTGTGGGGTTGGGACCGTTCGTGTTTCGTGAATTCTGTCGCCAAGCTCGCGCGAAAGGGGCATGTTGGATCAATACCATGGATGATTCCGGTCTCCCGAGTCTGGCGCGAGCCAAGCACTGGTATCACCCTGCACGATTGTTGCCGAATTATGTTGTGACGGAGTTCCGCCGATGACCGCCTCGTCCCCCACTGCTTCTTCACGCCGTTCCTACCCCTGGCTGCCGGTCCTCATCGTCGGTATGACCATCGTGGCTCTTGTCATCGGCGTGGTCATGTTGCGTTCCATTGAAGTGCGCATGGTCGAGGCCACCGGTGAAAACCTCACGCTTGCCTCAGCGGAGATTGCGGACAAACTCGATCGATTACTGTTTGAACGCCATGCCGACGTGCGCATGATGGCCCGTGCGTTCACAGATCGCGCTACCGACAAAAAATATATCAATGAATATCTGCAGTGGATGAAAGAAACGTACGCCCCGGTCTATCTCTGGTTGGGGGTGACGGATACGCAGGGCAGAATGGTTGCGGCGACGGACTCGTCTACCATCGGCCAGGATTTCAGCCGCAGCGGCTGGTTCGAGCGGGTGCGCCAGACCGGCACCGTGCAGGTGGATGAAGTCGAAATTCATGAATCGAATCACAAGATCGAATCGGTCGCGTTTACGGCCCCCATCCTCAGCGTCAGCGGACAGTTTCTCGGCGCCGTCACGACCCGCATCGGGTTGCCGATGCTGGAAGATGTACTCATCGAAACGGTGCGCGAAATCCAACAGACGGACGGCGCGGCCGGTCCCTTCGAATATCAGTTTCTGACCAGGGCCGGTGTGGTGTTTGTGGATTCCTCGTCCACCAGCCTCGACCGCGTCAATCTTCGTGAGCTTGGCCTGCCGTCGGTGTTGTTGAGCAGCTCCGGGAAGGCGGGATATGTCGAGGAAATGCATGTGCGGCGACATGTTCCGGTGGTGACGGGGTATTCTCAAACCAACGGGTATAGCGAGTATTCCGGTTTACAGTGGACGATTCTGTTGCGGATGGATCGTGACGTCATTCTGTTGCCGATCCGGGCAATGATGTGGAAGCTCGGGATCGCGGGTGTAGTCGTGTGGATCCCGATGGTGGGGTTGCTGCTCTGGGCCACAGGGCGATTGCGCGATCAGCATCGGCAGGCACAGCAGGAAAGCGAATGGGCGCGCGCGGCGGAAGCGGCGCTGCTACAAAGCCAGGAGCGCAACCGGGTCATTGTCGATACGGCATTGGACGCCGTCATTTCGATGGATGCGGGCGGCATCGTTACCGATTGGAATGCGCAGGCGGTCAACATTTTCGGGTGGGAACGTGAGGAAGCACTTGGCCGGCGTGTGTCGGAAACGGTGATTCCTGCCCGTGATCGGGAGCAGCATGAACGCGGATTGCGCCATTTTCTCGAAACCGGACAGGGCGCCATTCTCAATCGACGCATCGAGATGACGGGCTGTCATCGCGACGGCCATGAATTCCCCGTGGAAATTACCATTTCTCCGGCCAGGTTGGGCGATGCCTATATTTTCAGCGCCTTCATTCGCGATATCACCGCACGCAAACGGACCGAACGCCAGCTGGCCTCCCAATATGCCGTGACTCGTGTGTTGGCGGAATCGCGAACCCTTGAAGAGGCCGGTCCGAAGATTCTGCAAGCCATCTGCGAAAGTCTGGAATGGGAGTTGGGCATCTTCTGGCGGCTGGATCGGCAGGGGAGTGTGCTGCGTTGCCTCGACGTCTGGCAGTCCCCGGGACTGAATGCCGAGGAGTTTGTCCTGGATACCTGGCAGCATACGTTTGCTATCGGCAAGGGTCTGCCGGGACGGATCTGGCAGGCCGGGGAACCGACCTGGATCAAGGACGTGGTGCAGGAGGCCAACTTTCCCCGCGGCGGTGCCGCCTCCCGGGTGGGACTGCATGGCGCGTTCGGATTCCCGGTTCGAGTCGGGACTGAGGTCGAGGGCGTCATCGAATTGTTCCGGCGTGAAATCAAACAGCCGGATGAGCAGTTGTTGAAAATGGTGGCCGATGTCGGTCTCAAGATCGGGCAGTTCGGAGAGCGCGCGCGGGCGGAGGATGCCTTGCGTCGCACCGAAGCTCAACTGCAGCAGTCCCAAAAAATGGAAGCCGTCGGGCGGTTGGCCGGCGGCGTGGCCCACGATTTTAACAATATGCTGACGGTGATTCGCGGCTATAGCGAACTGGTGCTGAGCCGCCTTGCGCCGACGGATGGATTCCGGAAGGAACTGGAAGAGGTTAAAAAAGCGGCGGACCGCGCGTCCGGCCTCACCGGCCAGTTGTTGGCATTCAGCCGCCGGCAATTCATCGCTCCGAAGGTGCTGGATTTGAACTCGGTCATCCATAACATGGAGGGTATGCTCCGGCGATTACTGGGCGAGGATATCGTCGAGCTGTGCACGGTGCTCGATCCGGGGTTAGGGCAGCTGAAAGCAGATCCTGGCCAAGTCGAACAGGTCATTATGAATTTGGCCGTGAATGCGCGCGATGCCATGCCGAGTGGCGGCAGGCTGACGGTAGAAACCGCCAACGTCCAGTTCGGGCAGCGCCGGAACCGTCCGCCGATGGGCGCCGAGCCGGGCTCATATATCGCGCTGATCGTTCGCGATACCGGCCACGGTATGGATGAAGATACGCAGTCGCATGTGTTTGAGCCGTTTTTTACCACCAAGGAAAAGGGCAAGGGGACCGGCTTGGGGTTGTCGACCGTGTACGGCATCGTCAAGCAGAGCGGCGGGTGCATCGAGGTGGAGAGCAAGCCGGGTCGAGGGGCGACCTTTAAGATTTTCTTCCCGCGGGTGGAGGCGACCAATCCGGAAGCAGAAGCGGTGTCCGTCGGCGGTGATTCGGTCAGGGGCCGCGAGACGGTGTTGTTGGTGGAGGATGAACCGGGCGTCCGGCGGCTGGTCAACGAGACATTGCGGCTGCATGGCTATACCGTCTTGGAAGCCCGGCATGGCATCGAAGCGTTGCTCACCGGCGCCAAACATGCGGGACCGATCCATCTGCTGCTGACAGATGTGGTGATGCCGCAAATGAGCGGCCCGGAAGTCGCGGAAAAACTGGCAACGGTCCGTCCGGAAGTCAAAGTGCTCTACATGTCAGGCTACCCGGACCATCCGGCCTTCTCCAAAGGCGGGATCGATACCGAGCATTCCTTCCTCCAGAAGCCCTTCACGCCCACGACGCTGGCGCAAAAAGTTCGTGAAGTGTTGGATGGGTCGAAAGTCGGCTGACGGATGCCATGCCGGTGTCCGCTGTGTGCCAGCCCCCATCCGCTCGCTTGAACTTCCTCCCCGTTTCCGTTTATCGTGGCGCACGATGCAGATTATTTTCATTATTGTAGGAGTGGCGGAATGAGCGAGGGGCGGGCAGCAACGGCGTCGAAAGGGCAGGAACAGGAGATCGACCGGTACAGGATCGCACGCGAACCGTTTTACGCTGACGTGCGGGGCGAGGTCGGGCTCTTTACGATTGCCGCGAAGAGCCGCATGCCGGTGATGCTCAAGGGGCCGACGGGCTGCGGGAAAACGCGGTTCGTGCAGCACATGGCCTATCGCCTGGGCCGCCCGCTCATTACCGTGGCTTGCCATGAAGACCTCACGGCTTCAGATCTCGTTGGCCGCTATCTCCTGAAGGGACAGGAGACCGTCTGGATGGATGGCCCGCTGACCCTCGGCGTTAAGCAGGGAGCCATTGTCTATCTGGACGAAATCGTCGAGGCCCGCAAAGACACGACCGTCATTATCCATCCCCTCAGCGATGACCGGCGGCTCCTGCCGATCGAAAAGAAGGGGCAGGTGATCGAGGCGGTCGATGATTTCATGCTGGTGATCTCCTACAACCCCGGCTACCAAAGCATTCTGAAGGACCTGAAGCAAAGCACCAAGCAACGGTTCATGGCGATCGAGTTCGACTATCCGCTGCCGGACGTCGAGAGTCGCGTGGTGGCGCATGAAGCCGGTGTGAGCCCGGAGATTGCGCAGCGGCTCGTCAAAATTGCCGAAAAGGTCCGGAACCTGAAAAATCACGGGCTCGAAGAAGGCGTCAGCACGAGACTCCTGATTTACGCGGCCACGCTGATCAAGCAGGGTGTACCGGCTGATCGCGCGTGTGATGTGGCCATTGCCCGGCCGATCACCGACGATCCGGATATGTTGCGCAGCATCATTGAGGTCGTAAAAGCGATCTTCTGATCACCTCGTCTGTCGCGAACCAGTGACCGGGTATCCGCAAGAACCTTGTGACTAGCCCCGATCCCAAGCGAAAGAGCCTGCCCCAGGCAGGGGAACAGGTTGTTCGCACCACTGCCGAGGGCGCCATCATTTCCGTGCATGTCCAGCCCAAAGCCTCCCGTACCCAATGTGCAGGGCTCCACGGTCACGCGGTGAAAATTCGCGTGGCGGCACTGCCGTCCGATGGAGCGGCGAACGAGGAGCTGTGCCGATTTCTCGCCCGGACTTGTGGTTTACCATTGAATGCCGTCGAGATTCTCAGTGGGGCGGGCAGCCGTCAGAAGCGGATTCTGGTGAGAGGATGTTCCGCCGAGCAGGTGCGCACACGACTTCGGCTCGATGAGGAAGCGGCCGGATCCGCCGGCGGTGAAGGCGTGAGGCATTGAGGGGTGGGGGACTCTATGCACGGTGATCGAAGAACCATGACGGGGCGGTGGGGGCTTAGACTGGGAAACATTGGCACGAGAGCTTCTCGATGGGCCAGCTTAGTGATTGTCATTGCCGTGGTCGCCTGCGCGGGGCCCGAGCCTATCCTGAAGTCCACGACCTATTTGCAGCTTCACGGGAAAGAGCAGGGGGATCGTGAAGCGGCGGTCTGTGGGCTGAAAGCGGAACGGGCCGGGTTGCAGCATGGGACCAATCGCAGCGGGAATGCTGGTGCCGGCACTGCGCTGGGTGTCATCGGCGGGGCGGCGGTGGGAGCCTCGACCGGACTCATCGGCGGCCCTGCCGGAATCGCCATCGGCGCGGCAGCTGGCGGTGCGGTCGGGGGAGTATTAGGTTTCCTCGCTGGGACCTACAAACCGTTACAGCCCCAGCAGGACTATGCCGCTTTCGTTGAGCGATGCCTCAAGGAGAAGGGCTATGAGACTGAGGGGTGGCACTAATCAGGTCGTGATGCAGCAGGCTCTTTTGCGATCCGGCCGCTCAGAAGGTAAAGCAGCCTGAGTAATCGGCCATCAGGCATTGCACGCGTATCGAAATTCGTTCCAACCGCTCCAACTGCTGCGGCGTCGGCGCAGAGGTCCGTACCTCCCGTAGCCATTCGGCATCCTGCCTCAATTTTTTCAGCGACCATCGCGATGTGCCCGGTATGAGCGTCTCCTCGTGAATCGCTTTCTCCACGATGCTGCGGAAGGAGGCCACCTCATCGGCGAATTCCATCCGCTGCGCGTCAAACGTGTAACGGGCCTCGTCCTGCGCCATCAGACCAGTGAGGCGGCGAATCCATTCAACGGTCGCGGCCATGCGCTCGTAATGCAGGGTGCTGGCGACGTCTCCCGGCGTGTGGTAGCGGGGACTGCGTGCAGCGGACAGAAAGAGAAACGGAATGTGGTGATTGCGGAACACGTCATAGTCGCTGAAGGCCTTGTGGCCATGATCGGGAATTTCTTCGACGAGATGGATTCCCCCGGGGAACACTGTGAGGGATGAGACCTGGGTTTGTGTGACCCGTCGGTACAGTTCAGGGCTTTTCTCCGCGCCGGTGGCAAATATCGCATCCTTGAGAGGCGCCCATTGCACGCCTCCCATCAGGTCCATGATGATGACGGCTTGAAGATGGTCTGCCGTGCCGACTTCCGGAGGCAGGTGATGAAACAGAAACTGCGAACCCATTTCGGCGGTGCCGAAGTAGGGGGACTCCTCGCTATTGAATCCCACGAATATGATGCCGTGGCGCGGGAGACTTGCCAGGTTTCTGGCTGTTTCAATCAGGATGGCAATGGAGGACGCGTTATCGTCGGCACCAAGGTAGGGATACCCCAAATGGTCGTAATGGGCGCCGATCACAATCCAGCGTGTGGACGCAGTCTGCTCCGCAGGCGGGATGAACCCGATCAGGTTGTCCCCCATCCGTGCTGAAATGGTCTGGCGGTAGCCGCCCAGAGAGGGGAATGGTCGAAGTCCGATCCCGCGAAATTGATCCTCGATATAGTGGGCCGCCTGGCGGTTGCCTGGCGTTCCTGGTTGGCGACCGGCCAGGTCAGGACTCGCGAGGAACGACACATGGGTCTGCAATCGTTTCGCTGAGGCTGTCGTGACCGGCAATATTCTCGGGTCGAGAGGCTCCATGGTGTGGAGACATCCGGCAAGAGTGAGACTGAGCAGGGCGGAGAGAATCGGGAGGCCAAAGGGGACTCGGTCCAGTCGATCCCGTTGAGTACGGCGGGTCACAGTTATTTCGAAGAGTCCGAGACGGTGGGTGAATTCGGCTCTTTCGGTGCCATGGGCAGCGCTTTGTGACGAAGCGCCCGACCCTTCTCCGGGGTCGGATCAGTAATGAGGCCGTAGCATTGGCGGCCTTCATGGTCCTCGGGCAGATACTCGGTGATCGGCATGCCATCCTCCCGCACGAAGAGCAAGCAATGGCAATATTTATAGATCTGCATTTCGTCGCAGGCGCACATCCAGCGACGCAACTTGGCCTCGGCCTGTTTGTCCGGGTAAAAGTTGCAGGGACAGAGCGGTTTTCCCAACTCATCGACGTGGGCGGCTAGTCCCAACACCACGGCGTTGGTGACGGCCGGATTCGGATGCATGGCCGTGCCGCTTTTCTCGGCGAAGCCTTTGACATACTTCCACATCTTCTCGAGACTTTCTTTGCTCGGCTCAGCCATTCCGTCCCCCGCGTTACAATCGCCCGATCAATAATGTCTGTCTGGCAGGAGTTCCTGCGCGTGAGGTCACAGTTTACAAGCGAAATTGTGTCCTTTACAATCCACGACTTCCCCTAAAACGGATTAGGTGGCCATGGCGTCTGGGCGCTCCTCCCAACAACTTCTTGACCGGCTGGCGGACCAACTCGGGCCGGATTCCGCTACGGCGGTAGTGAATGCCATTGCCGGCTCGGCTACCAGGCCTGATGTCCTGGATGGGGTGTTGCTGCTATTGGAGGAACTCACGGAAGAGGCGCCGAAGGCAGCCAGGGGCGCGATCGACGCCTTTGCGGATCTGCAGCGCCGGGGCCTGCTCGCCGAAGTGCTTCCGTGGTTGGATCTCGGGGTGGCCATCGCCGCGGATTCCGGAGCCTTGGCGTTGAGATTTTTTAAGGAGAGCCCGTTGCTGCTCGGCCTCCTCGATCCTTCGAAGCGCGCCATCGTGTTGACCGCCGGCTTGGAACTCGCCGACCGCCAGGCCAATGTGGCCGTGGAATTCATCCGGATCGCCCCGGAAGTGATCGATGTCCTGTCGCCGAAGGACTGGCCCATCTGGATGGAACTGGCGTGCGAGCTGGCGGAGACCGATTTTGCCTTGGCCGTGGAATATATCCGGCAGATTCCCTCAATTGCTCCTGTCTTGTCCCTTGATGCAGTGCGCGACTGGGTGCAGTTCGGGATGAAGCTGATCGTTGAGAACAGCCTGGGCAAGCCGGACTACCTGGGGGCGTTGGAGTTTTTCCGGACGAGTCCGGGCATTCTGAAAGATATTCCCGATTTGGCGCAACGTAATCGCGTCATTCACGTGGGTGCGCAGATGGCGGCGCGGTCGCCGCAGGCGGGCATTGCTCTCCTGGCGGAAGCTCCCTCGATGCTCCGGTCCCTTCCGACCGATGAATGGCGGATGCAGGTGTTGCAATATGGTCTCCTGGTCGCCGAACGCGACGCTGATACCGCGCTGGCCTACCTTCGGCGCTGCCCGGAGTTGATTGCATTGATCGGACTGGGTGAAGGGGCGCAGCAGAAGTTCCAGGCGTGGTTTGCCTCCGGAATGGAGGTGCTGGAGTACAGCCTGGATGGCGGCCGGGCCTACTTTGCTATGGAATCGGAGAAGGCGTTGGGCGCGGTGTCGCAGGCGATGAGTGGCGTGCCGCTGCGGCAGATCGCCCGGCGCGTGAAGTTGTTTGCCCAGGCGCTCTGTGGTCGGGATCTCCGTATCCACGATCTGCCGGACTCCCTTGAATCAGCACAGCCAATGGCGCGCGCAACGGTCAGCGACGATGGACTGGGCATCGGGTTGCCCTCACTCATCAGGCGGTATCCGACCTACGACGAAAATGTGCGTCTCTATATGGTGATGGCTGCCCATGAGGCCGGGCATTTGGAATTCGGCACCTTCGACCTTCCGATGGCCCGCGTGCAGGATCTCACCGAGGTTGTGGGGCAGCGGTATAGACGATCTGTTTCAAGCGAAGTGAGAACCCTGGGCGACTTCTTGGCCCGTTATCCTCAGCCCGGCCTGATGCGCGACCTCTGGTCCCTCGTCGAGGATGCTCGCGTTGAGTATCTGCTGCGCCTCGAATATCCGGGACTGAGCCGGGATCTGGCCGCGATAGCCAAAGATGCGGTCAGTGTTCGGAGCCTCGCGCATGGGATGACGGTGCGTGAATTGGTTGTCGATCAGCTCCTGCTCCTGTCCACGGCTGAGCCCGGTTCTGTTCCGATTCCCGATGCGGTACAGAACGAGGTCGGGCAACTGTGGGGGCTCTGCCAGACGATCTTCCATCCGTTGGCCACCGCGGAGGAGGCTGTGCGATTGGCCGATCGCCTCTATGTGTGTATGGATGAATTATTAGCGATCCGACGAGAAGCTATCCCGAGTCCTGATGAGGCGGAGGCTCCCGAACAATCGATCCCTGCGCCGAAGTCTTCGGAAGATCTTTCCGACACCTACCGCCCGATGGACAATTGGGATTATCGTGGCGCGATGGACCCCAATCTCGTGCGGGATCGAACCGAGTCTTCACCGGAACAGAGTCCGGCGTCAGGTCAAGGCGACAGCGAGGGCGGGGCCGGCTTGGCCGGTGATTCGGGCGGCTCGTCGGGCGCGGGGACGGCGCGTTCCCAACAGATGTCACAGGACGTGTTGGTTCCAGGTCGTCGGCAACCCTCGGTGGTTGAAGAAGTGTTGGCGGTTGAAGGCGAAGGCGCGCGGCCTGAAGACCGTAAACCCGGGACGGTGAAGGCGGTGCGCTACCGCGAATGGGATGCCGCTATTCAGGATTATCGGATGAATTGGTGTCGCGTGGTGGAGCGGGAGGCGGTCGAGGGGTCGTCGGAGTTTGTAGAGGAGACCCTGGCGGCTCAGCGCGGGCCGGTCCGACTGTTGCGTCGTTATTTTGAAAGCCTGCGTCCCCCGGGGCTCAGGCGCGTTCCAGGCCAGTTGGACGGTGAAGACCTGGATATGGATGCCGTCATCGGCCGATTGGCTGACCTGCAGGCGGGCATCGAGCCGTCGGAGCGGATCTATGTGCGGCGTGAAAAGCGTGAGCGCGAGGTTGCCGCGGCGTTCCTGGTCGATCTCAGCGGGTCCACCAGCCGTCAGGTCGAGCAAGGTCGGCGAATTATCGATATCGAAAAACAGGGCTTGGTGCTGTTGTGTGAGGCGTTGACGGCGATCGGAGATCAGTTTGCCGTATATGGCTATTCCGGACAGGGACGGCATCAGGTGGATTTTGTCGTGGTGAAAGGCTTCGATGAATTGGTGACCGGGCGTGCGGGAGCCAAACTAGGGGGGATTGTTCCCCTACAGCAAAACCGCGACGGTGCGGCCATCCGGCATGCGACAAGCAAGCTGCTCGCCCGCCAGGCGAAGACGCGGCTGCTGGTAGTTATCAGCGACGGCCGTCCGCTGGATGATGGATACAAGGACGAATATTCACTGGAAGACACGCGGATGGCCCTGCGGGAAGCTCGGGCCAGCGGGATTGAGCCGGTCTGCATTACGATCGACAAACAGGCGGACCCCTATCTTCGCCGGATGTACGGGGATGTGCGCTATGTGGTGATTGATCGTGTGGAGGGGTTGCCGGAGAAGCTCCCGAGGATTTACCATCGGCTGACGGCCTGACCGGTCGCACAGAAGGCCTTTTCAGCACTGGAGCATACCAACCATGATTGAGCAGCAACCCCGACCGACGGTGCCACCGTGGCTTTATAAATTGTTCACCGGCCATCAGTACCCCTATGTTCGACGGCAAGCCAAGTTTGCGAACCGGGACGTCAAGCCGGGCGAGGATCGGCCCGAGCCGACGCGGGAAGAGATCGATGCCAAGTTTTGGGAAATCTATCCGCGTTGCACCGCCAAGATCCTGCAGGAAGTAAAAGCCGGCATGATCGTGGTGTTTCATGAGCTGGGTGACTACCCGGCCGGCGGGTACCAGGGGCTGGTGGATGCGCCTGAGGAATTTCTTGCGGCGCATTATGGGAAGAAAAAAATCAAAGTGAACTTTTACGACGGCGATAATTTTGTCTGCACGATCAATTTTAAGGTCGGCGGCTGGACGGGACACGAACCGGCGTGAAGAGCAGAAAGCAGGCGCACGGGAGACGCTGCGCTTGATGCTTCACGTTTCACGCTTCACGAGGTGGGAATGATGGGACGACCAAAGATTACAGTAGTGGGTGCGGGAAATGTCGGTGGGACGGCGGCGCAGCGGCTGGCTGAGAAAGATGCGTACGATGTCGTACTCGTTGACATTGTGCCCGGGATTCCGCAGGGGAAAGCATTGGATATTACCCAGGCCGGTCCGGTCTGCGGGTACAGCACGCGCGTCGTCGGCACGAACGGCTATGACGAGACGGCGGGGTCGTCTATCGCTGTCATCACGTCGGGAATTCCCAGAAAGCCTGGGATGAGCCGGGATGAACTCCTGGCGACGAATGCCAAAATCGTCAAAACCGTGGTGCGGGAATTGGTCTCGCGTTCGCCGAACATCATTCTCATCCTGGTGACGAATCCGTTGGATGCCATGGTGCATGTAGCGCGCCAGGTCAGCGGGTTACCGAAATCGCGCGTGCTCGGCATGGCAGGGGTGCTGGATACGGCGCGCCTGCGCTCGTTTGTTGCGGAAGAATTACACGTGCCGGGGACAGATGTGCAGGCGATGGTGCTGGGCGGCCACGGGGACACGATGGTGCCGCTCGTTCGCCAAACGACGGTGGCCGGCAAGCCTATCACGGACCGGTTGTCAGCAGAGCGGCTGGCCGCTTTGATCAAGCGCACGCAGGACGGCGGGGCGGAGATCGTAGGGTTGCTCAAGACCGGCAGTGCATTTTACGCGCCATCAGCCGCGGCGGTGGATATGGTTGAGGCGATTATGAACGACCAGAAGCGCGTGGTTCCCTGCGCGATGCTGTGCGAGGGGGAATACGGACTGAAGGATGTCATCGTGGGCGTGCCCGTCACGTTGGGCCGCGGGGGTGGAGAGTCCATTGTGGAATATGATCTGACGGATGAGGAGCGGACGGCGTTGCAGGCCTCCGCCGATGCAGTACGAGATCTATGCGGAGTGGTCGATCGTCTGCTGACGACATAGCCGCCGGCCTCAGGACGACAGGACAGGCGGGTTGCTTGACAAGGCTCGGCAGCCTGCAGTAGAGAACGTGGCTGGCAGTAAACCGTTACAGTTGGGGGGCGTATGAAATTTTTGGAGGATCCGTATCAGACATTGGGCGCAGGCTTTGCGCTCGCTGTCGGATTGATAGTCGTCTATCTGGGTATGGCTGGAGTGGGAGCGGGCGAGGCCGATTGGTTCGGTCTGGTTGTTCGCTGGATCCATTTTCTGGCCGGCATTACCTGGATCGGACTGTTGTATTTCTTTAACCTGATCAATGCGGGCTTTCTCAAGAGCCTGGATGGGCCGACGAAGAACATTGTGATTCCTAAGCTGATGCCTGCTGCGCTGAACTGGTTCCGCCATGGCGCCACGGTCACAGTTCTGGCGGGTATTGTCCTCTACGGCTACCTCTATTCGAAGGGGGGCACGGGGGCGCTTGCCCTGGGAATCGGCGGGCTTCTGGGCATTATCATGATGGGCAACGTGCACGGGATCATCTGGCCCAATCAGAAGAAAGTCATTGCGGCGGTGGCCGCTGCGGCACAGGGCACGCCTGCTCCGCCGGAAATGGCTCAGTGGGGGAAGACCGCTTTGATTGCATCGCGGATTAACTTCCTGTTGTCCATTCCCATGCTGTTCTTCATGGGGGCAGGGAGCCATTTGAAGTAACGACTTCGGTGAGAAGAAGCACGGGGATTGGTCATCCGACGGATGATCAGTCCCCTTTTTCTTAGTTCAATCAATTCCCAGTGCCGTGAGTGAGTATTTGCGAGCCTTTGGGCTGAGTCGCTGTAGGTCTATCAGACCTAACTGATTGAGATTCAGGCCTAATCAGGCGAACTTGGCTTGACGGCCCTCGGAGAGCAGCCGTATAGTACAGGCCTGCTAACCTGGGGGTGCTACCCCCGAAAGGGAACAACGTGACCCTACCTCAATCAAGGGTATTGCAGAAGCTTGACGGGGCGCCCTGGGAAATCGACCCCTACCTCAAAACCGGCGGCTATGATGCCTGGCGGAAGTGTCTCAAAGAGCTTACGCCGAATGACATCGTGGGCGAGATCAAGAAGGCCGGCTTGCGGGGGCGGGGCGGAGCGGGTTTTCCCACCGGTATCAAGTGGGAAAAGGTGCTCAATCATCGCGTGCCGGAACGATACTTCGTCTGCAATGCCGGTGAGCATGAACCCGGCACTTTTAAGGACCGTCACCTTCTGAAGCATATCCCTCATCAATTGATCGAGGGTTGCCTGATCGCTTCTCGAACCGTGAATGCCAAGGCGTCCTACATTTACGTCAATCATGAATACGAGGAAGAGGAAGCGAACCTCAGAAAAGCTATTGCTCAGGCTCGCGAACGTGGCTTGTTAGGAAAAAACATCCTCGGAACCGGTGTGGATCTCGACTTAGAGGTCTTCTCCGGGCATGGCAGTTACGTCGCGGGTGAAGAGACGGCCATGCTGGAGTCGATGCAGGGGCGCCCGGCAATGCCCCGTCAGAAGCCTCCGTTTTATCCGACTGATTTCGGATTGTACGGGAAACCGACCCTGGTGAACAACGTTGAGACGTTGTGCAATATCCCCCAGATTTTGAAGAATGGCGCCGCCTGGTTTACGCAGGTAGGGACGGAAAAGTGCCCTGGGACCATGCTCTTCTCTCTCAGTGGATCGGTGAATCGGCCCGGAGTGTATGAAATGCCGATGGGAGTGACGATCAGGGACCTCATTGAGACGTGCGGAGGGGGTGTTCCAAACGGGCGCAAGATCAAGGCGGTCTTTCCAGGAGGTCCTGCGTTCTCAATGGTCACGGCGGATCAACTGGATCTGCCGATGGATTTCGACTCGCTGAAGAAGGCCGGCACCGGACTCGGTTCCGCCGGAACGATTGTGATTGATGATGCCACCTGCATGGTGGCGGCGACTCTCAAGTATTCGAATTTCTTCAAGGGCGAAAGTTGCGGTCAGTGCCCTCCGTGCCGGATGGGGACGATCAATCTGGCGACCTTGATGGACAAGATCGAACGGGGCGAGGGCAGTCAGAAGGATCTGGATTCTCTGTTGCAGCTCTGTGGATTTGTGAAGGGCACCGGGTACTGTACCCTCATCACTGGGGCTGCAGTGCTGGTGCAGAGCAGTCTCCGGTTATTCCAGCATGAGTTTGAGGAACATATTCGGATGCAGCGTTGTCCATTTCAGCCGGCACGGACCGGGGCCGGCGCGAAGGCCTAGAGGAGTTGGCAGATGCCGCGTGTGAGTTTTCTCCACCCTGAGGGGCGCAGTGGGGAGGTCGAATCGAACCTCACCTTGTTGGAGGCTGCCAAGGCACTCGGGTTTGAGCTCAATCATGATTGCGGTGGGAACGCGTCCTGTACAACCTGTCGGGTTGAGGTGCAACTGGGTGAGGAAAATCTGTCCGAGATTGATTTCGACGAACAGGATCTTCTGGACCGTGAAGCCCTCTCTGAGCCGTGGCATCGGCTCGGATGTCAGGCAAAAGTGTTGGGCGATGTCGTGGTTCGCGTCCCGGAAACCAAATGGGTGCAACCCACATCAGCGTCGTCGAGTGAGATCGGGAAAAAAGGGGTCGGACTTCCGTAAGTCCCCGCGAGATGGTAAAGTAACATAACGTGCCGAACAGGTAGACCAGAAGGAGGACCAACGATGGTAACGATTACGCAATTGGCAGAGCAGAAAATAAAAGAACTCATGACCGAAGAAAAAGATGTGGTCGGTCTGCGGATTTATGTTCGCGGCGGTGGCTGCCACGGGTATCAGTATGGAATGGCCTTCGAGTCAAAGATGGCCGATGATGATACTGTCATCGAAAAGGGTGATGTGAAAGTCATCATGGATTCCCAGAGCGCCCCGCTGCTGCAAGGTGCGGAAGTTGACTATGTCGATAGTCTGCAAGGGTCCGGCTTCTCGATCAAGAACCCGCAAGCGAAGACGACCTGCGGTTGCGGCAGCTCATTCAGTGCGTAAGAGTTTTCCGGTTGTGACGCAGCCGGAGTGCCGATTGTCTGTTGACTGAAGTAGCAAGCCGGGAGTGGCTCCCTCTCTAGCGGGTAGCCCTCCCGGCTTGTTCGTTCTGCAATGTTTCTGGAGAATTGTCCCCATGCCTCAGGCCACTGTCACGCGGCGGTATCGTTTCTGCGCCGCCCATCGTTTGCATACCGAACAGCTGTCGACGGAGGAGAATTGGACGACGTTCGGCAAGTGCAACAATCCCAACGGCCATGGGCATAACTATGTGGTGTTCGTCTCTGTCCAGGGTGACATCGATCCGGTTACCCATCAGGTAGTGGATGTATCCAGTCTGGACGAAATCGTCGGGCGAATCATAGTGAGAAGATTCGATCATCAAGATTTGAACAAAGACCCGCAGTTTGCCACCCAGACCACCACCGGAGAAAATCTGGTGCTGCTCATTTGGGATCTGTTGGTGAATGAGGTCCCGGCGGGACGCCTGGTGAAGGTCGGTGTGATTGAGACGCGAGACAACTATTTCGAATATTCCGGCTCCGCGGAGCATGCGCGGGGAGAAGATGGAGTGAGGCATGGCTAAAGTGGTTTCCGGGTCCCGCGCCAAACGGTCGCGTGTCTCTGCAACGCCAGCAGGCCTGGATCCGATCGAAGGGTTGATGACGCAGCTTCTGGTGGAGTTGGAAGAGGATCCGGACCGTAATGGTCTGCTCAACACACCGAAGCGTGTTGCCAAGGCCATGCGGTTTATGACTCAGGGCTATCGCCAGGACATTGATCATTTGCTCAATGGCGCCCTGTTCCCGATTGAATACGATGAAATGGTGATTGTGAAGGACATCGACTTCTTCAGCATGTGCGAACATCACCTCCTACCGTTTTTTGGAAAATGCCATGTGGGCTATCTGCCAAACAAGAAGGTCGTGGGACTCAGCAAGATTCCACGGGTCGTCGATGCCTTCAGTCGGCGGCTGCAGGTGCAGGAACGACTGACGCTCCAAATTGCCGAAACCCTCAAGAAAAAGCTGAATGCACACGGAGTCGCCGTGGTGATGGAAGCGCGGCATCTCTGTATGATGATGCGAGGAGTCGAAAAGCAAAATACAGTCGCCGTGAGTAGTTCCATGCTGGGTGTATTTCGCACCCAACAACAGACCCGCGAAGAGTTTCTGAAGCTGATTCGTGGCAGCAGTGTGAGGGACGGAAGTTAGCGATCCCCGCTCGCCCCTGTTACTGTAACTCCTCGACGAACCCCCGTAGTAAATCGTTAAAGACGTCAGGTTGTTCGCGATTACTCAAGTGTCCGGCGGCTGGAATGACGGCCAGCCGGGCACCAGTAATTTCATTCGCCATCAGCTGAGCGTCGACGAGGGGAGTGGTCTGATCTTCCTGTCCGATCACCACGAGGGTAGGGCACGTGATGGTCCGGAGGTGGGCGACCGAGTTCGGCCGGTCCGCCATCGCCATCAGGTCGACGAGAATGCCGCTCACCGGTGCGTGTTGGATGGTCTTGCGGACATACTCCACCAGTTCGGGTCTGCTCTTCAGTGACGTTGCGCCGAGCAGTTTCGGCAGCATCGTTGCCGCGACCGCGTCGCTCCCTTGAGTGTACGCGGTTTGCGCCAGATGAAATCGCCCCAACCGCCCGTCCGGGCTATCCGCCTGCGCCCTGGTATCAGCCAGCACCAAGGCCTTCAGCCGATTTTCATATTTTCGGGAGAATGCCAAACTGACATACCCTCCCATTGAGAGCCCGACGAGAACGGCTTGCGGGATGTGCAGGTGGTCGAGTAGTGCGAATACGTCGTCGGCGTACTGGTCGAGTGAGAAAGACCAGAGCGGGGCATCCGACTCGCCATGCCCGCGTAGATCCAATGCAATCGTGCGGAATTGCTTGGACAGCGCGGCCACTTGTGGTGCCCACATGGAACGATTCAGCGGGAAGGCGTGGAGGAACATGAGGGGGAGGCCCGTGCCTTGATCGTCGTACGCCAATCGTAGGCCATTGAGGTGACACAACATGAGAGGTCCTTTCTCAGAAGCGAATGGGTGGGTGGTAGCATTCCCGTGGGCGAGAATCAAGCGGATGGTCTACCGGACATAGGTTTGCGGTGGTTCCCACCCGCCGTATAGAATGCAGCAGTCCGTTCAGGAGAGCCAGACAATGCCTTCTCACGATGCCACAGGCAATCTATTTGCTTCCTTCCAAACGGCAGTACCTTTGGGGAGAGCTCCCTTGGCGGAGCGCCTGCGTCCGCGTACTTTTGACGACCTGGTAGGGCAGAACGAGGTGGTGGGGCCTGGGCGTCCGCTGAGAACTGCGATCGAGCAAGACCAGCTGTCATCCGTGATTTTTTGGGGGCCACCCGGTTGCGGGAAGACCACGTTGGCCGGGCTGGTCGCGCAGCACACCAAATCCCAGTTTGTGCCGTTTTCAGCCGTCACCGGGGGCATTCCAGAACTGCGAGAAATCATCAAGGCTGCTGAGCAGCGTCGGGCCATGGGGCGGGCGACAACGCTCTTCGTCGATGAGATTCACCGCTTCAACAAGGCTCAGCAGGATGCATTTTTACCGCACGTCGAACGCGGAACGGTCGTCCTCATCGGTGCGACTACCGAAAATCCGTCTTTTGAACTCATCGCCCCCCTGTTGTCCCGTTCTCTTGTGGTGGTACTGCAACCGCTTACCGAAGAGGCTCTCGGCTCAATTCTCGATCGCGCGATTGCCGATAGCGAGCGAGGTCTTGGAGCCCTTCAAATCACCCTCCTTCCCGCCGCTCGGGAGCGGTTGATTGCGTTCGGCAATGGTGATGCCAGAAGCCTGTTGACGACGATGGAATTTGTGGCTGGTCAAACGCCACCGGGGAAGGACGGTGCGCGAACCATTGATGAGCGGGTGCTGGACAGTGCCTTGCTTACCAAGGCGCTTCGATACGACAAGTCCGGCGAGGAGCACTATAATCTGGTATCGGCCTATATCAAGAGTCTGCGTGACTCCGATGCGGACGGGGCCTTGTACTGGCTTGCGCGTATGCTGGAGGGCGGAGAGAATCCGCGCTTCATCGCCCGCCGTATGGTGATTTTCGCGTCGGAGGATATCGGGAATGCCGATCCCCAGGCGTTGGTGGTGGCCAACGCCGTCGCACAGGCGGTCGAGTTCGTGGGGCTCCCTGAGGCTCAGATCAACCTGGCGCACGGCACGACGTACCTAGCCTCCAGGCCGAAGGACAATGCGTCCTACGTGGGACTGCAGGAGGCGCTTCGTGATGCGCGTCAACACGGAAACCTTGGCGTGCCGCTGCATCTGCGCAATGCCGTCACATCACTCATGAAAGACATCGGGTATGGCAAGGGCTACCGGTATGTGCATGATGATCCGGCGGCCAAGACGGATCAGGGCCATCTCCCAGTACCGCTCAAGGGCGCTCGCTACTACCGCCCCCGAACGCCCTCATGTGATGAAGAAAGGGGCTAGACAAACCTGGTTATCCGGTTATACTCAGCACCGAGGTTCCTATGGCGCGTCCGTCCAATTCAGCAGAGAGTGTCAGCGAACGCCGGAAGTATGTCCGGGCGACTCTGGTCGGATCGGCCCTGGTGTCTCCGCAGAGCGGAGCCAAGGGATTCACGGCGGTTCTGAACAATGTGAATAAGATCGGCGCCGGGCTTCATTCGAAAGAAACCCTGCCGATCGGCGCGAAGATTACCGTATCGCTGGCGTTTCTGGACCCCGATCGTGTCGAGCAACAGGAAAAATTGAGTGCCACAGTGGCCTGGGCGAAACCGTGGGAGAAGGGGATGTTGCTCGGGGTGGTGTGGGATGACCTGGTGACGAAAGAGAAGAATCGCTGGTTGTACTACTATCTTGAAGAGACGTTGAAGTCGACCGATTAACCGATTGCCGTCAGTTTTTCCCGCACGCCCTGCAATTCATCGGACAACGATTCCCAACGCGCAGTGAGTCGCTCCAGCTCCTTTTTCCAACCTTCCTGCTCCCGCTGCAATTCGCTCCATCGGCCGAGCTCTTGATAAAGAGCGGGATCGGCCAGCTCCAGTTCGCGCGCCTTCACTTTTGTTTCTATGGAGGCGATTTCAGATTCCGCGCGGGATACCTGCTTCTCGAGGCGTGCTTGCGTTTTGCTGAGATCTCGCCGTTCTCCGCCCGAAGATTTCGGCTGCACCTGCGAGACCATGGCCTTGGTAGGCCCCGATGATTTGTCGGCCTGGGCGGCGGCAAGTTCCGCGCTACTTTCTTTGATCGACTCGAACTCCTGCGCCTTCTTCCACAAAAAATATTCGTAGTCGCCCAAATAATTCTTGGCTTGCCCATCGTCCACTTCGACGATCATGGTCGCGACACGCGCAAGGAAGGTCGGATCGTGTGAAATGAAGATGATGGTGCCGGGAAAGTCAGTCATGGCGTCGGTCAGCATATCCACTGAGGCCGGGTCGAGGTGGTTAGTCGGCTCGTCCAAGAGGAGGGTATTGGCCGGTTCCACGAGCATCCGGGCCAGGGCCACGCGGTTGCGCTCGCCGCCGCTGAGGGCCTTGATGGGTTTCTTCTGATCGTCGCCGGTAAAGAGAAACGCTCCGGCGATTCCGCGGAGAAAATTGGTTTCAGCCTGCGCCGACACCTCGGCCAATGATTCCAGAATGGTGTCGTCCTGATTCAAGGATTCTGCCTGGTGCTGGGCAAAGTAGTGCAGGGTAACCCCATGCCCGACATGGCGCGATCCCTTTTCAAACGGCAACACTCCAGCCAGCATCTTGAGCAGCGTACTTTTGCCGGCGCCGTTTTCACCCACCAGCGCTACGCGCTGGCCGCGTTCCACCGTGAAGTCCAGCGAACGGTAAATGACCTTCTCTCCATAACTCTTGGCCACGCCCTTGAGCTCGAGCACGTGCCGGCCGCTGGCAGCGGGAAGCGGAAATTTGAACCGCACGCGCTTGGTATCGCGTTGCCGCTCGATCAGCTTCACTTTATCCAATTGCTTGATGCGCGACTGTACCTGTTTGGCTTTATTTGCCTGATATCGAAAGCGGTCGATGAAACTTTGAACGCGGGCCACTTCTTTGCTCTGCCGATTCGCCGCCGACTCGAGTTGTGCATCGCGGGCCGCGCGGAGTTCTTGGAACTTCGTGTAGTTGCCGCGGTATTCCTGGAGGGTTCGATCACGGAGCTCCCAAATGTGCGTGGCGATGCCATCGAGGAATTTGGTGTCGTGGCTGATCACCAGCAGCGTGAGATTGGAGTCGAGGAGAAATCGCTCGAACCAACGCTGGGTTGGTTTGTCCAAGTGATTGGTCGGTTCGTCCAGCATGAGGACGTCGGGATTCGACAGCAGCAGGTTCGCCAGCGCGACACGCATGCGGTATCCGCCGGAGAGATTCTCGATCGGCCGAGAAAAATCCGCTTCGGTAAAACCCAGGCCGGAAAGAATGCGTTCGGCTTCGTGCTCGGGGTAGATGTCGCGGTGTGCGGCATCCAGTACGGTTTTTCCGACGATCGTTTCCAATTCCTGGGGAAGGTACCCGACGCGCAGTCGCGGCCGTTTACGAATGGTGCCTTTGTCGGGAGACTCTTCGCCCAGGATCATCCGGAAGAGCGTCGTTTTTCCGGCGCCGTTCGGGCCGACGAGACCGACACGGGCTCCGGGGCGCAAGTGTGCGGTGGCGCCTTCGAGCAGGACCTTGGTCGAATATTGCTTATGGACAGATTCAAGCTGAAGCATGGATCAGTATCACTCGGTGGCTGAGGTGAAGCGTTTGGCGAGGTGCCTGCTGCGGAGTGTCAGCGCCTATATGATTGCCGGAAGCTGACGATGCGTATGATTCGTAGAGTTTGGAAATCCCCGCACACATTTGGACTGTTGGGCGAACAAGCTTGATTTGGTGGAGCTGGCCGGGATTGAACCGGCGACCTCGTGAATGCCATTCACGCGCGCTCCCAACTGCGCCACAGCCCCACGCTAGCTTGTCTCTCAACGTGCACAGGCATCGGGAAAACGAATGCTGCTGCAGACGTAACTCCGCAATCTAGCACGGGCGGATTTTGTCAGTCAAGAAAAGGGTGAGACGGAGGCGAAGCTCGCCCCCATTTGTGCTCGCGCAACGCGCGGCCTCGAAAGGCCCTCGTTGGACGCGCAGGGAAAAGGGGGCAGAGCATCCGCCTCCTGGGAAAACTAGCAGGGAAGAGTGGCGCGTGCACGATCGGAATGTGCCCGCTCGATGCGCGCACTAAGGCCTAAGCGCTTCCGCCTTTGGCAGATTGAGGCGCAGAGCGAGACGCGGACAGACATCATGGCATGGTCCCACAATCTTCTCGGGCGTCAAAGACATGCAGCGGCGCGGCACAAGGGCGAAAGCTTTGCCTGAAAACCTTGCTTGACAAACCGCGAGGCGAATCCTACCATGATGCCCTTCCGGCTCTGATCAGTACGAGGTCAGAGCCTTTTTTTCGAGTTCAGCAAGTCAAGAAAGAGCAGAGGCAGCGAACAATGGCGAATCTCGTCATCATCGGCTCCCAATGGGGGGACGAAGGCAAAGGGAAAATAGTCGATATCCTCGCGAAGGATGCCGATATGGTCGTGCGGTACCAGGGCGGATCCAATGCCGGCCATACAGTCATTAATAAGCGGGATACGTTCATTTTCCATCTCATTCCCTCCGGCATCCTGTATCGCGGCACCCGCTGCCTGATTGGCAACGGCGTCGTGGTCGATCCCGGTGCGTTGATTGAAGAAATGGATCACCTGCAGGGGCAGGGTGTGAAGATTGCGAAAAATTTCGCTGTCAGCGACCGTGCGCATTTGATCCTGCCCTATCACAAGGCCATCGATAAAGCGTCTGAACAGTCGAAGGGCGTTCGTCGCATCGGCACCACCGGGCGTGGGATCGGCCCTTCCTACGGCGATAAGATGGCGCGGATCGGCATTCGCATGGGCGATTTGCTGAATCCCCAGCTCTTCAAGCAAAAGCTGGAAGAAAATCTCGTCGACATTAACTGGCTGTTGGAACAGCTCCACAAGGTGGACTGTTTTGAGTTGGAAAAGGTGTATCAGCAGTACATGGCCTATGCCGATCGACTGAAAAGCTACATTATCGATACGACCCTGGTCGTCAATAAAGCGGTGGATGCCGGCAAGACGGTTCTGTTTGAGGGCGCGCAGGGCACGCACTTAGACGTCGATTTCGGCACTTACCCCTATGTGACCTCATCGAGTTCATCGGCAGGCGGAGCCTGTACCGGCACCGGAGTGGGGCCGACGAAAATCGATGCGGTAATGGGCATTACCAAGGCCTATACCACGCGAGTCGGCAGCGGGCCGTTCCCGACTGAACTGACCGACGAAGTGGGTGGGTGGTTGCAAGAGCGCGGAAAAGAGTTCGGCGCCACCACCGGGCGGGCCCGCAGGTGCGGGTGGTTCGATAGTGTCGTCGTCCGCCATGCCACCAGGGTGAATGGGCTTTCCTCGCTGGCTGTGACAAAGCTGGATGTCTTGGACGGTCGCAAGGAACTCAAAATCTGTACGGCCTATCGAGTGAACGGTAAACTTCACCGCGAGATGCCGTCAGACCTCCTGGCGCTGACCAAGTGTGAGCCGGTGTATGAGCGCATGCGTGGGTGGAGTGCTCCCACTACCGGCGTTACGACGTATAAGAATCTGCCCGCGGAAGCCAAGCGGTACCTCGCGAGAATTGAAGAGCTGGCCGAGTGCAAAATCGATATGATTTCCACCGGCTCGCGGCGGGATGAAACCATCATCCTCAACAATCCGCTCAAGGTTGGCCGCCGTGCGCGCTCGACACGTTGACAATAAAATGTGCGGTTTATTCGTGCGACGAATGCTCGCCGTAGCGAATCATTGCGCGTCAGTGGTATGATCCCCCTCCCGTCACGCTCCACTCGTGACGCTGTGTCGCCTCTGTATTCGGGAGAGTCGGTAGCTCAGCTGGTAGAGCATCGCCCTTTTAAGGCGAGGGTCCTGGGTTCGAATCCCAGCCGACTCACCATTCCGCAACTAGTTTATCCGTAGTCCCTTCTTGGCTCTGCTGATCATCCCATGGCTATTGGTCTGGCGCGGGCTGGCATTTGAATTGCCGGGATAGCTCAATCATCTGTTTTGGCGCCGGTTCTGGAACACGATCTTTTCTATCACCAGCCATAGTCTGAAACGGAGCTTTGTAGGCTTAGGGGGAAGATGCTACAACGGGCTTGGCGAGTGAAGTGCTCGAAAAAAGCGGTGATACGGGCGAGGAAATCGGAGGTATCCTTGATTGAAAAAGGAGTCCTATTTCTGTGCGGGACTGAGTGAGAGTTCCGTGCTGATATGTTTTGCCAGAGCATTCGCGGCTAGTTCATGTCCATGCTCGTTCCAATGGCCCCCATCCGATGCGTAGACATCTTCGCCTCGTTCCGCAGCGGCCTGAACGGTCCGAGCCACATCGTCCCAATAAGTGATCCCGTGGTGAGCTGAAATATCGCGAAGAGCCTGGCTGTAGGGCTCCTTCTCCACGCAGTTGAAGGCCATGATCGGGCGTTGTGCGACTCGTGCTCGTACCTGCGCCATCAATTCATCCGTGACGCCGACCGCACGGGCAAACCCGGCATGCCGTATGCCTTCCGCTTCAATGTCGACTTCGACCGTATCTCTCGTCTGGCTCGCGCGTAACCGGTCTAGTCGGGTCACCACGAAATAGAGAAACCGGCTATGACGGTTGATCCAGTCTCGCACTTGGATGGAGGATTCTTTGGGTGACAGGAGTTGAATGTGACCCTGCAGCCAGTATGGCCGGACCCAACCATTATTATTGATGCGGCTGAGCCGCTCCAGTTGGTTGTCGTTATTGATAAAGTCATTGATGCAGTATTGCCAGAGAATCACATCGGGGCGAATGACGTCGAGGTATCGATCGAGTACGAGAAATTCCTGCAGCGTGCCATAGCCCCCGACACCATAGGCAAAGACTTCTATATTGAGTAGCTTCGCCAAGATTGCATGGTAGGTTGTATCATCCGATACGGCGGTGGCGTGGGTGAACGAGTCGCCTATGACCAGCATTTTGAGACGGTTGGATTTCAGGTCTCCAAACTGACGAAATCCGTACTGGGTCTGAGATCGACGGACCGGATACAATGTGCCCTGTTGCGTCTTTTCCACCAGCGCTTCCTGATAGTGCTCGGTGGCCTTCCAGCCTAGGTCCTGATCCAAAGTAATCGGGCCGATTCGTCCTCCCGCGTTACTTTCAAAAAATGGAATCCCATCTCGAAGCAGGTGTACGGAACGAATGACCAGTTCCCCCAGGCCCAGGAGTAGTGCCATGAGCACGAGCATCAATGCTCCTGATGCCGCTGTCATCGCTACCTTCTTGCCCATTGCACCTTTCGACACCCTCAGCTGAGATCTTTACGACCTCAAACTTGGCAGGGTTCGCTCATCACACGGCCTTTGATGAATCGCGGAGACCACCCGGAAGCGTCTCACGTTGCTGTACAAAGGGATATCAGGTAATTCCTGATAGGGCATGAAATTACTCATGACATGTGCCATGGGTCGGAGAGGTTGTCTGGAGGAAAATCGCGTCCAGTACAGGTTTTCCTGCCGTTTTCCTATGGTGGGCGACTGATGCCTGCTCAACTGAATACCTGTTGATGTCGCACCTTCTTCTGCTGGCTGGCTGCCGGCTCGACATTGTGACGAAGGAGGAGACGCCAAATGGGTGAGGGGCGAGCCATCTCCTGGGCTGTCGCACATTCGGTCACTCGAGGAAGTCGCGCGTTTTAGGGTTGAGGATGGGGGGAGAGACGTGCAAAATGAAGTGGTGGGTTCGTAGTGTTTGCTCTGCCCGGCTAATCTTAATTTCGATCCCCTGAGACAATCATAACTATTGTGCTCCCTGCGTGGATGTCACACTGCACGGCCGGTGGCGGCTGTGCACACGAAAGGAATGACACGTGATGATGAAACAATCCTCGAAGACATGGTGCGTGCGCGGTTGGACGGTTGCGGTGTTGATGGCGGCGGTCTTCACGGCTGGTTGTATGCATCATCCCGGCGGTATCGCACCTTCGACGAAACCACTCGCTGCGGGGGGATATACCGAACTCGGCAAGGTGCGCGGGCAGGATTGCGTGTACCACCTCTTAGGCCTCATTCCGATCACCGGCGGCAATGAGATGCGGAACGCCGTGGAGGATGCTTTGCACACGAAACCCTTGGCGGATGCGCTGGTGGAAGTCACGGTGGACGGGTACTACCAGTACTTCATTCTCTTCTCGCGGGCCTGCACGCAGGTGTATGGGATAGCGGTGGAATCAAAATAAGAATCATCAGCGAGAGCCTACTTCTTTATCGTCATCGCTCGCAGACCTTGTGGCTCGTGTAATGGGCTCGAGCACTTTCCCTCGCAATAGGGCCGGCAGGGAAATGGATCGCCTCCCCGCTCACTAGGGAAACTCCGAGGTGATCTCGAAATCTATGTATGTCACATAGGTGAAAGACACATTTTCTCTCTGTCTCATGAGGCCTATGGGCGATATAGCCATCAGCGTGACGCATCTGACGAAGTGTTATTCCATCGGCCAGCAGGGGCGGCACGATACCATTCGTGATCGACTCACGAGCGCGATAACTCGATGGGGGAGGACTCGTAAGAACAGTGTCGCGAAGAACCGGGTATTTTCCGCATTGACTGACGTGTCTTTTGACGTGAAGCAGGGGGAAGTGTTCGGCATTGTCGGGCATAATGGGGCAGGAAAAAGCACACTGCTCAAAATCCTGTCACGAATCACGGCACCCACATCAGGTTGCGCGGATATCTACGGCCGTCTCGGCTCTCTCCTCGAGGTGGGCACGGGCTTTCATCCAGAATTGACGGGGCGGGAGAACATCTATCTGAACGGTTCCATCCTGGGCATGAGTCGGACGGAGATTGCTGCCAAGTTCGATGAGATTATTGATTTCTCCGGCGTGGAGGAATTCATCGATACTCCGGTCAAACGCTATTCGAGCGGGATGTATGTTCGGCTGGCCTTTTCCGTGGCCGCACACCTGGAGCCGGATATCCTCATTGTGGACGAAGTCCTGGCGGTGGGGGATGCCGGCTTTCAGCAAAAATGTTTAGGGAAGATGCGGCAGGCTAGCCGGGGAGGCCGGACAATACTGATTGTCAGCCACAATTTGCCGATCATTGAGAACCTCTGTGGACGGGCGCTTTTCCTCTCACAAGGCCGTGTGGCTCTAATAGGTGCTGCTACCGAGGTGGTGGAAGCGTATGCCGGCATGACGGCAGATTTGTCCAAAAGCGCCTTGCACGCCCGCACCGACAGGCAGGGAAAAGGTGAGGTGATGGCGACGGCCATTGAGGTGCTGGATAAGAACAGAACTCTGTGCCCATCAGCCATTTGCGGACGTGAGACCATTATCCGATGGCACTATCGTTGCCGGTCGGAGAAGGTGATTCGACGATGTCGTGTGGAGCTGTCGTTGCATGCTCAAATCGGGGATCCTTATGAGACGGCCTATTTTCTCATGTCGACCGATCTTGTGAGCACAGCGCCCCTCGATTTATCGGGAGAAGGCCATATCGACTTCCGGATCCCGGAATGGCCGCTCTCGGGCGGGCAGTACTTTGTGATGTCGTACGTCGAAAATGATAGGGAGGTACAGGATTGGGTGCACAACGCCGGTCTTCTGTCTGTCGTCGACGGAGACTTTTATGGGACGGGAAAAAGCTACCCTCCCAATTGGAGAGGAAAGTCTGTGTTGGTCAAATATGATTGGCAGCAGACGAACCGTGAAACGGTACAGTCCTGCCGGTAAGCGTCCTGTCACGCGTATGTGCAAATCACTCGTGGTCTTCCCGTAACGATTCCCTATCCCCGAACATCTTGCCTGACACTCTTCTCCGCTCCATAGGAGTGCGCGGGACGCACTTTGAAACGCGCTGACGATCGCTAAAAAGAATTGTCTCGGGGTATGCCTAGTTGAGCGAGTGCACGAGCCGAGTATGATCAGAACTCATCTTGCGTCCTCTTTGGAATCAGGAACATGAAGAGGGAATTCGATCATGTCGAGAAGCAGTCTCTCCACGGAACCAATCAACCAGTACGAGCCAGCCGACTCCAAGGCCAGGTCCAACGACGACCGTCATCCACCGAAAGTGGTTCACCTCAGCACCTATGATATTGCTGGTGGTGCAGCAAGGGCGGCGTATCGCCTACACGCCGGATTACGCAAGGCGGGGGTCGATTCGTCCATGTTTGTTCGTGAAGCGAGGACCTCAGACCGTTCAGTGATCACCTTTGAACCGACCACCACCTTTTGCGGCAGAGCAAAACGTCGGATTCGACGTGAGCAAATCGAGCGAAAGCTTCGCCCCTCCATTCCCCCTGACAGTGACAGCTTGGAACCATTCAGAATAGATTGTTCGGAATACGGGGCGGACATACTCTCTCAACTTCCGTCGCATGACATTTTGAACCTACACTGGATTGCGGATTTTGTAGATTACCCGTCCTTCTTCGGCGCCTTCTCAAAGCACACCCGCATTGTGTGGACACTTCATGACATGAACGCGTTTACAGGCGGGTGCCACTACGATCTGGGGTGCGGCCGCTTTCGCGATCAATGTGGAGAATGTCCGCAGTTGCTCGGGGAAGGACTCAATGACCTCTCGCACGAGATCTGGCTCCGAAAGAAATCCCTTTTTGACCAGCTTTCCAAGGAACAGATTCATTTTGCGACGCCGAGCACCTGGCTGGCCGAAGAAGTCAAACGCAGTCCGATTGTGGGCCGTTTCCCCGTGTCGGTGATTCCCTACGGGCTCGACCTCACAGAATTTACCCCTCGCGACGAGGGCAGCGCTCGAGAGGTGTTCGGAATTCCCCACGAAGCGAAGGTCATCCTCTTCGTCGCCGATGGACTTCCGCTCTTTCGGAAAGGGTTTGAGGTATTGATGCGCGCCCTGAAGCATATCCGCGGTCGGATCCCCCACCTCCATTTGGTGACCGTAGGGCACAATAGTCCTGACCTCGGGCATCGAATTCCCCATTCCTATCTGGGGCACATCAACAACGACCGGTTGCTCTCCAATATTTATAGCGCGGCCGACCTGCTAGTGATTCCTTCTTTGCAGGACAATCTTCCGAATACCGTGCTCGAATCGATGGCATGCGGAACGCCGGCGGTGGGTTTTGAGGTCGGAGGGATTCCCGACATGATTCAACACCGGCAGACCGGTCTGCTCGTCCCACCCCACGAGGCCGATGCATTAGGGGCGGCGATGGTGGAACTGTTGCAGAACCCGGAACGCAGAATGGCACTAGGTGAAAACTGTCGTCGTGTCGCCCTGCGGCAGTTTTCTCTGGAGGAACAGGCCGAACGCTATTGCCAACTCTATACAGAGATCTTGAGTCAACCCATTGTTCATTGAGGCTGCTGCGTAGCGCGTAGTTGATCGACCTGCGCGTATCCTTTGTTTTTCCCTGCCGCAAAGCGTCGGCAGGGAACCTTCAGCCAATCTCTATCTCTCCCGATCTCTCCTGCCATTGTTTGGTGATGGTGCTTTTGCACCGTTGGTGGTGGGGTTCCACCAGCTCCATCGCCTAATGATCGTTTCCCCCCTGAGTGTTGATTGCTAACCAATTGAATTCGCGCTGCCTCCTTTATATCTCGGAAGGCGTCGCCCTTGCATTGCTTCATTTCGCACATACACATAAAGGACGCAGGTGGAAGGGAGGGCATCATGGGAATGGTGTGGCCGTTCGGACTGAGTACGGGCGAAAAGGTCTGCCTGGGGCGAGTCCTAGTGGTGGATGATGAAGATTCAATCCGCAGCCTGCTCCGCATGATATTGACGCAGGCAGGGTATGACGTCGAAGAGGCAGAGGACGGCGGCAAAGCGGTGGAGGTATTGAACTGCGGCGACAATCCGCTGATGGTCGATGTCATTATTTGCGATATCCGCATGCCCCGCATCAACGGTGTGGAGGCCATTGCCTACTTCCGTGACCAATATCCCTCCCTCCCGGTCATCGTACTGACCGGGTACCATGACGAGCAGCTGGCCTCTTCCCTCCGCAGGCAAGGCGTGGTGGAATTTTTGGAGAAACCGGCAGAGCGGGAACAAATCCTCTCTTCTGTCGCACAGGCCATTGCCGGACGGCGAATCAGCTTTTATCCATAAAACGGACATCCTCCTTCCTGTTTGATTTTCGCCCGGCAGCTTCTTAGAATCCTCCGATACGACCGCTATTGCTTGATCAGGAGGACCAGCATCTATGTGTGATTGTATTGCCCGATTGACGCCCCATGTTCCGCTTCGTCACTTGGCGGCAGTGGGCCTGGTAGGCCTGCTTCTCACGGGGATGCTCCCAGCCCCTCTCAACGCCGCCCGCGGGGGCACCAGTCCGGGGGGAGGGAAGACGGAGGTATTGCCGATTCAGAAGGCCGCACCGGCGGTGGTGGTTATTGACGCTGCAGGAAGCGAAGCAGAGCTGCGTCGCCAGTTACGAAGTAAGAACGGCGTGGCAGAACTCGGCGCATCGACCTCGAAAACCATGTTTTCGCAAGCTCCGACGGGAACGTTTGGCTATATTTTGCCTAAATTTTTGGGGCTGGCCCTAGTAACCCAGAGTCCGGATCTCGTTCTTGATCGGGTGTCTCCTGCTACGAACGCCTATGAAGTTCATAAGCTGGCTGATGGAAGCGGTCTGCTGGTAGGGTTTATGGGCAAGGATGTGCTCACTCAGGTGGCCCCTAGTCAGCGGCCGAAGAGCGTGCGTATTGCACTCCATTCGAATCCATCGGAGAAGGCTCCGCACATTGTGGCGGTGCCGCTGGTGAAACTTGCGGCCGACATGATGCCCTTCCGGATCGACCCGAAAAATCCTGACAGTCCGGTCGTGTTTGAAATGGATCTGCAAAGTACGTCCAGCCGCGCGTCCACGCAGGGCGGGCAATAGACGAGATCAGGAGCAAAGGGGAGGCGGCAGGGCGTAAGCCGCCTCCCGATCTGTCGCCTGGCTGGCAGGCTTGAGCTGAGGGTGAAGCTATCTAGTCTCTCGACCTTCCGTGCTATTCCCCGACCTTGACGGTCACGCTGTCGGTGGCCGTTCCCGCGTCCTTGTGATCATGATCCGCAATTTTGACGGTGATGGTATGTTCCCCCTTGGGGACATGCGTGAAGGTGCCCTTGAATCCCTTCTGATAAGCCCCGTCGAGATAGACGTGTGCATGGTTGCCCGCCGGTGCGTTCAGGATTTCATAGGTAATCTCGAAGGTCTCTGCCACCGTGTCGCCGTTGCGTGGAGAGAGAATATTGATGGTGGTTGAATTTTCAGCGGCACACCAGGAACTCATGGCCAATGTGGCGCCAAGGGCCAAGGTACAAACAGAGAGAGTCAGACGTGTCATGAGGGCCTCCGATGAAAAGTGATGATTAAGAATCAGTGTCTCCGAATCGCCGTGGCGCCAGATCAGGAGGGTTCTGATCGCGGCAACGCTGCCGCAGAGTGCCTTGCCAACTCGAGGAAAGCAGGGGGCAGAGACTCAACTCCTCAGCCGCCGTCCGATTGTCCCGTTCTTGATGCATAAGCTGATTGGCCCTGGCGACGGTCCATTGCGGGAATGGGCGATCCGTCAGCTGCACTGCTGCGGTTGATTCGACGATGCCCTCTTGCAACACCCGGAAATACCAGCCCGTGAATCCGGTTCGTTCAACTTGCACGGCCAGGTCCTTGATCTGCCAGCGCCGGGCCAGTTTCCAGCAGGGCTGACGTGGTTGAGAGATCTGAACGAGGGCAGACCCGACAACAAAGATATCTCCAATGCATACCTCTGCTTCCGTGAGCCCTTCCAAGGTAAAGTTTTCACCAAACGCGCCGCCGACCAGTTGATGCGGCGGCAGGATGTCCTGCCAGTGAGCCCAGTGCTCCGACGGATACACGCAGACGGCCTTGTCGAGCCCTCCGTGATGGACGAGGTCCGCTTGGCCATCTCCCCACAAATTATGCCGCTCCAGCCGGACCGGTCCGAGGACGGTGCGTTTGAATATGCCGGTTATCCAAGGTTTCTGAGGCGCCTCCTTCTGGCACTCAGGATGGTCCTTTTCAGGAAGGCCCACTTGGATGGATCGTATCAAGCCGGTTATCTTCTTCACCTGTCCGTTCCTTCAGGCTCCCTCGATTCATCTGCGGTTCGGTGGAGCCAACCTAGTGCCCTGCCGGATGATGCGTCAAAGTGTTTGTTCTGATTAGATCAATCACTTCTATTTATGATAAGAGGTGGCATGGAATTTCGCCACCTCCGCTATTTTCTGGCCGTTGCCGATGCCTTGCACTTCACCAAAGCTGCTGAAGGGCTGCCGGTGTCGCAGCCGGCCTTGTCCGCGCAGATCAAACAGTTGGAACAGGAAGTGGGGGTGCCGCTATTTGACCGCGTGGGGCGATCGGTTCAATTGACGCGGGCGGGATCGATCTTTCGCGAACATGCCAAACGGGCGTTGCGGGAGATGGAACTGGCTCAGGTGGCAATCGCCGAAGAGGAAGGCTTGCAACGAGGCACGCTTACAGTGGGCGTGGTGCAAACGGTCAATGCCTATTTGACGCCGGAGATTGTCGGTCGTTTCTCGGCCTTGCACCCCCACGTCTCACTCAAGCTCGATGAACTGTCCGGTCCCGACATCGAGGCCGGCGTGAGGAGCGGCATGCTTGAGGTGGGCATCGGGTTTGTTCCGGCTGGGTCTGAGCGGATCGACAGTCAGCCGCTGTTCGAGGAAGACTTTGTTCTGATCGTCTCACCGCGGCATCGCCTTGCGGCACGCCGTCAGGTGACACTTGCGGCTCTGGCAGATGAGCCACTGGTCCTTCTGCCGGATATTTTTTGCACGCGTCGTTTGTTGGATGCGAGTTTTGACCAGGCAGGCATCTTTCCCAAGGTGGTCGTTGAAATGAATTCTATCGAGGGAATTCTTGCCACTGTGAAGACCAGTACGTTGGCGACAGTGCTTCCCCGATTGTCTCTGGGGCTGAAAGGAAATGACGGCCTGCGAGGCATCCCGCTGAGGAATCCGACGCCTCGGCGTGGCGTCGGGCTCTTGTGGAAAAAGGGCGGTTACCAGAGCAAGGCGGCACAAGCCCTGGCCGAACAGGTGCGCAAGGTCGTTAGGAAATACTGGAGGTGAGACGCAGTCCCCGTCTGGGCATTCACGCGGAATGGGGGCGGGGATGCGAGAAGAGGGGGGCATATGCCTCCTGCGGTTCCCTCACTGAATCCTAGTCGGTTTTAGGTCGTTGTCTTCGCCGGACTCCCTTCCAAAATAGAGTGTAACCTTCTCGTCGCCAGCCACGACTAAGAAGGTGTAGAGCGATCAACCTGTGTGGTCTTGAAGGCGGATAGGGTATGATGCTGCAGCTGCAGATCAGGCGTGGAGCAAGCCCCGTTTTACAGGAGCGCAGGCACTCGTGTCCGATGACGCCGAGAGTATCGACCGAGTCTTGCACGGCGACATCGACCGGTTTGCAGGCCTGATCGCCCGGCATCGCCAGCATGTGTTGAAAATTGTGCAAGGCCATGTGCCGGCCGACCGTGTGGAAGAAGTTGCCCATGACGTGTTTGTTCGGGCCTATCGCAGTCTTTCCCAGTATGCCGGCCCGGCCCCGTTCGACCATTGGTTATCCCGGCTGGCGGTCCGGACCTGTTACGATTTCTGGCGAACGTGCCGTCGGATCGATGTGCCGGTGAGCGCGTTGACCGAAGACCAAGTCGGCTGGTTGGATCATGCGCTGGCTGCTGAGTCGGCTGAGCAGTTCCGTGAAGCGGCCGACCGTCGCGAATCGTTGGAGGTCTTGGAGTGGGCCCTGGCGAAACTTTCGCCCGAACATCGTCTGGCCCTCACCCTCGTCACGCTGGAGGGGCACAGCGTGCGTGAGGCGGCCGATCTGTTGGGTTGGAGCGTGGTGAACGTGAAGGTGCGCTGTTATCGAGCCAGAAAGGCCCTTCGAGCCGCATTTCTTGAGGAATGGGAGCGGCATTAGCATGACCGCAGATCGTAACAGGAGCCCTGAAGATATCGAGCGGATCCTCGCGCAGGCGCATCGCGCTCGCCCGACTATTTCTGTCGGAAAGGGTTGGACCCACGAGGTCATGCGAACGATTCGGCAGGATGCCGCAGAATCCCCGTCGCTTTCGAAAGTTGCCTGGGCGGAGCCGTTAGTGTGGCGGGTTGCCGCCGGAGCGTTTTTCGTGGCGGTCCTGTTTGCCGGGTCCGTCGTGGTGTATACCAGTCAGCATTCCAATCCGGTCACGGCACTGTGGCTGGAGGAGCTTGATGCGGGATCACCCTTTCCTGAAGAATGAACTCGTTGGAGCGAGGAGGCACGAGGCATGTCACGCGTCAGATTATGGACCGGCCTCACCCTGCTGTTTTGCGCCGGGGCGTTGATGGGCGCCGTCGGGACGTCGTTGTATTATCAATATGAGGATGAGCATCGATGGGATCGGGGACCGGCCGGCCGGCAGGAGCGGATCATGAAACGGCTGACACAAGAACTGGCGTTGTCTTCGGCACAACAGGCGGAACTCGAACCGATTGTCGCGCGTGCCCATCTTGAAATGTTGCAGTTGCGGGTGCAGCACCAGCCGGACGTCGATCGCATTCTTGCGGTGGGGATGGATGAATTGAAAGCCAAGCTGTCATCGGAGCAGCAATCCAAATTGGATGGCCTCCATGCGCAGCTTCAACGACGCTGGCGCCTGACGCGTGAGTATGTCCAGCAGGCGCAGGATACCAAAGGGCGGAAGGAATAGTGCGATGGCTGAGTCCGTACGATTTGCAACTGTACTGAAGCGATGGTTGATTGGTCTCTCTGCGGCTTGTCTGCTTGCGGTCGGGGTTTATGTCTTGATGACCCGTTCCGGCGAAGCCCAGCCGCGCAATGCAGAGAAGCGTCCGGCCATGGCCGCGCGGAATACGCCCATTGTGGCGGCGGTGGCGAAAACCGGCGAGATCAATATTTATTTGAACGGCCTGGGATCGGTCATTCCGATGAATACGGTCACGGTCAAGAGCCGGGTGGACGGGCAGTTGATGCGCGTGCTGTTTAAGGAAGGGCAACTCGTGCATAACGGCGAATTGCTGGCCCAAATCGACCCACGCCCCTTCGAAGTGCAGTTGATTCAGGCCGAGGGGCAGATGGCGCGTGATCAGGCGCAGATGAAAAATGCGCAATTGGATCTGGAGCGATACCGTGATCTCTACAAGCAGAACTTCATTCCCAAACAGCAGCTCGATACCCAAGAAGCGCTGGTCCGCCAGTATGAGGGCATCGTCAGGGCCGACCAGGGACAGATCGACAACGCCAAGCTCCAGCTGACCTATTCGAGCATTACGGCGCCAATCAACGGGCGAGTGGGCCTCCGTCTCGTGGATGCGGGAAATATCGTGCATGCCAACGATCCCAACGGGTTGCTGGTGATTACCCAATTGCAGCCCATCACCGTCGTGTTCGCGCTGGCCGAAGATCATCTGCCGGCTGTGTTTGAGCGGCTCAAGGCGGGGAAGCCACTCGTCGTGGAGGCGTTCGATCGTGAGCAGAAGCGCAAGCTGGCCACGGGCACGTTGCTCACGGTTGATAACCAGATCGATCCCACAACCGGAACCGTCCGCCTGAAGGCGGTGTTTCCCAATGATGACAGCGCGCTCTTCCCTAATCAGTTCGTGAATGCGCGTCTTCTCCTGGATATTAAGCAGGGCGCGATCGTGGTGCCGTCCGCGGCCGTCCAACGCGGGCCGAAAGGGACGTTCGTCTACGTCGTCAACGAGGCAGAGCAAACGGTCAGCGTGCGGGCGGTGACCGTGGGCGTGTCACAGGGTGAGGAAGTCTCGATCGAAACCGGATTGGCTTCGGGTGAAACGGTTGTCGTGGACGGAACTGAGAAGTTGCGCGAGGGCAGCAAGGTGGAGATGCGCCCATCAGCCGGAGCGGTCCCAACGGGCCAGGACAGCCCGGCGCCATCAGGGGAACGGAGAAAACAGGGGAATCGGACGTGAACCCCTCGCGCCTTTTCATCGTGCGGCCGGTCGCGACGGTCCTGACGATGATCGCGATCCTACTGGCCGGTGCGCTTGCCTATCGCCAACTGCCTGTCTCCGCACTTCCGCAAGTCGACTATCCTACGATTCAGGTCTTGACGTTTTATCCCGGTGCCGGACCTGAGGTCATGACGTCCTCCATTACCGCGCCGTTGGAACGGCAGTTCGGGCAAATGCCCGGGCTGAATCAGATGACCTCGACGAGCTCCGGCGGAAGCTCGGTCGTCACCCTGCAGTTCAGTCTCGACATTGACCTGGATGTTGCTGAGCAGGAAGTGCAGGCGGCGATGAATTCAGCCGCCACGTTCCTGCCGCGTGATCTTCCGGCGCCACCGGTCTACAACAAGGTGAATCCGGCCGACGCGCCGATCCTCACGCTGGCCTTGACCTCGGCCACGTTGCCCCTGCCGCAAGTGCGGGATTTTGCGGAGACCCGATTTGCGCAAAAAATTTCACAGCTGTCCGGCGTCGGTCTGGTGAGCATCAGCGGGGGGCAGCGTCCGGCTGTGCGTATCCAGGCGAACCCCCGCGCCTTGGCGGCCTATGGCCTGACGTTGGAAGATCTCCGCTCCGTGGTGGCTGCCGCCAACGTGAATCAGGCGAAAGGCGGTTTCGACGGACCCCGTCGCGCGTCGATCATCAATGCCACCGATCAATTATTTGCCGGCAAGGACTACAAGGCGTTGATCGTGGCCTATCGCAATGGCGCCCCGGTGCGGCTGTCCGAGGTCGCCGAGGTGCTCGACGACGTCGAGAATACCAAACAGGCGGCCTGGATGAACGAGACGCCGGCTGTCATCGTCAACATCCAGCGTCAGCCGGGGACGAATGTCATTGAAGTAGTCGACCGGGTCAAACGGTTGCTGCCGCAATTACAGGGAACGTTGCCGTCTTCGGTACAGGTTTCGGTGCTGACCGACCGCACCACCTCGATCCGGGCGACGGTCCGGGACGTGCAGTTCGAATTGGTGTTGGCAGTGGCCCTCGTCATTCTGGTGATCTTTCTGTTTCTGCGCACGCTGCCTGCCACGGTGATTCCGGCGGTAGCCGTGCCCCTGTCTCTGATCGGAACCTTCGGCGTCATGTATCTGATGGGGTTTAGCCTGAATAATCTGACGTTGATGGCGCTGACGATCTCCACCGGCTTCGTCGTGGACGATGCCATCGTCATGATTGAGAACATCGCGCGGTACATCGAACGGGGCGAGTCGCCCTTCCAGGCTGCGCTCAAGGGGTCGAAACAGATTGCCTTCACCATCCTGTCGTTGACGATCTCGTTGATCGCGGTGCTGATTCCTTTGCTGTTCATGGGTGACGTGGTGGGTCGCCTGTTTCGCGAATTCGCCATCACGCTGAGTATCACCATTCTCATTTCGGCGGTGGTATCGCTGACTCTCACGCCGATGATGTGCGCCAGACTCTTGCGGGAGCGGCGGGAGGAGCAGCTGGGGCCGCTGTCTCGGGCATCACAGCGACTGTTGGATCGCATCATCGCCGGATACGGAACAAGTTTGCAGTGGGTGCTGCGCCATCAACGGGCGACGCTGGTTGTGACGGCGGCGACGCTGGCTCTCACCGTCGCGCTGTACATCCTGATCCCCAAAGGCTTCTTTCCGCTCCAGGATACGGGTGTGATTCTCGGAATCACGGAGGGGCCACAAGCTGTCTCGTTCGGTACGATGGGAGAACGACAACAGGCCTTGGCCAACCTGATCCTCGAAGAGCCGGCCGTGGAAAGTCTCTCCTCCTTCATCGGGGTCGATGGGACGAACACCACCCTCAACAGCGGGCGCATGTATATCAATTTGAAACCGTTGGGGGAAAGGTTGGCCGGGGCGGAGGAGATCATCCGCCGGCTTGAAGCCCGCGTGGTCGGGGTGGATGGCATCACCTTGCATATGCAGCCGGTCCAGGACCTGACCGTGGAAGATCGCGTCAGTCGAACGCAATTTCAATACACGCTGGAGGATGCCGATCCGGAAGAGTTGAACCGCTGGGCTCCAAAACTGTTGGAGAGCCTGCAACTGCGGTCTGAACTCCGCGACGTCAGCAGTGACCAGTTGAATCAGGGGCTGGCGTCGCTCGTGGAGATCGATCGCAACACCGCATCCCGTATGGGGATTACGCCGCAACTTATCACCGACACCCTGTACGACGCCTTCGGTCAGCGCCAGGTCTCCACCATGTTTACGCAGTTGAATCAGTATCGCGTCATTCTGGAGGTGATGCCGGAGTTTCAACGAGGGCCGGAGGCCCTGCAAACGTTGGAGGTGCGTGGCACCGGCGGGTCAGTCCCGTTGAACGTGTTCACCCGGGTGACAGAAACCACTGCGCCGCTGGTGATCAGCAGGCAAGGGCAGTTTCCGGCAGTGACGATTTCGTTCAACCTTGCGCCCAACGGCTCTCTCGGGGAGGCGGTGGAAGCGATCCACCATGTGACGCAGGAATTGGGGCTTCCCCCGAGTATTCGCGGAAGTTTTCAGGGTGCAGCCCAGGCGTTTCAAAGTTCATTGGAGCACGAACCGCTGCTGATCCTGGCGGCCTTGGTGACAGTGTATATCGTACTCGGCATTTTGTACGAGAGCTACATTCACCCGCTCACGATTCTCTCGACCCTGCCGTCCGCCGGAGTCGGCGCGCTGCTGGCCCTGATGTTGTTCCGGATGGAATTCAGCATCATTGCGTTGATCGGTATCATTCTCTTGATCGGCATCGTGAAGAAGAATGCCATCATGATGATCGATTTCGCCCTGGATGCCGAACGCAACGATGGCAAGACACCGGAGCAAGCCATTTACGAAGCCGGGCTGCTGCGCTTTCGTCCTATTATGATGACGACCATGGCCGCATTGTTCGGCGCCCTGCCGCTGGCGATGGGATCGGGGGTTGGGTCGGAACTGCGGCGACCGCTCGGCATTGCCATCGTGGGAGGACTGGTCTTGAGCCAGCTCCTGACCCTCTATACGACGCCGGTCGTCTACCTTGCGCTTGATCGGCTAGCCGCTCGCTTTCGGCGCAATCGGCAAGAGGTTCCGCTGTCTGAAGCACTTTCCATAGGTCCGCGATGAACATCTCGGCTCCCTTTGTCCGTCGTCCTGTCGCGACGACATTGCTCACTCTCGGCGCGACGTTAATCGGAATCGTGGCGTTTCCATTTCTGCCGGTGGCCTCACTCCCGCAGGTCGAGTTCCCGACGATCAATGTGTCCGCCTCATTGCCCGGCGCAAGCCCCGAGACAATGGCCTCATCCGTGGCCGCGCCGTTGGAGCGTCAGTTCACTCGCATCGCGGGTGTGACGGAGATGACGTCCTCGAGTACGATCGGGGGGACCAACGTCACACTGCAGTTCGAGCTCAATCGAGACATCGATGGCGCCGCGCGAGACGTGCAAGCAGCGATCAATGCCGCCCGGGCCGATCTTCCGTCGAATCTGCCGAACGCGCCCCGATACAGCAAGGTGAATCCTGCTGACGGCCCCATTCTCATTCTGGCCATTACCTCCGACCTAGTCAGCCGCGGTCAAATGTACGATGCGGCGTCGAGCATCCTGCAGCAAAAACTCTCGCAGGTCGAAGGCGTCGGGCAGGTTGCCGTGGGGGGAGGATCCTTGCCCGCGGTCCGCGTCGATCTCAATCCCACCGCATTGAACAAGTACGGCATTGGATTGGGAGAGGTGCGCCAGGTCCTCACCAACACGAATGTGAATCGTCCCAAAGGACAACTGACGGCCGACGATCGCACGTGGGAAATACGGACGAACGATCAGCTGCACAAAGCCGAAGAGTATCTCCCGTTAATCGTGGCCTATCGAAACGGGCGGGCGGTGCAGCTGTCAGACGTGGCCGCAGTCGAGTCCTCGGTTGAGGATCTGCGGACGATGGGTGTGGCGAACGGGACGCCGGCCGTCCTGGTGATCATCTATCGGCAGGCCGGAGCGAACATCATCGAAACGGTGGACCGTCTCCGCGCACGCTTGCCTCAGTTGGAGGCTTCCCTGCCGGGCAGTATGGCGTTGTCGATCGTGATGGATCGCACGCCGGTCATTCGCGCCTCTTTGCACGACGTGGAGCGGACGCTGGCCATTTCCGTTGCGTTGGTGATTCTGGTGGTGTTTGCGTTTCTCCGGAATCTGCGCGCGACCCTGATTCCGGCCGTGGCTGTTCCCGTATCGCTGATTTCCACGTTCGGGGTCATGTACGTGCTGGGTTATAGCCTCGACAATCTGTCGCTCATGGCCCTCACGATTGCGACGGGGTTCGTGGTGGATGACGCCATCGTGGTCCTGGAAAATATCACGCGGTATCGCGAGCAGGGTGTGCCGGCGATGGAGGCCGCTCTGCGGGGCGCCAAGGACATTGCTTTTACCGTCGTCTCGATGACCCTCTCGCTGGTCGCGGTGTTCATCCCGATCTTTCTGATGGGCGGGATGCTCGGCCGGTTGTTTCGCGAGTTTGCCGTCACGCTGTCGGTCGCGATCCTGGTCTCGCTGGCAGTGTCGCTGACGACGATTCCCATGCTGTGCGCCCGGGTGCTGAAGTCCGAACCCGCCGGTGCTCACGGCTGGTGGTTTCGCGTGAGTGAGCGGGGATTCGGTGTCATGTTACGTGGATACGCGACCAGCCTGGCCTGGGTCCTTCGGCATCCGCGCACCATGCTAGTGGTGACGTTAGCCACCATGGCCGTGACGGTCTATCTCTACATCCTCGTGCCGAAGGGATTTTTCCCGCAGCAGGATACGGGACGTCTGTTTGGAAACATTCAGGCGGCGCAAGATATCTCCTTCCAGGCGATGCGTCAGAAACTCAGCGAGGTGGTGGGGATCATCAAGAGCGATCCCGCTGTGGCGAGCATCACCGGATTTACGGGCGGCGGGGGCCATGCCGGTACCACTAATACAGGTCGCATGTTTATTGCGCTGAAACCGCTTGAGGAACGGGGCCTCAGTTCTGATGAAGTGATTGCCCGGCTGCGTCCCAAGCTGGCGAAGGTGCCGGGCGCTCCCACGTATCTGCAGGCTATTCAGGATCTGCGTATCGGCGGAAGGGCCAGCAGCGCGCAATATCAATATACGCTGCAGAGCATGGATCTCGCCGAACTCAACACCTGGGCGCCAAAGGTCGAATCCAAGTTGCGGACGGTTTCGGAGATTGTGGATGTGAACAGCGATCAGCAGGATCGTGGGCAGCAATCGCTAGTTGTATTCGATCGGACGACTGCCTCACGGCTCGGATTGAGTCCCCAGCTGATCGACGATACGTTGTACGACGCCTTCGGCCAGCGGCAGGTGTCGATTATGTATACGCCTCTGAATCAATATCATGTGGTGATGGAGGTGGCACCGCAATACTGGCAGAACCCTTCCGCGTTGCATGAGATTTATGTCCGCTCACCGAACGGCGCACAAGTGCCGTTAAGCGCGGTGACCAGGTATGAACCGGCCAATACGATTTTGTCCGTGAATCACCAGGGACAGTTTCCCGCAGTGACCTTGTCGTTTAATATGGCGCCTGGCGCGTCACTCGGCGAGGCGGTGGCCGCGGTGGATCAGGCGATGCACGACATCGGTCTGCCGGCGAGTGTGCGTGGCACCTTTCAGGGAACGGCCAAAGCTTTTCAGTCGTCCGTTGAGAATCAACCCTGGTTGATTCTGGCGGCGTTGGTGACGGTGTACATCGTCTTGGGGATTTTGTACGAGAGCTACATTCATCCGCTCACCATTCTCTCAACCCTGCCTTCTGCCGGAGTCGGCGCGTTGCTGGCGTTGCTCCTGTTCAAGTCGGAACTGAGCATGATCGCGTTGATCGGAATCATGCTGCTGATCGGCATTGTGAAGAAAAATGCCATCATGATGATTGATTTTGCCCTGCACAGTGAACGGACGGGAGAGGGCAAGACGCCTCAGGAGGCGATCTATGAGGCCTGCCTGCTGCGGTTCCGTCCAATCATGATGACGACTGCAGCAGCCTTGCTAGGCGCGCTACCCCTTGCCTTAGGCATGGGCGTAGGGTCTGAACTCCGGCGTCCACTTGGTATCGCCATTGTGGGCGGCCTGTTGGTAAGCCAGGTCCTGACGTTGTACACGACTCCCGTCGTCTACCTGTTTCTCGACCGCCTGCGTCTTCGATGGGTTCGAACCCGGACGACCTCTCTCCATCCTGCCGCATAGGCGCCGATCCGTTTGGTCCCCCAATAGCAGGGACAGAAACATGTGCATTGACAATATCTCGACAATCATGATATTGAGAATTGCTATCAAGATTGGTCATGTGCAGACCTGCTCAATCTGAGCCGAGTGTCTTGATAGTGTGCCCCGTGCGCTCAACATGTAAATAAGGCCAGCGACCCCTGCGGTCAGAGCCCAAAGCTGTCTCACGACAGCTTTGGGCTTTTGTTTTTATGCCCCTGCATGATGGTTTGCTGGGGCGGAAGGGGAGAGGGCGGAGAATGGCAGACGCAGTGATGAGAATGGATGTTTCGCCTGTGCGGGGGGCCCGCAGCAGCGGATGGTTAATTTCTGTGATGCTGCATGGCGGAGTCGTGGCGCTGGCCCTGCAGGCGGTCATGGAGGTCAAGCCACACCTGCAGCCGGAGACCTTTCAATGGAAGGTGGCGCTGCAGGAGGCACCGGCGCCTGTCGCGTCGGCAGCCACGCCGCGGCAAGAACCTGTCCCTGAACCAGCACGTCGTCCGTCGCTGTCTCCTCCGGTGCAGCAACCTTTCAAGGCTGCGGTTCCCCGGCCCGTGGAGCGAACAGCGGTCGTGCAGACGGTTCAGCCGGTGCAATCCACCCCACGAGTGATAGAGCGATCGGCGATTCAGGAGCGGCAGGCGGTGGCGAAGGAAATGCAGGCTGTGGCCGCGCAACCAGTTCAAGAAACGGCGGTCACTCATGCGCAAGAGGTCGTGCAACAGGATATCCATGAAACTATCCAGTCCAGCGACGTATCGGCGATGACCGCTGAGTCCTCCGCAGCTGTGATCCATGAAGCGGCACCTGTTGTTGAGGCTCAGGTGATGGCGGTGGAGCAGGCGGTGGCTGTCGCGCAGCCGGTGGTGGAGGTCCAGGCGCACACAACAGCTGCATCTTCAACCGAGGGTGAGCCGCACGATCCAGTGGAGTCGGAGCCGGTCGTGGTCCATCACGCGTCGGTTGAACATCGGGTGGTGCGCGAAAGGGAGTCGGCCCAGGCAGACCTTGGTTGGTTATCGGAGTCGCTGTGGGAGCGTATCGAACAATTGAAA
>WBZQ01000034.1_pt1 | contig 164069 bp, 159 predicted proteins | sample 5204251 | NCBI WGS metagenome assembly WBZQ01 (sample SAMN12412402, study PRJNA552823) | activated sludge metagenome | isolation source: activated sludge from nitrification reactor of wastewater treatment plant... | place: USA: Virginia | collected 2017-09 | reverse complement strand
GTGAAGACGGCTACGTAGTCCTTGTTCCGGATGCGGACGGACACGGGCAGACTCTCGCTGTTGGGGGTGAGGTCGGGACCCGATCCTTGAGGGATTCGGAAATAAGGCTTGCCGTCCTCCGTCGTGCCGTCCTGGCCGATGATTTCCATCCTGGTTAAGAGGGATTCGCCCGTCAGGTTTTCATGGTCCTGCCCGGCGGTGTTGGTGATGTGGTCCAAGACGAGAATGAGACTGTCGGCCACGAATAGATCGGGCGAACTGTTGCGGACCGTGACGTCGTAGCGGTACTCACTCGAAAAGTTGTCGCGGCTCCGCAGGGTGACGAAGGGCGTGACCTTGCCGGTTACGTCCACCAGTTGATCGAACGCAGAGACGGGTGCGGCTGCCTCCGCCAGCAGGAGGCATGCACCGCCTGCCAGGATCTGCATGGAACGAGTCATTCTCATGGTTCCCTCCCGTGGTCGATCGACATCCGGTCCAGGATAACAAAGCCTTGCGGTCAGTGCGAGGATTTCCTCTCCCGCGCGGCCGTCTGCTTGACACGTTCTTTTCATGGACGATATTCTGCCGGGCGGTCAACCGTCGACCTCGGTGCATCACACCTGCATGGCACGTACGCGTATTACCTTCCCTCCGTTGCTGATGCCTCGGGCATTCGCATCCAAGCTCTTGAAGCTGTACGACTATCCCGATCCGCGCCGTCCCGGGCGCATGATCAAAGGGTATGACTGTCCCCATGCCTTGCGGACGGCTCTGATGTGCGCAGCGGTGGCGCAGCGGCTGGGGCATGAGCCTGCGCGTGTGAAACAATATCAGATCGCGTGTATTCTTCATGATCTGGGGCGCGCCGGACTGGACCGGCAGCTGTTCGGCCGCATCTGGTCCTGGGCCCGCGCGCAAGGCATTCCCACCAGACCGCGCGAATGGAGAGCTGTTCACCCGGAGACCCGCTACGGCCGGGAGACCGAAGCCTTCGTGGCCCGGTATCGAGCCGCGATGGGGGAGGCCGGCATCGAATTGAACCCCTGGGCCTGCGAGCAGGTGGAAATGCGATTGGGGTATGCCCGCCGATTGGCCGCACGCCTACGTACCGTCAAACCGCGCCTTCGGGAGCTGGCGGTCACCTGGTCGCCATGGATGGGCCGGATCATGCTCTATTATTATTATCCTGAGAAGTTGGCCGGCGCACAGCCCTGGGTCAGGCAGTTGGCGGAGATCCTGGTCGCCTGCGAACAGTTCGAGGCATTCAGCAATCAGCGCCGGGGGCGCGATTACTATGTGCGGCGCCGTGAAGACCTAGCGGAAGCCTTTGCCTATCTGAATGCTCTGCACAAAGAGGGAATCATCAGTCGCCCGGTTGTGCAGGCCTTGCGTGAGCTTTCGGCAGAGGGGGCATTCGACAAGGTGCTTGAGCAGGCCAGAGGGCGTGCGCTATCCAGACGAGACCGTGCCTGTTTGCGCCAGGCTGGTGAGGAGTAAGGACATGGCAGTGAAGACCACGACGATTCGCGTCTCTATGCAGGGGGATTGCCGGGTCGAGAATATTACCGAACGGGTGCAGGCCGCCCTGGAGCAGACGCAGCTTCGGTCCGGTATTGTCACCGTCTTCATCAAGCACACGACCGCATCGGTGTTGATCATCGAGGATGAGCCGGGCATTCGCGCCGACACGAAAGCGCTGTGGGAACGGTTGATTCCGGCCGATCCGGCCTGGCAGCACAATGTGCGCAACGCGGGAGAGGACAATGGCCACAGCCACCTGCGCGGTCAATTGCAGGGGCAGTCGCTCACCATTCCCTTCAACGACGGGGCGATGATGCTCGGCACCTGGCAACAGATTGTCGTGCTGGATTTCGATACGCGCGCACGAACGAGGGATCTGGTGCTGCAGGTCATCGGTGAATAGGATGTGTCTGAACCGGGCGAGACGGAGTGGAACGCGGTGGAGGGCTGCGTTGCTGGCGGCGCTCACGATGGTGGCGTCATCGCGGGGCTGGCTTCCGGCCGCGGAGGGTACGAGCGGGCTGTTCAGTGCGCAATCTGCTGCGCCGACCGAACTCAGTCCGGAGGAGCAGGCGACCATCGCGGTGTTTGAACGTGCCACACGGTCGGTGGTCTTCATCGCCAACACGGCGATGCAGCGCGATCCCTGGTCGTTTAATCTGTTCGAAGTCCCACAAGGCTCTGGGACGGGTTTCGTGTGGAGCCGGCAGGGCCACATCGTCACCAACTATCATGTCATTTACGGCGCAGATGCGATCACGGTGACCTTGGCAGACCGCACGGAATTCAAAGCGAAAGTCGTCGGCGCCGATCCCGATCACGATCTTGCGGTCTTGCAGATTCAGGCTCCCGAAACCGCGTTTCAGCCGGTGCTCATCGGCAATTCCCAGTCCCTGCGTGTCGGGCAGAAGGTGCTGGCCATCGGTAATCCCTTCGGCCTCGACCATACCTTGACCACGGGAGTGGTGAGCGCCCTTGGCCGCACGATCAAGTCGATGAGCAACCGCACGATCGAAGGCGTGATTCAAACCGATGCGGCGATCAACCCGGGCAACTCCGGGGGACCGCTACTGGACAGCGGCGGACGTTTGATCGGCGTGAATACCCAGATCATGAGCCCGAGCGGCGCGTTTGCCGGCATCGGGTTTGCGGTGCCCGTCGATACGGTCAGCCGGATCGTGCCGGAGTTGATCAAGCATGGAAAGCTGATCCGGCCCGGACTGGGCATCTCGTTGGTGCCGGATGCCATGGCCCGGCGTTGGGGTGTCAAAGGCGTGATCATCGGAAAGGTCGGCCGGGGGAGTATCGCCGAGCGGATCGGGCTGCATGGGGCGCGTGAGACCGTCGGCGGACGGATCGAACTGGGCGATATCATCGTGGCGGTGGACGGCCAGCCGGTCGAAACCATCGACGATTTGATGGATCTGATGGAAAAACACAAAGTTGGCGACGAGGTGACGATCGACTACGTCCGGGGCAAACGCCGGCTCCAGGTGATGGCGCCGCTGCAGGCGGTCAACTAACCAAGGCAGGTGTTGAGTCGGTGAGCTTCGACAGACCGCCGAAAAATTATTCTAGCGGCGGCCATATTCATGGCCTGCATGTGTGGAGGGCAGGTAGACTGTCCCCGCAGGATGCTACAAAAAGGCCATTCAGCGAGGCCGCAGCAAGTGAAGATCCGCAGGCGTACCCTTGGGGTACGTTGAGGATCTGAACGCGGCGAGAACGACGCTGACGGGCTTTTTCAGCATCCTGTCGAAGCGACAGTGGTGTTGTGCTCTGTGTTAGGATGACCGGAGTTGGACCAGCCGGAGGAATTGATATGAGTGACCATCGAAATATGGATCAGCCAGAGTCGGGCGGACAACAGCCGCCGCGCCGTGAGGCCTCTGCCTCGTCTGATCCGATCGAACTGATAGAAGAATGTCTGGCCGCGTTTCCGGACGGCGACCCGCGCCAGAAGCTGCTCTATAAATTGCGACATGTGATCACGGCCCAGTCGGTTGCCCAGGACCGGCGCGATACCGAACTGAAGAAACTCAACGAGGTGGTGGCCAAATTGACGGCGCCTGCCAATCGAGTCGGCCTGTTGCTCGACGTGCCGGCGGACGCGGTGGCGCGCATCGTCGTCGGAGGGGCGGAGTATTACGCCAACATTGACCCGCGCCTTTCGGTCGAGGATCTCAAGATCGGCACGCAAATTCTGGTGAATGAAGCCTATACGGTGATCAAGGCCCTGGGGTATGACCGCAATGGGCCGGTGCTGAAGGTGGCCGAAGTGTTGCCGGATGGCCGCATCCGTTTCGAGCAGGATATGGGCCGGCAGGCGTTGATCCTGCAGCGGTCCAGTGATTTGCTGGGGGTCGATCTGAAAGCCGGCGACGAAGTCCGGATCGAGCCGACACACCGGATCGCCATCGAGAAATTTGAAAATCGCCAGGCGCGGACGCACTTGCTCGATGAAGTGCCCAGCGTGACGTGGGAGCAAATCGGCGGACAGCATCAGGCGATCGAAGCCATCCGGAAAGCCATCGAATATCCGCTGCTCCACGCCGACACCTTCACGAAATATCAATTCACGCAGCCGAAGGGCTTCCTGCTCTGTGGCCCGCCGGGTTGCGGCAAAACCTTGATCGGACAGGCCGCAGCCGCCAGCCTGGCTCAGCTCGTCCGTGAATCACAGGGCCAGGCCGCCGGGGATGGCAAATTGAAGAACCCGCCGGTCACGAGTGGCGCGTTCCTGCACATCAAAGGGCCGGAGATTTTGAACATGTGGCTGGGCGAATCCGAGCGGATCGTCCGGGACTTGTTTGCCAAGGCGCGCGCCAGACGGAAAGAGGGGGCTCTGCCGTTCATTTTCATCGACGAAGCCGAGTCCGTATTGGGGACCAGGCGGTCGATGCGATCGTTCAACATCAACAATACGCTGGTGCCGATGTTCTGCGCCGAAATGGACGGCATCGAGTCGCTGCAGGATGTGGTGATCATTCTGGCGTCCAACCGGCCGGATCTGATCGATCCGGCGATCCTCAGGCCAGGTCGAATCGATCGGAAGATCAAGGTCGCGCGGCCGAGTCGGGAGGCGGCCGTGGAGATTCTCGCGGTGTACCTCACGCCGTCGTTGCCGCTGGACCGTGAGTTGCTGGAGAGGAACGGGCAGGACCATGAAGCCGCCCGCCGCGCCGTCATTGAGCAGGTGGTCGACAGTCTGTTCGCGCGGATCGATCAGAATCGCGTGTTATCCATTCGGCTACGGAACGGCCAGAACAAGGTGCTGTATCGAGGCGATCTCGTCAGCGGTGCGATCCTGTCCTCTATCGTCCAGCGGGCGAAGGAGAAGGCGATCGAGCGGGCGGTGGCAGAGGCCGGAGCGCCAGCCGGGGACGGAATCCGCGTGCAAGATTTGCTTGATGCGGTGCAGGAGGAATATCGCGAAGGCGAGATGTTGCCGCCGGACGATGCGGCCGAAGAATGGCTCAAACTGCTGGATCACCATCCCGAGCAGGTTGTCGGTGTGTCGTCGTTCCGCCGCGGGCGGCCGACGGAAGAGCGATTGGTCAACCAGATCATTTGACACAGCCTATGCATCTCTTCGGTATTGAAACCGAATATGGCATCACCCGCGAGGATCTGGATGCCGTCGATCCCGTCGAGGAATCGATGGAACTGGTTCGTGCTCACTTGCCCGGCAAGTTTGAACGGCGCTGGGACTATCGGGGTGAAGATCCGCACGAGGACGCGCGCGGATTCCGGGTCCCGGGTCTGCAACAGGACAAGGAAGAGGACGACTTCGCCAAGGTCGATGCGCATCGACCATTTTCCTTTCATGAGATGAAGAGCGATCTGGTCCTGCCGAACGGCGCGCGGTTTTACAACGATCACACGCATCCCGAATATTCCACTCCGGAATGCCGCACGCTCAAAGATCTGCTGGCCCATGACCGGGCCGGAGAGCGTATTGTGCAGCGCGCGGCGGATCGCCGGAATCAGCAGCTCGGCGGTGCGCACGTGCAGCTCTACAAAAATAATACCGACTTTCACGGCCACAGTTACGGTTGCCACGACAACTATCTGGTGTCGCGTTCCCTGCCCTTTGCTCAGCTGGTCAGTGGATTGTTGCCGTTTCTGGTGAGCCGACAGCTGGTGGCCGGAGCCGGGAAGGTGGGGATGGAGGCGCAAGAGTCCGGGTTTGTGCCCGGTCCCTTTCAAATTTCGCAGCGGGCCGACTTCATGGAGGCTGAATTAGGCGTCGATACGATGCACAACCGGCCTATCCTGAATACGCGAGATGAGCCGCATGCGGACCGGACCAAGTACCGGCGGCTGCACCTGATTCTCGGCGACGCGAACATGTGCGAATACGCGACGGCGCTCAAGGTCGGCACCACCAGGCTGGTGCTGGACCTGCTTCAACGTGGAGAGGCCCCAGGCCTGGAATTGGAACAGCCGGTGGCGGCGATCAAGCAGCTCTCCAGAGACCCTGAGTTGAAAACGACGGTACGATTGAAGGATGGCCGGACGATATCGGGACTGGCGATCCAAGAGGAATATTGGCAGGCAGCGAGTCGATGCTGTTCGGGCAGCGATCCGGACGCCGACTGGGTGTTGCGTGCATGGCAGGAGACTCTCGGCCTGCTTCGGCAGGACCGTGCGCAGTTAGTCGGCAAACTCGACTGGGTGACCAAGCAGTGGCTGCTTGAGACATTCATGCGGGAAGAGCGGTTGGTGTGGGAAGATCCATGGCTCGCCAGCTTGGACCTGGAATACCACAATGTGAACCCCGACCGCGGCCTGTTTCTGGGTCTCGAAATGGAAGGGAAGACCTGGCGCATGACGAGCGAGCGTGACATCGCGCAGGCTCTGGTGGCGGGACCCTCAGATACCAGAGGCGGGCTTCGCGGATTGTGTGTGAGACGGTTCCCGGAGCAGATCACGGGGATGCAATGGGAGCGGGTGCAGTTTTCCGGGGGGCTGCGTGCGCGGACACTTGAGATGGGTGACCTCTTCGAGCCGGATGCGGTGCAGGCCTGTGCCGCGTTGTTGGAAGCTGCGGCGTCTCCAGCCGATGCGCTGGCGGCGTGGTCGAGACGAAAGGACGGGTAACCATGCGATATATGTTGATGCCGGAACGTCGTGAGGCACCGGGCGATCCCATGCCGAAACCGTCGGGGCCGTCGGAAGAAGGCGGGGGGCCTCGCCGGCCTGAAACGGGCTCGCCGGATAAGGACAATCTGCTGAAGCGAATGCGGAAGGTTGATCCGAAGCAAGCAGAGCGTTACCGGCAACGTACGGGCCAATAAATGTGAACGGTCAATAGTGGACCGTAACAGGTGGCGGCTCTGAAATCGAAGTGATGGTCCGTTCACCTGTGGTGATCCACGTGTCACGTCTAACGAGGTCAGGAATGGGGATGCAGGGAGACTTTTTTCAACTGTTGAAAGAGCAGGGGTATCAGTTCGGGAATCCTGTGGCCGCGGCGGCCGGGATGGAGGTTCCGACTGCCACCACAATTCTGGCCTTGAAGTATCGCGATGGTGTCTTGGTCGCAGGCGATCGCCGGGCGACGGCGGGCAACATGGTGATGTACGACCGCACCGACAAGGTGCTGGAGATCGATCGCCATAGCGTGATGGCCATCGCAGGGGTGCCGGCGACGGCGTATGAGATGGTGCGGGTGTTGGAGCACTCGTTCAAATATTACCGGCGCACGCAATTGCAGGAGTTGAGTTTCGAAGGGAAGCTGCGGGCGGTCTCCAAGTTGCTTAAGGAGAACGTGCCGGCGGCGCTGGCTGGAACCGGCGCTGTGGTTCCGGTCTTTGCCGGGTATGATCATGAGCACGAGGCGGCCAAAATTTATTTCTACGACATTCTTGGGGCCGAGTTCGAAGCGGTGGAGTATGCGGTGTCCGGTTCCGGCTCGCCGACGATCCGCGGGATCCTGCATTATGTGAACACCTGGGGCCCGCAGCCCCTGGCGACCCTCCCTGAGGAACAGGCCACGATCCAGGCGCTCCGGTTACTCACCAGTGCGGCGGAATTCGATTCAGCCACGGGCGGCGTCAATCGGGAGCTGAATCTCTATCCGGTGGTGAAACTCATCAAGGCGTCCGGTGTGCAGACCCTCCCGGATGTGGATTTGAAACGATTGTACGAGAGCGAAGTGCTGCGCGGACGCTAACAGATAGACGGCTGGTTATTGACCTCTATGGTGAAGGTGGCACGTTATGTATGAAGAACCCTATCGGTGGATCGAGGCGGTCGGCAATCGGCGCCAGTATCTCGATGAACAGTTTGCGAAGGGCTCCCCGGTCGTCGCGTTGGCCTATGCCGACGGGATATTGATGCTGACCGTCAGCCGCGGAACGCCCAAACTGTATGAGATTTACGATCGTATTGCGCTGGGCGGAATGGGGCACCCGGCGGATCTGGAAAAACTGCGCTTCTCCCTCCTAGAGATGGCCCACGTGGAGGGGTTCAATCGATCGCCCTCCGATGTCACCGGCGCCAGACTCATGAAGTATGGGCTGGCACCGACCATCAAGCAGGCTTTTGAAGAAATTTATAAAGCGCCCTTCATCGCCAAGATTCTCCTGGCCGAATTAGGCGTGAAACCCGAGCGAGACCTCTTTCTCTCGATCAACTACGACGGAAATTTCGAGGAAAGCCGGGGCTGGGCGGCATTGGGCGCGACGGCTTCCGTGCAGGGCCGGATGCGACGGTATGTGGAATCACAACCGCCGTTTGCGCAGGCCTCGCTGGCGCAGGCCGTGGAACTCGCCCTGTGCACCTGGGCCGTCGGCTCGTTAGCCCAAGCGGCTTCGGAGTCCCCGGCTGCGGAATCATCTTCAACCCAGCTATCAGATGAAAAAACAGAAGGGGAGGTTCCGAGTCTCCCTGACAAGACGGCGTTGCTGGCGCATGTGCGTCAAACCGTCGCGGAAAAGTCGTTGGAATGTGTCCTGCTGGAGCGCCGGGGCCCCGGGTCGGCCAAATATCGCGCGCTTCGTCCCGCGGAACTGGGCGGTCTGCTACCGCCGACTGTCAGTTCACCGGCCGCCACCTAACATGCTGAACCGTATCTTCGGGCTTGAAACGGAATACGGCCTCCTGGTGAACCAGGATCGGCCCGACCATTCTCCCTCCTGGGTGGCGCAGCGGATTCGCGATCACATTTTTCAAGTCGATCGGCGTGGGGTCCTCGACCTGCACCACCGGGGCCATGACGAACCGCCGGGCAACGGCGGGTTTCTCACCAATGCGGGCCGTATCTACATCGACATGGGGCATCTGGAATATGCTTCTCCGGAGTGCACGACCCTGGCGGATCTGGTGGCATCGGATCGTGCCGGAGACCGCATTATTCAAGATGCGGTGACAGCGCTGGGGCTGGACGAGACGGTATCGCTCATCAAGAACAATATCGATCACGAGACCGATGCGACGTTCGGCTCGCACGAAAACTACCTCGTCACGCGACAATTTCCCTTTTCCCGGCGCGGTCTCGGCCCGCTGGTGACGTTTCTGGTCACCCGCCAGGTGTTTACGGGATCCGGACGGATCGGATGCGCGAGCGACCCCAACGAATGGGTGCAAGTCGGAGGACTCATCCTGCATCGGCCGGGCCTGCGGGATGCGCAAGATCGATCGATCGTGCCGTTCCAGATTTCTCAACGGGCCGACTATATCGTCAACGACTTCTTCGAGTGGGTGCAGCACAACCGCGCGATCGTCAATACGCGAGATGAGCCCCTGGCCGACCCGAATCAATACCGCCGCATCCATCTCCTCTGCGGAGACTCGAACATGGCCGAATATGCCACGGCGCTGAAGATGGGCACGACGGGACTGGTACTACAACTGATTGAGGCCGGGCAGGCCCCGCGCGGCCTGGGGATCCAGGAGCCGGTGGAAGCACTGCAGGATATTTCCCGCGACCCGGATCGCCAATGGCTCGTCCGCCTGGAGTCGGGACAATCGATGTCTGCCGTCGATATTCAGGAGCAGTTTCTGGCCGCGGCCCAGCGTCATTGCAAAGGCCAGGACGAGGAGACGGATTGGGTGCTGGAGCAATGGGAATCGGTGTTGACCGACTTGCGCGGCGGCTACGAAAAATTGGTCGGACGGATCGATTGGGCCTCGAAGCTGTGGCTCTTAGAGACGTATCGAGAGGCCGAACAGGCGGCCTGGGACGATCCCATGTTGAAGAGTCTCGATCTGGAATACCACAATCTGCATCCGGAGCGGGGACTCTGCTACGGCCTTGAGGAGGAGGGGCGAGGGCCTCGCCTGACGACGGACAAGGTTGTACAACTTGCGGAGAGTCATCCGCCGAGGAATACCCGCGCGTTCGGCCGGGGCGAGCTGGTGCGGCATCTGCTGGCCCGCGGATGCGGAGGAATCGTCTCGGATGCTCCACTCGACATAGAGGAGCAGATGGCCTGCGAGTACATCATCAACTGGTCGAACTTCAAGCTGCGGGGTGCGGCGCCGTTTTTTATGGCCGATCCGTTCAAGACCTACGTGCAGGATGTGCGCAACCACGTCGCCGCTCGATAACCCTGCGCCTACCGCCTTAGTCCCATCCGTTCCAGTGCGCCTTTCGATACATCGAACGCGAAGCGTAGTTGCACAGCGTAATACTTTTGGACCAAGCCGGATTGGTCCAGCGGGCGGTCTTCTTCCCGGTAGAAGGCCAGCTCGATGTCCTGCCAGCGCACGGCAATACCCACGATCCAGTCGAGTTCCGAGGGGTTCAGAGTACGACTCGCCTCGCGGTCGGTGAAGAGATTCATGTCTCCGTACAGCACCACCTTGTTTTTATAGACATCTAAGTCGGCGTGCGCGACGTACCGGAATAACGCGCGGCCCGTGTTGTTGGGGCGGGCGAAATATTGGCTGTTGTGGAAGAGCCATCCCGCGCCGGCATAGGCCGTGAGATTCTGGTTCGGAAAGGTGCGGCGCCACCAGGTGGAGTCCTGGATCGCTTGAAAGCGTGCGGTAACCAGGGCATCGGCATAGGCTTGTTTGAGGCCACGGCGGTCGAGCGGGGCATCGCGTTCGTACTGCAGGCGCCAATTGAACCGGTCGAGCACCCCGGTGAAGGCAAACGTGCCGTCCCATTCCGATAATTTGATCCAGCCGTCGGTTCGATCCGAGAAAAAGTTCTGGTCGGTATAGAACGTCAGGTATTGCTTGTAGAGATCCGTCTCCAGATGCAGCATGTGGCGCATGCCGACGAGACCGGTATTGTCAGGTCGGGCGGCAAAGGTCGGGTTTTTCACAAAGGCGCCGGTCAGCAGGTACCCGCCGAAGAGTGTTTCCTCTTCTTCGCGTGCTTCATGCTCCGGTTCATCCATGGAGGGAAGCGGGCGCCCGTACTTCTCCAGCCCGTAGGCCGGTTTCGGCCAGGATGCCAGGACCTGCAGGCAACAGACGAGTAGCATCAGCCAAAGGAACTGTCGCCTGTGGCGTCGAGGAACCATCATTCCGGGCAATTAGCGAAGATCTCTTCGCAATCGTTTGACGCATCGACGGAACCCGGCACGAACCGATACCGGACATGGTCGACTCGATGGTCTTGAAGAATCACGGTCGCCCAGCAGCCGTGATGCACGGTAGGACGGCTCCCCTTGGAGCCTACCATTGACTCCTCGAGCAGCGGCGCTTCTTTGTAATACCGCAGGGTCAGGACCGCCGCTTCTTCTCGCTCCTGTAGCGGGGTACCTGCGCAAGCCAGCACCTGTTCTCTGGTCTTTCCGCGAAGCGCCTGTTGATGCGGATAGCCTTCTGTGACAGGCGGGGTGCTTTGGCAACCCAACAGGAGCCCGGCCATAAGAAGACTCAGCAGGCCACTAGAAAGTCGGATGTGAGCAAGGCGCATAGAAACCCATCCAGGATTGAGACCAGGCCTTTGTGGGTAGCATAACCCCCCGTTCAAAGCAACCGGGCTCGCACTGACAGGGTTCGCCACGCGTCGTCCGGTGTCCCCGTCGGGTGCCTTTCCGGGACATTGATGAGACTCCCGCGTGGGACGGGTCGTGACCTGAAGGCTGTGCGATGGCGGCCATCTTCAAATACATGTGCAATGCGATGGGGCTCTGCGCTACTTAATCAGGCTTGTGTCCGCGTCAGTACCATGACGGACGTCAGGGTTCTGACTTGCGGCGATGACTGTGCCACCGTGCCATGTGCCGCGTCTCAGACAAACGGCCCTGCAGCTATCAACTAAGTTATTTCTTGTATGCCGTCTCATATTTTTTATGATGATGAGTTGACAATTATGTCTAATTCCCTAGAATAAGCTTCGAATCTAAGACAGGTTAGCGAGTCGCTGTGCGCCTACACTGAGGCCGTGCGTGCCGGTAATCCTTCCCCTGTACGATCAGCCGACATCCTCCCGCATTTTGGTATCGTTCGTGCGCTTGCAAGAGTCCAGCCTCGCCCGAAGATCAACGTATGAACGGGCGACGAGGGCCACACGTTGTTCATGACGATGCTGTGGCAGGACCAGCAACGGGACCAATTTCGCGGGAGGAACTGTATGCCGAATCGTACCACTGCACGCAATGAGGATATGACCCTAATCGCTCCCTGCGGGCCGGAGGATCGCCAGAATGCTCCGGGCGCCGACAGGAAGAAGACGAGCGACGCGTGGTCGCTTTCCATTGCCGAACGGCGTGCCTCCCGCCGTCTCACGCTTCGTCTCCCCACGCACCTCCATTTTCAGGGGCACACCTGGAACGGTGTGACCAGAAGCCTTAGCTTGGGCGGCCTCTCGATGGATTTTATTTCTGAGGTGCCCGCCATGCTGAATCAGCAGATGATGTTGAGTTTCAGCCCTGATGCCGACGGTCTGGACAGTATGGGGATCGTCTGCGGCATTCGCTCGTCGGAGGATCTGCTCGTGTCCGGTCGCGCTCAAACCGCGGTGACCCTGGCCATCCAGTTCGTGCGTCTGAGTGCCGCCGATGAGCAGGTTGTGGCGTCTCTGCTCAGTGAAGGGCGGGTGTCCTCAAAGCCGATGCGTCTCACGGCGGCGTTGCTTGTGGAGGATAACGAAGCCACGCTCATAGACACCGGTTCTCAGCCCGCAGTGACTGCGCAGCCGGCGCGCATGCAGATCGTGCGCGGCCCCGAACGGCCCCGGCAGGAGAGACGGCGTCAGCAACGGGTTATTGTTGGCCTGAGCACAGAAGTGAGTCTCCGAAATCGTGGGGGTGGTCGTCTGCTGCCTGCCGCGTTGACCACGGATCTATCGTCGACCGGCGCCTGCGTGCACCTGTCGGCCGAAGAAGATCTGTTGGGCTCTGAGCTTGAATTGCGATGGACGCAGTCGCCCGAGCTTAAGGGCGCGTCCGCTGACGCCGTGCCGGTTGCCGCTTGTTCGGTTGTCGGCGAAGTGGTCTGGACCAAGCCGGGCACTCCTGATGCCCGTCCCGGTTGTGTGGCGGTGGCTGGGCGAACGGTTCTGGCCGGCATTCGATTTCTCCCGGTGGCAAAGGAGGCGGAAGATATCATCGAGCACCTGCTTGGACAAACGCCGGGAGCTGGCGTGAAGGAAAGTGTGAGTGGTTCGGCTGTCATCAGCGAGTTCTCGGAGTGCGCCCGATCCTCCGGTCAACGCATCGTGCTCTGTTATGACCGCCCGCGCACCGATTCGACGACCGAGGCCCCGATTGTGGTGTTGGCTCCCGGGTACGGGGAGAGTAAGCGCGATTACGTGCCGCTGGCCTATTATCTGGCAGGCAATGGTTTCCAGGTCGTTCGTTACGACAATGTGAATCATGTCGGTGAAAGCGACGGCTTGGTGACGCAGTTCCGGCTTGAAGATATGGAAGCCGATTTGGAAACTGTACTGGATCACGTGGCTGCTCAGTGGCCGGGCCGGCCCATCGGTCTTGTGGCGACCAGTCTCGCCGGACGTGTCGCGCTGAAGGTCGCTGGAAAAGTATCCCACGTACGGTTGTTGATGCTGATCAACGGCATTATGGATGTCCGCCACACGCTGCAGATGGTGCATCAAGAAGATCTCATCGGCAAGCATCTGGCGGGTGTCCGCAAAGGTGTGGTCAATATTCTGGGACTCACTATTGATGCGGATCGTTGGTTGGAGCATGCGGTGCAAGGCGAGTATGCCGATCTCCTCACCACCCAGCGTGATGCCGCCCGCCTGCGAACGCCGGTCGTGTTGTTTCATGCCGAGCAGGACGCCTGGGTCGATCCGGCCTCGGTGGAAAGCGTGGCGTCGGCAATTGGTCCGTATCTGCGCCATTCCTTCGTCGTGCCGGGTGCGCTCCACCGTCTCCAGGAGAGTCCTCGGAAAGCCCGCACGGTGTACCGCCAAATTGCGGCCTGCTGTCAGCAGGAGTTATGGCCTGCACGGCGTCAGGAGCGGATGGTCGAACCCTCGCACCGGGAAATCGGCGTGCAGAACCGGGTCGAGCGCGAGCGAAGCAAAAAGCGCCGGCCGATGGGAAAGTCGGATCATGTGGCGTTTTGGCAGGAGTATTTGCAGAACTTTCAGACCATTCCGAATGTCGCCGATTTCTGGCGTCTGATGGATCACCTCTATCGGTTGATGGGCGATTGCCACAAGGGCGAGCGGATTTTGGATGCCGGGTGCGGTAATGGCAACTTTGGAGTCTTCTTGCAATTGAACCAAGCTTTTCGGCAGCGGTACGCCAAGCGCGGTAACTTTCGTTCTCCCGACTATGTGGGCCTCGATTTTGTGCCGGCGGCGCTGGCTCAGGCCATAACCAATTTCGAACAGGTCGGGGCAGCCCTGCAGGGGCAGTTTTATGAGGGGTTGCGGGCGTATGTGCCCATGTCGATGCGTGTATGTCAGGCCGATTTAGAATGTGCGCTCCCGTTTCCCGATCACTCGTTCGACCGGGTCGTGTGTAACCTCGTGCTCGGCTACGTGCGCGATCCGCTCTTTACGTTGCGGGAATATCTGCGCGTGTTAACCCCGAACGGGCGACTTGTCATCTCTAACCTGAAACCGTACGCGGATCTCTCCGCCATCTACCGCAGCTTCGTTGAAACGGCCGAGACGCGAGATCAAGTTGAGGAGGGCCGTCGTCTCCTTGACAATTCTGGTAGAATCAAGGAACGCGAAGGCGAAGGGACGTTTCATTTCCACTACCAGGCTGAATTGGAAAGCCTCCTACGCGCGGCGGGTGTCTCTCGCCCCCGTGTCTATTCCACATTCGGAAACCAAGCCCTCATTGCCGTTGCCGAGAAGGGCATGGCGAATGTCACGGTTGCTGCATGATGATATGGCGTAAGCCCTACCAGAGTACCTGATATGAAAGTGCTCGCATTCAGCGCGCTGGTCAATGCGTTGGCTGCGACAGGGCTCGGAATGTTCGTCTATTTCCGGGATCCTGCCGCGGCACGCAATCGGATCTACGGGCTGTATTGTTTGAGCATCGCATTCTGGAGCGTCTTCTACTGTGGCTGGCAGCTCACCGACTCGAAGGACCTCGCGCTGAGTCTGTTGCGCCTGGTCATGGCCGGCGCGTCGCTCATCCCCATCCTGTACTTTCACCACACTGTGACGTTTCTCGATATTGCGGCTCGCCATGCCAGGGCGCTGAAGCTGGGCTATGGATTGGCCGGCTTGTTTCTGCTGGTGGATACGACCCCCTGGTTTGTGGCGGGCGTGCATCCTGCGATGTCTTTCTCCTTCTGGCCGATTCCCGGCCCCTTCTTCCATCCGTTCCTCGTGTATTTTGTCTGGTATGTCGTCTATGCCACGTCCCTCGTCGGTGTGGCGCTCCGAGATGCCCATGGAATTCGGCGCCACCAATATGCCTACATGCTGGCCGCCAGCGTTATCGGATATACGGGTGGGGCGACGAATTTTCCTCTCTGGTACGGCGTGCCGCTATTGCCCTACGGCACGGTGCTCATCACGATGTACACCGCATTGATGGCGTATACCATCGTTCGGTATCGTCTGATGAATATCAGTGTGGTGCTGAACAAAGGGCTGGGGTATGCCATCGTGCTCGCCATTATTGTGGTGGCGACGTCGATCGGCGCCGTGCTCAGTAATCGCGCGACAGGACATTCCACTCCTCCTTTGTTAGCCGGAACCCTGTTTCTCATCTGTGCCTTGTGGGTGCTGAGCAACAATCCACGCTCGTCCTCCAATACTGTCTTCAGTGCTGTCTGCGGGGCCGCCTGCCTCTGGCTCTTTGGCTGTTTCATGTTGTTCTCCGCCTCACGCGAGGATGAGGCTCTCTTGTGGATGCGAGTGATTTACACCGGGGTGGTGTTCCTGCCCGCATTGACCTATCACTTCGCCCAACGACTCGCCGGCGGCGCGGTGCACGATCGGGCGATTCTCTGGAATTATGCCGTTGGCGGATTGTTCTGGAGCCTGCTGTTCACGCCGTACCTGCTGGATGGCCAGTATGTCTATTATTGGGGGCGCTATCCGAAGGCCGGAGTTCTGCATCCCTGGCTGGTCGGATATGTGGTGGCCGGTGGGGGGCTGACGGCCTATCGGCTTTACCAGGGCTATCGATTCCACCTGACGTCCTCGCCGCTTCTCGGCGCGCAGTTGAAATATACCTTCGTGGCGCTCTCCCTAGGGTTCCTGGCCTCGCTGGATTTCCTGCAGAACTATGGCGTGGGGTTTTATCCGGTCGGATACCTGTTGGCCGGGCTTTCGGTCACGGTCGTGGCCTATGCCATTGCTCGCTACGAGTTAATGGATATTTCGTTCGTTCCGAGCCGGCCGAAGGTCATGTTGTCCATCAAGCTGGCAGGGCTGATCCCGGCCTATATGATGATTCTGCTCGTCATTCGAATTTTCACCGGGACATTCCACTACCTCCTCGCCGGTGTGCTGTTCGGGTTGTTTGTCATCGTGTCGAGCGGATTGGCGAACCTTCAAAAGGGTGTCGAACGGGCGATCGGGCAGACATTGTTTCGAGAACGGTATGATGCCTATGACACGCTGGTGCAATTCTCCAAATCTCTGGTGGCCATCCTAGAGCTGAAATCACTGACGAAGGAAATCGTTCAAACCCTTGCCCGTGTGATGAATATCAAGACGGCGTCGGTCTACGTCCTGGATAAGGAGCAAGGGATCTATAGTTTGACGGCCTCCTATGGGTTTGTGACCAGGGATGTGATCGTGCCTCCGATCAAGATGGAGAGCGAGTTTCCGAGGGCCTTGTTGCACACCGAAACCGCGTTGGTTCGGGAGGAAATCGAATATGACAAGGCGGATCAGGACTACCTGCGCTTGATCGACACCCTGAAGGGCCTGGAGTCAGAAGTGTGCATTCCGTTGGTCAGCAAGGAGCGGCTGGTCGGATTTTGTAATTTGGGACGCCGCGCCAATCATGGCATGTATTCAACAGAGGAATTGGGCTTGCTCAAAACTTTGGCGCAACATGCCGCGATCGCCATCGATAACGCGTTGCTGTATGAAGACCTTCGCCGGTCCCAGTTGCTGATGCGGCGTACGGATCGGCTTCGGTCCCTGGAAACCATGGCCGGGGGATTTGCCCATGAGATTCGGAATCCATTGACCTCGATCAAAACGTTCGTGCAATTGGCCCCTGACCGACGTGATGATGTGGAGTTTATGGAGCAATTCAGCCAGGTGGTGTGCGAAGACGTCGAGCGTATCGAACGGCTGGTTCATGAAATTCTCGATTATGCGCGCTATATGACCCCGAAGCTGACCCAGGAAAACCTCAATGACGTGGTGTCCTCTTGTCTGTATTTTATCGAGGTCAAGGCGAGCAGCAAGGCGATTACGATTCAGAAAGAACTTGCGGCCGACCTGCCCTATGTGAAGCTGGATCGGCAGCAGATCAAACAGGTGCTGCTCAACTTATTTATCAATGCGATGGAGGCGATCGGAGGCGAGCAGGGTGGCCGCCTCTCTGTTCGCACGCGCAAATTGGTCAAATCCGTCAACGAGCCATGGGTCCAGATCGAAGTGGAGGATAGTGGTCCCGGCATCGAACCTCACGACCTGGACCATATTTTCGATCCGTTTTATACCACCAAGCATGAAAGCGGAGAGCGTGAGGGGACCGGACTTGGTTTGACCATCGCCCATCAAATCGTCCAAGAGCATGGCGGGTATCTGGAGGTATTCAGCGAGGTGGGTCATGGGACGAAGTTCATGGTCAACCTCCCTGTAAACCCGCCGATAGCGGAGTGGCAGGCTGCGCAGCCGGCGTTTGATGATGGCCGCAAGCTCGCGGGATCGTTTCTCGCCAGGCCTCATCTGGGATTGGAAGAGCAGTTCGGCAAGCCTGGTTCGACGATCAAGGCTAGAACGTAAGGCGGAGGAGAGGTAGCTCTGACCGCGGACTCCATCGGCCTACCCACGGGTTCGGATGAATGGTTGGGGGCCTGAGCACCTGCACGTCGAGTGCGCGGAACCGGTTACGACTGGTGGGACAGCCACTCAATAATTCTATTTTCTGCCCAAAATCGGTCTTCTTCTGGGCAATCTCTCTGAAAAAATCCACAGTGTCCACCGTAGCGGAGCATCGCTAAGGTGATGCGACTATTTCCCCTTATTGCGGGATCGTCGAATAGGGATGCCGGTATAAAAGGATCATCCTGTGCAGTGATAATTAATGTGGGAACGGCGATCTCGGACACCACATGGCGCGCTCCTGCCCGATTGTAATAGTCGACGACATCCCGATACCCTCCGTCACGTGCAGTGTAGTTGTCATCGAACTGAGTAATCGTCTTCAGCGAGCGCAGGGCTGATAGATCCCACTTCTCGGGAAAAAGTGCGGCCTTTCTGCGCATGCGTGCTTTCAGGGATGAGAGAAAATGTGAATGGTATATCCAATTCCTGGGCTCTTCTAGCGCGGCTACGCACCGCGTAGGGTCAATATTGGGACTGACAGCCACCACACCTGCGAGAGCAGGCTCCGATTGCTCTAATTCTCCTGCCGCCTTTAGTAAGAGATTGCCCCCCATGGAGTAGCCTACGAGCCAGATACGGTTTAAGCCATCATTCTTGCTTAACTCGCGCGTAATGGCGCGATAATCACTGCTGAGGCCGCTATTGTACAGAGTCGGGGTCAGGTGGTCGGTGCCTCCACAGGTACGTTGGTTCATACGGATGACATTGAATCCCGCCCGGTAGGCTTTCGCTGCCATGCCGCGCATATAGTGCGATTCGGCAGATCCTTCGAGCCCGTGAAGTAATAGTACGGTTGGTACCCTAGTAGGTGCCTTCTGCCAGTGACAAATGCCAAGGAGCTGGGTGCCTGGCTCCGTGGTGAACAGGCGTTCAGTTTGGGGGAGCCCTCGCTTCCATGCAAAGCGTGGCCAATAACGGGGCAATAGCGTCATGAGGTGCGGATTGGTGAGCAGGAATGCGGGGTTGAATTTATCCGGAAGAATCATGCCTGAGCCACATCATAAACAATTGTTCGGCCTGTGCCCAGTTCTGCCGTTGCTCCTTGCTGAAATGGTTGTGAGCCTCTCAAGGGTTGCAGTCATGAAACCGATAACAGATCCTGGAGCATTGGTTCCCAAAGGAGGCGGGTATGCTTACAGCGATTGGCGATGTGATGAGGCGGGTGTATGAGCGTGGATGGATTACGACCAGGGACGGAAACATCAGCATGCGGAAACGGGATGGGAAGTATCTCTACATTACCCCGTCGGGATGGCGAAAAACGATTGTTCATCCGGAGCACGTAGTGCGGTTGGAGGTGGTCACTGACCCTGGGACTGGCTGTTTGGTGCCAAAAGTGCGTGACGGGCAGCAGCCTTCCGGCGAGCTGTGGATGCATTGGAATCTTCAGCAGAATACGAAGAGGACGCGAACGGTTGTGCATGTTCATGCCACTCACATTGTTGCTGCAATGTATGCGGGAATTGATTTGCAGGCCATGAGTGCGGAGTTCCCGGAGATATCTCGGTATACGCGTGTCGGCCGCACAGTGCCTGTGTTGCCTGCGTTGTCACGTGATTTGGCCGATGTGACGGCAGAATGTCTCGGGTTAGGGAAAGACGGAGCGTTGGAGTTTGATATCGTGGGCCAAGCAAATCATGGCGTGTGCGCAGTGGCTATGGATCCCTGGGGGGCCTATGAGCACATTGAACGACTTGACCACATCTGCGAAATTGTTCTGAAAAGTGGGGTTGTCTCTCGATCATCGGGGCAAGTGCCGTCCTCTGGGAAATCGTAAGAGGAATCCAATAGAAAGAGAAGGGGGCTGCCGGTTTGATACCGACAGCCCCTTTGTATTTGTGGCTCCCCGGGCAGGACTCGAACCTGCGACCAGCCGGTTAACAGCCGGCTGCTCTACCAACTGAGCTACCGGGGAACAAGGAAATTTTGTGCAAACGTCGGCATTCTAGCAAAACTGAAGCACGAAGGGGGAGACTTTTTTAGATGCCAAAATCATCAGTCTCATCCTCATCCGAGGAGGCATCCGTGTTGCCTTCCGCCTGTGCGGCAAAATGTTTTGCCCATGTGAGATAGAGATTTCCGCTATCACGCATTGTGTCGGCGGCTTTGACGAGTTTTTCTGCGAGTTCAGGATCCTTCCCGCTCGCGTGGATCATTGCAGCTCGCCGTTCGATAGCCTTGGGGTATTCGTTCAACAAGGCGGCAATGTTGCGGAGGAGTTCATCGAGCACATTGTCTTCTTCCATTCGATCTCCTCAGATGCGCGTCCCAAGAAAAAACCCCATAGCGTGGGACGCTATGGGGTTTATGGGACGAAGTGCCTGCTTATCCTTGGTAGGCTTGCCCGAGGGCTGCAGACTCGGTTTTATGAGACATCAGCTGCCCAGTGGCGCTGACTGCCTGCATTTCAATCGCTTCATGCTTAGCGGCGTTACACACCACCACGCACAGTTCGCATCCCTTACAGCGATCGATCGTGACTTCTGCCACCATCTTCGTGACGTTGAGATCCAGGCAGTTGGCTTCAGGGCAATACATGATGCAGAGTCGGCAGCCCTTTTTCGCCACGCACTTCTCGTCGATGACTTGCGCTACGTTATACATGCGACGTGGTTCCTTCTCTCTCGTTAAGCCGCAACGGCAGGATTACCGACCCGCAACTCGACCTTATTCTTTTCGGCCCATTCGCTTGCGATCTCGTATGCTCGCTTGACCGTCGCCAGATTCTTGGCCAACAACATTTCCTTCTTGGCGAATTTCTTCTTGATGGCTTCGTCCAATGAGGCTGTTCCACCGGATGCGACAAACTTCTTTCCGAACCGCTCCTGCAAGGCCCCGTCAAGGGCTTCCATGGAGACGCATTTGGTTATTCCTGCCACCGAACCGATCATCGACATATTGGTGGAAAGCTCGGTCCCTGCGACTTCGATCGCGAGCTCAGTTCCTGCGATATAAAATAGGGAGACGTTCAAATCCTTCAGCCGATTGATGTCTTCTTCAGAGAGCAAGGGCTGCGCGGAGTTAATGATAACGACCCCGCCTTCCTTGACGCCGGAGTAGAAGGGCATCGTGTAGCTTTTGCCCATCGTAATGACCTGGGGATGGAATACTTCGATCACATCCGGGAATACCAGCTCTCCACGATCGTAGATCCGTTCAATCCCGATCCGGCAGTAACTTTCTGCCGGTGCCATGCGCTTCTCAGCGCCAAAGAATGGATTAGAGATGGAAAACTTTCCGTCTCGGTTGGCAGCCATGGCCATGACGTGAGCTGCGGTCACGGCTCCCTGCCCACCCAATCCAGACATGCGAATATTGAGTCTTTTCTTAATCATGAACGACCTCCGGTTCCTTAAGCTTTTCCCGCCAACTGCTTGGCCGCAGCTTTGCGTTCCTTGTCCTTTGCGGCCAACTCCGCCAGGAACTGCTTCGCCGGCTCACTGACGTACTCTTTGTAAGCAAATCGCTCGGTCGGCTTTTCAGAGTCACGCATTTCCTGAAGGCCTTCCATGCTGTTTTTGCCAATTTCGAGGATGCATGGCGTATAGAGCTGGATATAGGTTGGCCCAATTTCACGTGCAATCAAAACGGAGTTCCGGATGACCTTTTCAACAAGCGACGGCTTGCTCACGGTGCAGTTGACAACATAATGACAGCCAGACTCCCGTGCAATTTCAGGCAGACGAACCTTGTCGAAGAGCTTTCCAACCGGAGCCATCTTGGCCACGAAGCCCTTCTGCATCAAACCACTTTCCTGTCCACCGGTGTTGGCGTACAGCTCGTTGTCAAAGCAGATCGTGGTGAATTTTTCCTGGCGGAACCAGGCCTGCAGGGTCATGTCGAGGCCGATGTCGACCGTTGCACCATCACCTGCGAGGACCACAACGTCCTTCACACGGTCAGGAAAGCGTACGCTGAGCGCACGCTTTAGCCCGGATGCAATGGCGTTTTGGTTTCCGAAAAGAGAGTGAATGTTGTGCACGGCTACCATGGGAAACACCAAGCTGGTGCAGCCCGTAGAGCCTACCATGACCGTGTCTTCAGGATTGGGGAGGGATGCCAGGATATAACGGAAAGCCATGGATTCAGGGCAACCGGCGCACAGGGAATGTTGCTCGATGAGTTCCTTCGAGGTACCGATGTCCTTCCACCCACGGTCTTCTTTGCCGTAAGTCGCGCTCTGGACTAAATCCTGGTAGTCCGACGGCATGATGTCATATAGGTCCGGCGAAATTTTGATTCGCTCTTTGCTCATGTATGCCTCCTCAAGGCGTATCTATCTCGAAATTAGTGACCTAGTTCTCTGCTTTGCTACAGGGACAATGTCAGCTACCTCTGCCAGCCAGCGACTCAGAACGCAGGCCGAGAGCTGTCTTGATCTCAGCGGCGATAATTTCCGGTGGCATGGTCATACCGCCGCAGACGTGCGGACCGGCATGTACGCGCTCGCTGTTAGGAATCGTGGCCTTAATTTCTTTTGCCAACCATCCCGTCACGTTAAACTCCGGCACAAAGATGTGTTTTGCATTCTTTGTGGCTTCACGAATTTCCTCTCCGGGCCAGGGGCGCAGCGACTTTACCTTTACCAATCCGCAGCGCACACCTTCGTCCTCAAGCAGGCGAATGGCTTCTCGTCCCTGCGAGACGGCGGTGCCTGAGGCAACAATCACGACCTCTGCATCAGTGTTTTCCGTGTCGATCAGGCCATTGATCCACTTGATGGTATGTTTGCGCGAACGTTCTACTGCTGCCCAAATTTCCTGCTGCCAAGAAGCGTGGGTGGCATAGCTGATGTAGTTGCTCTTCATAATAAAGGGGTCGCGCATCATGCGGACCGGCGGACATTCCATGTCCATGCAGGGTACGGGCGAACGATACGGATCATAGGGCGGGAGGCACATGTCGGCTGGGGTCAGGTTGACGACGTCTTTTGTGTGGGTCACGAAAAAGCCGTCACAACATAGGGCCAATGGTAAATGGACTTCGGGTTCTTCCGACACCATGAAACCTTTGAGAATCCAGTCAAAAAAGTCTTGAGCCGTTTCCGCATGCCAGACGAGCATGCCAGTATTTAACAGATACGAAATTTCAATGGTATCCGGTTGAATCGAGAGTGGTGAATTGATGCCCCGGCAGGTGACGATCATTTGGATAGGCAGGCGCGCACCGGCCCACATGGGGAAGTTCTCCATGGCGCGCATTGTTCCTGGCCCCGCTGTCGTTGTGAACACTCGCGCTCCGCCGAATGCAGCTCCGGCACACTGCGACATGACGGCAAACTCACTCTCACCACGGAAGTAATCCCCGATGTAGCCTTCGGCAAACAATTCGCCGATGAGGGCCGCGGCTTCGCTCTGAGGCGTGATGGGATAGGCGATCATGACGTCGCAGCTCGCTCGTCTCAAGGCCTCTTTGATGACCTCGCTACCGGTATAGAAAGACGGGTTGCGGGGAGCCTCGTGCATCATCTTCCATGCATCCGTATAAGTCTGGCCCTTTTTATTCTGTGTCCCGATGTGGGATTTTATTTCCGCCATGGACTCGGCCTCCTTTCGATCGTTAGAAGTGCTTCGAACTTACTAGTTTGAAGCGCTCGTCTTAGCTGTTGTCAGCCGTGGTTTAACGGTGCCTTTCAGTTTCCGAATCCATTCACCCAACTTCAGAATTTTTTCCACTGAGGCATCTCTGAAGGAGAGCATGGCGTCTTCATGCCCTGCTTGTGCGCACATCGCGACGGTATAACATGACGTCCCGCCGCGGATAATTTTGAGAGACAAATTCGCCTGGTGGCAGTGTACGCCAATGAACATGCAGCAGTCGATCTTGTTGTGCCAGATGGTCAGATTTGGGTGGTTGGGATTAATTTCGACTTCGGGATTGATCTTCGGATACTTGGGGCGATAGTCCGGCATCGGAATCAGCATCGGCTTTTGTCCGGGCTGGACACATTCCTTCAATGTTTCGTAGAGACTTCTGACGGCAGCAGCCTTTTTGGCAGCCTTTTCATTCCAGGCCCACAGCACCAGCGGACCAGGGAAAATGGTCGGCACCTGCGCCATGAGGAATTGGCGTGCGGCTTCTTCGTAGGCTTTTTCTTCCGGAACGATGACGCCGTTGATATGTGCCTCGCCTGGGTTGGGGAGGTAAATCCCCATTGAGGCTGCGGCCGGTGGCAGGAAGTGTTCGGGGCCTGGTAACACGCGATACTGAGTCATTCGAACCTGCTCTCTTTTTGGGGTTAACAAACTTGGAGAAGGGACACCCTCGGTTAAAGCGTGGGGTCAAGTCACTCTATGCTTTCTCGATGTTTTTCTGCAACACGGCAGAAGGCCCACTGTGGGGAAATTTAGGGCCAACGTCTAAGAAGGCAGTTAGGTCTTTTGAACTACAGAAATCACGCCTTCACAACGACGCTAAGTGCGCATTATAGGTGGCAATCTTTTGAGTTGTCAATCTGGCAAAGCAGCAGATTGCGGTCTGCGGCTGGCTCCATCTACCTGTATTTTCAGGATCCATTCGAATGTGAATGTCTGCCAAGGCTTCAATCACATGGTAGGTGATAAGGGGGGGAGTACCTGTTGGAAGGGGTGAACCTCCACGCGTTCGAAAATTCCGTGAACGGTGTAGGGATCGTCCTGGGCGATTTGTTTCGCCTCTTCCAGTGAGTTGGCCTCAATAATGATCAAGCTGCCAGCCTGGTCGGTGAAGGGGCCAGCCAGAAGCACCCTGCCTTGGCGGTTTAGGGGTTCGAGGTTAGCGAGATGCGCTGCTCGGTGAATTTTGCGCTTCGCCTGGCCCTCAGGCCCGTCAAAGCCGAGAATGACAAATTTCATAGGGGGTTCCTGTTAACCGGCACTTTCGTCGAGGGGGTGTCGATCCTTATAGCCACAAGAAATCTCGTGCCACCATCGAATCTCTTCTTCGCCAAACTTCCAGCATAGGTACACAATCCGGCCTTCAAGTTTATAAGGGAAGTCGCACAATCCCAGGTCCACGTCCTTGATCACTACTCCGAGCTCGTGAATGGCCTGCAGGCTACCACTAATTTCATGGAGCGCTCGAATGTAGAGGGCGCCGACCGGGGTTCCCCCTCCCGACGCAGCTTTCTCACTGGCCTTGCGTACTTCGTCTTTGGTATTTGCAATGACGGTCTTGGCCTGGCGTACGGCCGTAAAGCGTTGATTAAGCTGAGGGAGAAGCTCATTGGCTTCCGCCAGCGTGAAAATGCGATCGGGGGTATCGTGATCTGATTTTGCCATAAATAATTTCCCGCGCGATCTTTAACATAACAGTCTGTGGGCTGCAACCAAGGCTGATCGGCAGGCAGTAAAATTAGGCCTGTGCGACTTGAAAGCCGAATCTCATGTCATGTACCGTTCTGCGGCCCTGGGCGTGAAAGTTCTTTTCGGGCTTTAATTTGTTGACAACGAACGGGCCTGACGCTAGAATCAGGGCAACTTCGCGATTCTGAGATAACGCAATACCTTCTGTGCATCAGCTCCCGAGCCCAATCCAATCGTAACAATCCCAGGGTAGTTCAGCGTCGAGTGTGGAACAGTGGGTTGCTTTCATTTCTGCAAATTCTCAATCAACAACGCCTTCATCAGAGCGCTCCTGCCATAAACAACCAGCAGGTTGACACCTAGACAATCACTTCCGTGAATTCGTTCATGAGTACTAAATCGTTTTTCTCATTTTGGGGAGCTATCGGGTTGAGAGCCTGATAGGGAAGAGGTATGACACAGGTTAAAGGGGAAGTTATGCATCTCGCGGAACTCAAGCAGAAGTCGATTGCCGACCTGAATGAGGTGGCGCGGGATTTGAAGATTGAAGGTGCAGCGAACCTTCGCAAACAAGAGCTCATTTTCGCCATTTTGCAGGCGCAGACTGAGAAGAATGGCGTTGTGTTCGGCGAAGGCGTGTTGGAGACCTTGCCGGATGGCTTCGGCTTCCTCCGAGCTCCTGACTCCAATTATCTCCCGGGGCCTGACGATATCTATATCTCCCCCTCGCAGATACGCCGGTTCAATTTGAGGACGGGCGATATTGTGTCGGGGCAAATACGTCCGCCCAAGGAGAGCGAGCGCTATTTCGCCTTGCTCAAGGTGGAAAAGGTCAATTACGAGGATCCGGAAGTCGCGCGTGACAAGATTCTGTTCGATAACCTGACCCCCCTCTATCCTGAAGAACGCCTCAATCTCGAATTTGACCGAGAGGAATATTGTACGCGCGTCATGGACCTCACGACGCCGATCGGGAAGGGGCAGCGCGGCCTGATAGTTGCGGCTCCCCGAACCGGAAAAACGATGTTGTTGCAGGCGATCGCCCGCGCCATCCTCAAGAATCATAAGGAAGTCACTCTTATTGTCCTCCTGATCGACGAGCGTCCGGAAGAAGTCACCGACTGGCAGCGTCAGGTGAAGGCTGAAGTTATCAGTTCAACCTTCGACGAGCCGGCTCAACGGCACGCACAGGTCGCAGAAATGGTGTTGGAAAAAGCGAAGCGGCTCGTCGAGCACAAGAAGGACGTGGTGATTTTGCTCGATAGCATTACCCGGTTGGCCAGAGCGTACAACACGATCGCGCCTCCAAGCGGAAAGGTCCTCTCCGGTGGTCTTGACTCCAATGCGCTGCAGCGGCCCAAGCGATTCTTTGGTGCAGCGAGAAATATTGAGAATGGCGGGAGTTTGACCATCATGGCCACCGCGTTGATCGATACCGGTAGCCGCATGGATGACGTGATTTTTGAAGAATTCAAGGGAACCGGTAACATGGAAGTACACTTGGATCGGCGGTTGGCCGACAAGCGTCTCTTCCCGGCGATCGACATCAGCCAGTCCGGCACACGCAAGGAAGAGCTGTTGGTCGACCGCGACCGGTTGAACAAGATGTGGATTCTGCGCAAGGTCTTGAGCCCGTTGGGAACCATGGAAGCCATGGAGTTCTTGATGGACAAGATCGGCGGCACTAAAACCAATCAGGAATTTTTGCAATCTATGAATCGGTAGGCTACCGCTTGCCAGTGCGGGCCACTCCAGTGTAAAGTCGTGCACCCTGGCGAGCAGGTCCGAGTCAACGAATCAAGGTCAGTAGAGGAGCAGGTATGCAAAAGGGAATTCATCCGGTCTACCGTGAAGCTACTGTGCATTGTGCTTGCGGGAACACGTTCAAGACGCGATCCACCATCGGAGACATCAAGGTCGACATTTGTGCCGGGTGCCATCCGTTCTTTACGGGAACCCAGAAAATCGTCGATACGGAAGGGCGTGTCGAACGGTTTAAGAAGAAGTACGCCAAAAAAGATAAGTAGGCCTCAGTCAGGACATCATGGAGACCCTGCTTCCTTTTGGGGCAGGGTCTCTTGTTTTTTGGGGGCGATGCGGGCTACGGCCGGATTGGGCGGGATATGGAAGAGGGGCTGATCAAGAAGTGGGAAGGGATGGCTGCGCGCCATCAGGAGTTGACCAACCAACTCATGGATCCCGCTATCCTCAATCAACCGGGGATGATCCATAAGCTGAACAAGGAACGGACAGAGTTGGAGGAATCGGCCCTCCAATTTGGTGTGTACTCTGAGCTGAACAAGCAGCTGGACGAGGTGTCGGCCATGCTACAAGATGCCTCGACCGGGCCAGAGATGAAGCAGCTCTTCGCGGAGGAAAGTGCCCATCTCAAGCAGCAAGTGTTGGATCTTGAAACTCGCGCCAAGGACTTTCTCACTCCGAAAGATCCGCGTGACGAGAAGAATATGTTCCTTGAAATCAGGGCTGGAACGGGCGGGGACGAGGCGGCACTGTTTGCCGGAGATCTGTTCCGGATGTACCTCAAGTATGCTGAGCGCAACCGGCTCAAGTTAGAAGTGGTGGATGCGTCTGAGACCGGCATCGGTGGGTATCGAGAAGTGATTGCGCTCCTTGAAGGGAAGGGCGCGTACGGTCGACTCCGGTACGAAAGCGGAGTACACCGCGTGCAGCGCGTGCCGACCACTGAAGCCAGCGGAAGAATTCATACCTCGACGGTGACGGTGGCAGTCATGCCGGAGGTGGATGAGGTCGAAGTGCATATCGATCCGAAAGATTTGCGTATCGACACGTTTTGTTCGTCAGGTGCGGGTGGGCAGAGTGTCAATACGACCTACTCGGCGGTTCGTATTACCCACATCCCGACCGGTGTGGTCGTCAGCTGCCAGGATGAGCGCTCGCAGCTCAAGAATCGAACGAAGGCCATGCGGAATTTGCGGGCGCGGATTGTCGAAGCCGAGCGTGAAAAACAGGAAGCGGAAATCGCACAAAACCGGAAATCGCAGGTAGGGACGGGTGACCGGAGCGAGAAAATCCGTACCTACAATTTCCCCCAGAATCGGGTGACCGATCACCGCATCGGGTTGACTGTCCACAAGCTTGACCAAGTCTTGGCCGGTGATCTGGAAGAAATTGTGCAGGCGTTGCGCGCACACTACGAACACTTGGCCAGCCTGGAAACGAAATGAGCCAGCAGCAACTCGACAACGTCGTCTCGCCCGCGCAGAGCCTCGGTGCGCTGCTGTCTGACGCCGAACGTTGTCTGAACGCAGCCGGGATCGACCAGCCGGCATTGGAGGCCGCCTGGTTGCTGGAGCATGTGCTGCAGTTGTCGCCGCTCATGCAACGGCTCAACCCGGAACGGCGTATGACGAACCCGGAATGCGACCGCGTGCGGGTGTTGGTGGCACGACGGGCCAATCGTGAACCGCTGCAGTATTTGCTCGGGACGCAGGAGTTTTGCGGACGGGACTTCCGTGTTACGCCTTCGGTCCTCATTCCCCGTCCGGAGAGTGAGTTGTTGGTTGAAGAGGCAATTCGTCGGTGCGCGCACAATCCCTCTCCTGCAGTCGTAGATGTGGGGACGGGGTCCGGCTGTTTGGCGGTGTCGGTGGCGTTGGCTTTGCCGGCGGTGCGGGTGGCGGCGATTGATATCTCGCCGGACGCATTGGCGGTGGCACGAGCCAATATGGCGCAGCATGAAGTTGAGTCACGAATCGAGTGCTTCCTTGGGGATCTCCTGGCTCCGTTGAGTGATGAGGTCTGGGCGTATCAGGCGGATGTGATTCTCTCCAACCCCCCGTATATTGCTGATCGTGAGTTGCCGGCCCTCCAGCCCGAGGTGAGAGACTTCGAGCCCCGGTCGGCTCTCGCGGGAGGCCGCGATGGCATGGATGTGCATCGCCGGCTCCTCCAGCAAGCGCCTGCTTTTTTGAAGCCAGGAGGTGTCCTTCTGATGGAGGTGGGAATGGGCCAGGCGGCTGCTGTCTGTCTCCAGGCTGAGGCCAGCGGATGGTTTCGCACCGCTTCTGTTCTGCGGGATCAGGGCGGGATTGACCGCGTGGTCTGTTTCGAGAAAAAGGAAGCGAGCGCAGTCCGCCCGGCAGGGTAGATTCGGCGATCTAAAAGCGATGGATCAAATCATTATTGAAGGTGGACGCCGGCTTCAAGGGGAAGTCCGCACCAGCGGGGCGAAGAACGCCGCGCTGCCGATTCTTGCCTCGACCATTCTTGGCGGCGGTGAATGTGTGCTGTCGAACATGCCGCGAGTGGTTGATGTGCTGACCATGGGGAAGTTGCTGGGGATGTTGGGTATTGCGGTCGCCCAGGAGGGTGAGCATACCGTTGTGCAGGCCCAGGCAATCGCTTCAACGGAAGCGCCGTATGACCTGGTCCGCACCATGCGCGCATCGGTATTGGTGTTAGGCCCACTGGTGGCGCGATTGGGCGAGGCGAAAGTGTCGCTTCCCGGTGGTTGCGCGATCGGGTCTCGACCGGTGAATTTTCATTTGGCTGGCCTTGAAAAAATGGGCGCGACTGTTGAAATCGAACATGGGTATATCAAGGCCACCGCGCGTCGCCTGCGGGGTAGCCGCATCTACTTTGACACGCCCAGTGTCACCGGTACAGAGAACCTCATGATGGCGGCCGTGCTCGCAGAGGGCACCACGGTACTGGAAAACGCGGCAAAAGAACCTGAAATCACCGACCTGGCCGCGTTCCTCGTCAAGCGCGGTGCGCGCATCGTCGGTGCGGGAACGGACATGATTACCATTGAAGGCGTGACGGAATTACATGGCGCGGACCATGAAGTCATTCCAGACCGCATCGAGGCGGGGACGTATCTTGTGGCCGGAGCCATTACCGGCGGTGAGGTGCTGGTCGATCGTTGTCGTCCAGAACATATGGAGCCGCTGTTGATGAAGCTGCGGGAAAGTGGTGTCGAGCTCCTTGAGGAAAAGGAGCGGGTTCGTCTCAAAGTGACCGGGCGTTTGAAGGGGACGAATGTACGCACCAGCCCGCATCCCGGCTTCCCCACTGATATGCAGGCGCAGTTTGTGGCCCTCATGGCGGTGGCGGAAGGGACCAGCGTGGTCACGGAAACCATCTTCGAGAGCCGTTTCATGCACGTGGAAGAGTTGCGGCGCATGGGGGCGGACATTCGCGTCGAGGGCAATCGGGTGGTGATTACCGGCAAGGAACGATTGACGGGTGCACCGGTCATGGCCTCTGATCTTCGAGCCAGCGCGGGCCTCATCGTCGCCGGGCTCGCGGCTGAAGGCAGCACTGAAGTGTCACGAGTGTATCACCTTGATCGAGGCTATGAACGGCTGGAAGAAAAGTTTCGAGCCTTGGGTGCCAGCATCGAGCGAAGAAAGGGGAAGTGAGCGTGGGGGCGAGAAGATCAGGAGACGCAAGGCCGAAAGGGCTTACGATCGCGCTGTCGAAGGGGAAATTGCTGGGGCCGGTGCTGCATCTGATGAAGCAGGCCGGGTATTACAGCTCCGGCCTTTCTGTGGAAAGCCGAAAGTTGGTCTTTGACTGCACCGCCAATGATGCGACCTTCTTGATTGTCAGGCCGACCGATGTGCCAACCTATGTCGAACATGGAGCGGCTGATGTCGGAGTGGTAGGGAAAGATGTCTTGTTGGAGCAGGGCAGCGACGTCTACGAGCCGTTGGATTTGAAGGTGGGAGCGTGTAGAATCTCCGTCGCCGCACTGCAGGGGCAGCCTTCACCGGATCGGTGGTCGTCCAAGATCCGAGTGGCGACAAAGTATCCCAACGTCACTGAACGCTATTTTAATCAGCGTGGGGTGCCGGTGGAGATTGTCAAACTGTATGGGTCGATAGAGCTTGCCCCGATTGTCGGCCTGGCGGATCGGATTGTCGATCTGGTTGAAACGGGCAGTACCTTGCGGGCCCATGATCTGGCGGAGGTGGAGGTGATTACCCACTCCACCGCCCGGTTGATCGTGAATCGGGCCAGCCTCAAATTGAAACACGAATCGTTGCAGGTGTTGATCGATCGGCTGCGCGCAGCCGTGGCGGCGGAATAGCACGGTCGACCTATCCCACGCAGGTAGCTGTAGGGTTGCGAGCGAGCGGATTCTTCCATCCGGGTGGCGCGGCGACAGGACGGATGTCATGACCATTCTTGAGAGTACTGATCGGGCATTCGCCAAGGCGTTGCGAAAAATCGCGACCCGCTCGCGTTCTCAGGCTGCGAGTGTCGAAAAAACTGTGCGCGCAATTCTCAAGGCGGTGGAGCGAGGCGGGGATCGCGCGGTGTTGCGGTACACCAAGAAGTTCGATCGGTTGTCGCTGAAGGCCGATCAGATCCGTGTCACCCCGGAGGAGATCAAGGAAGCCTATTACCATATCCGGAAGGATGAGGGTGATTCTCTGCGGTATGCCGCGGACCGTGTGCGGCAGTTCCACGAGCGTCAGCGCACCAAAACCTGGATGTATCAGGAACAGAATGCGACCCTCGGGCAGATGGTCACGGCGCTTGATGCGGTCGGCGTGTACGTGCCCGGTGGTAAGGCTGTGTACCCCTCCTCGGTGCTGATGTGCGCGATTCCCGCGAAAGTCGCCGGGGTGCGGCGCATTGTCATGTGTACGCCCACGCCGAAGGGCGAGATCAATCCGTATTTGCTGGTCGCCGCAGATATTGCCGGTGTCGATGAGATTTACCGGGTCGGTGGGGTGCAGGCGATCGGGGCCATGGCGTTCGGAACGAAGACGATTGCCAAGGTCGATAAGATTGTAGGGCCTGGAAATATGTATGTCGCCACGGCCAAGCGGCTCCTCTATGGCACCGTCGGCATTGATATGGTGGCCGGTCCCAGTGAGTTGTTAGTGGTGGCGGATGATGACGCGAAGCCGGCGCATGTGGCGGCGGATTTGCTGTGTGAGGCCGAGCATGACGAAGATGCGCAAGTGTATTTGGTCACGACCTCTGCATCACTGGCCAAAGAGGTCGTGCGCTTGATTCAGGTGCAATTGAAGGGCTTGCAGCGAGAGAAAATTGCGGCCAAATCGATTGCGCGGCATTTTGTCGCCTTCGTCGTCCCGACGATGGATGCCGCCATTGATGTGGCGAACGAGATCGCCCCTGAGCACCTGACCCTGTCAGTTGATCGACCGTTCGACTATTTGGAGCAGATCCGCCATGCGGGGGCCTTGTTTCTGGGCCGCTACACGCCGCCTGCCGTGGCCGATTATGTGGCCGGCCCGAACCATGTGCTGCCGACCGGCGCGACCGCGCGCTTCTTTTCCCCGCTGTCGGTCAACGACTACGTGAAGGTCAGCAACATCGTGCATTACACAAGGGAAGAATTGACGAAAGCCAAGGACCATATCGTCAGACTGGCGCACATTGAAGGCTTCGATGCGCATGCCAAATCAGCCCAAAGCAGGTTCTCATGAAAAAGACCGATGCTCCCAGGCAGGCCTCGCTTCATCGCGCGACGAAAGAAACCGATATCCGTGTCGAATGGGTCCTGGACGGGACAGGGCAAGGGAAAATCGAGACCTCCATTCGGTTTTTCGATCACATGCTGGACCTGTTGGCCAAGCACGGCTTCTTTGACCTCACGGTGCAAGCCAAGGGCGATATCGACATCGACGAACATCATACGGTAGAAGACGTCGGGATCGTCATGGGCAAGGCGCTGCATCAGGCCTTGGGAGAAAAGGCCGGCATCAAGCGATTTGGGTGGGCGTCGGTGCCTTTGGACGAAACCCTCGCGCAGGTCACAGTAGATCTCAGTGGCCGGCCATACTTGGTCTACAACGTGAATCTTCCGGATCGGAAGATCAAAACATTCGATCTGGGGCTCTTCGAGGACTTTTTCCAGGCGTTTGTGACCCACGGCGGCCTGAATCTCCACGTCAATCTTCAGTACGGTCGGAATCCGCACCACATCATGGAAGCCATCTTCAAGGCGTTGGCCAGGGCTCTGGATCAGGCCACCATGCTGGAAGAGCGATTGTCAGGGGCGGTCCTGTCGACGAAGGGAAGCCTCTAGGTACAACCGGCCAGGTTTATACGGCGGGAGGGACCTGCCGCTCCGACACCGGCCGTTCTTCAGGATTCTTCTGCGAACGCGATCATGATAGCCATCATTGACTACGGCATGGGCAACTTGCGCAGTGTCTCCAAGGCGTTTGAAGCCGTGGGCCATCAGGCTGTGGTCACGCGGGATGCCCGCGTCATAGCAGATGCGAGCCACGTCGTGTTGCCGGGGGTGGGGGCATTCGGGGATTGCATGGCGAATCTGGAGCGATATGAATTGATCGCGCCGATACAGGCGGCCATCCAATCTGGCAAGCCGTTCTTGGGCATCTGTCTGGGATTGCAACTGCTCTTTACGGAGAGTGAAGAGTTCGGTCTCCACAAGGGGCTCGGGATCATTCCCGGACGGGTGAAGAAGTTTGCGTTGGATCCTTCGCTGAAGGTGCCGCATATGGGGTGGAACGATATCGCTGTCGTGCGGCCGGCACCTCCGTTTGCAGGGATCGCATCAGGCAGTTACTGTTATTTTGTGCATTCCTACTATGTTGAGCCAGCTGACCCCGCGGTGATTGCGACCGTGACTGAATATGGGAAGCCTTTTGCTTCCGCCGTGTGGAAAGACAATGTTGTGGCATGCCAATTCCATCCTGAGAAGAGCCAGGCGGTCGGCCTGCACCTGATCAAGACATTCGGAGCGTGGTCGTGAGGGATCGGGCTCCACGCATCCTGTTGGCCCTGCTGGCAATGTTGTTCATAGTCGGTTGCAGCGGAACCAAGGTCACGACTAAAGCCTCTCCCCAAGCGGGAAAATATCCGGTCCATAAGATCGCGCTCATCCCGTTTGAAACCCTGGCGACACCGCAGGCAGTCGAGACGAGTGGACCGTCTTTCCCTGTGCCTTCCGGTGCCCGGCGGTCTGATATGGCCGTGGGTGTGCCCCCGACGACGGATCGGGCGGTTCGACGGACGCATCTTGTGCCGCCCGTTGCGGGTGAGAAGATCACCGATCTTATGTGGGCGAAACTCAAGGCTAAGCCGGGGCTGCAATTGCTTTCTCCCAAGGAAGCCGTTGGGGCGGCCCGAGATCTGTCGGGAGGGGCCGCATCCGCTGAGCCGGCGCCAGCTCACAAGATCGCCCAACGCCTAGGGGCTGACGCAGCGCTGAGCGGGAAAGTGTTGGTCTACCAAGAGCGTGTCGGTAGCCGGCTGGGGGCTGATCCTCCCGCTGCCGTCGGATTCGAAGTGAAATTGGTGGCGCCCGACGGGATGGTCCTGTGGGAAGGCAACTACTATGAAAAACAGCGACCGATGACGGAAGATTTTGTCGGCTTTATTCAGCGGTATGGAGTGTTCGTCACCGCCGAGGAACTGGCTGCTTACGGGGCAGCTGAATTAGCGGATGCATTTCCTTTCGGTGGCGTAGTGGGTGAATCTAAATGAGTGTAGGGACACAGGTATGGGCATGCGTGTAATTCCGGCGATTGATCTGAAAGATGGCCGCTGCGTGCGGTTGCGACAAGGTGATATGGCGGCCGAAACCGTCTATTCTGAGGACGTGCCGTTGGTGGCGAAGCGCTGGCAGGAGCAGGGCGCCGATCTTATTCATGTGGTCGATCTCAACGGCGCTGTTGATGGTGAGCCGAAGAATCTTCCTCAGATTGAAGCGGTGATGAGGACGGTCAGTGTGAAGGTGCAAGTCGGAGGCGGTATTCGCACGATTGAGACGGTGCGAAAATATCTTCAGGCGGGAGTCGCCCGGGTCGTCCTCGGGACGGCTGCCCTCACGGATCGCAGTTTCTTGGCGCAGGCCTGTCACGAATTCCCGCGGCGTATTGTGCTGGGCCTTGACGCGCGGGACGGCAAAGTGGCGGTGAAGGGCTGGACCACGGTCTCCGAGACCAAGGCCATCGACCTCCTGAAAGAACTTGCCGACCATGCTCTGGGCGCCGTCATCTATACCGACATCGCACGCGACGGGATGCTGAATGGCCCGAATTTGCCGGCGTTACGCGAAGTGGTTGAGTGTTCTGCCTTTCCCGTCATTGCCTCTGGCGGCATCACTCGAGTGGAAGATTTGCAGGCAGTGCAAGCGCTCGGTCCCCGTGTGGAGGGCGCCATTGTCGGCAAGGCGCTGTATGACGGCAAGTTGGACTACCGGGCTGCGTGTGCAGTTCTCGGGACGGCCTAAGGAGCTAGGGTGTGAGAAGGGTTGTTCGGTCGACATCGTGTCACATGTCCCGCCTCATGTCTTGCGGGCGCACATGTTAACCAAACGGATCATTCCCTGTTTGGACGTGAAGGATGGCCGGGTTGTCAAAGGGGTGAGCTTCGTCAACTTGCGGGATGCCGGTGATCCAGTCGAAGTGGCAACGATCTATGATCGTGAAGGTGCGGACGAGCTCTGTTTCCTGGATATCACCGCCTCGCACGAGAACCGTAAAACGATTATTGATGTGGTGGAACAGACGGCTGCCCGGGTGTTCATGCCGTTGACTGTCGGAGGCGGCGTGCGCACGCTGGATGACATTCGCGCGTTGCTGAATGCCGGAGCAGATAAGGTCAGTATCAATACCACGGCGGTTCAACAGCCGGAGTTTGTGCGTGAGGCGGCGCAGCGATTCGGTACCCAATGTATTGTGGTGGCGATCGATGCCAAGCGCGCGGAGGCTGGCGGACATTGGCAGGTCTATACCCATGGCGGGCGCAAAGCGACCGGGCTCGATGCATTGGAATGGGCGCAACGTATGGAAGGGTACGGGGCCGGTGAGATCCTGTTGACAAGCATGGATCAGGATGGCCGCCAGAACGGATATGATCTGGCGCTGACCGCAGCCGTGTCGGAACGACTGTCGATTCCGGTGATCGCCTCAGGCGGAGTCGGCACGTTGGAGCATTTGTACGACGGGTTGATCAAAGGAAAGGCCGACGCGGTCCTGGCTGCCTCGATTTTTCACTATCGAACCCATACCATTCAGCAGGCGAAGATTTATTTGCGAGAGCGTGGTGTGCCGGTTCGGGTTGGGGCCGCCTAGATGGAGCATGTGATGTCGAAGGACAGCCGTAGTATGACGTTCGACGGACAAGGGTTGATTCCCGCTGTGATTCAGGATTGGCTCGACGGGACGGTTTTGATGGTGGGCTACATGAACCAGGGGGCCATCAGCAAGACGCTGGAAACCAAGTCGGTCCACTTTTGGAGTCGCTCGCGACAGAAGTTGTGGGAAAAAGGCGAAACCTCAGGCCATTTCCTGCGAGTGAAGGATCTCTTCGTCGATTGTGATCGAGATACCATTCTGGTGAAGGCGGAACCGGTCGGCCCCACCTGTCATACCGGTGAGCGTGCCTGCTTCTTTTCGAGGATGACGGAGCTAGGACAAGCAGACGGGGAAACGACTCAGGATGCCGGCGGGGGGATTCTGGAACGCATCTATCAGACCATTCTGGCGCGGAAGGCCGCTCCGCAATCAGACTCGTATGTCTCAAAAATGCTGCAGGGCGGAGCCGATCGAATCCTGAAAAAAGTTGCTGAGGAGGCCGGCGAGGTCATCATTGCCGCCAAGAATCAGAAGCGGGACGAGATCATCTACGAGACGGCCGATCTCCTCTTTCACACCCTCTTGGTGCTGGGTTACCACGATGTGACGCTGAACGAGGTGTACCGTGAACTCGGAACCAGATTCGGGAAGTCCGGGATTCGACCAACACCGATGGAGGGCGGGCGTGGATAGTTGCATCTTCTGTCGTATTGCCGAAGGCGGGATTCCGGCGAAAATTGTGTGCCAGGATGACCAGGTGCTGGCGTTTGAAGACATTCATGCGCAGGCTCCCGTCCATATCCTGGTCATTCCGAAACGTCATGTGGCGGCGGTTCAAGATTGCCAGACCGGAGATCAAGCCCTCTTGGGACATCTCCTGTTGACCTGTTCTAAGGTTGCGCGTATGAAGAACCTGACCGAGTCCGGATACCGGATTGTCACGAACACCGGGGCGGACAGCGGGCAGACGGTCTTTCATCTTCACCTGCATGTGCTCGGCGGGCGGCCTATGGCTTGGCCTCCGGGGTAAGCTGCCCTCTCCTCGATTGACACTTGTACGACCCGTTTGTTAGGGTGAACGGTCAACTTTCAATCGCGTCAAAGGCATCCAGCCGGGGCATCGACCGGAAGGATCCCTGCGGGCACTAGCGAGGACCGCCGTGGGCCAAGGCCTGATTTCGGACGACGTCATCAACCAAATCAGAGACCGAGTGGACATCGCGGAAATCGTGGGCCAACATGTGGCGTTGACGCGCGCCGGACAGAATCTCAAAGGCCTGTGTCCGTTCCACCAAGAGAAGTCTCCCTCCTTCACAGTCAGCTCGTCACGGCAGATTTTTCACTGTTTTGGCTGCGGGGCCGGCGGCAATGTGTATACGTTTCTCATGAAATTGACGGGGGCAGCCTTTCCCGAAATCGTTCGGGATCTAGGGCGCAAAGTAGGGGTGGATGTTCCTGAGGCGACCGGCGGATATTCCAATGAAGCGCGTACGCAGCTTGGCCGGCTGGAACGGTTGAATGCTGCCGCCGAAGGCTGGTACCAGCGTATGTTGACGGAAGGGCCGGCAGGTGCCCAGGCGCGTGCCTACCTCGACAGCCGCGGTATTCAGCAGCATACAACTGCACAGTTCAAAATCGGCTACGCCCCGCCGGAGTGGGACGGATTGACTAAGGCCATGCTCAAGGAAGGGTTTACGCCGGCGGATCTCGTCGCAGCCGGGCTTTCCATTCCGCGCGATCAGAGTGGTTCGCAAAAAGCGGCCGTCTCGGGACACTACGACCGTTTCCGTTCCCGGGTGATGTTCCCGATCATGGATTTGCGCAAGCGGGTTGTGGCGTTCGGTGGGCGGGTTCTCGGGGAAGGGACGCCCAAGTATTTGAATTCTCCCGAGACGCCATTATTCAAAAAGGGGCAGACGCTGTTCGCTCTGGATGCAGCTCGTGAAGCTGCTGGCCAGCAACAGACATTAATCATTGTAGAAGGATATTTCGACGCCGTCGCGTTGCACCAGGCCGGTATCCGCCATGTGGCGGCGACCTTGGGAACGGCCTTGACCCCGGAGCACATCACCATCATCAGACGGTTCGCCTCGAATATCGTGCTGTTATTCGATCCGGACCAGGCCGGTGTCCGGGCGGCATTGAGGACGTTGGATTTGTTCGTCAACAGCGGCTTGAGCGTGAAGGTTGTGTCGCTTCCGCAGGGCGAAGATCCGGATACCTATGTGCGGAAACACGGTGCTGAGGGGTTTGCGGCCTTGCATCGGACAGCGCCAACGTTACTGGATTTTGCCGTGGAACACAGCCTGCGAACGGCTGAGTCGGGAACCGTCGAAGACCGGATCCGTGCTGTGGACGCGGTATTGCGCATTCTTCAGAAAAGCGCACATCCGATTGAGCGGGAAGAGCGGATTCGGCTCGTGGCGGAACGGTTAGGATTGAGTCAGCAGCGTCTGATCGACCGCTATCCTACGCTTGCCTCGGAGGAACAGCGCCGCCCCGAGCGAGGACTGAAAGCTCCTTCCGTGACGGTGCCGTCAAAGGTAAGGGCCAATCCTGAGGAGCGTGACCTGGCGCATCTTCTGGTGCAGGGACACTTGTCGGCCGCGGATCTTCGAAAATTATCGCCGGAGGCCTTTTCGGCGCCGGCCTATCGTCGGCTGCTTGAATGTGCCATGACGCATCTCGGGCAGGACGGGCGGGTGTCCGTTCGGGATCTGTTGGATGCCCTGATCAACGATGAGGCCTGCGGCTCATTGGTGTCGGAACTGTCGATGTTGGAACAGCATTATGATGATGTGCCGGCACATATTGCCGGCTGTTTGGAGACGCTGGAGCGGCGAGGCCGCGAGCGGACCATGGGGACATTGATTCAGGAGTTGAAGGTCGCAGAACGCGAGCGGCGGGAAGATGAAGTGCGTCGCCTGAACGAATTGATTAACGATATGCGGATTCGGAAGGCCGGCGTGATGCCGGTTGCGCTGACGTCTGCGGTGAAGGAGTAGGTATGCCGAAACAAGAATTACTCGGCGAGGTGAAGAAGCTCATCAATCTCGGCAAGGAGAAGGGCTTTCTCACGTACGACGATCTCAACAGCACGTTGCCGGCGGATGTCGTCTCGTCGGACCAATTCAGCACGATCATGACTATGTTCGGCGAAATGGACATCGAGATTGTGGAGTCTGCTGAGACGGAGCGCACCCCGAAGGCTGCTGAAGGCGAAGAAGCGATCGAGGAGAGCGAAGAAGCCGATTCGTCGGAAGAGAACGAGAAAGAGATCGACCTCACGCCGGGCGCCCTCAGCCGCACCGACGATCCTGTCCGACTCTATCTGAAAGAAATGGGCAGCGTGGCCCTGTTGAGCCGCGAAGGCGAAATCGAAATCGCCAAGCGGATCGAAGAAGGAAAGAAGGACATCGCGACCGTCGTGTACGGGTTGCCGATGACCCTGGAGTTCGTCCTGAATCTCCGCGATCAGCTGAAAAACGGCAAGATCGATGTGCGTGAAATTGTGCCGGTCGTGGAAACAGAAGAGGACTTCGAAGAAGAGGCCGTCGAAAAAGACTACGAAGAGCTGCGGGTCAAAACACTGGACTCTCTCAACGCGGTTCGCAAAGTGTCTGCCTCGCTCAAAGATCTGTACGACAAGGCTCGCCACGTCGGCGCCGATCCTGAAAAGCAGAAGAAGCTGCGCAAGCAGATCGACACGGTGCGCGGGCAGGTCGTCGACAAGATGGAGTCGGTGAATTTGCACGGCGTGCTGAAAGACCGGATGACCCAGCGGGTGCGCGACCTCAATCTGCTGTTCCGCCAGTCGGAGCGGGAAGTCACGAGCTGCCAGCGTCGTCTTGGCGTCGGCGGAGAGGCGGGGGCGGAGCTGCTCCGGAAGTTGTGTCGAACCCACAAAGATTTGCTGGCCGTGAAGCGCAGAACCGGGCTGTCCGAAGAAGTACTGCAGGACATCAAGAAGCACTATCAGGCGGCCAAAGGCCGTATTCGTCAGCTTGAAGAAGAAGAGGCCCTGATTTCCGCCGAGGAGATTAAGGATGCGGTCAAGCATCTTGACGTGGCGGAAGAAAAGGTCAAGCGCGGGAAGGCAGAATTGGTCGAGGCCAACCTGCGGCTGGTGGTCAGCATCGCCAAAAAATACACGAACCGTGGACTGCAGTTCCTGGATTTGATTCAGGAAGGCAATATCGGTCTGATGAAGGCGGTCGATAAATTCGAATACAAGCGCGGCTATAAGTTCAGTACCTATGCGACCTGGTGGATTCGGCAAGCCATTACCCGTGCGATCGCCGACCAGGCCCGGACGATTCGTATTCCGGTTCACATGATCGAAACCATCAACAAGCTGATCCGGACCTCGCGCCATCTGGTGCAGAAACTCGGCCGCGAACCGACCCCGGAAGAAATCGCCGAACGGATGGACTTGCCGCTTGATAAGGTGCGAAAGATTCTGAAGATCGCGCGCGAGCCGATTTCTCTCGAAACCCCGATCGGCGAAGAAGAAGACAGCCATTTAGGGGACTTCATCGAGGACAAGAAGGCGGTGTCGCCCTTGGAGGCGGCCATTCGTTACGACCTCCAACGCCAGATCAACGGTGCGCTGGAAACGCTCACGCCTCGGGAAGAAAAGGTGCTGCGCAAACGTTTTGGCATCGGCGAGGCGACCGATCATACGCTCGAAGAAGTGGGACAGGATTTCGAGGTCACCCGCGAGCGCATCCGCCAAATCGAGGCGAAAGCATTGCGGAAGCTTCGGCATCCCAGCCGCAGCAAGAAGTTGCGGAGTTTCGTGGAGAGTCTCTAGACCTTGTCGTGACTGGTTTGACTCTGTCCGATCGGCAGCTTTAGAATCAGGCCGCTCGAACCAGGTGTGCCGTAACGCAGGCTAATGCCAGGTCACTAGCCGGCAGGGCTGGGCCCATAGCTCAGGTGGTTAGAGCGGCTGACTCATAATCAGCTGGTCCTAGGTTCAAGTCCTAGTGGGCCCACCAGCCTGAGCGCCTCACGATGATTCCGGTGCGAGAGGCGTCATGTCGACGCTGCGTTCGCACCACTCACAAGGAGCCCGTTGAACCTACAGCTTTCCCCCCTCATCGAATTGCAGAAACTCGATCTCCGCATTGCCGATCTCAAAGAGCAACGGCGAAAAATACCGGAACGGCTTGAAGAAAGTGAGGCCCCCCTTCGCGAGGCGAAGCGGGTGTTTCAGGAGGCGTCGGCCTCTGTCGAAGCCCTGATCAAAGAACGCCGCACCCACGAGAAGGATCTGGAAGCGCACGAAGACCGTGTGGGCAAGATGAAGGACCGCGCTGCCCAGTTGAAAACCAACCAGGAATATCAGGCGCATCTCTTCGAAATTGAATTGGCCAATAAAAAGCGCGGCGACATCGAGGAGAAAATCCTTCTGGCGATGGACCAGATCGAGCAGACGCAACGGACTATTGCCGCTGCCCAGGTGCAACTCAAAGAGTCGGAAGCGCTCTTCCTGAAAGAAAAGGCGGTTCTGGACGGGAAGGATCAAGTTCTTGCGGCAGAGCTCGCTGGTCTGGAGGGCAAGCAGAAGGACTTGTCAGGGCGGGTCGAGAAGGTTCTTCTCGCGCGGTACAACAAGCTGAAAACCACCCGGAAAGACCAGGCCCTGGCGTTGATCAAGGATGGTATTTGCATCGGGTGCCGGCTCCAGCTGCCGCCCCAATTGATTTCCCAGGTAAAACGCGGGGACGAGGTTCATACGTGCCCCTATTGTTACCGGATGTTGTATTGGGAAGGGGAGCCGGGTCTGGAAGAGAAGCGGCCCATGGGGCAGGAACAGGCCAAAGATCTTGAGGTCGGCGAATCCTTCTAGCTTTCTGCGAGCACGTGCGTCGTCGTTTTGAAGTGCAACTTCGCGACGGTAGCCAATCGTTCGCGCCCGTATTTCCTGACCACCATGCGTCCCGCCAATTCCACGGCGGGTGACGCGCCTTTGGGCAACGTCGTGTTTAACTCCTGGGATAGTCGCTGCAGGCGCAGAAGAAATTCTGCGCGGGCGAGGATCGAAGCGGCCGCCACGGCTAGGTCAGCTTCTGCCTTCGTGCGTTGCACCAACCGGATTTGTTTTCCCTTTTCCTGAAGCGCATTGAGGATCAGCCGCTCATCGCCGAACTGGTCGGCGATGGCGAGGTCGCAGTCGACGTGCTGGAGCAGATTTTCCAGCGCCCGGGCATGTCCCCAGGCCAAAAGGCGATTCAGGTTTTTGATCTTGGTGTAGAGCTCGTTGTAGCGCTGCGGGCCAATGGCCACGATGCTGTGGGGACAGACCAGGCGAATGTCGGGCGCCATTTCCAGAATCCGTCCGTCAGAGATCTTCTTGCTGTCGCGCACCTGCATCAGGGCCAGGTCCTGTTCCGAGGCCGGTGTCACAAAAACGGCGGCGATGACCAGCGGGCCGAAGTAGTCGCCTTTGCCGGATTCATCGATTCCGATACGATTCAGCGATGAGAGCGTCGTGGTGGCAGGCACTCGGTGAAACTCCCAGGTGGAAACGGGCGGGGCGGCGCGGTAATCTAGCAGAGCTTACCAGACGGGTCAATTTTCGGAGGCATGTGATGAAAATGGAATCCAACGGTTTCAGCCGGTGTGAAGCGGCGAGGCCGTCGAACCTTCTGTGGGTGCTCTGCGGCGTGATTACCATGTTGGTGACGACCGGCTGTCAAACCAATCCCTACACGGGGCGATGGCAGCTCATGATGATGCCGATGGCGCAGGAAACGCAGATGGGCGCGCAGGCCTATGCCGATGTGAAAAATGATCCCAAGATGAAGCCGTCGACCGACCCGCGTGAGATTGAACCGGTCAAGCGAGTCGCCGCGCGAGTGATCGAGGCGGCCAAGCGGTCGAAGTACAGCGAGATGGCCAATGAGTTTGAGTGGGAAGTGACGGTCATCAAGGACGACAAGACCATGAACGCGTTCGCCCTGCCGGGCGGCAAGATCGCGGTCTACACCGGGATTTTTCCGGTGGCCAAGACTGAAGCAGGACTTGCAGCGGTGATGGGCCACGAGGTTGTGCACGCGTTAGCTCGTCACGGCGGAGAGCGGATGAGTCAGAACACGCTTGCGCAAACCACGCTGCAGGCAATTGGAATTGCGCTCGGGGTGAGCGGCGCCAATCCGGTGCTCTCTCAAGCGGGAATGGCGGCATTGGGTGTCGGCGCGCAAGTCGGAGTGTTACTTCCATTCAGCCGGAAACACGAATCAGAAGCAGACTACGTCGGCGTATTGCTGGCGGCCGATGCCGGTTATGACCCGCGTGAGGCGATCCAACTATGGCAGCGAATGGGTGAACTGTCCGGCGGGAAAGCTCCGTCGGAGTTTATGTCCACGCACCCGAGCCACGAAACCAGAATTCAGCAACTTGAGGAGTGGATGGCTGAAGCCATGCCGATTTACCAATCCAAGCCACCGGCGCCGAACCATGAACTGCCGGCGTTGCATTAGTCTCCACCGGGTCGACGCTTGAATCCCCTTTAACCGGCTCGTATACTTTGCCTGCGCGCTGGGGGGACACGGGTGCTCGCTCGTCGAGCGTGCTCGACGGGAGGAAAGTCCGGACTCCAAGGGCAAGGACGCTGGATAACGTCCAGGCGGAGCGATCCGACACCAGCACCACAGAGAACAAACCGCCGATGGCCGGTGTAATGGACTTCGGTCGATTGCGCCGGATCAGGTAAGGGTGAAACGGCGGGGTAAGAGCCCACCGCGGTGATGGCGACATCAACGGCACGGTAAGCGTCGTCCGGAGCAAGACCAAATAGGGGGACGCCTGCTGGCTCGCAAGAGCCAGGCAGAAAGGCCGGCCCGGCCGAGGTTCCCGGGTAGGTTGCTTGAGGCTCGAGGTAACTCGAGTCCCAGAGAAATGATCACCCCCGTGTGAGCGCAAGCTTCATGCGGGACAGAATCCGGCTTATAGGGTTTCTCCAACGCGCTCTTTTTATCGCTTCACGCAGTTCTCCCCCCGTCATCTTGCCGGCGAAGGTTTCCCGGTCGTTCAGGAGCACCACCGGCACACGATCACCATACCGTGCTGTGAGCCCGGGGTCGCTGTCAACGTCGACGACTGAGAGGTGAAAGGGGAGGTCCTGTTGTACCTGGCCGGCCACGCGGGTCACCACTCGACAGAGGTGGCATTCGCGGCGGGACATGATGGTGACACGAAGAGCGTCCATAGAGTGCACGATCAACAGCCAGGTGGACGTTTCTATACCACGGGCCATGGGGCCATGCCAGTCTCTTCAGTGGAAAGATCACGCCGCAACTCTCTTGACCTCACTTGAGAGCTGGTGATACGATCCGCCATCTTACCCATTGATTTTCCAGAAAGATTGTAGCAGTCTGTGTCGCGAGTGTAACGCGGGGCGATGGGTGTTCTCAGTCACGGCATCACGTCCTTCGCCACGATGTGCGAAGGGGAGGTTGATATGAAGCTGACAGGCTCTGAAATCCTGATCGAGTGCTTAAAGGCCGAAGGCGTCAAAACGATTTTCGCCTTGCCGGGTGGTGTCGTGTTGAAGATTTTCGACATGCTGCACCAGCAAAAAGATATTGAAGTGGTGTTGACCCGGCACGAACAGGGTGCGGGGCACATGGCCGAAGGGTATGCCAAGGCCACCGGCAAGGCCGGTGTGTGTTTGGTGACGTCCGGTCCCGGTATGACCAATGTGATCACTGCGCTCGCCGATGCCTATATGGATTCGGTACCGCTCGTCTGTATCAGCGGTCAGGTCTCCACGAGTTTGATCGGCAATGATGCCTTTCAGGAAGCCGATAACATCGGTCTCAGCCGTCCATGCACGAAATATAATTTTCTCGTAAAGGACGTGAACGACCTCGCGACGACGATTAAGGAAGCGTTCTACATCGCCACGACGGGGCGTCCCGGACCGGTGCTGGTGGATATTCCCAAAGATGTGTCCATGGCCAAGGCTGATTTTACCTATCCCAGCTCGGTGGCGATTCGCGGATACAACCCGACCTATGAAGGCAACAAGTGGCAGATCAAGCAGGCCGCTGAAGCCATCATGAAGGCGAAGAAGCCGATTCTGTATGTCGGTGGCGGCGTCGTGTTCTCGCAGGCTGCCAAAGAATTGCTGGAATTGGCGGAGATGACCCAGATTCCCGTGGATATGACGTTGATGGGACTCGGGGCATTCCCCGGTGAACATCCGCAGTCGCTGGGTATGTTGGGCATGCATGGTACCTATAGCGCCAATATGGCGGTTCACTACTCCGATCTGGTGATTGCAGTGGGGGCGCGCTTCGATGATCGCGTCACCGGAAAAGTCTCGGAGTTCTGTCCCTTTGCCAAGGTGATCCATATCGATATCGACCCGACCTCGATCCGCAAGAACGTCCATGTCGATATTCCGATCGTGGGTGATTGTAAGGCGGTTTTGCGGGAGTTGAATCAAATTCTCCGGGCTACGGTCAACGGCAATCAAAAAGACCTGCGCAAGCCCTGGTGGGATCAAATCCGCGAATGGCAGCAAGCGCATCCGCTGGCCTATCAACAGGAGCCGGACGGGGCCATCAAGCCGCAACACGTCGTCAAGCGATTGTATGAACTGACGAAGGATCGTGATCCGATTGTGGCGACGGATGTGGGACAACATCAGATGTGGACGGCGCAGTATTTTAAACTCGCTCGCCCGAATCGCTGGTTGACCTCTGGCGGGTTGGGCACGATGGGGTTCGGATTTCCTGCCGCCATGGGCGCTCAGGCTGCGTTCCGGGACCGATTGGTGCTCTGCGTGGCCGGAGACGGCAGTATTCAGATGAATATGCAGGAAATGGCCACCGCCGTGGTGTCGAAGCTGCCGGTGAAGATCATCATTCTGAACAACCGTTTCCACGGCATGGTTCGTCAGTGGCAGGATCTGTTTTATGAAGGGCGCTATGCCTCCAGCTATCTGGACACGACCCCGGACTTTGTGAAGTTGGCCGAAGCCTATGGCGCGGTCGGGTTGCGTGCCGGCAAGGTGGGGGATCTCGATGCGGTCCTGAAGGAAGCCATTTCGACCGACAAGCCGGTGGTGGTCGATGTGCCGACTTACCCGTACGAGAATTGTTATCCGATGATTCCTGCGGGCGGCTGCAATCACGAGATGATTCTGGAAGATTCGCCGGAATTGAAGCGAAGAATGGCCGGCATTCCCAGTACGGGATCGGACGAAAATAAAGATACGATTTTAACCGCGTAAGACACGCTGTCACCCGACGGCTATCAGCATAGAGCTTGTGATGGAACATATCATTTCAGTCACCGTAGAAAATAAGTTTGGCGTGTTATCTCGCGTGGCCGGGTTGTTCAGCGGCCGCGGCTTCAATATCGAAAGTCTGTCGGTGGCCCCGACCCTCGATCCGTCGATGTCTCAGATGACCATTGTCACGTCAGGAGACGAGCGGATCGTGGAGCAAATCGTCAAGCAGCTCAACAAGCTGATCGACGTCATCAAGGTCGTGGATCTCAATGAAAGCGAATTCGTCTCGCGGGAAACGGCGTTGATCAAGGTTCATACGAAGGCCGAAGACCGCGCGGAGGCGTTGCGTATTGCGGATATCTTCCGCGCCAACGTGATCGATTCCACGCCGTCGACGTACACGATCGAGGTGACCGGCGATCCCAAAAAACTTGAGGCCATCATCAACTTGCTCCAGCCGCTCGGCATCAAGGAGCTGATTCGGACGGGGCGAGTGGCGATCGCGCGCGAGGCGATCAGGCCGGCCGCCAGCCAACCGAAGAAGCTCGCTCGAGAATAGCGCGCGCATCCTCTCTGTGCAGCTGTCTTTTCCACCCATGTGCCTTTTGAACATTCAGGAGTGACGTATGAAGATCTATTACGACAAGGACGCCGACTTACAGCTCATTCGCGGAAAGAAAGTGGCCGTGATCGGCTATGGCAGCCAGGGCCACGCCCATTCGCTCAATCTCAAAGAAAGCGGCGCCTCCGTCGTCGTGGGTTTGCGTGAGGGCAGCTCTTGGAAAAAGGCGGAGGCCAGCGGCTTGAAGGTCATGCCGGTTGCCGATGCCGTGAAGGCCTCGGACGTCATCATGATTTTGGCTCCGGATGAAGCGCAGGCGGCCATCTATCGGCAGGACATTGCACCGAATCTGAAGCCGGGTTCCTATCTGGCCTTCGGCCATGGCTTCAACATTCATTTCGGGCAAATCGTTCCGCCGGCTGACGTCAACGTGTTCATGGTGGCGCCCAAGGGCCCCGGCCACCTGGTCCGGTCCGAGTATACGAAGGGCAGCGGAGTGCCCTGTTTGCTGGCCGTGCATCAGGACCCCAGCGGGAACACGCGCCAAGTGGGCTTGGCGTATGCCAGCGCAGTCGGCGGCGGGCGGGCCGGTATCATCGAGACGAATTTCAGAGAAGAGACGGAAACGGACCTCTTTGGAGAGCAGGCGGTCTTGTGCGGCGGGCTGACATCCCTGATTCAAGCGGGATTCGAAACGCTCGTGGAGGCGGGATACGCGCCCGAAATGGCCTATTTCGAGTGTCTCCATGAAGTGAAATTGATTGTGGACCTGATCTATCAGGGCGGCATCGCCAATATGCGCTATTCGATCAGCACCACGGCCAAGTATGGCGATATCACCCGCGGGCCGCGCGTGGTGACGGAGCAGACCAAGCAGGAAATGAAGAAAATTCTCGGCGAGATTCAGAGCGGACAATTTGCCAAAGAATGGGTCCTGGAGAATCAGGCTAATCGGCCGGTGTACAACGCGCTGTTGAAAAAGGGTGAAGGCCATCCGATTGAGGAGGTCGGCGGCCGGCTTCGGTCCATGATGCCATGGCTGAAGAAAGATCAACTCGTCGACAAGAACAAAAACTAACTCCGCAAGCCGAGTTCTTCGTGGTAGCATGAGTGAGGGCCGGGAGGGGTATGGCTGATCGAGCCGTTGGGATACCGATTGTCAAAGAAGGCTTGCCGTTTGTCGGTGGTCTCGCAGGGGCGACGCTGCTGTTCGGGTTGGCGGGCTGGACTATTCCAACGGTCGTGGCGGGAGGCTTTCTGCTGTTTACCGCCTGGTTCTTCCGCAATCCCAGCCGGACTATTCCCCAGCAGCCAAATGCGGTGGTGTCGTCCGGGGATGGGAAAGTCATTGCGATCGAGGAAGAATTCGAGCCGCGGTATCTGAAAGAAAAAAGCATTCGGGTGACGGTCTTCCTGAATGTCTTTGATGTGCATGTCAATCGAATGCCTTGTGCCGGAACGGTCGAGGGCGTGAGTTATCAGCCCGGTCAGTTTCTCGTGGCGAGTAAGCCGGAAGCGACGCTTCATAACGAGCAAAATGCCGTGATGCTGAAGACCGAGTCCGGGGCGAAAGTGCTCTGTGTGCAGGTAGCTGGTTTGATTGCCCGCCGGATCGTCTGTTGGGTCGGGCAGGGTGACCGCGTGCAACGTGGTGAACGGTTCGGGCTGATACGATTCGGCTCGCGGATGGATACCTTCCTTCCTCTTGGGTCGAAGATTTGTGTCGCGTTGGGCGACCGCGTCAAAGGGGGCGAAACCATCGTGGGGGAACTCCGATGAAATCACCAACCATGCGACCTCCGTTTGCAAAGGGGAATCGAAAGCGACAGGCCATGTATCTGATCCCCAACCTGTGTACGACGGGTAATTTATTCTGCGGTGTGTTTGCGATTCTGTCCGTGTTCAACGGCCAACATCTGGCTGCCGCCATCGCCATTCTGGTCGGCATGATTTTCGATATGTTGGACGGGAAGCTGGCGCGATTGACGAACAGTACCGGTCAGTTCGGGATCGAGTACGATTCCCTGTCTGATGTCGTGTCCTTCGGCGTGGCGCCCGGCGTGTTGATCTATTCCTACGCGCTGAGTGGGCAGGGTATGTTCGGGGTCGCGGTGATGTTTGCCTATGTTGCCATGGGGGCCGTGCGGCTGGCTCGATTCAATGCCACCGTGAGCACCTCCGACAGCAAGTACTTCACCGGGTTGGCTATCCCGGCGGCGGCGGGCGTCATTGCATCCCTGGTCATTTTCGATTTGCACATCACCCAGATGGGTTCGGAAGTGAAGCCGCTCCTGATTCTGGTGATTACATTTGCCCTGGCGTTCCTGATGGTCAGTACGATCAAGTACCGCAGCTTCAAGGATATGAAGTTCCGGAGGGGTGATCATTTCACCTACTTGGTTTGGGGAATTCTAGCCTTGATGTTGATTGTCGCCTGGCCTCAGGCTATGCTATTCGTGACATTCACGGGCTATGCAGTGTCGGGCCCGATAGCGCGTCTCTGGACGATGGTCGCCAAGAGCGCAGGCAAGCCTGTCGCAAAAGCCGATGGGCCGGTCTTAGATACGAGAGAGTAGTAACGGCATTGACGAGGAGTAGTAGGAAGCGTCGACCGAACTGAGAGAGCTGGTGGACGGTGCGAACCAGCCGGTTGCCTTCTGAACTCGCCTCTGAGCCGGACTCGTGAAGCCCTGACAAGAAGGGTGGTAGTGAGTCCCGAATGATCCGCGTCACGGATTCAATGAGGGTGTCGGGTGAAGGATGCTTCATTCGGCGCTGAATCAGGGTGGTACCACGAAGCTCGCAAGGCCTTCGTCCCTGTCCCGGGGCGGAGGCTTTTTTTATTGGCACCGTGCTGAAACAGGTTTCCAACTTTGGTCTCGGCTTGAAAACATCCTCAACGTACCCCAGCGGGTACGCCTCCGGTGTTTTCGTCGCCTGCGGCCGCGTTGGAAAACTCGTTTGAGCACGGTGCAGGACAGAGGAGGGTACGCCATGAGCAGGATGATCAGAATATTCGACACGACGTTGCGGGACGGCGAGCAGTCGCCGGGGGCGAGCATGAACGTCGAAGAGAAACTTATGATCGCCAAGCAGCTGGCGCGCCTCGGCGTCGATATCATTGAGGCTGGTTTTGCCTATAGTTCACCGGGGGATTTCGAAGCGGTGCGTCGGATCGCCCTGGAGGTCGAAGGCCCGGTGGTGTGCAGCCTGGCGCGAGCCAGGCCGGAAGACATCACGCGCGCGTCGGAAGCGTTAAAGGGGGCGCCCCGGGTTCGGATTCATACGTTTCTCTCCACGTCGGATATCCATTTGAAGCATCAGTTCCGGATGACGAGGGAGGAGGCGAAGAAGCGGGCGGTGGAGATGGTGCAGCTCGCACGTACCTATGTCGATGACGTCGAGTTTTCTCCCATGGATGCCAGCCGGTCTGATCCAGCCTATCTCTGCGAAGTGATTGAGGCGGTGATCGCGGCGGGCGCCGGGACAATCAATATTCCCGACACCGTGGGGTATGCCGTTCCGCAGGAGTTCGGCGGTCTGATCAAGCGAATCAAGGACACGGTGCCGAACAGCGGCCAGGCGGTGATTTCCGTCCATTGCCATAACGATTTAGGGCTGGCGGTGGCAAATAGTCTGGCCGCGGTGGTGGCGGGGGCCGGTCAGGTCGAATGCACCATCAACGGTATCGGTGAGCGAGCCGGCAACACTTCGTTGGAAGAAATAGTCATGGGCCTCCGTACGCGGAGAGATTGGTACGGAGCCGACACGAAGGTCGTGACGGAAGAGATATCCAAGACCAGTCGCCTGGTGAGCAAGATTACCGGCACGGTTATTCAACCGAACAAGGCCATTGTCGGCGCGAATGCGTTCGCCCACACGTCGGGGATCCATCAGGACGGATTGCTGAAGGACAAGACTACCTATGAGATCATGCGACCGGAATCGGTCGGCTTGGAGCAGGTCAAGCTGGTGATGGGCAAGTTGTCCGGACGCCATGCGTTTCGGCAACGTCTGGAAGACCTGGGCTACAAGCTGACCGAAGACGAGGTCAATCACGCATTCGAACGCTTCAAGCGGCTGGCGGATCAGAAGAAAGAGATTTACGAGGAGGACCTCGAAGTCATTATCTCAGAAGAAGTGGCAAAGATGTCCGAACGTGTCGTGCTGAAGTCGTTTCAGGTCGAAAGTGGAACGAATAAGACTCCGAAGGCCACGGTCGAATTGGAGATCGATGGGAAACTGGTGTCTCACAGCGGCACGGGAGACGGGCCAGTGGATGCGGTCTACCGGACCATTGCTGCCATGACCCAGACGAAGAGCAAGCTGCTGATGTTCGGGGTCAACGCTATCACCGGCGGGACGGACGCGCAGGGCGAAGTATCGGTTCGGCTCGAAGAAGATGGCCGGACCGTTTCCGGTCACGGGGCCGATACGGACATTATCACGGCGGCCGCCCGGGCTTATCTGAATGCGCTCAACAAATTGGCATACTTCGCTGCGAAACAGGCGGAAGGGATTCAGAAGGTCAGCTTGATTTGAGGCCAATCTGCAAGGTAGATTCCTCCGTCCTGGTCAGTGCATTCGCGCTGGTCAGGACGGGGCGACGTCTTTCGTTGCTCCCATTATGACGATCGGTGCACGATGCTCAGTACGCATCTTCGACGATGCCCTGAATTTCTAGCCGGGGACCATACCAGGTTGCGGGAATTGCTCCACCCTGGGAAGGCGGCACTCCAATTGGGCTACAGCCTGGCCCATGGATTGCTCGATCCGGGGAAACAATCCCTGTGGCATCGATTGAAATCTTCCGAGGTGTACTATTTCATCGCCGGTCGCGGTGTGATGAAGGTGGAAGCGGAATCTGTGGCTGTCGAAGCGGGCTCGGTCATCTATGTGCCGCCGGGCGCCAAGCAGTCGCTGGAAAATACCGGGACGGATCCGATTGAATTTCTCTGCCTCGTCGATCCCGCCTGGAAGGCGGAGGATGAGGCGGTCGTTGAATAGCCGAGAGGAGAGAGTCACGTGAAAGCGAGAATCGCAGTCCTGGCCGGAGATGGAGTCGGCCGCGAAATCGTTCCCGAAGCGGTCAAGGTCTTAAAGACGGTGGCGGAGCGTTACGGCCATACGTTTGAATTTCAGGCTGCGGATGTCGGCGGCCACGCCATTGACAAGGTCGGGGTGCCGCTTCCGGCGGAAACGCTCGCGCTTGCAAAGCAAAGTGACGCCGTGTTGCTCGGTGCTGTCGGCGGGCCGAAATGGGAGGGCCTGGATTACAGCATTCGCCCTGAGCGGGCGTTGCTCGGCCTGCGTGAACAGCTGGGGCTCTATGCGAATTTGCGCCCGGCGAAACTCTATCCCATGCTCGCCGATGCCTCTACGCTGCGGCGGGAGGTGATCGAGGGGATCGATATGCTCGTGATCCGCGAGCTGACCGGCGGCATTTATTTCGGCAAACCGAAGGGCGTGGAAAAACTGCCGGGCGGCGGGGAGCGCGGTTTTAATACAGAGGTCTATACGACCGAGGAGATTCGCCGCATCGCTGTGGTGGCGTTTGAAGCCGCACGGAAACGTCGCAAGAAGGTGATGTCCGTCGATAAGGCCAATGTGCTGGAGTCGTCCGAATTGTGGCGGCGGGTGGTGACAGACGTTCAGAAAGACTACGCCGATGTGGCCTTGAGCCATATCTATGTCGACAATTGTGCGATGCAGTTGGTCCGCAATCCGCGTCAATTCGATGTGTTGCTGTGTAACAACATCTTCGGGGATATCTTGAGCGATGAGGCGGCGATGCTCACTGGATCGATCGGCATGTTGCCTTCCGCCAGCATTGGGGCCAAGGTTGGCCTCTTTGAGCCGATCCACGGCAGTGCGCCTGATATTGCCGGAAAGAATATCGCCAATCCGATCGCCACTATTGCCTCCGGCGCCATGATGTTGTCCTATGCGTTTCAGTTGGATAAGGAAGCGGCGGCAATCGAACAAGCGATCGTCAAGACGCTCGAACTCGGTTTCCGTACAAAGGATATCCACGCCGAGGGTATGAAGCTGGTCGGTACCACTGAGATGGGCGATGCCATTGTGAAGAATCTTCCCTCATAGGCCATGACAACCCGCACAACACAATCCGGAACTATTGAGACCCTGGCAGGGAACGGCGAGCCCGGTTATGCGGGAGACGGCGGACCTGCTGAAGCGGCATCATTGAATGAGCCCAAAGGGCTCTGTGTGGACCGCGAAGGGAATCTGTACATCGCAGATTCTGAAAATCATGTCGTGCGCCGGGTCGATCGGTCGACAGGGATTATCACAACCGTGGCCGGAGTGGGCCCTGCCGGGTCAACTCCGCAGGTGCCGCCGCAGGAACCCGTCGGGGCGCAGGCGGAAGAAGATGACGATCCCTTTGCCGACGCCTCGACCGATAGCACGAAAGCCTATACGCAAGTGACCGACCTGAGTGGCACAGTCCGGTATGTGACCGGCGGGCGCCTGACGATTGAGCAGGACTCGGGAGATGGCGGCCCGGCTCGTCGCGCGCGACTGAATTTTCCGAGCGCCGTGGCCGTGGATTCTCGTGGCAATTTGTACATTGCCGACACGATGAACCATCGGGTCAGGAAGGTTGAGGCGGCAACGGGCATAATGACTCACGTGGCCGGCACAGGTCAGGCACGTTATTCCGGCGATGGCGGGCCGGCGGCGCAGGCCGCGATCAATGAACCGACCGGATTGGCTGTCAGTGACGACGCCTTGTATATCGCAGACCAAAGCAACAATCGAGTCCGTCGAGTGGATCTAGTGACCGGGATCATCACCACGGCAGCCGGTGATGGGTCGGCTGCCTATAGTGGCGATCAGGTTCCGGCCACTGAGGCCAGTCTGGCGGGACCCAGCGGTGTAGCGTTAGGTGCGGATGGGGTCTTGTACGTGGCTGACACCTTCAATAGTCGGATTCGATCGGTCGATCCGGCGACGAGGCAGATTGCGACCGTGGCGGGAGACGGCGGGACGTATCGGTATCAGGCACCTGAAGAGCCCTGTTCGCCCAGCCTCTCACGGCCGGCCGGCATCGCTGTCGATCAGGACGGAAACGTCTACATGACGGATTCGGACAGTCATTTGATTCGGATGTGGAGTAAGCGCACGAACGCCATCACGCGTGTGTCCGGGAACGGTGTCGCGCAATTCGGTGGCGATGGCGGCAGCGCCTTGGCGGGCAGTCTCAGTTATCCATTCGGCGTAGCGGTCGATGCGGCCGGAACCGTGTATGTTGCGGATACGTTCAATCACCGCATCAGGGTTCTGACGACGACTGCGTAAGGACAGCATCATGTTGAAGAAGAAGCAGGCCTACACGGTGGCGGTACTCGGAGCGACCGGGGCCGTGGGGAAAGAAAGTCTGGAGATTCTGGAGGAACGCAGTTTTCCGATCGAGACGTTGCGGCTCTTTTCGTCGAAGCGCTCGGCCGGTGAACTGTTGTCGTGCCAAGGCAAAGAGTACAAAGTGGAGGAACTGACGGAGGCGTCGTCCTTCGCCGGGGTCGATATTGCCTTTATCTCGGCCACCGACGCCATCAGCCGGGACTATGGGGCACGATTGGGTGCAGCGGGGGTGGTTGTCATCGACGACAGCGCGGTCTTTCGAATGGATCCGAACGTGCCGCTGGTGGTCCCAGAAGTGAATGCTGCCGCCCTGCGCTCCATGACGCGCGGCATCGTCGCCATTCCAAATTGTACGACGACTCCTCTAGTCATGGCCCTCAAGCCGCTGCGTGATGCTGTCGGGATCAAGCGGGTGGTGGTCACGACGTTTCAGTCGGTATCCGGCACCGGGTCTGCTGCGATGGATGAGTTGGTGGACCAGACCAAGGCCCTGATCTCCTTTCAGGACGTGAAGGTGCAGGTCTATCCCTATCAGATTGCCTTTAATCTCCTCCCGCAGGTCGGGTCGTTCGGAGACGGAGGCGACTGTTCGGAAGAGGTCAAGATCGTCCAGGAGACGCGGAAAATTCTGGACATGCCCTCGCTCCGCGTGACGGCGACTACGGTACGGGTGCCGGTGTTGCGCTGCCATTCCGAGGCGATCAACGTGGAATTGGAGCGTCCGCTGAAAGCGAACGATGCCAGGGCGGTGCTGGCGGACATGCCGGGCGTGATCGTCTATGACGATCCTGTCAAAAAACTCTATCCGATGCCTTTCGATGTGTCCGGCAAGGACGAGGTCTATATCGGACGGGTGCGGGTCGACGAGTCGATCACCAATGGCTTGAATCTGTGGGTTGTGAGTGACAATCTCCGGAAGGGCGCCGCGCTGAATGCCGTTCAGATTGCCGAATGTTTGATACAATGAACCATGGCTGCCTGGAGCGGGATCGGTCGTCTCTTGATCATCACCGGGCTGTCTGTGGCGGCCATTGGGGTTCTGCTGGCACTGGCCGAAAAGTGGCCCGGTGTTGGGGCGGCGTTCGGCTGGATTGGTAAATTACCCGGCGACCTCTCGATTACGCGGGAACGATTCAGTCTGTATGTGCCGATTGCGACCAGTCTCGTGTTCAGCATTCTGCTGAGCCTGGTTTTTTATATCCTTTCATGGCTCTTTCGCCGCTGACTCGACATCTCTTCCTCGGTGTGGCCGCGGCGGTGAGCCTGGCGCTCCTCTCCCTCATCTGCATCCCCGTCGCCATGGCCGAATCCATTCGTGTGTTGTTGGCACAGGAGGCCCAGTTCCTAGACGTTCGTGCGGAGGGCGCACTCACCCTCGTGACCGAGACCGGCGAAACAAAGACGCTGCATGCTCCGATCCATCTCACGGCTCGAGCGGACGGCCTCCATGTCGACGGTCGACGTATCCTGGGAGGACATGTTCTCATCCGCTCGCTCCGGAACAATCTGACCTTGGTGGTAGGCAAAGAAGGGGGAGCCTCGGCGGGGACTCCGCTTCCCATCAGCGGCAACGTGCGGGTGTCGCGCAAGGGGCATGCGCTCGCTGTCGTCAACCAGGTCGATCTGGAGGAGTATGTGAAGGGGGTGGTGCCATCTGAGGTTAGCTCAGCCTGGCATCCGGAAATGTTGAAGGTCCAGGCGGTGGCGGCTCGGACGTATGCGCTGTATAACAAGATGCTGAGCGCCGCGCGAGACTATGACGTTGTGGCGACCATTCAAGATCAAGTGTATCGGGGACGCACCGGAGTGGATCGTCGAGTTGAGGACGCGGTTGAATCTACTCGGGGCATTGTCGTCACGCACCAGCAGGCCCCGATCTACGCCGCCTTTTCCTCCACCGCCGCCGGCCCGACGGAAGATGCCGTGAATGTCTGGGCGAATAAAGATCTCCCGTACCTCAAGGGCGTCGAATGCCCCTTTGATCTTGAATCGCCCTACTATCAGTGGAAAGCCAGTGTGAAGATCGAGCAGCTGGAGCACAATCTCCGCCACCAGGGATTTTCTGTGGGGACGATTGCCACGATCACCCCGATTGCCTATAGTCGGGCCGGGCGTGTGGCCCGCTTACGGATTCTGCACTCAGGCGGCGAGACGATCCTGCGCGGCGAAGATCTTCGCAAGGCCGCGGGATACACGGTGATCCCGAGTACCCAATTCGAAGTGGAGTCGATTGGCGCCGACGTAGTCTTTGCCGGATATGGGGCAGGCCATGCGGTGGGGCTCTGCCAATGGGGCGCAAAAGAATTGGCGGAGCTTGGGTATTCCTACAACAGCATTCTGCAGTACTACTATCCTGGAACCGAATTGCACAACGCGGCCCTGTCGCAGTTGATGATGCCGGTCATTCCCACCCCCTGATGCTACTCAGCGAGTTTGATTTTCCATTTGACCCCGCCCTCGTGGCCGACCACCCGGTCCTCCCGCGCGATCAGGCACGCTTATTGGTCATGGAGCGTACTAGTGGCGCACGGTTGCACCGCCGGGTCGCGGATCTTCCGTCACTGCTGCGACCTGGCGATCTGGTCGTGGTGAACAACACCAAGGTGATGCCGGCGCGAGTGCCGGCTCAGGTTCGTTCCACGGGGAAATGGCTCGACCTGTTGTTTGTGCAAGATCTCGGACAGGGTGAGTGGGAAGTGCTGATCAAGGGACGATTCAAGCCCGGGGCCATGGTTGATTTTTCTGGCGGCGGGAGAGGTGAAATCGGTGAGCGCAGTCAGGCCAGGACGACATTAAAAGTGACCGGCGTGACGAGCGTCTACGATCTCATGCACGCGGCCGGCACGATGCCGCTCCCGCCCTATATCAAACGGGAGCCCTCGACGGACGATCAGCAATGGTATCAGACCATGTTTGCCCGAGAGGAAGGGGCCATTGCGGCGCCGACTGCAGGGCTACACTTTACGCGCGAATTGGTCGAGGCTCTGACCGCCAAGGGGATTGAGCTGGCGCAGGTGACGTTGCACGTCGGTCCCGGCACGTTTCGTAGTGTGAAGAGCGATTCCATTGAAGACCACCGGATGCTGGCGGAGCAGGTGGATGTGTCAGAGGCCGCCGTGGAGCAGATTCGCAGGGTACGGGCGCGAGGGAAGCGCGTGGTGGCAGTCGGGACGACGGTTGTGCGTGCGCTGGAAACCGCAGCCCGCGGCGGGCAGGGCATTCAGCCGTTTCAGGGGCCCGCCGAGTTGTTCATCACCCCGGGCTTTGATTTTCAGGTCATTGATGGGCTGGTGACGAACTTCCACCTGCCGCGCACGACGCTGCTCATGCTGGTCTCTGCCTTGGTCGGAGTGGAATCGCTTCGGGCCGCGTATGCAGAGGCGGTGGCGCAGCGGTACCGGTTCTATAGCTATGGGGATGCGATGCTGATCGGGACGGGTGTAGCCGTCGCTACATGAGCTCTTTGTGAATCTTGACGGGAACTTTAGTCTTCATCGATTCCGAATAGGCCATCAATGCCCGTTGCTGTTTTTGGAACAGTAGGTTCTGGAAAATCCGTTCCTTCGCGATGGCCGCCTTGGCCGGATCAGATTCACCTTCACGTGAGACGAGGGTCTGGGCCTCCGCATATTCGGCGGGCGTAAGCGAGACTGCGTCCATGATGACCAGTCGGGCTTTGTTGGTGAGAATGTCCTTGGCTTCCATGGCTTCGAACGACGCGGGCGTCAAACGGTTCGCTGCCAGCAAGCGGCGATACGCCTCCGGATCAAAGTTGCCGTTCTTCTGAAACTCCGTTCGCTGCATGATGGCCTTCCGCAAATCCTCGTCGGAGACCGTGAGCCCCATTTCTTTCGCCACGTGGAGCCACATGCGATTGTCGATGAGTTGCTCCAACACAAACTGCTTGAGGAACTCATCCTTGATTTCGTTCTGGCCCTTGTCCTTGTAGAAGCGATACGTATTTTCATAGGCGCGGCGATATTCATCCAACGGGACGATCTGGTCCCCGACGGACGCCACGACGTTGCCGGTTTGCTGGCCGAATCCCCACCAGCCCATTGTGATGACGAACGCCAGGGCCAGTGTGCCCATGATGGATTTAAGGAACCACGGATACTCGTGAGCAGCTTCGCGTAACAGTTTGATCATCGAATGCGCCTCTTCTCGGCAAGGTTTCGCGAATTCTACTCAGGCGGCGACAACAAAGGCAAGAGGAAGAAGCGCGTGAATAGCGGGCGCGACAAGAATGCGACTTTGTTTGTGCAGGTCCGAGAGATTTGCTATAGTGTCGAAGAATTGGGGAGATTTCCGGTGGCGGAGGAGGCAATCGGGCACAGCCCGGTCGAACTGGGTGTCTATCCCAAAGCCCAGGTGCTGAATCGCTTCATCGCAAAAACGATCGATCTCCTGATCGTGGCGGCGGCGAGTAAGTTGCTCCCTCCTGTTGGTGTCCTGGCCGGACTTGCCTACATTCTGCTGGCCGACGGATTTGGCGGCGGTCGCAGTGTCGGGAAGCGGTTGATCGGGCTCCAAACCATCGTCCCCCGCACGCGGGACCCGGCGGGATTCCGGGAGTCGATTATCCGTAATCTGCCCTGCGGTCTTGCTCAGCTGGCGTTTGAAATTCCGTATGTGGGCTGGATCGGATGGGGCGTGGTGCTCTCGCTGGAAGGGCTGTTGGTCATCGGGAACGAACAGGGCCGTCGACTGGGCGATGAAATTGCCAAGACTCAAGTGCTGGAGAGCGGACAGCTGGATGTGTCGGATTGAATGTCCCGACGCTGCTGAGCATAGGAATCGTGTGAAGGGAGAGTCCTAGTGGGCTTCATGAGTGATATGTTCGGGTGGTTCTCCAACGATCTGGCGATCGATTTGGGGACGGCGACAACTCTCGTGTACGTCCAGGGGAAGGGGATCGTCTTGAACGAACCTTCCGTGGTCGCCGTGGAAAAAAAGACGGAACGTGTGATGGCGGTCGGCGCCGACGCGAAACGAATGCTGGGACGCACGCCCGGCAACATCCTCGCGGTGCGGCCCATGAAGGAAGGGGTCATCGCCGATTTCGAAAAAGCCGAGGCGATGCTGAGCCACTTCATCCAGAAAGCCCACAATCGCACCGCGTTCGTGCGGCCGCGCATCATCATCGGCGTGCCGTCCAGGATTACGCAGGTCGAGCAGCGGGCCGTCCGTGATTCCGCCGAACTTGCCGGTGCGCGCGAAGTGTATTTGATCGAAGAGCCGGTGGCGGCGGCTATCGGCGCGGGCTTGCCGATTACGGAACCGTCGGGGAACATGGTCGTGGACATCGGCGGCGGCACGACCGACATCGCGGTCATCTCGCTGGGCGGTATCGTCTATAGCGAATCGGTCAAGGTGGCCGGTGACCGGATGGACGACGCCATCATGAACTACATCAAGAAGAAGTATAATTTGCTCATCGGAGAGCACATGGCCGAACGCATCAAGTTCGAGATTGGGTCGGCCTATCCCTTCGAAGAGCGGAAGACCATGATGATCAAGGGACGCGATTTGATCTCCGGCATTCCCAGGACTCTGGTCGTGGATGATGCCGAAGTCAGAGAGGCGTTGCAGGAACCCATTGGAACCATCGTCAATGCCATCAAGGTGGCGCTTGAAAACACGCCGCCTGAATTGGCCGGAGACATCATCGATCGCGGTATCGTACTGACTGGCGGCGGATCCTTGTTGAAGGGAATGGACACTCGGTTTCGTGAGGAAACCAATCTTCCGATCATTACGGTCGACGACCCGCTGACCTCAGTGGTCTTGGGCGTCGGGAAGATTCTTGATGAGTTGGACCTCCTTCGCAAGGTATCGGTTATGTCGCAGTGCAGTACCTCTCGATGACCTCCATCCCGAGTGTGGATGGCTATATCGCGCTCAACATACGGCACCCGGCGTCTCGCCATAGTGCTGTTCGCCTGCTTGCTCGTCGCCCTCTTTCTTCTTCCTAGTCAAAGCCAGAGGTTGCTGCAGTACGTCGGTGGACCGCTCGGGCAGGTCCTCAGCCTTCCGCTCGCCGCCTTTTCCTCCATTGATCACGGTATTGCCGAAACTTGGAACGGATATGTCGCGCTGCAGACGGTGCATGAGGAGAACCGTCAGCTCCGCCGCGACATTGAGTTGCTCAAGGGCCAGAATAATCAGTTGCGTGAATCGGTGACGGCCGCGCAACGGTATGAGTCATTGTTGAACTTTAAGCAGCAGTCGCCGTCGCAGACCCTGGCGGCCCAAGTCATTGGGCGGGATGCCACGAATTGGTATCGCGGCATGATCCTCAATAAAGGCGAGAGTGACGGGGTGAGAACTGAGATGGGCGTGGTGACGCCGGCCGGAGTGGTCGGACGGGTGGTGAAAACAAATTCGACCTCGTCGGTGGTTCTCCTGGTGACGGATCCGAACAATGCGATCGCAGGTGTCGTGCAACGGACTCGAGACGAAGGGATCGTCGAAGGCACCAGCCACGGCCGCGCGCGACTCAAATACATCCCGCTCTTATCGAGGGTTCAGGCCGGTGATCGGGTGGTGACCTCAGGGCTGACCGGCGCCTTCCCGCGAGGCTTGGCGATCGGGGGGCTGACTCAGGTGGAGAAATCTGAGGGGGATCTCTTTCAGTCGGCGGAAATCGAGCCGGAGGTGGACCTTTCCAAGCTGGACGAAGTCCTGATCATTACGGCGCCCTATGACGATGCCGAAGCCGCGCAGAAACTGCTGCAGGAGATTCACGGAGACCGTAAGAAGCCATGAAGTTCCTATTGTATCTCCTCCTGGCCCTGGTCGTGGTGCCGTTCCAGACGACCCTGTTGCACTACCTCAGTGTATTCGGCGTGCGTCCGGACCTCGGGCTGGTGGCCGCCTGTCTCGTGGGGTTTCTCGGCGGCGAACTCGATGGGTTGATTCTCGGCCTCATTCTGGGGTGCTTTCAGGATATGCTTTCTGCGGGGGATCTGTGGATCAACGTGGTGACGAAAGGCGGGAGCGGGTTTCTTGCCGGTCTGGCCGGACGGCATATGGCCCATATCACCCCGGCGGTTATGACGGCGGGTCTGGCGATCATTTCCTGCCTTTCGAGCGCCGTATTTCTGTATTCAATGAATCCGGCCGGCCTGGATGAGATCTGGTCGGGTGTTCGGTCGACCGTGCTGGTGCAGGCGGGTCTCGACGCCGCTCTCGGAGCGGCGCTCTATCTGTTGTTCCGCCAACGGTGGTCGGATGATCGCATGGTAACCGAGGGGGCCCTGTAAGCGGAGGTCGATCTCTGCTCGGAGGTCGACGAAGGTCAGGCAAGTATGGCGACGGTAGGGTTTAACGATTCCGATCTCCTCGATCTTCAGCGGCGGCTGGTCATTTTGCGTGTGGGCCTGCTGCTGGTGGTGGCGTTGCTTGCCTTACGCCTGTGGCATCTGCAAATCCGGGAAGGCCCGTATTATCGAGACCTCTCAGAAAATAACCGGACACGTTCAGTGGTCCTCGAGCCGGCGCGCGGACTCATTTTCGACCGGAACGGCATTCTGCTCGCGAACAATGTGCCGAGTTTTGCCTTGTACGTCACATTGGAGGACGTGAAGGATCGTCAGGGATTGGTCGCGCAATTGGCCTCGCTCCTCAGCCTCGACCCCGAGGTGATCCAAAAGAAGCTTTCCACCGGAAAGGGTGGCAAATTGCAGCCTCGCAAGGTCAAGGACCGGCTGACGTTGCGTGAAGCCACGCTGATTGAGTCCCACCGGTTGGATTTGCCCGGAGTGATGATTCAGGTGGAGTCACAACGGAACTATCCGGCGGGAGATGTGGCCGCGCACCTATTGGGCTATGTCGGAGAAGTCTCGGCCGATCAACTCGAGAAGCCGGATTTTGCAGACCTCCATCAAGGCAGCATTGTCGGGCAGTATGGCGTCGAAAAATGGTTCGACCGGCAGATACGCGGCCGCGCGGGACAGAAAAGTGTCGAGGTGGATGCGCTCGGCCATGAAAAACGCGCCATCGTGTCGGACAAGCCTGTGGCGGGAGATGATCTCTACCTCACCATTGATGCCCGGTTGCAGAAGACGGCCGAGGACCTGCTGGGTGATGAGTCTGGCGCCATTGTGGCCTTAGACCCGACGAATGGCGATGTGCTGGCCATGGCAAGCCGACCGGGTTTCGACCCGAATGTCCTGTCGAAAGAATTGACGAACAAGCAGTGGGTCGAAATCGTTCAGAACGAGCGGCGGCCCCTGAACAATCGCGCCACGCAAGGCCAATATCCTCCCGGCTCCACATTCAAGGTCGTGATGGCGGCGGCAGCCCTCGAATCCAACACTGTGACGCCTTCGACGGTGGTGCGGTGCAATGGCGGGTATCAATTCGGCAACCGATTGTTTCACGATTGGAAACAAGGCGGGCATGGATCGGTCGATATGAATGAGGCCTTGATCCACTCCTGTGACGTCTATTTTTATACCGTCGGACAGCGGATGGGGATCGACACGATCGCCGAGTACGCGAAGCAGTTCGGCCTCGGGCAGGAGACGGGTGTCGAGTTGCCGTCTGAGCGTGTCGGAATTGTACCCTCGACGGCCTGGAAGCAGAAGGCGCGAAATCAGCCCTGGTATCCGGGGGAAACGATTTCTGCCGCAATCGGTCAAGGGTATGTCACCGTGACGCCCTTGCAGATGGCCAGTGTGATCGGAACGGTGGCCAACGACGGAGTGTCCATCAAGCCGCGCCTCGTTCAAGCGGTGATGAATCGTGCGACGGGAGACCGGGCTGAGTTCCCGCCCACGGTCCGGGGTAAAGTGGCGGTCAAACCGGCCACGCTCGCGCTGATCAAGTCGGCGTTGGCCGACGTGGTGACGAAAGGAACGGCGACCCGGGCGAAGTCTTCTTTGGTCACGATCGGGGGAAAAACCGGTACGGCTCAAACGGCGGCGCTCCGCACCGGGCCGGAGAAGGACATCCCGAAAAAATTCCGGGACCATGCCTGGTTCGTTGCCTTTGCCCCGGTTGAAGCCCCGCGTATCGCTGTGGCCGTGCTGGCGGAGCATATGGGGCATGGCGGATCCGCTGCCGCACCCTTGGCGAAGGATGTCATTGAAGCCTACGTGAAAGCCTATCCCCAGGTGCTTCATGGGGTTCCGGCAAGCGGACGGACTAAATCGCCTGCTGTACCAGCCGATACGCGGCCGAAGACGTGATGATAGATCGGGTGATCGACAGTCGAGGACTCGATAGTTTCGATCTTCGCTTCATGGGGTTGATCGCGGTCATCCTGTCGGTCGGGGTGCTGTCGATCTACAGCGTGACCCATTCGCAGGACACGGCCTTCCCTTTTTACCTGAAACAGCTGGTCTGGATTCTCCTGGGCACCGTTGCCTTTCTTGTGATGTATCTGTCCGACTATCACAAGATTGCGCGCCTCGCCTATCCGACCTACGCCGTCATCCTGATCATGCTGGCCATCGTGCTGTTTATGGGGAAATCTAGCCGCGGGGCCCAGCGATGGATTCCCATCGGGCCATTCGCGTTTCAACCGTCTGAGTTTGCCAAATTGGTTCTGGTCTTGGTCCTGGCCAACTATTACTCGCGGGCGTCCCGCGTGGGGTGGTTGCACCGGGTGGTTCTGCCGGGGCTGATTGTGCTGCCTGGGTTGTTGTTGATCCTTAAGCAGCCGGATTTGGGCAGCGGGTTGAGCTTCCTGGCCGTCTATGCGGCCATGTTATTGATGGTCGGCGTCCGGTCGAAGGCCTTGGGCATCATTTTGCTGCTCTCGGTCATGCTCTTCCCGTTCGTCTGGGAAATGGTCTGGGCCTCGCTGCACGACTATCAGCGGGAACGCGTCATGGCGTTCGTTGATCCGGATTACGATCCGGGAGGCAAAGGCTATCACGCGTTGCAGTCAAGGATTGCCATCGGTTCCGGGGAATTGTCCGGCAAAGGCCTCTACGGCGGAACGCAAAGCCAGCTGAAGTTTCTGCCCGAGGGACACACGGACTTCGTGTTTGCCGTATATGCGGAGGAGTGGGGCTTTGTCGGAGTGCTGGTCTTGTTGGCATTGTTTATCGCGCTGATATGGATCTCACTGGAAATTGCCGCGCGTGCAAAAGATACATTGGGTGCCTTACTCGCGGCAGGCATTGTGGCGATGTTGTGTTTTTGCGTGGTGGTCAATATCGGAATGACGGCGGGAATGTTTCCGATCGTGGGGATTCCGCTGCCGCTGGTCAGCTACGGGGGAAGCGCGACCATCATGACCATGGCGTCATTAGGCTTATTGTTAAACGTCAAGCGACGTCGGTTGACCCTGTTCTATTAGGCGATGCCTGGACAGGGGCCAACTTGATATGAAATAACCATGTGAACCAGATTGGCGCCGGACTGACGGCGAGACGAGAAAGAACCCGGACTGTGCGTCCGCGTTCGTCTGCCGATCCGCCCGATCTGAGTGTAAAGGAGTCTGTATGGGTGTGGAGATAGCCATTAGTATCGCGCGGGAAGAAACCCGCGTCGCCGTGCTTGATAACGGCGTCGTCACTGATTTGTATGGTGACCGTGCCAAGGACCAGGATTACGTCGGCAACATTTACAAAGGGCGCGTGGCGAAAGTGTTGCCGGGCATGCAGGCCGCCTTCATCGATATCGGGCTGGAGAAGGCCGCCTTTATGCATGTGTCCGACTTGTCCGAGGATGTCGAGCCCGGGGATACCCTCGTCGAGGGCGATGACGACGACAATAAGGATTCGGAGGTTCCCAAACCTAAGCGGCAAAGCTCAAAACCGATCGAAGAATTGCTGTCCGAAGGCCAGGAATTGATGGTGCAGATTTCTAAAGGCCCGATCGGGACGAAGGGCTCGCGCGTCACCACCTACGTATCGCTGCCCGGACGGTATCTGGTGTTTATGCCGACAGTCGAACATATCGGCGTGTCCCGCCGGATTCCTCGGGATGAAGAGCGGGCGCGATTGAAAGAAATTATGAAGCGGGCGCGGCGGCCCGGGTTCGGCTATATCGTGCGCACGGTGAGCGAAGGGGTGAAGGAAGAAGAATTGCGCTCGGACGTCGAGTTCCTGCACGTCCTGTGGCAGGACGTGTTGACCAAGCGCGATCAGCAGCCGGCCCCGAGCCTCCTGCATAGCGATTTGAGCTTGAGTTTTCGTGTGGTGCGGGATCTCTTCGGTCGTCGAGTCGACCGGTTGTTGATCGATTCTCGGGAGGAGTACAACGCGATCAAGGGATTTGTCCAACGCTTTTCTCCGGAACAAACCGCGCGCATTCATTTTTACGACAAAGAGGAAAGCCTGTTCGATTACCTGGGCGTGGAGCAGGAAATCGCCCGTGCGATGAGCCGTAAAGTATGGCTGAAGTCAGGCGGGTATCTGGTGATTGACCACACCGAAGCCATGACGGTCATCGATGTGAATACCGGCCGGTTTGTCGGTAAACGCGATCAGGAAGAAACCATTCTGCGTAACAACCTGGAAGCGGCGAGAGAGATCGCCTATCAGGTGAAGTTGCGTGGAATCGGCGGGATCATCATCGTGGATTTCATCGACATGGAACGCGAGAAGAATCGCGACAAGGTCTACCATGCATTGGTGGATGCCATGTCTTCGGACAAGGCCCGTACCAGGATTTCAAGGGTCTCCGATCTCGGGCTGATCGAAATTTCTCGTGAACGGGTGCGGGAAGATCTGCTCCGCTCGCTCTCGGAACCCTGCCACTATTGCGATGGGCGCGGATATACCAAGTCGCCCATGTCGGTGGCCTATGAGATTTTCCGGGAAGTGAGACGGTTGGGGCATGAAATCGAACAACAGCGCGTCATCGTCGGCGCGCATCCCGCCGTCGCCCTGCTGCTTCAAGAGCAGGAACAGCCCGGCGTCGAAGAGCTTGAGCGTCGGTATAGCGCCAAGATTCTGGTGACTCCTGATGATCGGTTACATCTGGAGCAGTTCGATTTGGTCGTGATGTAGCAGGCTCCTGGCCGGCGTGGCCGATTGCACGCGGAAGTCCCTCCGCTGATGCCCGTTTTCCCCAGCACAACGGTCACTGGGTCGTTCCGACCATGTGTGATGAGCTCGGACGATAGTGAGTAATCGATCTCTTCGCCCCTGGCTGATGCTCCGCGCCATTTCCGGCGTGGGCGATGCCATCCTGCTCAAGTTGGTGCAGGCGTTCGGGTCCCCGGACGCGGTGCTGTCAGCGCCGCAGATGGCATTGGAAGAAGTCGGCTGTCGGGTACCGTTGGTCGAAGCGATTCAATGCGGGCCCGATTCCGCTGCAGTCGAGCGGCTTGACCGAGAACTGGCTGAGTTGCGTGACCGGCAGATCACGGTACTGACCTATCTCGATCCCGAGTATCCTGCACCGCTCAAGACGATCCCGGACCCGCCCCCGCTGCTGTATCTTCAGGGGACGCTGCTCGAGAGTGATCGACAGGCCGTGGCGATTGTCGGGACCAGAAAGGTCAGCGCGGCAGGACGGGTACTGGCCGAGGAATTGGCCTGTGAGTTGGCGCGCATGGGATTTACGATTGTCAGCGGACTCGCCCGTGGCGTCGATGCTGCCGCTCATCGCGGCGCCCTGGCTGGCCAGGGCCGAACGCTTGCCGTAATGGGATGCGGGTTGGATCGCACCTATCCGGCGGATCATCGGCAGCTACGTATGGCTATCGAACGGCAGGGTGCCGTCCTTTCTGAACTTCCGTTAGGCTCTGCGCCCCACAGCTATCACTTTCCCAGGCGGAACCGCATTATCAGCGGCCTCTCATTGGGCGTCGTCGTGACGGAGGCTACCGTCGAGAGCGGCTCGCTCATCACCGCAAGATTGGCGGGGGAACAGGGACGCGAGGTGTTTGCGGTGCCGGGTTTTGTGAAGGCGGAGAACAGTCGAGGGCCGAATAGCCTGCTCAAGGATGGTGCGAGACTGGTTGAGTCGGCGCAGGATATTCTCGATGAATTGTTGCCGCAGCTCGATGCCATATTCCGAGAGCGTCTCGGTGCTCGGGCTGGAGTCGATCGACAGCCTGTTGCACGATTAGGCGCGGACGAAGCGCTCGTGTATGATGCACTGTCCGTCTTGCCGCAGTCCGTGGATGAAGTCATTCGGCGCAGCGGCCTTCCTGCGGCTCAGGTGGCCGCGCTGCTGCTCTCGCTGGAGTTGAAAAATTGCATTCGTCAGTTGCCCGGCAATGAGTATGTGCGCCTCTCGACGGGAATGCATTGAGAGAATAGAGCTGACAGGGTCTCGATATTTGTTATAGTGGGTGTGGTAGTCTGGACCTAGCTACTTAGAAACGTGGAGCCACATGGCCAAATCGCTGATCATCGTTGAGTCACCGACTAAAGCGCGAACCATCACCAAGTATCTCGGCCGCGGCTATTCCGTGATGGCTTCCGTCGGGCACGTCAAAGATTTGCCGACCAGTAAGCTGGGCGTGGATCTCGACAACGATTTTGAGCCGCAGTACGTCACGATCAAGGGCAAGTCCAAAGTCCTTGCCGACATTAAAAAGAAAGCTCAGGAAGTTGATACCGTCTTTCTCGCACCGGACCCTGATCGTGAGGGGGAGGCGATTGCCTGGCATATCGCACAGGAACTGCATGGGAAGGGCAAGAAAAAGGATGGCAAGGTCTACCGTGTGCTCTTCAATGAGATCACGGAATCCGCCATCAAACGTGCGCTGAAGTCGCCGGGCGAAATTGACATGAAACTGGTGCAGGCTCAGCAGGCGCGCCGGGTATTGGACCGCATCGTGGGGTACCAGGGCAGTCAGTTGTTGTGGAAAAAAGTGCGACGCGGTCTCAGCATGGGACGCGTTCAGTCGGTTGCGGTGCGGCTGATTTGCGACCGGGAGCAGGAGCGGGAAGCCTTTCGGGCGGAAGAATACTGGTCCATCGTGGCCCTGCTAAGGGGCGCGAATCCACCGGCCTTCGAAGCAAAGTTACATTCCGTCAACGGGCAGGATGCCGACATTGGAACCAGCGAACAGGCCCAGCACGTTCTCAATGCCGTGCAGGGGAAAGCGTTTGTCGTCCAATCAATAGAGCGCAAAGAAAAGAAACGGAACCCCGTCGCTCCCTTCATTACCAGCCGCCTTCAGCAGGAAGCAGCCAGGAAGCTGCACTTCACGCCGAAAAAGACCATGACCCTGGCGCAACAGCTGTACGAAGGGGTGGAAATCGGGACGGAAGGTCCGACCGGTCTCATTACGTATATGCGTACGGACTCTCCGAGAATCTCGCAAGAAGCGACCGAAGATGCGAGGGGAGTGATCCGCGAGCGGTTTGGGGTGGAATACTTGCCGGCCACGCCCAATGTGTACAAGACACAAAAGGCGGCACAAGAAGCGCATGAAGCCATTCGGCCGACAGTGGCGGCTCGTGATCCGGAAGCCGTCAGGCAATACCTGGAACAGGATCAGTACAACCTCTACAAGCTCATCTGGAATCGCTTCATCGCGTCGCAGATGGTTCCCGCGATCTTGGATGTGACACGTGTTGATTCGAGTCCGGTGGGGACGGCGGATCGATATGTCTTTCGCACGACCGGCACGGTCGTCAAGTTTCCCGGGCATACGGCTGTGTATCTGGAAGGGACGGATAAAGAGCTCCCATCGCAGAAACCGAAAAATGAGCAGGAGTCTGAGGATGAATCAGATCGCCAGCTCCCCGCACTCAGTGAAGGGGAGTCACTGCAACTCGTGGCGCAGGAGGGGCAGACTCTGCCTGGGTTTGTTTCGAAGCAACATTTTACCCAACCGCCGCCACGGTACAATGAGGCGTTGCTGATCCGGGAACTGGAAGAGAAGGGCATCGGTCGTCCCTCTACGTATGCGGCGATCATCTCTACGATTCAAGACCGGAAATATGTCGAAAAGGTCGAGGGGCGATTTCTGCCGACCGAAACCGGCCGAACGGTCAACGATTTTTTGCTGAAGGGATTTCCTGACCTGCTGGATACAGAATTCACCTCCCACATGGAGGAGCAACTCGACGAAGTCGAAGAGGGCACCAAGCCATGGGTTTCCGCGGTTCGAGAGTTTTACACCCCGTTTGTGAAGGAAATGGAACTGGCGCAAGGTATTCCCGGGCCAAAAGATATCGTTGAGCCGCCGACGAACCTTCCCTGTGAAAAGTGTGGCCGCATGTTGGAGATCAAGTGGGGGCGAAACGGCAAATTCCTGGCATGTCCTGCTTACAAGGAAGATCCTCCCTGTAAGAATACGCAAAATTTCGAAAAACTTCCGGATGGAACAATCAAGATTGTTCCCAAGCTGGAGGAAACGACTGACGAGAAGTGTGAGAAATGTTCGAGCCCTATGGTGGTCAAATCCGGCCGCTTTGGAAAGTTTCTGGCCTGCTCCGCCTATCCTGAATGTAAAACGACGAAAGCGATTGCCTTGGGCGTGAAGTGCCCCCAGCCCGGATGCGGCGGGGATCTGGTGCAGAAGCGTACGAAGAAAGGCCGGAACTTTTACTCGTGCAGCCGGTATCCGGAGTGTGAATATGCGCTCTGGGATCGACCGATCAATAAGCCCTGCCCGATGTGCCAGGCTCCGTTCCTCATTGAAAAAGTCAGCAAACAGGCCGGTCGTTCCGTGCAATGCCGCAACGAAGAGTGCGGCTATCGCGAGGCCGGATAGCTCGGGCTCATCGCCCGGCCTTCCGGTTCCCTTGCTTCCGGCGTCTCCCTTCTTCTCTCCGCCACTCCATTCGTACCTGCCCAATCGTTTCTGTGCCTCAACAGGTCACTCACGTGTTCTGATGAGAACAATGAGAAGCGTTCTCGGCGATGTTGATAACCGCCCTCATAAATACGTATCTCGGTGGTTGACAAGCCTTTCGAGAATCTCTAAGTAAGGTGTAAAATAACGGGTGAGCAGATGGCGTAAGGCGTCTATCTGAGTCAAGAATCTAAGCAGGCCTTGAAATATTCTATGGCCGGAGGAGGGATATATGAAAGCGAAACAAGGCGTCATTGAGTTGCTGAATAAAGTGTTAACCGCGGATCTCACCGCGATCAACCAATATTTCGTCCATGCGAAGATGTGCGCTAACTGGGGCTACGAACGGCTGCATCACAAGGTGAGGGAGCGCAGCATTGATGAGATGAAGGATGCCGACGAACTGATCAGCCACATTCTGTATTTGGAAGGCGTGCCCAATGTTCAGCGTATGAACACGGTGCATATCGGGGAAACAGTTTCTGAACAGCTGAAGCTCGACCTGAAGGCCGAGCAGGAAATGCTCGCCTTGTTGAGCGAAGGGGTCGCGCATTGCACGAAGGTCGGTGATTATACGACGCGGCACATGTTTGAGGATATGGCCAAAGACGTGGACGAACACATCGATTGGATCGAGACCCAGATGGAAACGGTCAAGCAGGTTGGACTAGAGAACTATCTGGCCGAGCAAATCAAGAAAGACAGTTAATCGCGTGCCTGATCGTGTGGAATGGGAGTTGTCATGAAAGCAAAAGAGGGCGTCCTCGACATCCTAAATAAAGTGTTGGTCAGCGAGCTCACGGCGGTGCATCAGTATCTCCTGCACGCCGCGTTGTGCAAACATTGGGGCTACCATCGGCTCCATGAGCATTTCAGTCATCTCGCCCAGGAGGAGGTCAGCCATTCCTCCGGTTTGGTCGATCATATCCTCTACCTCGGCGGTACGCCGGAGATGGATCATTTGGATGCCGTCGCGGCCGGAAAGAAAGTGCTGGAATTGCTCGAGGCCGACCTCTCCTTCGAGCGTGAGGACGCCGATGCGCTTCGCGAGGGAATTGCGCATTGCGCGAAAGTCGGTGATTTCACCACGCGGCATCGGCTGGAAGAAATGATCGTCGACACGGAGGAGCATATCGACTGGTTTGAGACGCAACTTCGTACCATCAAGCAGGTGGGGGTAGAGCGGTACCTGGCAGAGCAACTCGCCGCCGACAAATCGTAAACTGCAGGGTTAGAATCCGGTAGGCCGGTCGGTAGCCTAGGTGTATTGCCGGCCGGCCTGCCACAAATCCACACCATCGCTCTCGCTACTTCTCCGCAACCACTCCGACAGCATATTCCCCCCTTGAACCTCTGCATTGGGGCACGTTTCAGTGCTCGTTGAAGAAGGCCATGTGGCTGACCTATTGGCATGATCGTGTGAACATGGCTGTATCCAGGGGAGCCTCTATCCCTGGTGTTGACGAGCATGCATCAGACGTATTTCCATCGGGGATTGTCCTGTGGCGCGTTTGAAGAAATGGCTGAAAGCGAATTGATCGCTGAACCCAAGGGCTGCGGCAATCTCTGCCAGTGTCTGGCCGTTATTCGTGAGCAGTGCATTCGCACGTTCGACCCGCTCTCGCTGGATATATCTGGAAAACGGTTCGCCCATGATGCGATTAAACAGATCCGAGCAATATTTTTCGGAGTAACCAAGAAAATTCGCCAACACTTTGAGCGTGATTCCACGATGAAGATTCTCGCTGATGAAGGACGTGATGCGTGCCGGCAGCGTTTTTGGCCTGGCCGGAGTTTGCTTTTCCGGGGCTACGGCATGCGACAGGTTAAAGAGATCGCATACGAGTTCGCCTAGTTCCTGCTCTGTTCGAACTTGATCCAATCGATCAGCCCATTGTGGTGACTGTGCTCGAAGCTGGGATGAGAGGCGGTGCAGACGATCAATGGAGATTGTCGCGTTGGACGATTTTATCGACATCTTGCTCTCCTTCGTTGTTTCAGGTGGTTTCAAGGGAGGTGGTACGCCTGGCGGTGGTAGTTTTCAGACCATTGGGCGGAGCCGGCATATGTGCAGTGGTTTTCCTCTGCTCGGCTCCGAGTCCATGCGAAATATTGTTGTTTCGGTAATCCTGATCTTGGAGTAGGTCGCAAAACGTGGCGCTGAGTGTGGGGTCAAATTGGGAGCCCGCCGAGGTGCGTAACGAGCGCAGAGCGCTGTGCCATGAGTGTGAGCGGCTGGCGATGCTGTCAAAGCCATCTGCTATTGCGAGGATCCTGGCTGAGAGAGGGATGTACTCATTGCGCAGGCCATAGGGGTAACCGGCCCCGTCCCAGCGCTCGTGGTGATGAGCGATCAAGCGTGCCGGCTCGAGGAGAAATGGATAGGGGCTAAGGAGTGCGGCGCCTTCCCGCGGATGGCTTTGGATCAGAGCATAGTCGGATAAGCTCAGAGCGCTCCCCTCATCAAGCAGATGTTCGGGCAATGTCAGGAGCCCAATGTCGTGTAGCAGTGCGGCATAGTGCAGGTCGCGGCGCTGATCCTCGGTCAATCCAAGTTGCTCCGCCAGCAAGAGGGCGTAGTGTGCAGTGCGTTCCCCATGCCCGAAGTGCCCGGGGATGACGGTTTCGATCCGTCTAGCTAGGCGCCGTAGTTGAAGCAAGCGGACTGCCTGAAGTGCTTCTTGCGGAAGGTGTAGGGCACTCAGGGTGCCCAGCTGCCGCATTGAGTCCTGAATGACCTGAGTTGCGGCATTGATGGGTACAGTTGAGAGATGCATGGGTGTCCTCCAAAATGGCAGAGCCCAAGATCGTGGTGAACGATCTTGGGCTCTGGGCTGGCTGCCTCGGGCCGCATATGAAATTGAGCGTTAAGCTTGCCGCCGTCTTATCCGTGCTCTCCGCGTTTTCCGGCCATCAGCGGCTGCTTCAAGATCCACATTTCGTGGAGAGGGATGACCAACATGATCAAGAAACCGGCTGTCATGAGCGTATCGCCCGTGAGCATAGTCAGCACGAAGAGCGGGGATACATAACTAATCAGCCAAGGAGACAATAGGTCGAGAATCACTCCTCCGAAGGAGATCCATGTCGTGACGATTTTTACGCGGTTGCTGGCGTTGGTCAGATAAAGGACGTGCACCAAAATCATAAACACGACGGGCATGGTGAAAAGATGGAAGTGAGTAATCTCCGCGAGTTCCCGAAAGGACATCGGTTCACCGAAGGTGGCATTAGAGCCGCGGTAATGATCGGCAATTCCCTGGGGAGACAATCCCGTCATGCTGTGTGCCCAGAAAAAGGAGAAGGTGAAGCCGGCAAGCATCAAAAGGAGAAAGAAGGTGTAGACGAGGCGGATATGGCGATCCGAATCGCGGAGGCGAAAGCGGGTATTGAAGTTGCGCATGTCTGCCGGAAATCAATTTCCAAAAATCGATTTAAAGAAGCCCTTGTCCGTCTTTTGAGCGGTCACAGTGTCGCTGCCGTGCCCCTGCGGTTTCAAGTAAAATTCGTCAACAAGAACCAGGACGCGTTTGATTCCTGCGGTCATGGAGCGGACCGACATCGTGGCCCCGCTGATGTTGATGATATCCTTGTTGATCCGGACAGGGTCCAGCACCGATTTTCCCTCATATTGGACGTTGAAACGTTTGGTCCTGACTTCGCTACCCCGCGCTTCTCGAAAAACCAGTAGTTCCACGTTTGAGACCAATCCATGGGCATCCACTCCGACCATATAAGTCATGGGCTTGTGCTTGCCGATGGTATTTTGTACGAGGGCATACCCATCAATGTGTGTGCCGGTTTCGCCGATATACACTTCGAATGACTCTTCCGGAAATTTCCACCCGATGCGGCTCTCGATGAGCGTCTTTTTATCCTGCGGAACAGTCAGGAGTTCTTTCCTGATGTGTTCGGATTTCGGAAACATCAGCTTGACCGCTTCTTCCTCAGAGAGGAAGACCTCGGCCATGGACATTTCCTGTTCCGTCAAATAGCGTTTCAGCTCATTGTCCCATACACGTTCGGCCTGGACGTTAGTAGGAGCAATGGCGAAAGAGCCAGTGAGGATGAGCAGCAACAATAGAGCCATCATATCGGCGAACACCCCTGTTCTTTTAATTTGTCGTTCAGTCGAGTGGTGACCTCCGCTGTTGCCTCTTCGGATGGTTCAACGGGCCACCATTTAGTGGCTTGGGAAGTGACCCCTCCGCGAGAATGCCAGCGTTGGCGTGTTTCCAGCACGCTGACGGAGACAGCGCCATTCGATGTTTTTACGGCGAGACTTATACGCGCGCGCTCTCTGTTCCCAAATCCTGTGCGTCCGAAAATACCATAACTCCGTTCTTTTCCGTCCATCTCTAGCCAGCCGGTCTCAATGATGCCTTTGGTTTTGTCCTGGGATGTGATCGGGTAGCTTTTCATGGTGTCCATCGCTGCATCCCAGACGACATCCTGTGAACAGGAATAAGTCTGCTCGTGACTGCCGCTCAGCGAGGCGCAGCCCATGGTGAGGAACGCTGTTGCTGCGATAAATACGTGTGCCCTTTGCACTGAAATCCTGCCCCTCGTGAATCCGGCGGCCCTCCCTGTAGAGAGCGCCGCCGGGTGGTGAATCTAGAAATACGTTGCTGCGGAAATCACGAATGCGCTGTCATGAATGCGCTGTCCAGAATTGGGATTAAACGATTTCGGCATGTATTGGTAGCTCATCTTAAACACCGCATCTTCAATTGGGCGGTAATTCAGACCAAATGAAATTTGCTCCAACTCCCCCTGATTCTCCCCACGGTTGTCCATGTTGAGATTGACGCGGTCATACCGGACTACGGCGGTAAAAGTTGCTCCTTCCCCAAACCGCTTAGGGGAAAGTGCCGTGAGGAATGCGGGCATGAAGTGATAATTCCCCTGGATGTAGAACCCCTGCATTCGTTGAGGAGGGGTAGCGAATGAGTTCAACGTATTTAACCCACTCAGGAGCGAGCCTGGGGTAGCAAATGTCGCACCTTGAATTGCACGGGAATTGCCGCGTGCATAAGCCCAGGCTGCTTCCCCAAGGAGTTCAAATGGGCCTCGCTGGAAGGTCCAGTCGATGGCGGTAATGCTGAGCGGGTTGTAACTCGTGGGAGAGGCGTTGCCGTAGTAGCTGGAACCGGCTATTTCAAACCCTAACATCGGACTAAAGGCGACGCGGCCTGATACGGCTTTGCCGTTGTTAATGTCCAGTCCATCGGCTGAGGGACATTTCCGTTGACGTGCTTGCCGGGTGCCGTCCTCCTCGCGGATGCGTGGGCTCCCATCTCCGTTATATCCGCAGGGGCCGGTGGTCACGTAGAATTCGTAGTCAAGTTTGCTGGTACGTCCGGGGTAGATGGTGCCGTAGAAGCCGGCGCCTGTTTCGGACATCGTGGAAGGGATGACGAGTCGACTCACGAGTGGGCGATCAGTCAGGTCGTTCAGTGGCGAGTCGTGCAACAAATTGAATTTGCCAATTGGAACCAAGAGAATGCCGGCACGGAGGTTGAATGGCTCCTTCACCAGGTAGTCGATGTGGGCAAATTCCAGGCCAATTTCAGCTCCCTGCGTCGCATCTTCACGAATGCCGTGTTCAATTTCGAGTTCTGCCGCGAACTTCACATGTTCGGTAATATCGGCATAAATGAATGGTACAAATCGTTGTTGGTCGAAGCCGTTGGTTGTGCCGTTTCCGAATCCACCCGTTTCCAGGACGGCGTTCCGATGAGAGCGGAACTGCATGTCCATGTACCCGCCGACGATGGCCTTTGGCGCTGCGACGAAAGGTTTTGCATACACCAAGCGGCCTGACCCGGTTGAGCCGAAGGATAATGCCGGTTGTGTCTCCGCGCGGCGTTCCTTTCCGACTTCTGGAAGGGAGCCAATGCCCGGTTCATTGCCCGGGGCGCCTACGGTTTCCTTGTGGTCACCAGTGCCCTCCCGGCGCTCATGTTCGTGCAACCGCTTTTCGACTGCTTCGTCAACCAGTTTCTTGATCTCCTCCGGGGTCATGTTTTCTGCCAACGCCGGCATTGCCGGTAAACTGGCCAGGACGAGAGCCCCGAGGATTGCCCGGATCTTCATGGGTATCCTCCATTCACGAGTACGGTTATAGTATGACTCGGGACTCAATGGTCTCTGGTCTGTGATGAAAGCATGTGGGTATGATTGAAGCCCTGGACTCTTTCGGGTGGCTTGGCCTCCTTTCGTGATTCGGATCATGCCGGCACCGTGCCCCAGCCTTCGATTGAGGTGAAGGGGATGATCACGATGCGTTTGCAGCGCTTACACTTGAGCTCCAGTCCCTGCCCGCGCACCTTGGCGATAAGTTGTCCGCATTCACAGCGTGTTTCGCTGTCTTGGCAGGAAGATGGTGCGGAATTATTAGTTGTAGGCATCGTGTGCCGATTTAGTATTTGTGAAATTGAGAACGATTATTAATATCCCGATCAGCGCGGGAATGTCAAGCCTGCTAAGGAGTGCCGTGTGACAGGTCATGGCGAAACTTGTGATCAGCTACTCGCGGGTTCGGCAGGTCTCTTTGGTTGATGCGAAGGTCGGCAGGATGGCCGCAGGTTCGGCTAAGGCGCCAGCGTGGGTAGTCCTCCATCTAGCGACGAGTCCATTTGCAATTTTCTCTTCCGGTGGAGAATATGATGCCCGTGGATTGGGCGTAGCGAAGAAGGATTCGAATGAAGTTGTCTGAGATCCTCCACGCAATCAGAGTGGTGATGTCTATTTCTAGCAAAGGGGTTCTTGTGTTGAGACGATGTCGTGTCGCAGCCATCTGCGCGATAGGTCTTTTGTTGTTGTTTGGAACGGGCTGTGTCGGCGCAGGTGCTGGGGTTGTTCCTGTGGTCGTGAAACGGACGCAGATGCAGATGGGGACCTTGGTGACCATCACGTCTGTTGCCGCAACTCGTCAGCAAGCACAGGATGCCGCATCGGCGGGATTCCAAGAAATTCATCGCCTGGAAGAGTTGTTGAGCACCTGGATTGGGGCCAGCGAGCTCTCCCGTGTGAACGGTGCCGCCGGGAAAGAGGCTGTTCCGGTCAGCCCCGACACCATGAGGGTTCTTGAAGCGTCACTCGAGATGGCGAGACTGACGGATGGCGGGTTCAATATTCTCGTTGGCCCTGCGGTCGAGGCCTGGAGTGTGTTGGATCGCCAACAGGTTCCATCTGACCGCGACCTAGAGACAATCCGTCCGCTCACGGATTTGAATGCGCTCGAATTAAATAGGGTGCAAGGGACGGTCTATCTAGGTAGACCGGGCATGCGTGTGGACGTGGGTGGGATCGGCAAAGGCTTTGCGGCCGATATGGCCGTTGAGGCTATGGGACGCGCTGGGGCAATTGCTGGTGTCGTGGCCCTATCCGGAGATATCAGAACATTTGGACGACTCCCGGATGGTACGACCTTTCCCTTTGGTATTCGGCACCCACGACGCGAAGGAGCCGTGCTCGCCGTTATCGATCTTCAGAACGAGGCCATTTCAACTGCGGGGGACTACGAGCGGTATTTCGAGCGGGATGGCGTTCGTTACCATCACATCCTTGATCCCGTCACGTTGCAGCCGGCACGAGATTGCCAAAGTGTCACCGTTGTGGCCAGGGACGGAATGACGGCGGATGGACTAGATACAGGAATTTTTGTAATGGGGCGCGAGCGAGGGTTAGCGTTGGTAGAACGCTTGCCGGGAGTCGGTGCAGTCATCGTGGATCGTGATGGTAAGGTCTGGGTGTCCTCCTATCTCAAAGGACGAGTCAGGGTTAATGAGTGAGAGAATAGGGTATAGCCTATCCTTGAGGTTGCCGTGCGAGGTTATTTTCCAAGTTGGTAGCTGATGGGGATTTGAATCGTGATCTGTGGTTTCTCGAGAGGCTGAGCCAGTGTGATCGGTGAAGTTTTTCGCACCGTCTCCAGTGCTGCCTGGTCGAGGCTGTCGTGCCCGGAGCTTTTCGCGACCGTGGCGGAGACAATCTGCCCGTCTTCCTGAATAACAATTCGGACAACCACTCGACCTTCCGCGTGCTTCAGGCGTGCGTCAGTGGGGTATTGCTTCATCGCCTCTATACGCGGCAAGAGTGTGGCTGCAAGCCAGCCGTAGTCAGGCTTTCTCGCGACCGTAGACGTGCTCGTTGATGGAGGAAGCGCCGCTGTTTGGGCAGGGGGCGACATAGTCTCAGTCGCTTGTGGCGAGCTGTGTGGCGGTACGAGAGATTCTGCTGAAGGTCTGGGGTCTGTTTCTGGTAACGATGGCGGTGTCTGTGACTGGAGAGATTCTGCAGGAGGAGCAGGGGGTACTGCGCCGGCATGTGTAGGGGCAGCCTGGTCGCGTACCGGTTCCTGTGGTTCCGGGATAGGAGGTGTCGAAGGAGGCTCAATAACAGGGGGAATTGTTTGTGTTGTCGCAGGAACAATCGGAGTTGCGGTGAGCGTCTCAGAATGTACGGCAGTTGAGTGCGGTGCCGGCATGGTCGAACTCACTGGTTCCGTCCGTAAATGGGGCGTAGGTGTCACTGGAACGCTGCGTTGAGCCGGTCGTGGAGGTTTTTTCGGAGCGACCGGTTCTGTTGTCGACATCGACGCAGCGGGGGAGAGGGCAGGTGGCGTGACGACTGTCACTTCCCAGTGGAATGAGGAGGATGGTGGAGCCAGGCTAAGCTTAGCGACAAACAGTCCAGCTAGGAAGACGGCCGCGCCATGCAGGCAGAGAGAAATGATCCACCCGCGTGCACGCAGGTGGACGAAGCCCTCCGGTGTGCCCGGATGAGAGGCCGTCACAAGCGCACAACCTCCAAACTGACGGACTGGAAACCCAAACCGCGTATCTCATCCACGACTGAGACGAACCGCTCCAGCATGGTAACCTTATCCGCCCGCACAACAACCAACGATTCTCGCGGGTGCGCCAATAGCATGCTTTTGAGGCCGTCGGCCGGGACGGGACGGTCATTCAGAAAGAGGTCGCCCGTTGCGGTGAGGGTGACGACGACGGGAACATCTTTATGATCCCCGGCCTCTTTGGCCTTGGCGAGATTCACCGGGATTTGGCCCGTGCTAATGAACGTCGCGGTGGTCAAGACGATGACGAGCAGCACCAGCATCACGTCCACCAACGGAATGACGTTGATCTGATTAACCTCGCGTTCCATATTGCACCTTATAGGTCGTCAGCAACTCAGCGACGCGCCGGCGAAGAATGTTGTTCATGACGACGCAGGGAATCGCTACGAGCAAGCCGACGGCCGTGGCCTTGAGGGCTAGGCTCAGGCCGATCATGATGGTGTTGACAGCCATGGTTCCGGACGTTCCCATGGTGTGGAATGTCATCATGATTCCCAACACCGTGCCCAGTAGGCCGATATAGGGCGCGTTCGCTGCGACGGTGCCGATGATGACGAGGCGCTTCGTCAAGGCCATTTCAAACGTTTGAAGGTCGGTGAATTGCGCGAAATCCACACGCCGGTAGTAAAGCCACCGCTCGACTGCGACCGCTACCGACCACACGCTCAAAGCGATCAGCAGCCCGATGATTCCATATTCCACCGCATTTTTCAGCAGATCCATTCGTCGATCCTCCACCTCTCACTGTTGATGCCCGGCTGAGATGCCGGTTCGATCTCCATATTGCTCCTCGTCCGGTGCCGTCTTATTGTGCCGTCGTGGCATCGGGCCGGTGCGATGCCATAGTCGTCGGCGATCCGGGTTGTTGTGGGAATAGAACCGTATGGGTCGCAACCACGCGCAGGGCAATGGCAGTTCCCACCTGATAGACGCTCAGCGAAGACTCACTGCTATGTACGACCTGCCCAGATGGGAGCTGGATTGTATACACGTTTTCGGATCCCTTGAACTGCCGCGCCAGGATACGTGCATCGGCCCCCTTGGTCGGGACGATGTGAATGTCGTCGGGGCGAATCATTACGACGACCTGGGACCCTGTGGCCAGATTCTGGGTATTGGGGAAGTCTCCAATTTCGGTTGTGACCAGATGGTTTGTCACCACTCCCGGGATAAAGTCGGCCTGTCCGACAAAGTCGGCAACAAACGGTGTGGTGGGCAGATGATAGATTGCTTCAGGGGTATCGAATTGTTCCAGGCGTCCTCGGTTCAAGACGGCGACGCGGTCGGCCATTGAAAAGGCCTCGTCGTGATCGTGAGTGACAAGAATGGCCGTGGTCTTGGTCTGTCTGAGCAGGGCATGGAGATCCTGGCGCATACGGCTGGCCATATCCGGGTCGAGATTGCTGAACGGTTCATCGAGCAGGAGCAACACCGGACGCAAGGCGAGCGCACGGGCGAGCGCCACGCGTTGTTGCTGGCCACCGGACAGCTCATGTGGGTAGCGGTGTTCCAGTCCTCGCAGGCCGGTTAACGTCAGAAGATCATCGACGATCGCATGCTGTTGGGCTCGCGAAAGATGACTCAAGCCGAAGGCGATATTTTTATCCACTCGCAGATGCGGGAAAAGGGCATATTCCTGGAAGACCATGCCGATATGCCGTTGTTCCGTGGGAATCATGGTGTCCCGTGAGGAGACCAGTTGTCCGGACAGTGCAATGCTGCCGGCGGTGACACGTTCGAAACCGGCGATCGCACGCAGGATCGTGGTCTTGCCGCATCCGGATGGGCCCAGGAGGCAGAGAATTTCTCCTTGCTGGACTGTAAACGTGATGTGTTCGACGGCTGGCCTTGTTGGCTCATAGGCGCAGGAGACCTCGCGGAGCTCGAGGATGGCCGAGCGTCCGGCTGCCATCTTCAATGCGTCCGGGAGCTCTCCCTCCGATTCAGCCTGTCGTTCGTCCGTTTCTGATCCGTTCACGAGACTCACTTGGTAGCCTCCTGCTCACGGCCACGCCAGTCTTTGGAGACCAGTAGCATGAGCGCCGGCAGGCTCAGGATGACGATCAAAAGGGCCGCAGGCGCCGCCAGCTGATAGTACTCCTCGCTGGCTTCCAGCCACACGCGGATTGCCAGTGTATCAAATCCCACCGGTCGCAGCAGCAAGGTAGCAGGCAGTTCCTTCATGGTCTGGAGGAACATTAATACCCATGCGGCAATGAATCCATTCCGAACCAGCGGAAGCGTCACGCGCCGAAGGCTTTGGTGCGTCGTGCATCCTAAGGTCCGCGCGACCTCTTCTACATTTGGCGTGATCTGTTGTAAGGCCGGCTCCATGGATTGCAGGCCGATTGGCAGGAAATGAAGGATGTAAGCAATGACTAACACCACCACTGTGCCGTAGAGTGCCGGCGCGAAGTGAGTAAAGAGTACGAGAACTGCCAGGGCAGCCACTGGTCCGGGTAACGCATAGCCAGCATAAGCGGCTTGGAGGCAGGCGATATTCAACCGGGAGGGCCGGCGGCTCGCGAGGTACGCCAGGGGCAAGCCGATGACGACCGCGCCGCAAGCCGCCAATGCCGCGAGAAAACTGCTGTTCCAGATGAAGCCAAAAAACCGTGCATCCAGTGCGCCTTGCGAAATGGCCTCGACGCTCCATTGAAGTAACATCGCCGCCGGAACACCAAAGGCGGCTCCGAAGACCAGAACCACGTAGCCGGTGATCAGTGTGGTCCCGAGTGGGCCGGCGTACTGCCGCGTCGAGCGCCGATATCGGCCGGACGTCTGATAGAAACGACTGCGCTGGCGAAACCACCGCTCCGTCACCAGGAAGATGATCGCCATCAGAACCAGCAGGAGACTCAGTATGCTGGCAGCTGTATGGTCGTACCGGCTGGTCATCTGCTGGTAGACCGCATAGGTGAGTGTTTGGTACCGCAGTAAGGAGACTGCGCCGAAGTCTGAAATCACATATAGGATAACAAGAGCAAGTCCGGCGGCAATGGCGGGTCGGATCAGTGGAAGTGTGACTCTCCAGAGCGTGGGCCAGGCCGAGACGCCGCAGACGCGCGCCACTTCTTCGAACGAGATATTGAGATTGAGGAGGGCACCACGCACCAGCAGATAGACGAAGGGAAAGGTATCCAGGGCCATGATCAGCGTCACACCGATAAAGCTTTGAGGGGAAAGCAGTCGGGCTTCCTGGCCGAAGAGTCCTTGCCACCACTGTTCGGCCGGGCTGCCCATACCCAACAGATGCGCGTAGACATAGGCCAGCACGTAGGTTGGCATGGCGAGTGGCAAGGCGAGCGCCCACTCCCAGATCCGCCGACCGGGGAATTCATACCGAACCGTAATCCAGGCCAGGGAGAGGCCGAGTAGCAGCGTGGTCAGAGCCACGCTGGCTGCCAATGACAACGTGTTGCTGAGCAGTTCAGGAATGCGGGTGGACCAGAGGCGCGTCCATACGGCTGGTGCCGCCGTGAGCGCGACATAGATGATGTAGCCGGTGGGCAGGACCAGGAACGCTGCGGTGAGCAGACTGATCCATTGCAAGGAAGACGGCGCGTGGATTCTGGTGGCGGTGAGCATGTGCGGCCAAAGGATCAGCGGAGGCCGACCTGCTCGATCAATGTGAGTGTGCCCTCGCGCAATTCCGCGAGACGGGCCAGCGGAACGAGGGCCGCGCGGAAGCTGTGTCGGTCGACGAGTGCCGGATCGGCTTTCACGTCCGGATGGAGCGGGTATTCCTTGTCGAGGTCCGCGAACAGTTTCTGCCCGGCCTGGGCAACCAGAAACTCGATCAAGAGTTTGGCGCTGTCCAGATGTTTTGAGGCACGTGTAACGCCAATGCCGGTCACGTTCATAATGGCGCCCATGCCGCCTTCCTGTTGATCGGTCATGATTGCGGCGATCGGCGCTGTCGGCTGCGCGGCAAGGTGGCGATAGATATAGTAGTGATTCACGATTCCTGCCGCGACCTGGCCTTTGGCGACGGCTTCCACAATCTGCGAGCTCTTTTGATAGACCTGTGTCCCGGCGTTGGTCTTCAGCCCTTGAAGGAATTGCTTGGTCCGTTCATCGCCGAACGTGGCTTTGATGACGGAGACGCCTGCCTGGAGATACTCGCTGCCCGAATTGGGGACGGCAATTTTGTCTTTCCATTGTGGCTGCCCCAGGTCGAGCAATGACTTGATTTGGTCGGGTTTGACCAGGTTGGTGTTGTATACGACGATCCAGAACCGGCCGGAGAGGCCGATCCAGCTGTTGTCTGCCGCACGGAATTGGGGAGGGATAGCCCGCTCAACCTCTCGCATATTCATGGGGCGGAGCAGTTTGAGTTCTCGTGCATGTTCGAGGCTGCCGGCGTCGTTCGTCAGGAAGACATCAGCAGGGGTATGGTCACCTTCGGCTTGCAACCGGTTGACCAACTCCGTGGTGCCGGACGACAGCAGTTCGATCTGAATGCCGCTTTTCGCTTGGAACTCGTCAAGGACCGGCTTAATCAGCCGCTCTGCACGACCTGAATAGACGACCAATTTGTCGGCCGCTTCCGAGATCCCCGTCGACCAGGCCGAGAAGACCAACATTCCGAGCAGCGTCAGGACGAACAGAGTGCGAGGGGATGAAGCCATGCGGCGTGCCTCCACGTGTAAAGGCAGCCGGGCGCTGCCTAGTTGAAATTGATAAGCCGTCTCAAGATGATACCGGATGCGTGGGGCGTCCGTCAATGGCGGCAGCGCGCGCAGAGGCCGTACAGTTCCAGTCGGTGGGTTTGGATCACAAAGCCGTTTTTGGTCGCAACTTCTTCCTGGAGCCGTTCGATCTCACAATTCTCGAACTCCACGATGGTGCCGCAGCCCGTACAGATGAGATGGTCGTGGTGACCTTTATGAGAGATGTTATCGTATTGCGTCTGAGTGCCGAAGTGCCGGGCCTGGGCAATGCCGGCTTCGCAGAATAGATTCAGCGTGCGGTAGATGGTGGCGAGGCCAAGATGCGGGTCTTTCTTCGCGAGCTGATGGTACATAGTCTCGGCCGTGACGTGTTCCTGCCGCAGAAACGCCGTCAGGATCAGCTCGCGCTGGCGTGTCAGCTTCAGTTGATGCTTGGCCAGGTGCTGGCGAAGCACATCCATTTCTTTCAGGGTTTTGCTCATGGCATGTGAACCGGATTGAGAGACGCCCATTAAAGACGAAAGTGGTCCGATGGGTCAAGAGGGCTCGCGGAGATATGCGATCATCAATTGACGAATCGGAGGAGGCCTGTTTATAGTCCACCCCGTTATTGCGATTCAGAGGAGATTCAAAACGTGCGAAAGTCTCACGAAATGACAGTCGATCGTGCGCTGCTTCTCTATGTACTCTCGCTGGCCGAGCCATACGGACTGTTGAGCGACGTCAAGCTGCAGCAGCTCTGTTTTCTCTGTGAACTCCAACTATTCGGCAAGGGTCTGAAGGGTCTGCACTTTGAATTTGTGCGGTTCGCCTATGGGGCATTCAGTCGGGATCTGGATAATGATCTGACGTCGCTGCGCCGCAAAGAACGGATCGAAAACTTCAGCCCGTCCGATCAGGTTCGCGACGAGGTCCTTCCGCTCTTAATGGCGGGGATCGACGGAAATGAGACCAATGAGAAGGTGCGGGACCTGATTCAGGCCGTCATCGCTACCTATGGGCCAAACGATGTCACGGCCATTACTCAATCTGTCGAATCAGTTGAACTGAGTACCCCACAGCAACCCGAATTCAAAATCCCAATCCGCGATATTGTGTTTCACACGACGCTCTTGGTCCCCTCCCGCATCGAAGCTCCGGCAGAGTTCCTGTTGCCTGCAAATTATCTGGCGAAGCTGAATGTGGGGATGGGGTACTGACAGAGAATCTATCGACAGCCTGACTTGTGCTCCTCACCCCATGGGCGCCACCCGTGGGTGGACTCACGTATGCGAGGCGGGCGAGAAGAAAGCGCTGCAACCGGTTTCCAGCGGTACGCGCTCAGGAAAGCGGCCCGCATTAGGCGCGTTTCGGAAGCGCCAACGCTGCCTGCATCGTGTGTAACATAGCCCCGGTATCAATCGGCTCCAGCAAACAATATTCAATTTGAAGTTCACGGACCACACGCTGAAACTTCTCCCCTTCCAGAGCAGGCTCATGGAGCGCTGCCGTCACGATGAGGCAGGCCGTCGGGAATACCTTTCGAAGCTCGATCAAGTCTTCCGGGCCTTGATCGTCGTCTGCGACTAGCCGAGCAACCACGAGATCAAGTTTTGACGAGGAGGGGTGAGTGCTGGCAGTTTGCAGGGTGGCGCAGTGTTGAACAAAATGTTCCATGCCAGGCAGGGCCAGCTTGATGAGCCGCTTGAGATTCGAGTCGGCGTTGATGATCAGGATATTAGCCATAGTCCCCCGACGCGAAATAATGATGTGTGGCGAGCTGTCACCCTGTGATGGCCCATCTGGGCGTCGCAGGGGGTTGCCTGTGTAGGGTGCGATCCTGTTGTGAAAGCGTCCCTCCTCTCGCTAGCGGGGGGAAGTCACACCAACTGCTGATCCAGGGCATATCGAATCAATTCCGCAGTGGTTCTCATTCCGAGCTTGATCAGGAGCCGCGCACGATAGGTGCTCACAGTTTTAATGCTCAGGTTCAGGTGTTCGGCGATTTCAGTCAGGCGCCGGCCTTGTGCAATCCATTGGAGGACCTCGATCTCGCGATCAGACAGGATGGCAGGGAGCGCGTCGGCGCACAGGGCATTCCGGTTCGATAGGGTGTCCTGGATAGAGTCGGTCTGAGTCGTCGGCGGGACATAATTTTCGCCGTGCAGGATACGTGACACCGCGGCACGCAGTTCCTGCGGCCCCGTCTCCTTCGTCAGGTATCCGAGCGCCCCGGCCCGCACGGCACGGGTGGCGTAGTGTTCCTCGGCATAAATGCTGACGACCAGGACCGCGAGGGTTGGCTGAAGGGATTTGAGCACACGCAGGACTTCCAGCCCCGGCATGTCCGGCAAATTCAAATCCAGAATCACCAGGTCCCAGGTTTCGGTACGGATACGCTCAATGGCATTCTGGGCGGAGGCCGTTTCGGCGATGTGAGGTGTCAATCCGTCTTCGACGAGGAATTCTCGTAAGCATTCTTTGAGGCCGCGACGGAGCAGAGCATGGTCATCTGCAAGCAGGATTCGGAGATCGCTTTTGACCGCGGGTAGTTCCTGAAATGCGTTCACGGAAAGGCTTTCTTCCAGGGTGAGGTGCGGAGTTCAGCGTTGCGGCGGCACGAATTGGCAGGGCTCGCCCAGACCGCCAGCAAACCAGTGGCGTGACGTGAAACGGTCTGGACCCGATTCGAAAACGGAGAGATCACGGCGTCTGTGCCCCCTCATGTCGTCTAGCCGTGGCGGCGTACTTCCGGACATCGGCGGCTCAGACCTCGTTTAATTCGAAGCGCTTTCAGGCAAGGTGAAAGCGCTGAGGCCTGTTCGTCGATTCCTTCACCCACGTGCTCAGCCGATTCATCTCGCAGAGCAGGGAACAAACTAGGAGAAACTTTCTATTTCTATTCCGATGAGAATTACCATGCAGATTGAATGGCTCACTAGAGCTGAAGGGCCCTGTTGTGGCCCTAGATGTATCTCTGGGAAGTGGTGGCAGCAGCCGCAGGGATTCACTGCGTGCGCAAGGAGTGGTTGCGCCTGGCAAGGGCGATGTGAGGTCGTTGGTGTGAAGGTTAGAGTCGATAGAGCTCGCTGTATTTGGTCTCAAGATACCGAAGGAATGGCTCCGGGCTCACTCCGTTCCCGGTCACCCGTCGAGCGAGATGGTCGGGCGTGAACATGCGCCCCCACCGGTGGATCTTTTGCTCCAGCCACTGCCGAAGCGGGATGAGGTGCCCCGCGGCCACGTTTTCCTCCAATTGAGAAATTTCCTGCTTCGCCTGTTCGAAGAATTGCACTGAATAGAGGTTGCCCAAAGTGTAGGTAGGAAAGTATCCGAAGGCGCCCATCGACCAATGCACATCCTGAAGAACTCCATCCGCATCCCGTTCCGGCACGATACCCAGGTAGGACTGCATTTTTTCATTCCAGAGTCCGGGTAAGTCTTCCGGTTCTGCCCGGCCCTCGATGAGCGCCTGTTCGATTTCCACGCGCAGCATGATATGGAGGTTGTAGGTCAGCTCATCAGCCTCAACTCGAATGAGTGAGGGCGCGGCCCGGTTGATGGCGGCATAAAATTGATCAAGGGATACGGCGTTCAGTTGTTGTGGGAAGGTGTGTTGGAGGATCGGGTAAAAACATTGCCAGAACGCGCGGGATCGTCCTATGCAGTTCTCCCACAGGCGCGACTGGCTTTCATGGAACCCGAGCGAAACAGACTCGCCGAGAGGGGAGCCGTAGAACCGTGGGTCGAGGCCCTGATCGTACAGACCATGTCCGCCTTCATGAATGCAACTGAAGAGGCATGATGGCAAATCCTTCTCGAAGACTCGCGTGGTGACCCGGACGTCCGTGGGGTGAAACGAGGTCGTGAAGGGGTGCGCCGAGAGGTCAAGGCGGCCGCGCTCGAAATCATACCCCATTGCCACCAGAACAAGCCGCCCGAACTCGAGCTGTTTGGTCTGATCGAAGCTCTGGTGTAAGCAGCTGTCATCGATGGTGACCGTGCTCGCCTGGACGCGCTGAAGAAGCGGGACAAGTCGCGCGCGAAGTTGGGCGAACAATGGCGTGAGTTGCGCCACAGTGGCGCCCGGTTCATACGTATCCAGGAGGGCGTCATAGGGTGAGTCGCGATATCCCAGATATCGGGCTTCATCCCGTTTGAGTTCAAGAATCGTCTTGAGTGACGGCAAAAATTTTGAAAACCGGTTTTCCTCCCGTGCCGTCACCCACGTTTGCTGAGCTAATGAGCACTCTCGGCTCAGGCGAATCACAAAGTCGGACGGAAGTTTTTTTGCGCGGCTGAAGTCGCGCCAGGTTTCGCGCAAGAGCGAACGGGAGGGCTCATCCCAAGTGTCCGTTGCCTGTCCGCTTGAGGGGTCGATCCATTCGGTCAGCAGCTTTTCAACCTCGGGGGACACAAGTTTCTCATGTGCGAGGCCTTCCAGCGTGGCAATCTGTTCGGCGCGCGCCGCTCCGCCGCCTGCGGGCATGTAGGTTTCCTGGTCCCACGAGAGGACGGAGGCCGCGCTCTGAATGCGACGGATTTCCAAAAGTCGGGTCGTCAACGGTTCCAATGTCGCCAGTGTCTTCACCTTCGCGCTCCTTCTTGAGGGATCTCCGTGGTATGATTCGCGGCCGTGCGAATTGTCGCACAACTCTCTCTCGGAGTGAAACCGATGCCTGACCTCGTGTTGCCCCAAGTCGAAGCGTACGCTGCCGCGCAGTCCTTGCCCGAAACACCCGTTCGCCGGGCGCTACGTGAAGAAACCCACCGCACGATGGAATTTGCACGCATGCTGGTGGGGCCGCTGGAGGGAGGGTTCCTCCACCTGATGGCCCGTCTCGTACGGGCCGAGCGAGTCCTGGAAATCGGGATGTTTACAGGATACAGCGCCCTCTGTTTCGCCGAAGCATTACCCGCGCACGGCCGGGTCGTGACATGCGAGGTGGATGAAGAATCTGCAGCCGTGGCCCGCCGCTTTTTTTCGCAATCGCCGCATGGTGCGAAGATCGAAATCCGCATGGGCCCGGCGTTGGAGACGATGGCGGATCTGACCGGACCCTTCGATGTGATTTTTATCGATGCCGACAAACAGAACTATGTGAACTATTATCGTCGCGCGGTCGAGTTACTGTCGCCCCGCGGAGTGATTCTGATCGACAATGTCTTGTGGGATGGACAAGTCCTCCTCGATCCGCCGCCGGATGACCGTACGGCGGCCATCCAGGAACTCAATCGGATCGTGGCGGCTGATTCGCGTGTCAACGCCGTATTGGCGACCATCCGGGATGGTCTCTGGATCATCACGCCGACCGCGTCGCATTAATAACCATTGCCGGCGACTGTCAGGTCGCACGGTCTATGCCAAACCCGAGGGAATAAGTGATGGAAAAACCGTCCGCACCAGCTGCCTATGCTGCGCTCACCATGTCGGCGCTGGTCTGGGGCGGGTCCATCGTGGGACAAAAGCTGGCGCTGGGCGCCTTTTCGGCGGTTGAAACATCCCTGTTGCGTGGCATCGGTGCGCTGGCGATTTTGATTCCGTTCTGGTGGTGGACGGAAAGCGGACGCACCACATTCACGGTCCGCGACGTCAAGCTCCTGTCGCTGCTGGGATTGGGTGTGCTCGGCAACCATCTGCTGACGCTATTTGGCCTCCGCTATGTCGGCGCATCGACGGCCGGCGTGATTATCGGGGCCAGCCCGGCCATTACGGCGCTCCTGTCGTCTCTGTTGGTGCGCGATATTCCCTTCAGAACGGTTGCCGGCGGGTGTGCAGTGTCGTTTGCTGGAGTGGCGCTTGTCTCGGGAGTCGGAGGGAATGCTCCAAGCGGGGATAATCCCTGGTTGGGGGGCACGCTGGTCCTGTTGGGGTTGGTAAGCTGGGCGTTGTACTCCATCGGCGGCCGGCAGGTGATGGAGCGACTCTCGCCCTTGACCGTCAACTGGACGACGCTGCTGCTCTCGCTGGTACTTCAGATCCCCCTTCTGTGGACCGATCAGAAGTTGCTCCTGACCGGCCCCAGTGTCGTGCCGATTTCTGGATGGCTGGCACTGGGCTATCTCGTGGTGTTCGCCACGGCCTTGGGACAACAGGCCTGGTTGTATGGCGTGCAAGGGGTTGGGCCTTCGCGAGCGGGCGTGTTCGTTAACCTCATTCCGGTGTCGGCGCTCCTGTTATCCGCCCTCATTCTGGGTGAAGCGATCGGCGTACGAGAGGTTGCGGGCATTGGCCTGATTCTCGCGGGGGTCTGGTTGGTCGGCTGGCAATCGGCTCGGCTCAAGCGCGTGGAATAGTTTCGTGGTTCGGTGAATAGATCTTCCTTTCTTGCCCTGTGAATCCCTGTTGCTTTTCTTCCCACTGTCGCCTGGTTTCCGGCTCTGTAGTATGATGCGCAGCGGAGATTGACCTCGATCCGTGGATCTGCGGCGCAGGTCGTCAGCGTGTCATTTCGTTCGATCCTGATGGTCTGTGGGTGAGCCGTTCTCGGCCTCACAAGCGGGAGAGATGAATGGTTGATCCCAACGATGGCGGTTTGAGCAGGCTGGTGGTGATCTCAACCAGGCCTGACGGGATTATCACCGGCTTCAACAGCGCGGCTGAGCGATTGTTGGGGGTGAGCGCCGACAAGGTCGTCGGGCAAGTCACCCCGGCCGTCTTTCATGATCCTGTCGAGGTGGACCGTCGAAGGGATGCCATTGCGGCTCAGTCGGGAGAGGTGATTGCGGATCCGTTCCGCGTCATTGTCGCCCAGGCCGCGGTTGGCCGGATGATTGAGGACGAGTGGACCTATCTAGATCAGAGCGGTTACCGGTTTCCCATGCTTCTCTCCGTGAGTGCGCTTCCTGACGAATATGGAACCATTGTGGGATATTGCTTAGCCGCAAAGGATCGTCGCGGACAGTTGCAGGCCGAGGCACTGCTTCGCCGGCAGGCGAAGCTCCTCGACCTGGCGAATGACGCCATTCTCGTTCGCGACCTGGTGGGGGATACGATTACGTATTGGAATGACGGGGCAGTGCGTTTATACGGATGGCGGGCGGAGGAAGCGTTAGGCGCCTATATTCACAGTTTCTTAAGCACAACTTTTCCCCTCCCCTTAGAAGATATCAAACGAGAATTTCTGGAGAAAGGGTTCTGGCGTGGCGAGCTGGTGCATATCACCCGTGCGGGCAAGGCCATTACGGTCTCAAGCCGGTGGACGTTGCTGCGAGACTCGGCCGGTGTGCCGAGCGGCAGTCTTGAACTGAACACGGATATTACCGAGCAAAAACAAGCGCAGAAGGCGCTGAAGGATGCGCACGAAGAGCTGGAATTGCGCGTAATGGAACGCACGGCGGCCTTGCGCGAGGCCAATGAACGGTTACGGGTGCTCTCGCGCCGTCTGATGGAAATTCAGGAGTTGGAACGGCGCGCGATTGCCCGCGATTTGCACGATGAGATCGGGCAGGCCCTGACTGCCATTAAGTTGAATTTGCGGGAGCTTCGGACGCTTCCCAATTGCGAGCCGGTGGAGGAGCAGATTGCGGATAGTCTGGAGATATTGGCGCAGGTGCTGCAACGAGTCCGCAGCCTGGCATTGGATTTGCGGCCTTCTTTGCTGGATGAATTGGGGTTGGTGCCTGCTCTCCGTTGGTACGTCGGCCGCCAGGCGGAACGCGCGGGCTGGGACCTGCAATTCTCTGTCGAGGGTCTCACCGGCCGGCCGTCTCCGGAGATCGAGATTGCCTGTTTCCGGCTCACGCAAGAAGCACTTACCAACGTCGTGCGCCATTCTCGGGCGAAGAGAGTCGAGGTGCTCCTGGAGAAATCTTCGGAACTGTTGACGCTGGTGATTCGCGACAATGGGATCGGGTTTGACTCTGAGGCGGTACGTACCGGCAGCCGTGTCGGCACTAGTGTCGGATTGTCCGGCATGGAAGAGCGGGTCCAACTAGCGGGGGGAAAAATCACCATTGAATCAACCCCGGATGTGGGTACCCAGATCCGGGCATCGTTTCCAGCCGGCCCTGCTTTTGACGGAGTCCCGGAGGTGTCACCATGAACAAAATCAGAGTGTTATTGGCAGAGGATCACACGTTGGTGCGGGCAGGGTTCCGGGCTCTGCTGGAGAAGCTGGACGGAATCCAGGTCATCGGAGAGGTGAGCGATGGCCGGGACGCGCTGCGCGTGTCAAAAGAGCTGGAGCCTGAGGTGGTATTGATGGACATTGCCATGTCCGGGATGAATGGGCTAGAGGCAACGAGCCGTATGCGGCAAGAATGCCCCAGAACAAAGGTGCTCATGCTGACCATGTACACCAACGAAGAATATCTCAAAGAAGCCTTACGTGCCGGTGCAGCCGGATATTTGCTGAAGGATGCCGACCGCCCCGAATTGGAGCTGGCAATCAAGACGGTGTGCCGGGGGGAAACCTATTTGACCCCGGCCATGGCCAAATTCACCCTCGATGCCTATTGCCGTCAGGATGACTCTTCGATGGGACCATTGGGCAAATTAACCGGGCGCCAGCGCGAAGTTCTGCAGCTGATTGCCGAAGGGTGCTCAACGAAGCAGATTGCCCATCGCCTTGATCTGAGCGTGAAGACCGTGGAAACGCATCGCGCTCAATTGATGGAACGGCTGGAGATTCACGATGTTCCAGGGCTGGTACGACTGGCTATTCGGACGGGGTTAGTTCGATCCGATACCTGAGAGTTGACCACGTGCGCCGGGAGCATCTCGCCTCGACTCCTTTTGAAGATTCAGGTACACTAAGTGTGTTTCTCAGGGGTTCTTCCATGGTCCTCCTCTGGTTTCGATATCACTCAGGCCGCCTATCTAACGAACGTGCGCGGTTAGGTTGTGGGTGCGTGCCGGGTCCCTGCCTTCGTGTGGTCGTTGAATGACAAAGTTGCGGCTGGGCGTCATCGGGACAGGAGCCTTTGCTGAGGCTTGCCATGTGCCGGGGTTGCAATCCCATCCGCATGCGGAGGTCGTCGCGCTCTGCGGGCGGGACCTTGCACGAACTCGGGCCCTGGCCGAACGGCTTCACGTGCCGGAGATTACGACCGACTATCGAGAGCTGTGTGCGCGAAAGGATCTCGACGCGATCACGATTGCGACGCCGAATGCTTGTCATGCCGCTCAGGCCCAGGCGGCGTTCGCGGCCGGTAAACACGTGTTTTGCGAGAAGCCGTTGGGCATGTCGGTGAGGGAAGTGCGCGAGATGCTACGGATTGCCGAGGGCAGTCACAGGGTGCACCAGGTCGCCTTCACCTATCGTTATTTGTACGGGGTTCAAGAGTTGAAGCGCCGAGTCCTGCAAGGAGACGTCGGGGCTCCCTATTATGTACGGGTCAAGCATGAGTCCTGGGAAGGCCTTCATCCGGATGCCAAGGTCGGGTTCCGGGAGAAGCTCGATCTCGGGGGTGGGGGAGTTCTCTATGATGTCGGCTCCCATTTATTTGATCTCGTTCAGTTTGTGTTCGGTCCGGTTCACTCGGTTCTGGGAGACATGATTCTGGTGCCGCGCGAACGTCTCGATCCTAAAACCGGCGCCCTGGTCCCGGTGGAAACGGATGATGTCGTATCGGCGTGGTTTTGTTGTGAAAATGGGGTGCACGGGCACTTGTTTGCGAGTCGCGCGACCCCGAGCTCAGGCGAAAAGGCGTTTATTGAAGTGGTCGGTTCGCAAGGTGCACTGAAAGCCTCATTGAGTCGAGGCTCCGTGGATGTGCTGAGCCTGTCCCGCCCGATGCACCCGGCGTGGGAGCGTGTTCCGTTGCCGGAAGGCGCGGCTGATGGCCAAGCTCATTGTCTGCCTCGCATGATGGGGAGTTTTGTGGAGGCCTGCCTTCGCGGGAAGCTGGATGGGGCCGTCGATGCGTCGTTTCACGATGGTCTCGCCGTGCAGCAAGCTATGGAGGGGGTTCAAGAGGCATCGCAGAAACAGGCGTGGATCCGGCTCACAGGTGATGATTGATGCTCTATCCCTGACGCCTCTTTGCCACTGCGCGATCCCTTAGCGTAACAGGTTGCCCGGCGACGATGGGACTGTGGGTAACATTCCAAATTACGAGCAGACCTCCTGCCGAGTTCGTTCGCGAGATGGCGCGTCTAGTGGAGCGGGCATTCGGGGTATCGAGCATTTTACTAGACACATAAATCGACCTCGGCTACTGTCCATATTGAACTCGGTTTGCGGAACAGCTACTGCTTCAATTTGGAACATAGGTGCCACGGTCTGGTGCCTGGTGCGAAATCATCGGAACAGGGCGCGTTACCATCCACAAAGACAGGTGTTCACCGGGTTGAGGCGGAAGGGGATGTTGGTCGTATGAGTCAGGATCTCTCGCTTGCTCAGCAAGATAAATCATCCGACAAGGGAGTGGCCAAGCCTGTCATGCGTCCTCTAGTGAGCGTGGTCATCCCGACGTACAAGCGTGCCCAGCTTTTGAGGAAAGCTATTCTCTCGGCGCTCGCGCAAGAGCAGGCGGGGGAGCTTTTTGAAATGGAGATCATCGTGGTGGACGATTGTTCGCCCGATGATACGGCCAAAGTGGTGGCCGAATTCCCCACGGTTCAATACTTCAGACTGCCGGAGAATCGCGGCGCTTCCGGTGCGCGTAACGCGGGGATCAAGCGTGCCAAAGGCAAATATGTGGCATTGCTGGACGACGATGACGAGTTTCTCACGCACAAGTTGATGGTGCAGGTCCCGCTGATGGAGGCCCATCCGGAGGTGGGTGTTCTGTATGGACAGAGTGTGGTGACAGGCGGAGAAACACCGTTGTTGCTGTGGCCGGAATGGGGCGCATCGGGAAATGTGTTTGAGGAGTTTGTGACGAGAACCGATGATTTTCTTCACCCCCCGACCTGGCTGGTGCGGCGCGAATTATTCGAGCAGGCTGGATTTTTCGATGAGAGCAAGGCCGGGATGGAGCACTACGATATGGCGCTCCGTATCGCGGCCCTCACTCCATGGATGTTTCTTTCCGGCGGGCCGGTGGCTCGCGGCAGATATTCTCAGCAGGGGCTGTGGTACAGCACCATCGCCAACGGGACCAACGAACAGCAATTGCCGAAAATTATAGAAGCGGCCTTGACCCGACTGCCGGCAACGGCGGCCGCCGACCGCGTGCGTCGAAAGGCGAGAGCGGCGGTCTGCGCAAGTATCGCCCATCAGCGTTGGTGGGCCGGCGGTGGCCTGGAACCGACGAAAGCCTATTTGCTGACGGCGGTGCGCACGGCCCCCTGGATGCTGCAGGAGGCAGCGGTTGTGGACTGGTTGAAACGCATCGCCAGCAGGCTCGCTGGGTCCTCGGCCCATCCAATTCAAGCCGTGAAGGCATTCTGGCAGGAGATTGCGCAGGCAACGGCCGGTGCGCCAGCGGCTGACACCGGTTCATTGCGGAGGCTGTTGGGGGAATTGCTTACGGCGGCGGCCATTAGCATGAAGACTGGATCTCCACGAAGGGCCCCGCTCGTGGCAGTCAGCGCAGTGCTCAATGATCCCAGCTCATGGATGCATCCCGCTCGGCTGGTCTCCCTCTACCGTGCCTGGACTCAGGAGTCTGCTGCCCCGGCTGGGGGGAAGGGAGCCTCGGTCTCATAACAGGGTGCTGGTGAGACGCTTGGAGTTCGGGGACAGCATGACACTCAGCATCATTATTCCGTGCCGCAATGCTGCACGTACGATCGGCGAAACGCTGCAGGCCCTGGCTGATCAGTCATGGCCGGGAGCGTGGGAAGTCATCGTGGCGGACAACGGATCGACCGACGATCTTGCGCGAGTGGTCGCCCGATACACGCTGCGCATCCCCGGCCTTCGCCTCGTGGATGCCTCGGGACGACGCGGCGCATCCTACGCAAGAAATGTGGGAGTCAAGGCAGCCACAGGCGAAGGAATTCTGTTTTGTGATGCAGACGACATTCCGGCGCCGGGGTGGGCAATTGCGATGGAAGCCGCCTTGCGGGCGCATGGGTTTGTTGCCTCCCGTCTGGAGTTTGAGAAGCTGAACAGCCCGGCGGTTCGAGCCGCCCGCGGTTGTACGCAGGTGGCTGGGCTCCAACAGTTTCGGTTCTTACCGTTTGTGCATGCCGGTGCGGGAACCCTTGGCATCACACGGGCCTTGCACGACGCAATCCAGGGCTTTGACGAAGCCATTCCCATTTGTGAGGACATCGACTACTGCATGCGAGTGCAACAGCAAGGTGTCAAGCTGGAGTTTGTGTCGGAGGCTGTGCTCCACTGTCGCCTCCGGGCCAGCAAGAAGGGCGTCTACTCGCAGGCCTCACAATATGCCGAATACGAGGTCTACCTGTATAAGAAGTATGGGGCCGGCTCTCTGTGGGAATGGTGGCGCTGGCGCAAATATCTGCAGTCCTGGCGGATGTTGTTCGGGCGTCTGTCGGAATTGCTCCGCACGCCGGAAGGTAAGACGATGTTGGCCTGGCGAGTGGGTCGCCTGATGGGACTGCTCAAGGGCAGTTTACGATTCGGCGCGTCTCCGGTGATGGTTGAATAGGGGTAGGAACACGTGTGGTGAATCCTAAATCGCTGCTTGCCGCCTCAGTCAGGAAGGTTCTGGGAAGCGTTACCCATGTCATTACTGCCGACCCGGTCGTAGCGCTGACGTTTGACGATGGGCCGGACCCAGAAAGTACCCCCAGGGTGCTGGCGCTCCTTGAGAAGTATCAGGCGCGCGGCACCTTTTTTGTGGTGGGACATGCGGCGGCCTCATGCCCAGACCTGGTGAAACGGATTGCGGCAGGGGGGCATGCGATCGGCATCCATTCCTGGGACCACCGCGCGTTTCCCGGACTGTCGAGCGGAGAACGCCGCCGACAAATCCGGGCCTGTGAACGCGCGCTGCAACCCTATGTGAGCCGGCTCTTTCGCCCGCCGTACGGCGAACAAACCGTCTTGTCCCGTCTCGAAGCCTTCGCAATGGGCTATGAGGTTGTGGGATGGAATCTGAACAGCGGAGACTGGCATGAGTCCCGCCCTTCGGTCATGAGTCAATATCTTCTGGACATGGTGGAGCCCGGTGCTATCGTGTTGTTACACGACACGCTGTTCGATAAGGGAATCCCTGCGCATGGTGTGGATCCGGAGCATCAGTCGTGGCCTGATCGCCAAGCCATGCTGGACGCTCTGGAGACGGTGCTCGATCGACTGCGCGGGCAGTATCGGTTCGTGACGGTGCCGGAACTGCTGGGTGCCGGTCGGCCCAGGCGCACATTTTGGTTTAAACCGACACTCGCAGCGGCCTGAGGCGCATGCGGAATGACAGGATTATCGGGAGGAGCCTTGGACGCGAGTAGTGTGGCGGTGGTTGTGCCGGGGTACAACAGGGCGGAGTTCACTGAAGACGAAGAGATTTCGTTTCGACACGCGGAGCATTATCTCGGCCGGTACGACAAATTCCTCGTGGTGCCGCAGAGCCTGGCCATTGAGCGACCGGGTTTCCATATTCAACGATTTGCCGATTCCTATTTCGGCAGCGCGATTGCGAACGCGAGGTTGATGCTCTCGCCTACCTTTTATGGCGCGTTTCGAAAATATCGTTACATTTTGATCTATCAGCTCGATGCCTTGGTGTTTTCCGATCAGTTGCTAGAGTGGTGTGCCACGGATCTGGATTATGTGGGCGCTCCCTGGTTGCAGTGTGCGGACAGCCCCTGGGTCGGTCAGCCGCGCGTGGGGAACGGTGGATTCTCATTGCGGAAGGTTCCCAGCTTTTTGCGGGTCTTGTCGTCGGATCAATATTGGATCGATCCGGAGGTGTATTGGCAGCGGATCGCCGCCGGCAAACCCTGGTATGAGCGCTGGGTCCATCTTCCGAGAAAGTGGTTCAAAAGTATCAAACGGTTAAATAACCTGCAGCGGGAAGTGGAACAGTGGCACCTGCGTCCCGATGGAACGAAAAATGAGGATCATTTTTGGTCCGACGAGGCGGTGAGATATGATCCTCAATTCAAGGTCGCGTCGTTTGATGTCGGACTCCGTTTTGCGTTTGAAGTGGTGCCCCGGCATTGTTTTGAGCTCAATAAGCATCAGATGCCGTTCGGTTGCCACGCGTGGCCGCGATATGACCGTTCTTTTTGGGAGCCCCATCTCCTTAAATCCTAGTGAGCCTCAATGAATATGAATGAATCGGACAGGCAGAGTGTCGTGCAAATGCCGGAGGGTCTGGCGGTGCGAACCGCCCGAACCCCGACGGTTCAGATTCGTCCCAGCCGGGGGCTGTTTCATCTCGACCTGCGTTCTGTCTGGCTCTATCGGGAGCTGCTGGTGTTTTTGGTCTGGCGGGATACGAAGGTGCGGTACAAGCAGGCGGTCATCGGAGCCGGATGGGCGGTCTTCCAACCGTTGATTTCCATGCTCCTGTTTACGGCGATTTTCAGTTATCTGGCCAAGCTGCCGTCGGATGGGGTGCCCTATCCGTTATTCGCGTATGCGGGATTGTTGCCGTGGAATTTTATTGCGCAAGCGACCAGCCGAAGCGGCACCAGCCTGGTGGGGGAATCACATCTCATCAGCAAAGTGTACTTCCCGCGACTGATTATCCCGCTCGCGGCTGCGTCTGCACCGGCGGTCGATTTAGTCTGCGCATTGGTGATGATGATTCCGCTCATGCTCTGGTTCGGTATCACGCCAGGATGGCAAATTCTGTTGTTCCCGATTTTCGTCGTCATCGCGCTACTCGCGGCCCTGGCTGTGAGCCTCTGGTTTTCAGCCTTACACGTAAAATTTCGTGACGTCGGGCATATCATCCCCTTTTTCGTGCAGTTCTGGATGTTCGCCTCCCCGGTGGTGTACCCCGTGAGTCTCATTCCGGAAAAATGGCGTGCGCTATACAGCCTGAATCCGGTCGTGGGGGTTGTGGAGGGATTCCGGTGGACATTGTTGGGACAACATGCCCCGTCATTGGCGACCATCCTTCCCAGCATTTGCATTGTCCTCGTTCTGTTTGTGAGTGGAGTCGTCTATTTTAAACGTATGGAGCGCACCTTTGCGGATGTGATCTAAATGGGTGACATCGCAATTTCCGCACGACATGTGAGTAAAGAGTACGTCATTGCGGCGGTCAGCCATGACACGTTGCGGGACCGGATCGCCCATGCCTGCCGATCCATCCTGGGGCAAGGCGGCGCCAAGAGTGAGGGGGCGCCCCGCGCGTTTCAAGCGTTGAACGATGTGTCGTTCGATGTCGCAGAAGGCGAAGTGTTGGGCGTAATCGGGCACAACGGAGCCGGAAAAAGCACTCTGTTGAAAATTCTGTCCCGTATCACGGAGCCGAGCCGCGGCGAAGTGGACCTCTACGGACGTGTCACGTCCTTACTGGAGGTCGGGACGGGGTTTCATGCCGAACTCACCGGGCGGGAAAACGTGTACCTCAATGCAGCCATGCTGGGCATGCGCAAAGTAGATATCGACAAGCGATTCGAGGCGATCGTCGAGTTCTCCGGCACGCAGCAATTTATCGATACCCCCGTCAAACGGTATTCGAGCGGCATGTACGTGCGACTGGCCTTTTCCGTGGCCGCGCATCTGGATCCTGAAATCCTGATCGTTGACGAGGTCCTGTCGGTCGGCGACGGAGCCTTTCAGAAGAAGTGTTTGGGGAAAATGGACGAGGTGCGGCGGGATGGACGTACCGTCATTCTCGTCAGTCACGACTTGCCGGTGGTGGCCAGTCTCTGTCAGCGGGCGATTTTGTTACGCCAGGGACGTGTCGTGGGAGACGGGCGGCCGCAGCAAATTATCGAACAATATATGAGCGAAGCGTTCACGGGAGCCGGGACGTCCTTAGCGGATCGCACAGATCGCTATACCAAGGGCGAGCTGATGGTGCAGGCGATCACCTTCCTCGACGAAAAGCTGAATCCCGTGCAGCCGGCCACCTCCGGGCAGCATCTCGTCATTCGCGTCCACTACCAGTGCCATACCAGAAAAGTGTTCAAGGATATGCGGGTCATGATTGTCGTCAATCGTGATGAGCGTACTTCCTGCATTTTCTCCACGGATCTTGTGAGTCAAACGCCGCTGGATTTGGAAGGCAGCGGCTATGTGGATTTTCACGTCCCGCATTTGCCGTTGTGCGGCGGACGATACTTCCTTCACGCCGCCATTGAAAACAACACGGTGACGCAAGACTGGGTGCAGTACGCGGCCGAGTTGCAGGTGTTGGACGGGGACTATTATGGAACCGGCCGTATGTACCCGCATGACGGGTGGCGTGGAAAGGGCATGTTCGTCGACCACAGTTGGCGAGTTGAGAGAACGTCCTGAAAATCATCAGATAGTCCAGCCGCTGTTTCTTCTGCCACGCCTGCCTTGATTTCGTCAGCAGGCGGGGCGTCCTCCTTCCCGTGACCCCAAGTCATTTCATCTACTTAGTGTGCGCGGTACAGGCAAAGCCCTTCACCAGGCATGTCGTTTCCGCCATACTATTCAAATAGGGCCATAGTAGGGCCGATTGCCAGGGGTTTACGTCATCTGCTAAGGGGGGTATCTTACGGTGTTTTCCGACAACCGAGTTGCGGATGGGTCTTTCGTGTTCTGTCGGGAGGGGACGACGCCAGAATGTTTGCCACCATCTTCCTGGTGACCGCCGGAGTCTTTGTCCTGGATGTGGCGATCCCGCTCGGTCATGTCATCTGGCTGCTCTACCTGCTTCCACTCTGGCTGAGTTCACGTCTCGGTTCTTCTACGGCTCCGGTGCGGCATGCCTCGCTCTGCACGATTCTCCTCGGCGCGGGATTCTGGCTTGCCCCTCCCGGCGCGGATCTTAGAACGGCGATCTTCAATCGTATCCTTGGCGTAGCTTTGCTCTGGGGGGCGGCCTATCTGCTGGCGCAACGGCGTGAGGCGGAGGCCGCGCTCCGTTCAGCCAATAGCAGTTTGGAATTGCGTGTGGCGGAGCAGACGCAGGATTTGGTGGCGGTCAACAATCGTCTGACGAAGCAATTGACCGAACAGCGGGAGGTCGAGACGGCCTTGCGCGAAAGTCGTGAACGGTTTGAGTTGGCGGCGGAAGGCGCGGATGTGGGGGTGTGGGAATGGGACTTGAGAACCAGGTCGGCCTATTATTCCCCGCGTTGGAAAGCTCAGCTCGGTTGTGTCGAGTCGGACATTGGTCACACGATGGCCGAGTGGGAGGCGCGGCTTCACCCAGAGGAACGATCGCAAGTTCTGGCGACGGTGCTGCTCTTCCAGCAGGGGTACACCAGGCAATATCGCCTGGACCATCGGCTTCGGCATCAGGATGGGTCCTATCGCTGGATTTCTGCGTTGGGCTCCGGCGTATGCGATGACGAGGGCCGGATGATTCGGATGTCGGGGATCCATCTGGACGTCACGGCGAGAAAACTGGCCGAGGAGGAGAAGAGAGAAAGCGACCGGCGTTATCGTGACCTCGTCGAGCAAGCCGGCGATATCATCTACCGCACCGATGCCGCCGGCCGGTTTACCTACTGCAACCCGACTTCGTTGCGGATTCTCGGTTATCTTCCGGAAGAATTGCTCGGACGACATTACCTGGAGATTATTCAGCCTGAGTATCGTCCCCAAGCCGAGCGGTTCTATGGCCGGCAGTTTATCCGCAAGATGCTCCGAACCGTGTATGAGGTGCCGGTGGTCACGAAAGACGGTCGCGACGTGTGGCTGGGGCAACATACGCAATTGATCCTGGATGGGGACGCCGTTAGCGGGTTTCAAGTTGTGGCCCGTGATATCACCGAGCGGAAGCGGGTGGAGCAGGCCCTGAGGGAGAGCGAAGAACGCTTCTCCAAGGCCTTTCATAGCAGTCCTGCCGGAATGGCTATCAGCCGGCTTGCAGATGGGCGGGTCCTCGACGTCAACGATGCCTTTGTGCGCGTGTCGGGATTTTCTCGCGAAGAGCTGATCGGGATGTCCTCACTCGATATCGGCATTTGGGTCAATCCCGATGACCGGCGCCAATTGGCTGAGACGTTGCAGCGGGACGGTTTCCTCCGGCATCTGGAAAAGGAATTTCGCACCAAGTCAGGCGACGTGCGGCACGGCCTCTTCAATGTTGAGCCGGTCTGCATCGGGCAAGAGAACTATGTCCTCACGCTGGTCTTGGATATTACCAGGCGTACAGAGGCGGAAGCGGCGTTGCGTCGCAGTCAATCGGTACTTCAGGCCCATCAACATGCGCTGATGCGATTGACGAAAAGTCAGCATATCGGATCAGGGGATTGGCAGTCGGCGCTGGAGGAGCTGATGCAAACGTCGGCGGTGGCGCTCACGGTTGATCGGGCCAGTGTCTGGTTGTTGGACCGGAGCGGGGCCGTGCTGGAATGTGCGGAGCTCTATGAGCGAGCCCAGACCCGGCACTCGCGCGGGCAGCGTCTGAATGTGGCGCAATATCCGCGGTATTTTGCCGAACTGCTTCAGGAGCAAGTGGTCGATGCCCACGATGTGGCCGGCGATCCGCGTACCTCGGAGCTGATGCAGCCCTATCTCCAGGTCTTGGGAATCGCCTCCTTATTGGATATACCGATATTTTTTGCCGGCCGCTTGGCCGGGGTCGTCTGTCATGAACGCATTGGAGTACCGCGCACATGGACCAATGAGGATGTTCAGTTTGCCACGTCCATCGGGAATCTGGTGACCCTGGCCTATGAGGCGAAACAGCGGCAGGAGGCCGAAAAAGCCCTGGTGACGGCGAAGGAAGCGGCGGAGTTCGCGAATCGGGCGAAAAGTGATTTCCTGGCGACCATGAGCCATGAGATCCGGACGCCTATGAATGCGATTGTCGGCATGGCGGATCTGTTGTCGGAAACGCCGCTGAATGAGGACCAACGGGAATACGTACAAATTTTTCGAGACGCCGGCAGTAATCTGTTAAGCCTGATCAATGATGTGCTCGACCTCTCCAAGATCGAAGCTGGCCACCTCGATCTGGATATTACGGACTTCGATCTCAACGACCTGGTCCAGCGGGCTGCTGAGCTGGTTGCGGTTCGCGCCAGCGAGAAAAATCTGGAGTTGGCGTACCAGATCCAGCCGGATGTGCCAACATCGCTCGTGGGCGACCCGAATCGGCTTCGTCAGGTCCTGCTGAACCTGTTGGGGAATGCCATCAAGTTCACGGATCAGGGGGAAGTTGTGCTGCGCATAGAGTGTGATCCGAAGGCTGAGGGCCCCGGCAATCTCCTCTTCACCGTCCGGGATACCGGGATTGGAATTCCCGCGGACAAATTAACCGCCATCTTCGAACGATTTACACAGGTCGATTCGTCGATGACGCGCCCGTATAGCGGGACCGGTCTCGGCCTGACGATCTCACGGCGTCTGGTTGAACGGATGGGCGGCCGGATGTGGGTGGATAGTGAACTGGGCCGGGGCAGCACCTTCAGCTTCACCGCCAAGTTTGCCGCACATGTGCAGCCGGTCCCGGCGGTCCCTCCCGCTCAATGGGAGCAACTCGCCGGTTTGCGAACCTTGATCATCGATGATAATGCGACGAACCGCCTGATTGTGCGGGAAACATTAGCGGGTTGGGGTATCCCGGCGGCGGAGGCCCCGGGAGGTGAGGAGGCGTTGGTGGAACTGCACCGTGCGCTCCAGGCCGGGGTGCCCTATCGACTGGTGATTCTCGACGTGCGCATGCCGAAACTCAGCGGGTGGCAGGTCGCCGAGAAACTCGCGCGGTTGCCCGGTCTTGCCGGCGTAGCGATCATCATGCTGACATCGGAACGGCGGGCCGGAGACCAGGCGCGCGCCCGCGAATGCGGGGTGGTTCGGTATCTCACGAAGCCCTTCCGGCGCTCGGATTTGTTCAATGCCATGATGTCGGTGATCGGTAAAGCGGCGCTGGAACGGAACAGCGAAGGCGTCGCTCAGGCTCAGCCGGAGCATTCCACGGAGGAAAGATCCGGTCTGAAGATCCTGCTGGCCGAAGATTTTGTCGATAACCGGCGCATGATGGAGTTTTATTTTAAGACGACGCCCCACCGGGTTGAGACGGCGGCCAACGGACAGATTGCGGTCGATATGTTCATGCGCGGCTCCTACGATCTCGTCTTGATGGACATTCAGATGCCCGTGATGGACGGGTATGCAGCGACAAAGGCGATCCGTGCGTTGGAAAAAGAGCAGGGCCGCAGTCCGGTGCCGATTCTGGCGCTGACCGCCAATGCGTTGCAAAGCGAAGTGCAGCGCAGTCTTGAGGCGGGCTGCACGGCGCATCTTACGAAACCCATCCGCAAGGCCCGATTGCTGGAAGCGATCCATCTGTATTTTCAGACCGCAGCACATTCGGGGGAACCGGCGACTGACCTCCCGATGGAACCGGTTGTGCTGAAGGTCAGCGGAGAGTTCGAATCACTCATGCCGGGGTTTCTGGAACATCGACGCCAAGAAGTCATCCAGATCACGGAGGCGTTGAATCGGGAGGATTTCGATGTGATTCGAGAGATCGGTCATGGCCTGAAGGGTGCCGGGGGAACCTACGGCATCGAGGCAATCAGTGCCTATGGGCGGTCGATGGAGACGGCGGCCGCGCAGAAGGATAGCTCTGCGGTACGCGAGGTGCTGGGGGCGTTTGGTCGGTTTCTGGATCGCCTGCAATTGGTCTACGTGTGAGGGAGCGTATGGGTATGCGTGTCTTGCTCGTTGAAGATCATCTCGATATTCGGCGTCTGTTCGAGCAGGTGATTGAGTCGCGCGGGCATGAGGTGACGGCCTGCGCCGATGGCGAATCGGCCTGGGAGGCTTACGGCAAGCGTCCCTACGAACTCGTGTTGCTCGATTGGGAATTGCGTGGGGGCGGGATGGATGGGCTCCAGTTGTGCCGGAGGATCCGATCCAGTCCCGGCGGGGATCGCTGTGTCATTGTCATGATTACCGGGCACGACTCTCCGGAATCCTTGCGGGCGGCGCTGCAAGCCGGGGTGAACGACTATCTGGCCAAGCCGGTTGGTGTCGAGTTCTTAAAACTGCGCCTCACGATTGCCGAACAATGGGTAGAGAGCGTACGGCGGCGCTTCGCGGCGGAAGATCAGGCGCAGGCGCTCCAGTCGCAGTTGGCGGACCATGGCAAGTTTCATGACCTGATCGGCCGGAGTCCGGCCATGGTGGTGCTGTACGAAGAAATTCAGAAGATTGCCGCGGTCGATGCGACGGTGTTGATCGAAGGAGAGACCGGAACGGGAAAAGAGTTGGTGGCCCGCGCGATTCATCTTTCCAGCCGGCGGGCCTCTCATACGTTTCTGGCCGTCAATTGCGCAGGCTTTACCGATTCACTCCTCGGCAGCCAGCTCTTCGGCCATAAAAAGGGCGCCTTCACGGGTGCCATCGAGAATCAGGAGGGCGTGTTTGAGGCGGCGCAGGGGGGCACCATTTTTCTGGATGAGATCGGAGATATTTCCCCGGCCGTGCAGACGAGTCTCTTGCGCGTCCTGCAGGAACGGGAAGTGACGAGATTGGGGGAGTCCAAGCCGCGCAAGGTTGACGTGCGGGTCGTGGTGGCCACTCACCACAACCTGGCGGAAGATGTCGAGAAGGGCACCTTCCGGCGGGATTTGCTGTATCGCATCAAGGTGGCCCGTCTTCATCTCGCCCCGCTTCGAGAGCGGCCGACAGATATCCCGCTGTTGGTGCATGCCTTTCTCGGACAGTTTCGTTCCGTGATGGAAAAACCGGTCCTTCAGGTGAGTCCCGAGGCGCTGCAGGTGCTGACCAGCTATTCCTGGCCAGGCAATGTTCGGGAGTTAAAGAGTGCCGTGGAGTCGGCCTTGATCCATTGCAAGGGTACCATGGTGCAAGTGGGGGATCTTCCCCCTGAGGTCCGCAATCCGGAGCCGCAGGCTACCTATGTTCCGCTCCAGCGTCAGGACGAACGAACACGCATGGTGGGGGCGCTCCAGCAGACGGGCGGCAATCGCTCGGAAGCGGCTCGACTCCTGGGGATGAGCCGCCGGACGTTTTATCGTCGTCTGGCTGAATACGATGTCGCGGCAGCAGGGGAGCCGGGTGAGGATTCCATCCCGTGAACCGATGGGCGTGACTGGTTGTGGCGTAGGCAGCTGGTGCTGCGCGCAAATGGATGTATTCTCGATGTTTCTCTGCTCGTTTCAGCCGCCGGTCCGTAACGTCTCAGTCCAAAACCTGAGCACCGGTCCGTCTTTCCAGCCGTCGCACGGGAGTCAGTTACCTCGATCGAACAGAATTCCCGCCGCAACTTCTTCCGTCAACCGATCGTCATTGAGCCGACTGACACAGGTGTGACACAGCACATTGTGCCATCTCTTTGACGCATCCGGCTGCTTATCTGGGCGGCTCTCGGCGTAAGTCCCTAGTTTTTCGTGGAGCTGCTCATGTCATCACCTATGGCACGATCCTTGATACATGAATGCAGTAACGCCAGCGCGCAAGCGCAGCGAAAAGAAGATCGGGAAGGGCGGGAGGAAAAGAGGGCAACATGGACGTCGAAGGGTTCTTGATTTCAAACGGCGCGGATCATGAGGTGTTGGTGACGATTCCGCCCGCGTCGCTTGGTCCCTTCGATCAGCCCGATGTCAGAGAACAGATTGATGGGTACTGGGTCGATATGTCCCGATTGCCGCACAGGAAATGGTCGGACCGGACGCGTGCAGTCGGGGCTGTGCTGACGTACTTGCGTGGATTGGCGGCCATCTCGGCAGGCTTTCCAACCCAGACTCGATGAAATGTGACGCGCCGGATACAGAACCAAAGGAGAACTCACCATGTGGAATGACAAACAGGATGTGTTGCGGATCGCTCGCGAAGAGAACGTGCAGGATGTCTCGGCCAGGCTGAGTCTGGTGCCGGGCGAGGGCCTGGCGGTCAAACGTCGCCCTGAGGATTTGACTCCGCGTGAACAGGAAATTCTTCAATTGGTGTGGGCGGGGCTGACGAATCGGACGATCGCCGAGCAGTTGCATATCAGCATCAAGACCGCGGAGGCGCATCGAGCCAATATGATGAAAAAACTCCGGGTCTCCAACATCGCGCAGCTGTTGAAGACGGCACTGGAAGAGGGGCTGCTCGCAACCCATGCGGGCTGAAGGGATTCGCGGCGGCCTGCACCCTCGGGGGAAGTCCCACTTCCGGCGGTGCCATGGCTCCCGCGAGTCTGCCCCCTCCCACCGTAAATGAGGCTCGCACCGGCGGCGGTGTTTGAAGTAAAATGCCGCACCGTCGCAGGAGCGAGCCGTGGTCGAACAACGCATTGAAGAAATAACCCGCGCGAACCTTGCCTTTTATGCCGCCTTTGAAAGTCTGGACATGCTCCAGATGGACAAAGTGTGGGCACATCTCGAGTACGTCACCTGCATCCATCCCGGATGGAATCTCCGGAGCGACTGGCCGGAGGTGCGCGATTCCTGGGTCCTGATCTTCAACAACACCTTCTCCATGAAATTCGAACTATCTGATGTGCAGGTCCAGGTGGCCGGGGATCTGGGCTGGGTGATTTGCACCGAGCATCTCACCAGTCGGCAGGACGACCAGCCGGTTGAAACCCGGGTGTTGGCCACCAATCTGTTCGAGCGGATCGGCGACGAGTGGTTGATGATCCATCACCACGGCAGCCCGGTCATGGGCTAGGACCCGCCTCAGGAACCCGTCGGGTGCGGTTGTCATAGACGGGGTGTGCCTGATCAGACGATGACATTGCGTCAGATACCCTTCTCATCCATCGAGCACAACCTGAATATGCCGTGGCCCATCCGTTTCCATTCTTGGCAGCCTGGTGCAGTCCACAGAATAACAACGGGCTATCCTCGAAGCTATGCGAGCCCACCTTGGACATGTTCGGCATGAACCGTACATTCACCGCGATGAAGTGGGCGGTGTTAGGGGCTGTTCTGCTATCCGGTTGCACCACGGTGGCGCAGATCACGACCTTGTCGGATGAATCCTGTCACCAGAAGGTCCGTCACGAGCTTGAATCCATTCTGGTGGAAGAGGGTGAGAAGCAGGAAATTGCGAATCGCCTGGCTGTGAATACGACGGTCGTATTGGCGACCGGTTCGCTTGGCCCGCGTCCCTTCGGAGTCTCTTCCCCATCCGGTGCCGATTATAGTTTCTTTGTCCAGCTCAAGGGTGAAGCCTGTCTCCTGCGCCTTTACGGTCGCCGGAAAGGATTTACCCGGTACACCAACAATCTCACCTATATTGCCACGCGGTCCCTGGAAGGCTGTGCCTGCGCCGAGTGACCCTCATCTGACGAGTCTTATCTCCTCGCCTCTTGTCTTTCCCTGATCCCCTCACTCATCAACCCGGTCCTGTGAAGCGTTGTGGTTATCGGTGCCGATTTCCGTTGCCTCGTTTGAACGACCTTCGCAAAACAGAATCATCGTCTCACTTGCGTGCCTCAATCTGTCTCATGATGCGTCTTTGGCGCAGGACCTGTTGATCGTGGCACAGTGAACGTTCGCCCTTTATCAGAAGGGAGAACGGACGGAAACGATTGTTTTGTATGGTGAAGTGATGGGATTGAAGCACCTGGCATGGCCCTTGATGTAGGGGTGATAGGTATCGTAGGGCGAACACCGTGGGGAGTTCACTGGAGGGCGGCGTAGTAGGAGTGACTGCAAGCCCAGCCTGTTGTTGAGGAAGGTGTAAGAAGGAGGGACGATCATGACCGTGAAAGGGTTTCTGCTGAAAGACAGGGAAGAGCAGGAGTATCTGTTGGCTATTCAACCGGCCACGCATGGCATGTTTGAACGGTTGATCGTGCGTCAGAAAGTTGATGGGTGCTGGGTCGAGTTAAACGGGAATGCACAGGGGGCCTGGCAACCCCGCACGCAGGCGATTACGGCCGTGTTGGGCTATCTCCAGCGCTTGTGGGATACCTCGAAGCCCGTGGCAGTGAGGGAGAACTAGCCTGCGGCATCCCGGGCGAGGCGATGAATGGCGTGAAGCCCAAGAAGGAGGAAGAAGATGTTGGCCGAGAAGCACGAGAGAGAGGCGGGTCATCAAGCCCAGGCTGTGAACCGGGATTCAAAGAAGCATGATACGGATGCCGATGGCGAGATGGGCGTTCCGAAGCGCAGGCCGGAGGATCTCACGCCGCGCGAGTTGGAGGTGCTCCGTATGATCTTGGATGGTCATACCAATCGCAGTATCGCGGAGCATTTAAATATCAGTATGAAGACGGCCGATACCCATCGGGCGAATATGATGAAGAAACTGCGGGTGTCCAATACCGCTCAATTGTTGAAAGCGGCGTTAGAGGCGAAACTCCTGCATACCAGCGACGGGACTGGCCGTCCTCACGAAGGCAGGTGACTCCTGCGACCTATCCGTAGCTGGCCGAGTGTGTTTCGTGCACGGCGGAAGAAGATGAGGACGCGCGAGTGAGTATGAAGGAATTACAGTCCGGGAATGGGGTGGGGGAGGTCTTTGGTCCCGAGCGTCTGGAGCCACTCGGCTGTAATCACGTCACGCTCTTCCATCGTCATGCCGGCATACTTGCGGAACATCTGGGGGCCGCGTCGCCGCCGCCAGGTCAGAAATCCCAGGAAGTGATCCTTGCAGACGGAACGGGTGCCTGCCGGCGCATAGACTCTCGCCTGACAACCATCGATTAAACAAATCTGTCCGCTCATCTGGGCCTCCCTTTGATTCCCGCGAAGTATGCCGGAGATGACCCGGCAAATGCAATGCAGCGCCCCGCATCAGCTGGTTTGCGGAGGCGGGGAAGGACGTCGTCCTGGCACGGCTTCATGTGATTGATGCCCTGTGTGTGTCAGGGAATTTCCGCTTGCAATCCTGTCGAGCAGCCAGGTACCGTACCCTGTTCTCCAGTCAGATCCGGGCCGAGTGCGCGAGCATACCCATGGTCATGCAGGTCATATCGGTGGTTGGGGCCCTCATGGTGCTCATCGCCTACGGCCTCATCCAGGCCGGCACCTGGCGCGAGTTGGATGCAGGTTATCTGGCCTTGAACATCATTGGGTCCCTGTTGCTCGGGATCGTGGCGATAGAAGATCGACGAGTGGGGTTTGTCTTGCTGGAATTCGCCTGGGCAGGGATTGCGCTGGTCGGGGTCGCCCGGTCGATTCGTGCCAGGCGTGCCGCACGCGCCCTCTGATCGTAGTACGACATCATAAACATCGGGCAGTCTTGTAACGAAGGAGTAAGGCGCTATGGCAGGGTTGTTGTCAGCGGATGAAGTGTTTGAAAAGGCGAAGGATACGGCGGTCGGGGCGACCAATGCGGACGAGAAGGCCCTCCAGATCGACTACGAGGCCTTGCAGCTCAAGTTTCGGGCCGCCCTGGGTGATCGCAAGGTGGCTCGATGCCATATCAATAAGTTTTTGCCGGAAGGGTACGAAGACCAGGGCCGGTTCAATCTTCTCCTGTTGACGGCCGGCAACGTGATTTTTGATATCGTGATCGGGGATTCCTACTTCCGTTACGATGTCGTGTCGGTCGGCCAGCTGGACAAGGTGCAGGTCATCGATGCGATGTGGGACAACCGGGAAAAGCGTCGTGAGGAGCCCTTCTTGAGCCTCCGGCTGATGCATGCCGAAGAGACGCATCTGCTGCTAGCGTTGGACGATGAAGAGCGGAAGAGCCTGCTCGGGTTTGCGGCAGCCGTATCGGCCGTGCGGAATCCGGAAAAGTAAGCCCATCAGGGACGAGAATAGAACGGAAGGGCATGGACGGTAGCCTGATGGCGCGTCCCTGCCACTTCCACCGTCAGTTCGGTGTCCGCGGCCGAAAAGTCGCGCAATGGAAACCCGAAGGCCAACACCGCATTACGTTGTGGTGAAAAGACGGCGCTGCTGACCCACCCCACTTCTCGATCTCCACTGAACAGCTTGGATCCGTGCGGCGGAACTGCACGATCCTGAATCGTTAAGCCGACCAGGTGCCGCCGAACGTTCCCGTAGGTGTCCATCCGTGCCACCACTTCCTGTCCCGGATAACAACCTTTCGAGAGACTGAAGGCCTTGCCTTCCAGGTTCGCTTCCGGCGGGACAATCTCTTCATTGAGGTCAGGCCCGGCCTTGGGCAGTCCCGCCTCGATTCGCAACAGTTCCCGGGCCTGCGCACCGATCGGCTTGATGCCGAACGACACTCCCGCAGTCATGAGCTGGTTCCATGCGGCGGCCAGTCCATCGGCGGGCAGCAGAATCTCCAGGTCCTGTTCGCCGGTTTCTTCCGTCCGCATGATCAGCGCCGGTTGGCCCCCGATCGTTGCGGGCAGGGTTTGCAGGAGTTGCACGGTACGGACATCGACGCCGAACGCGGCCGACACCACTTCTGACGATGTGGGTCCACTTACCAGTAGCAAGCCCCAGCTCTCCGCACAATTCTCCATCTTCGCCTTCGTGCCATAGAGCAGGAACTTCCGTAAGGCCTGAAATGTGGCCTCACCGACTTCCCCGACGTCCTCAATCCAAATCGACTCGCTCTGAACGTAAACCCGGAAGTAGCCGAGCATTTTTCCCTTATGGGTGAGGAAGCTGGAGTAGCGACCCTGCCCCGGCTGGAGCGGCAGGATGTCATTGCTGATGATGCTCTGGAGCCACTTGGTGCGGTCGTCGCCGGTGACCCGGAACTTTCCGCGGTGAGACAGGTCCGACAGTCCGACGCGATTGCGCACGGCGGCATACTCTGCCGTGACGTCGCCGTAGTGCGCCGGCATGGACCAGCCTGCGATTTCTTCGAAGGTTGCGCCGAGTTGCTGGTGTTGATCGTGGAGCCGGGATTGTTTCATCGGGGGACCTGCTATCCTTTATCCTGCGCCCTCACGGTTGGATGGAAGGCTGAGAATGAATGAGTTCTTCAACGAGATCTTTGGTGCGAGCCGAAAATTCGTTTCGGGACACGACCTTGGTCACGCCGAGTTCCTTGGCGCGACGCCATGTGTCTACTTCTTCATGGTTGGCGAACGCGAGAATGGGAAGCGAGCGCAGCGCGGGATTGCCTTGAATGGTTTCCAGCGCTTTGAAGGCATCGACAGCCAGGTCGTTCATGTTCAGGATCAGCGCAGCCGGGTCTGTCGAGGTGGTTTTCTCCGCGACCTCATCCTGATTGCGGATCCGCTCGAGGGTATAGCCTTGGGGGCGCAGGGCATCACGTACCTTGGTGTAAAAGAAAATGTCGGTGACGGCCACTAAGATCGTGCTGCTCATGTAACCTCGCGCGCTTAATTCAGCGAACTGATCAGGCGTCCCAGGGCTTTCTTGGCCAAGGCATAGTCCGGGTTGAGAACGAGGGCTTGTTTGTAACAGTCGATCGCCTCGCTCCACTTGCCTTGGCGTTCATAGACGCGGCCCAGGTTCAGGTGCGGAAAGGCAGGACTTTCATACCGTGTGGCCTGCATGGCTTTTTGAAACCATGGAATCGCCTCGTCCAGGTCGCCCTTCTCAATTAAATAGGCGCCGATGTCGTTGTAGGGGTTGCCGAAGTGAGGATCACAGGCGATGGCCTTGTGGCATTCCTCGATCGCTTCGTCCAGCTTACCCATGAAGCTATAGGTCCAACCGAGAAACGTATAAGCTTCGGCCGTCTGATGTGTCGCGAGCGACAGCTTGTACAGACTGACGGCCTCCTCCAACTGCCCCTTCATCTGCTGCTCATAGGCTTGCTGAAAGAGCTGCCAGGCTTCACGTTTATCTTCTTCGCTGCCGTCGCCCTGTATGAGAAAATCTTGTACATCCATGGTGGTCAGGCTGATGAAAAAGGCCCCCGGCTTCGTTCTTAATCGTGCGAACTCCTCAACGTACTGAGAAGTACCCTTGCGGGTTCGCACTTTCTGCGGCCTCGCTGGTTGACCCTTTTGATCAGCCTGCAGGCCGGAGGGCCTTGGTTGCTCCGCGTTATTGGTGCTTCAGCTTTTTTTGAATCAACTCTGCGCCGTACCGGCCTGAAAGTAACATGGAGCCGAAGGCCGGACCCATGCGTGGCGTGCCAAATACAGCCGCGACGGCCAGTCCGATGACAAAGCAATTGGGGGAGACTTCCCCGGTTCGGTCCATGACTTCTTCTTCCGAGCGCGAGACCCACATAGCACCGTTGCCGGGTACTTGTTGGTAGAGCCCACGCTTGTGTAGGAGGTTGACCACCACCGCGTCGTGGCCTGTCGCATCCACGACAATTTTACTCTCTAAAGCGATGGGGTCGACATGGATAATGTCGTGGCCGGCCATTTCAGCCGTGGTGCTGTTCACAACCACGCCTTCAAGCACGCCTTCCCGGCGTAGAATCAGATCGACAACCCTGGTCAGGTTCATGATCTTCGCCCCGGCGTCATAGGCCGCCGCAATCAGCGCGCCCGTCGCATGGGGAGGATCGACCATATACATGCCGGGGCATTCCTTGATCTGTTTGCAGGGCACGCCCACTTCTTTCAGGATCTTGTGTGCCGGGGCGCAGATGGTCGCCTTGTTCATGAGGTACCCGCCGGACCAAAAGCCTCCGCCCAGCGCAAGGCTCTGTTCGACGATCAAGGTCTTGATCCCCATGCGTCCCAGATCATGGGCGCAGATCAGGCCGGAGGGGCCGGCACCCACGATGATGACATCGCTCTCGATGAGCTGATCGAACTCTTTATAGTATTCCCGCGCGATCTGGCGAGTAATGTCGCGTTCGCGTAATGGTGCCGGTTTTGGCTTCCCCATGCGGTGTTCCCCTTCAACGGCTGTTGAGCCTGGCTTCCCGCTTGGTGCTCAGCTCCTCCGCATCCTCAACGGCCCCCTGAAGGGACGCTTCGGTTTGGATTAGCCTGCGGCCTCGCGGGCCAGCCATGTCGACGCGCCTTATAAATAGATCTCGGAGCCGGCGTTCTTAAATTCTTCCGACTTTTCTTTCATGCCGATCTGAATAGCCTGCTGCTCTTCCAGTTGTTTCTTTGCCGCGTAGTCACGGACATCCTGCGTGATTTTCATCGAGCAGAAGTGCGGTCCGCACATACTGCAGAAATGGGCGACCTTCGCCGCATTGTCCGGCAGCGTGGCATCGTGATACGCGCGCGCCGTCTCCGGATCGAGCGCAAGGTTGAACTGGTCTTCCCAGCGGAACTCGAAGCGCGCTTTGGACATGGCGTTATCGCGCACTTGCGCGCCGGGGTGTCCCTTTGCCAGGTCCGCCGCATGCGCGGCGATTTTGTACGTTACGACACCGACCTTCACATCTTCCTTAGTCGGCAAACCGAGATGTTCCTTGGGCGTCACGTAGCAGAGCATTGCGCACCCGTACCAGCCGATCATCGCCGCGCCGATGCCGGAGGTGATGTGGTCGTATCCGGGGGCGATATCAGTGGTCAGCGGCCCCAGGGTATAGAACGGCGCTTCCTGGCATTCCTTGAGCTGCTTTTCCATGTTCTCTTGAATCATATGCATCGGCACATGGCCGGGCCCCTCGATCATCACCTGCACATCGTGGTTCCAGGCGATCTTGGTCAGTTCGCCGAGGGTTTCCAATTCGGCGAATTGTGCATCGTCGTTGGCGTCGGCGATCGAACCGGGTCGTAGGCCGTCGCCCAGGCTGAACGCCACGTCGTAGGCCTTCATGATTTCGCAGATCTCTTCGAAGTGCGTGTAGGCAAAGTTCTCCTGGTGGTGTGCCAGGCACCATTTGGCGTGAATGGAACCGCCGCGCGACACGATGCCGGTCATGCGTTTCGCCGTCATCGGCACGTAGCGCAGCAGCACGCCCGCATGGATGGTGAAATAGTCCACGCCTTGTTCGGCCTGTTCGATCAGCGTATCGCGGAAAATCTCCCAGGTCAGGTCTTCGGCTTTGCCGTTCACCTTTTCCAGCGCCTGATAGATCGGCACGGTGCCGATCGGCACGGGGGAATTGCGGATGATCCACTCGCGTGTCTCATGGATATTCTTGCCGGTGGAGAGGTCCATCACCGTGTCGGCGCCCCAGCGGATCGACCAGATCATCTTTTCAACTTCTTCTTCGATCGTGGAGGCGACGGCCGAGTTGCCGATGTTGCTGTTGATCTTCACGAGGAAGTTCCGGCCGATAATCATGGGCTCGGATTCCGGATGGTTGATGTTGTTCGGGATAATGGCGCGGCCGCGGGCCACTTCATCGCGCACGAACTCGGGCGTGATCAGGTTCGGAATGCGAGCGCCCCAGGCCTGGCCGGGATGCTGCAACACCCCGCCGCCGTGTTCATTGGTCGTGGCCATCAGGTCTTTGGCCCGCGCGCGCGATTGATTTTCCCGGATCGCGATGAATTCCATTTCCGGTGTGATGATGCCCTGTTTGGCATAGTGCATCTGGCTGACGTTCCGTCCGGCCTTGGCGCGGCGCGACTTGCGGATATGAGTAAACCGGAGGTCCGCCAACTTGGGATCGGTCGCGCGCTGACGACCGTACTGCGAGGTCACCTGCGGGAGCTCTTCCGTATCCTGCCGTGCTTCGATCCAGGCGCGGCGTAGCGGCTGCAAGCCGGCGCGCACGTCGATGGTGACATTCGGATCGGTATAGGGGCCGGAGGTATCGTAGACGGTAATCGGCTGATTCGGCATGCCGCCGTTGCCGTTGGTTGAGTGCGTCGGGGACAGGCTGATCTCACGCATCGGAACCCGGACGCCGGGGAGTGTGCCGTCGATGTGCACCTTGCGCGAAGCCGCGAACGGGGTGGTGGTGAGGCGCGCGGTCGAAGGCTTGGAGCCGTGACCGTTGCTGGAACCATTCTGTGTATGGGCCTCGCTCATAGCGGAATTCCTTTCATCGAAGGTGAGCGTCTGACGGCCAAAATAAAAAAGCCGCATCCAGCTTGGGTGCGGCTTGAAGCGATCACGAAGCCAGTGAACCGGTCGCTTCCCTACGCTGGTATTACCCAGGTCAGGTTGTGAGGGTCGCCCGATCGCTCGGACTCTCAGCCGGATGGCACCCCTAGCTGTCGAAGATGATCGTACCGACCTGCCGGGGGGAAGTCAATCTTCTGGAAGACCTACTAGGAGGGGTGACCTTTGGGCCTTGTCGGACACATCCATGCCTTAGTGAGGACAAGACCAAAAAGGTATTGCCTCAGTCGCTCGCAGGCAAGGGCCGCCGGAGCTGAGGCCGGGACAATGTTCAGTCAGCAATGCCGGCGCAACTTGCGCCGAGCCACCGCCCCTTGATGTCAATGTGCACCTTGCCTGCGCCTGCCCGTTCCGTGTCCATACTTGCCACAATGGATTCAGGCGTTTTGGTCTCCATGGCCATGCGTGAGGTGGTTGCGTGGGGCGCGGGGCAAGACCGTTCGAGCACCAGCTTGCTGGAAGACTTGGAGACGACCGTGGTCGTACAGCCCGGTTCATCTTCATCATCTTCTTTGATGATGCGATTCTGGTCCAGATCTTCTTTGGTGATGCAGGATTTATGGACATGAGTGTTCGCTTTGCCGGACCGGGCTTGCATCGATTGCTCGAGTCTGGCGCGCTGTTCCGGTGGCATCTTGGCGAGCGCATCCGGCGGAATCATCATGCCGGTCGGCACCCCCGTAAAAGTCATTTCCCAGGCGCCTGGTTTCGCGTTGAACGAATCGGCCTGCGCTTCCGGCGCCATCCCGGGCAGGATCGTACTCGCCATGAGTCCAAGTGCCAGTGCGAATGTGAAGCGGCCCAGCGTGGATGTCGTGCTGCTCATTCTCGGGTGTCCTCCCGTGTCAGAGTGAGGGGTGGCTGTTGTCAGTCGAATCATACGCAGTTCTGCAGGAGAAATCACGCGAAGCCTGCCGGTACCGCTCGCTTTATCCGGCTTACGGGCGTAAGCTTTTTACCAAGACAATGATGGACTGCGCTCACAGAAATGGAGGCCGCATCATGAACGGAAAAGGCTTTTGGCTCGGGCTCGTGCTGGGCGCAACGGTGATGGGGCTTCTAGGACAATGGGGGCCCGCTGCGGCGGGGAAGGAGGCCAATTCGTCCGCCTGTATTCCGGCCGGCGCGGTGGCCGAGTATCTGCATAGTGTGATTCAGGCGGATCGTACGTTTTACACCTCGGATGTGGTCGAGCGGATGCAGATGCGCGGTATTGCCTTTGCTGCGGAAAACTGGCGGGAAACCTCGCGGCTGCCCCTTCCGGCTCAATACCTGCTGGAAACGGGACGGCTCGTCGCGGCGGGCCGGAGCGGGTTGCAATACCGGCTGATCAGCAACTGGGCGATTAATGCCAAGAACCGGCCGATGACCGACTTTGAGCGGGCGGGGTTGACGGAAATTCTCGTGAATCCGGATAAACCCTACACAGCCGTCACGAGCGAGGGCGGCACGCCGGTGTTTCAGGCCATTTATGCCGATAAAGCCGTGTCGCAGTCCTGCGTGGGTTGCCATAACGCACACCCCAACAGCCCGAAGAAAGATTTCAAGACGCAGGACGTCATCGGCGGGATTTTACTGACCATTCCGCTGCCGCAGTAGTTCATGGCTATTGGAGTCCCATGGTTGGCTTAGGCGGGCAGGCCAATCAGACCTTTCATGCCTGCACCGCTGATACTGAGTAAGCCGCTCTGAATGTCGACGTATGACTTGCCTGATGGTCATCCTGTCAAATCAACATTAGCCACCAAACTCTGAAGGAGTTTAACTTTATTAATAGCCTCCAAGCTGCCTGCGGTCAACATTAATGGTCTTGGGGGAGGCGGTTCGAATTGCTCGATGGCCAATCAAAATGTGTGGTGAGAGACAAATATGGTGCGTCATGGTTTGCCAATTAGCCTTGATTGACATGGTTCATACACTCCTCGAGGTTAGCGCCTTGAACAGGTTGCTTATGGCCTCGATTCCTCTCTTGTGATCTTCGATTCCGTAGAATTCAAATTCCGCATCTGTGAGCTCGAACAGATGCTGTCGGCATCGCATTTCCCAAAGCCAGTCTAGCTCCTTCTTCAACTCTAGGGAGATTACATTTTCGGAGAATAACCGATCAGTGCGCGAAACGAACCGCTGGCGCATTCCCATCTTCCCTGCATAGTGGTCAACGAGAATCGCCTCCGCGATGGATCCCAATGCAGCTAGGCAGGCCTTAACAACCATATCCCGCGCTAGGCCAGCTAAGTCAGTTCTGCGAAGAAGCCATAAATTAGCATCGTGCAGCATTAGGGTGTATGCGACATTATTTTTCACCGTTTCTTGACGAATGAAGCTTAAACGCTGGCGCCACCTACTGGCCGGATGTAAGAAGCCTCGCGGGAATCTGACCTTGGCGCTGGCATGGTCTCTACGTCCCAGTCGGCTCTGAATTTCCTGAAGAGCCTCCCCTGCCTGAATCGCGAATGTCTCGATTTCTGTGTCGAAAGAAATCTGTTTAGCCATTTCCTATCTTCATGCAGAGGTGGTACAGGCTTTAGTGTACCGTCTATGGAATGTACAGGGCAGTGGGAGAAGTAGTTTGCACTTGCCGTGGTGTCAGGTCGAATTGTTACCTTGGACCGATCTAGCGCGGCAATCCTAATTTGGTGAAAAATGCCAGGTTTCGTTTCTGTGCATCCACAACCAGTTTATTGTATGACACCACTTCAAGATAAGCACCGTAGTTCTCATTATAGCCAAAAAAACCAAGTCCATCTGGTGTTGCTCTGAGGGTGTAAGTGCGTGCCCATTCCTTTAATCTCGGAGTCAAGTCGCAGATTATGTAGCAGTAAAAAGGCATATTGCTTTGTATGGGGAGTGGGCGCCCGGTGATGGATTTAGCCTTGCCGTCCTTTATTTCCTCTATGTACTTATAGACTTGGGAGAAGGGATTTTCTTTTTCTGAATAATCGGCGCGCAGTGGCTTCTTAAATTCTATTATTGTTATAGAAGTAAAAGGCAGTTCTGGTGTCTCTGTGAATGCTACGGCTTTGTCAAAGATGAGAATGTCTGGTTCTTTCTTGCTTTTATTTTCTAAGAGGGTTGATTTCTTAATCTGTTGGTCGGAACTCAGGCAGACATGAAATGCCAACCTCTCATCTAGCAGCCATAAGTTATGGTCTTCAAAAGGAAGGTCGTTCGATGTTTTGCCTCGTGGGAATATAATATCGTGGATGCGTTCCTCAGGCCTGTACCTGCCGTCATGTTGAATGGACAATTGTTTCTGCAGGAATTCAATAATAGCCTTTCGATGAATGACGTAACGAGCAAGATCTGAGCGATTAATCTCTGTCGTTTTCTGGAGAAAGTCATCCAAGCGACTCCTAATCGATTCAAACTCTGCGTCTAGACCAGTGGGCTCAAGTAGCCTGCGGCCTTCCTCCCGTAATTCAACTTGAATCTTATGATAGGCATTGTAAAGGTGTCTGTCGATTTCATCATCGGTTGCTTCTGGGTCGATCAGGTCAATAGTTTCCCCCATCCGATTCAGAATGGGTCTGTACATTGCGCCTTCGCCTTGGACGAATCGCTGAACTTTCTCTCTCTTCTTCCCGGCAATCGGTGCGGTATATGGGGACAGATATTCTTCGCAATGTGAACGAATACTTTGTCGAATGTCGGCCAAAGTTATTTCTGAAGCGTAGAGATTTGATCCGTCTTCGGAGAGATTAAAGCCCGTTCGATCTGCATTGACAGCTTCATCGAGTAAGCGCGAATTTACATAAACAGCATAGACAAACTCTTTGCCCTCCTCGTCAGTCAGGCGTCGAGCAATATTGGGGATTCCGGTCACTTTATCTCTGGTAACGGCACGATTGTGAGCACAGAGGTATAGTCGGTGTTCGCTAACATGATTTGAATACAGTCTCACGTGGACTACGTCAAACTGGCTTCCTTGGATTGGTACTCGCTTAAGGTCTGACTGAACTCCCATTACGCGATCGTAGAAGTCGTTTAGGCTCAAGGTATCGCCAGTTGCCTGATCGGTGAGAAAAATCGTGGGGCAACTTGGCCCAAGAAAATAATCAAGAAACTCCTCGACAATGTGAGCAGCAATAGTCTCTAGTTTTTTAGGACATTGCCGACGATACTTATCTTTATATCCAATTAAGGAGAGGGATGTGCCACACATCGCACCGACTACATCTGTAACCGAGTGGCTCTCTATGCCTGACCCCTTCTGACAAAAGGCAAACTCCCTTCGTCGTAATTTCTTGTCCTGTTTGAACACACTACTAACAGTCACTGAGTCGAATGCCGCGAGCCACATAAATCGACCGACGCCCTTGCCGCCACGACTTGCTTTGAATGTGGTATCTGAAGTAGTGAAAGCGTTGTAATTTGATTCGTCAAATCCGACCCCATCATCTAAAACTACGAACTCAACTATGTCTGCAGTGTGCAAATCGCTTTGGGCGATGAGTGTGCTCTGGTCCCGAATGATAGTTATGCGTATTTCGCGACGAGGCTCGTTGGCATCCTCGATAGCCTGGATCGAATTGATGATTGCCTCGAAGAGCGGAAGGAGTGGTTTGCTGGTAGGTAATTGAACGTTCCTTACTCTGCCCGCAACGTCGGTATTCATGAGAATTTGTCTCTGGTTAAAGCTTCAAACGCATTCTACGTTTTTGGGGTGAGGTCGGTCCATAGTATCCGCATGTGGTAACGGGACATTTAGAACGGGTAACTGGCACTCCAAATGCTTTGAGGTAAATTTGTGCCCAGCCATTGATACCGAATCTCTGCCCCCTTCGACCCATTCCAACCATCTTCATAGGCCATCTGCTCCGACTCATTTCATTGCGTAGCTGCGAGAGGGTGTCGTAGAATTATCCACGACATGTGTGCCTGTGACACAGCGGGTCTCACTCAACCGAAAGGCTGCAGGTGAAAACGGTCGCCACGCTTCCCCGTCCCATTACCGACTATCAATCTCTGTCTGCCGAAGAACTCTTCGAACGGACCCGCGCGGCCAAACGGACGCTCGGCGACCGGGTGATGATTCTCGGCCATAACTACCAGCGCGACGAAGTCATTCAGCATGCGGATTTCCGGGGCGACTCCCTGATCCTGGCGCAAGTCGCCGAGCAGCGATCAGATCGACCCTATGTGGTCTTCTGCGGCGTGCATTTCATGGCGGAAACCGCCGATGTACTGAGCCGCTCCAATCAAACGGTCATTCTCCCCGATATGGCGGCGGGCTGTTCCATGGCCGACATGGCGGCGATCGAGCAGGTCGAACAATGCTGGGATGCGTTGGGACGGGTTGTGCCGGTCGAGGAGACGGTCATGCCGGCGGTGTATGTGAACTCAGCCGCAGTCTTGAAGGCTTTTTGCGGTGAGCATGGCGGGCTGACCTGCACCTCGTCCAATGCGCGGAAGGTCATCGAGTGGAGCTGGGCGAGGCGCGAGAAGATCCTGTTCTTCCCCGATGAACACCTGGGGCGCAACACAGCCAACAAGATGGGCATTCCCCGCGAGCAGATGATCGTCTGGGATCCGTACATGCCGCGCGGCGGTAATTCTGTGGAGGCCATTCAACGAGCCAAGTTGATTCTCTGGAAGGGCCATTGCAGCGTCCACCAGATGTTCCAGCCGTCGCATGTGGATTATTTCCGCAAGCAGTATCCCGACGCAAAAGTGATCGTCCATCCCGAATGCCATGAAGACGTGGTGAACAAGGCTGATTTGGTCGGTTCGACGGAATACATCATCCGAACGATCACGGCAGCGTCGGCGGGCACTACCTGGGCAGTGGGGACGGAATTGAACCTGGTGAACCGTCTGAAGCACGAGCAGACCGACAAGAAGGTGTTTTTTCTCTCATCCACGGTCTGCCAATGCGCGACCATGTACCGGATCGATGCCCCGCATCTCTGTTGGGCGCTGGAAAACCTCGTCGATGGTCATGTGGTCAACCACATCATCGTGCCGGATGATGAGAAGCAGTGGGCGAAGGTGGCGTTGGACCGCATGATGGCGCTCAGTTAGCAGGCTGTTGAGAAAGTCCGCCAGCGGCGTTCTCGCGTCGCTCAGAGGCTCACCGTACGGCACCGAGTACGATTCGCCTCTTCGCTCGCTGCGGCCTTGCTGGACGGTCTTTCTGAACAGCCTGCGTGGTATCCAGATCCGACCCTCCCATTGCGCTCTCATCCTTTCCTGAAGGTGGTGTGAGGGTTGTCAACGCACTGCTAGGCGGCTCATGTTCTAACAAACCACTGGTTCCTCTCGCCTCGATTCGGTATAGTCCTCTCTTTACGCGCACTTCATGACTCTTTTGTTCCTCAGATAGATCATCCTATGGACTATAAATCGACCCTCAATTTGCCGAAGACCGACTTCCCGATGAAGGCGAACCTGCCGCAGCGGGAGCCCGAGATGCTGGCCCGCTGGGCGCAGGAACGGCTGTACGAACGCATCCAGCAATCCCGTCAGGGGTGTGAGCAGTACATTCTCCACGACGGGCCGCCCTATGCGAACGGCCGCATCCACATCGGTCATGCACTGAATAAAATTCTGAAAGACATCATCGTCAAGTCCAAGACGATGTCCGGCTATCAGGTGCCTTACGTGCCTGGGTGGGATTGCCACGGCTTGCCGATCGAGCATCAAGTGCTGAAGGACCTGGGTGACAAGAAGCGCGATTTGGATGCGCTCGCGATCCGCAAGCTCTGCAAGGAATACGCGGAGAAATATGTCGCCATACAGCGGGAAGAGTTTCAGCGGCTGGGCGTACTGGGCGAATGGCAGCAGCCCTATCTTACGTTGAATCCCGCCTATGAGGGGACGATCATCCGTGAGTTCGGGCGGTTCGTGGAGCGGGGCGGGGTCTACAAGGGACTGAAGCCGGTCTTATGGTGTACGCAGGATCAGACCGCGCTGGCCGAAGCGGAAGTGGAATACGACGACCACACGTCGCCCTCCGTCTATGTGAAGTTCACATTGGTAAGTCCCCCGGCTGTCCTGAGCAAGCGGTTCGGTGGGCTTGTATTTCCTGCCGATGTGAAGAGCGCCTCCGTCCTGATCTGGACGACCACCCCTTGGACCCTCCCGGCGAACCAGGCCGTCTGTCTGCATGCCGACATTGACTATGCGTTTGTGCAGGTCGGAGACGAAGTGCTCGTCATCGCCGAGAAGCTGGTCGAATCGGTCGCCAAAGCGTGCAACCTGCCGGCCCATACCATCGTGGCCGTGAAGAAGGGCAGCGAGGGGTTTGAGGGGTTGGAAACTCAGCGCCCGCTGACCACCGGGCTCTCACCGCTGCTGCTGGGAGACTTTGTCACGCTGGAACAGGGAACGGGCTGCGTCCACATCGCGCCGGGCCACGGTATGGAAGACTACCTGCTGGTGCTGGACCACAATGCGAAGGCCACTGTCGGAGAGCGGCTCGAAATCTTGGCGCCGGTGGATAATGGCGGAAAGTTCACGGAGGCTGTTCCAGAGTTTGCCGGGCAACATGTGTTCAAGGCCAATCCCAAAATCGTCGAACGTCTCAAAGAGAACGGGCGCTTGCTCGGCCACGGGTCGCTCAATCACTCCTACCCGCATTGCTGGCGGTGCAAGCAGCCGGTGATCTTTCGCGCGACCGAGCAGTGGTTCGTCTCCATGGAGACAAACGAACTGCGGAAGGAGACCTTAGCGGAGATTGAACGGGTGCGTTGGATCCCGGCGTATGGCCGCGACCGGATCAACGGGATGATCCAGAACCGACCCGACTGGTGCCTCTCGCGCCAGCGGGTGTGGGGAACGCCGATCCCGGGATTCACCTGCATGAAGTGCGGCAAGGTCCTGGCCCATCCCCGGGTCATCGACCATGTGGCGGACCTGATCGGCCAACATGGCACGGACTATTGGTTTGCCAACGAGGCTGCCGCATTGCTCCCTGCCGGGACGCAGTGCGAAGGCTGCAGCGGTGCCGAGTTCGAGAAAGAACGTGACATTCTGGATGTGTGGTTTGAATCCGGCGTGAGTTATGCGGCGGTGCTCAAGCCGCGCCAATGGTATCCGGCGGATTTGTATCTGGAAGGGTCGGACCAGCATCGCGGCTGGTTCCACAGTGCCTTGTTGGCCGGCGTGATTACCGATCGACGTGCGCCATACAAGGCCGTGTTGACGCATGGATTCGTGCTGGACGGGGCCGGTCGGAAAATGTCGAAGTCGGCAGGCAATGTCGTTGCGCCACAGGATGTGATCAAACAATCAGGCGCAGAGATTCTGCGTCTTTGGGTGTCCGCCCAGGATTATCGAGAGGACCTGCGGATCTCGCAGGAGATTCTGAATCATCTCATCGAGGCGTACCGGAAAATCCGCAACACGTGCCGGTTCCTGCTGAGCAACCTGTACGATTTCGATCCGGCGCAGCACCGTGTGCCGTTCGAACAGTTACCTGAGTTGGATCGTTGGGCGTTGATGCGGCTGGGCGACCTGATCCCGCGTGTGCGGAAGGGGTATGACGAGTTTGAGTTCCACACCATCTTTCACGCGCTGAATAATTTCTGCTCGGTCGATTTGAGCGCGGTCTATCTGGATATCCTGAAAGACCGTCTCTATACCTTCCGCAAAGACTCTCCACTCCGGCGTGGCTCGCAGACCGTGTTGTTCGATATCGTGGTGGCCCTGACGAAATTGATGGCACCCGTGTTGAGTTTCACTGCCGAAGAAATCTGGAAGACATTACCCGAGTCCGTGCGGACAGAGTCGAAGGCCGACAGTGTGCACATGGCCATGTTTCCCGAGGTCGATCCGCGCTGGGCTGATCCGAAACTGACGCAACGATGGGAGCAATTGCTGGAAGTGAGAGTGGCCGCTCAGGCAGCCCTGGAGGTGAAGCGTCGCGACAAGGTGATCGGCGCGCCCTTAGAAGCGAGAGTCACGATCGAAGCCAATACGGATCGCTACGAGTTCTTGAAGCAATACGTTCACGATCTTGCTTCATTTTTCATCGTGTCCGATGTGGAGCTCAGGCTCGTCCAGCATCTTCCGCCCGGCCAGGATTTTGCGATCACGGTTGAGAAGGCGACGGGTACGAAGTGTGAGCGCTGCTGGAATTATCGATCGGCGGTGGGAGTTTCTGCCGACCACCCTACGCTCTGTGATCGCTGCATTGAGGCCGTCCGGTGAGCCAATCCATTCGTTACCTGTTGCTGGGCTTGCTCAGCCTGGCGATCGTGGTGTTGGATCAAGTCACGAAAGTCTACGTCATGGAGACCATGCGGCTCCATGAGTCCATCCCCGTTGTCGCTAATTTGTTCAGCATTACCTATATCCGCAATCCCGGTGCGGCGTTCGGCTTTCTCTCGTCCAGCAGCAGCTCATTCCGGTTTGTGTTTTTCGGACTGACCTCGGTCTTTGCGGTGGGGTTGCTGGGCATGATCATGGTGCGCATGCCCAAGGACGACTGGATGGGGCGGCTCAGCGTGGCAGGGATTCTAGGCGGGGCAATCGGAAATCTACTGGATCGACTGCGATACGGGGAAGTGATCGACTTCCTCGATTTCTATATCAACGGATACCATTGGCCGGCGTTTAATGTCGCTGATTCGGCGATTACTGTCGGGGTGGTGTTTCTGATCCTGCACTTCGCGACGGAAAAGGAGCCGGAGGAGGCTCCGGTCGTTTCCGAGCGTCCCCCATCCTAGCTGGTACATCCCTCCCGTCACACGGGCAGGGTAATGATGAACCCGCCCTGTTCGCGGAACTGGCGTTGCTGCTCGACCGAAAACATGACGAGTGGTTCACTGTGGCAGAACTGGCATTCCTTGAGCGTGATGACGGCCTCCGGTTCGCCGATTCCCACTAAATACTGCTTGGCAAGCGTCAGGGCCTTCTCCTGACTCGTGGTCATCACATCAAAATGCAGTTTCCCGTTCTTTCCCTTTACCCACGTATCATACACGTGGACGCTGTCCATGTTGGTTCCCATGACAAACGACTCCTGGTTGTGGATTGGCTTACCGGACCACGAGCAGTACGATGACGCCCAGGACCATACGGTAATAGGCGAACACGCTCAAACTGTGGCGTTGGACGAAGGTGAGAAACGCGGCGATGACGGCCCAGGCGACCACAAACGACACCACCAGGCCGATGGCCAGGGCGACATAGTCATCCTGAGAGAAAGCCGCCTGTGACTTCAGCATCTGATAGATCGTGGCGATGATCATCGTCGGGAGGGCCAGGAAGAAGGAATATTCCGTGGCGACGCGGCGGTCGAGGCCCGCCAGTAATCCGCCGACAATCGTCGAACCAGAGCGGGACATACCGGGGATCAGGGACGCGCATTGTGCCAGTCCGACCCAAAGCGCCGATCGTGGAGTCACCTGCAGCAGTTCCTTGACGCGCACGCGGCTCTGCATGCGCTCGACGACCAGAATGATGATGCCCCCGACGATCAGTGAAATCGCAACGGTGGTCGGCGAGAACAGATAGGCCTTGATCGACTTGTGTGCAAGAAATCCCACCAGGGCCGCGGGCAGAAAGGCCAGGCCCAAGCCGATGACGAACCAGAGGTTGGGTTGGGCGCGGATGGATTCCTGAATGATCGCCGTCCAGGACGTCGTTCCCCTGGCCGCCACCAACGATCGAAAGTCGCGCTGTTCCCGCAGGGCATGCGAGGCAAGCGAGGCCAATTTGGCGCGCTCATAGGCAATGATAGCGAGAATGGATCCCAGCTGAATCGAAATCTCTACGTTCGAGGCAATGTCTCCCGTGAAACCGAGGGCATGCCCGACGAGGATGAGATGACCTGTCGAGGATACAGGAAGAAATTCCGTCAGTCCTTCAATGATGCCGAGAATGACGGCAAGCTCCGGGCCCCAATTCATCATAGTGGTTACGAGATGGTGTGTGGGATTGCTGGTGGTCGGTTATGCGGTTCGATGAACAGTCGGTGCATATTCCCAGACTGGTCCTCGGCAGTCAAGCGCCGTCGAGTTTTGTGACGGCGTGTCGATTGTGGAATGCCGCTTGCCGGTTCGCGCTCCCCAATCGGCAAACTTGTTGACAAAGTTGAGATGATGGCATACACACAACAAGAGAGAAGAAGTCCGATCGGTCCAGACCGAACAGGGGAGGGTCGCATGAGGCATGTGTGGTTCGCTGGGCTTGCGCTCATGAGCGCGATGGCCGTCAGCGGGTGCGTAAGTGACAAGAAATATCATGAGGCGCTTGCCGATGCCGATGCCACCAGGGGTGAACTGGAGCGCGCACGGTCGCAGAAGAATGCTCTGGAGCAACAGGTCAAAACGCTGAAAGATCTGAACGCAAAGTTCGGGTCCGAAAGCCAGATCGCCCGGGATGAGCTTCAACGGATTCAACATGGTCGCGACAAGGAGCGCGACACCATTGAGGTCCGGACCAAGGAGCTGGAAGACAAGGTTAAACAGCTGAGCGCGCAGAACCGAAGCGTCAAACAGGAATATGAAGAGGCGCGCCGGCACAATGAGCAGTTGAAGTCGTTGGTGGCGCGGTACCAGAAAGAGATGAAGGAGCGGTCGCGATCGTTGTCGTCGACGATGGAATCTCCGGCGCTGACTGCGCCGCTTGGCAGCGGCGGCTCGTCTTCGATGAAACCTTCGTCGGCGCCCTCTCCATTTGATGCTCCGGCACCGGCGGCGTCGTTGCTCAACATCAATAAGGCCCCTTCAGCCGATCTGGTTCTCACGCTGGGTATCACCCAGGATGTGGCCGAACGTATTGTGAGCAACCGTCCCTATCGGGTAAAGGGCGAGCTCGTAGCCAAGAACGTGGTGCCGAAGGACGTGTTCGACGACATCAAGGATCGTATTACCGTCAGTCCATAGTCTTGGTTGTCCGCGTCCACTGCTGGTGGACATGGTGATTTGAACGGCCGTTTGCCTGCACAGGCAAACGGCCGTTCTCATTTCCGCTCCCGCGTTCTGCGAGAAGGATCAGCGGCCGCTGCATGACATCGCCAAATTGTTTTCTGTTAAAATGCCGGCATTGCTGGGTGAAGGAGAACGCCTGTTCATGCGTCGTGTGAGTATCATCGCCGGGGTGCTTGTGCTCGGACTGGCGATTGCCGGGTACGTGGCTTTTAACGGTGAGCGCAAGGCCCCTATACGCTACCGTACGGTTCCGGTCGAGCGTGGAACTGTCGTTTCCCTAGTGACCGCAACCGGTACGATCAATCCCATCACCACAGTACAGGTCGGGAGTCAGGTGTCAGGCATGATCGAGAGCCTTCACGCCGATTTCAATTCCAAGGTGAAGGCGAATCAGGTCGTCGCGCGCATCGATCCGTTTCCCTATCAGGCCCGCCGCGATCAGGCCGTTGCGAGTCTGGCCAATGCAAAAGCCGCCTTCGATAAGGCGCGAATCGACCTTGCGCAGCGGCGGCGCGAGCTGGATCGGGCCAAGTCGCTGATCGGCCAACAGTTCATTTCGCAAAATGAAGTCGACGTGGCGTTGACGGCCTCCGAGGGGGCGGTTGCGCAACTGAAGGTGACGGAAGCCGCCGTCAAGCAGGCGGAAGCCATGCTGCAGGCGGCCGAGTTGGACCTGAAATATACGGTGATCCGTTCACCGGTCGATGGTGTGGTGATTTCGCGTCTCGTGGAAGTCGGCCAGCGAATTTCCGCCAACTTTTCCATTCCAACCCTGTTCCTGATTGCCGAAGATGTGACCAAAATGCAGGTCGATACCAATGTGAGCGAGGCCGACATCGGTGGAATCGTCGATGGGAAATCGGCGTCGTTTACGGTGGATGCCTATCCCGGAGAGGAGTTCCGTGGGCGGGTGCGCCAGGTTCGGAACGCGCCGATCAACATCCAGAATGTCGTCACGTATGATGTGGTCGTTGAGTTCGACAATCCTGCGTTTCGACTGAAGCCCGGCATGACCGCGAACGTGTCCATTGTCGTCGACAAGCGAGAGAACATTCTCAAGGTTCCGAATTCGGCGCTTCGCTTCACGCCTCCTAAATCGGTTCGGGAAGAAAAGGTCGCTGCAGGACCAGAGAAGAGCGGGAGGAGTGCCGCCGGGAGGCCCGCGTCCGGAGGCGGTTCCGCTGAACCGGCAAATCGGCAGTGGGGTCTGTGGAAGCTGAATGCCATGGATGAATTGGAGCGTGTCCCTGTGGAGATGGGAATATCGGACCGGTCATACGTCGAAATCACTGCTCCTGGAATTCAGGAGGGGGACCAGGTCGTCATTGGCATTGAATCTCCGCGCGGCGATCGCAAAAGCGGAGACCTTCCCCCAGGATTCGGAAGCGGGCAACAGCGTGGCGCGCGCCGGGATCGCGGAATCTAGCGGAAGGCTGTAAACGGGCGGCACCTGTCCGTGCAAACGAGACGCTCGTTCTTCATCCTATCCAGTGGCTTCAGTGACGCGATCCGGTTCATTCCGCCCTTGTCTCAGTTGAGGACCATGTGGCCCCCTTAATCGTCTGCGAAGATCTGTGGAAGATTTACCGTGTCGGCGACGTTGAGGTGCAGGCACTGCGCGGCGTCAATCTGACCATCGAACGCGGCGAGTTTGTCGCGGTGATGGGCACGTCGGGATCGGGCAAGTCCACGTTGATGAATCTATTGGGTTGTCTGGACCAGCCCACGCGGGGCCGGTATCAACTGGATGGATTGGATGTGGCGACGGCGAAGCCGGATTTGCTGGCGGATCTTCGCAATCGACAGATCGGGTTCGTCTTTCAGAATTTCAACCTCATTCCCAGGACCAGCGCGCTGGAAAATGCGCAACTGCCATTGTTCTATCGGGGCCTGTCCCTCAAAGAGCAACGGAAACAGGCGGTGGCAGCCCTGCAACGTGTCGGGTTGGCCGGCCGGGAGCAGCATTACCCGTCCCAGCTTTCCGGAGGCCAACAGCAGCGTGTCGCCATCGCCCGTGCGCTGGTCGGCGCTCCCGCGATCCTGTTTGCGGATGAACCGACCGGAAACCTGGACACCGTCTCGAGCCGGGAAATCATGGATATCCTCGAACAGCTCAATCGGGAAGATGGCATCACGATTATCCTCGTGACGCACGAGCCTGATATTGCCGCGTACGCTTCTCGCGAACTCGTCATGAAAGACGGGCAGATCGTGCAGGATGTTCGGCGCGCACCCCACCTGTCCGTTGTGACCTAGGCGACCCATGTCGGCATTTGTTCTGCTCACCGTCATGACCGCGCTGCGGATACTGAGTCGGAACCGGCTCCGGGCTGGCCTGACGATGCTCGGCATTGTCATCGGCGTGGGTGCGGTCATTGCCATGGTCAGCATCGGGCAAGGCGCACGCGCAGCGGTTCAGGCGCAGGTGGCGAGTATGGGGACGAATGTGATTGTGATCATGCCGGGCTCCACGACCGTCAGTGGCGTCCGGGGCGGGCAGGGTGGTGCGGTGACCCTGACGGTCAGCGATGCGGCTGACCTGAAAAAACGAAGTCCGCTGTTGTCGGATACCGGCTGGGCGAAACGCGATGTGATGCAGATCGTCAATGGGAACCGCAATTGGAACGGTCCCGTGAACGGGGTATCCCCGAGTTACCTCACGATTCGGGATTGGTCATTCACAAGCGGGGGGCCGTTTACGCAGGTTGATATGGAGAGCGCGGCGCGCGTGGCGTTGATCGGGCAGACGACGTTGGAAAATCTATTCGATCCGGGAGAAGAAGCGATCGGCGCGACGATCCGTATTAAAAATGTGCCCTTCCAAATCGTCGGCGTACTGGCCCCGAAGGGGCAGTCGGCCCAGGGAACGGACCAGGACGACGTCATCTTCATTCCGTTCACGACAGCAGAGCGGAAAGTATTCGGGAGCCAGTTTCTGGGCTCCGTGGGGGCGCTCTTCGCGTCGACCGAGCAGAGCGCCGACCTGCCTGAGGCTGTCGGGCATATTCGTGAGGCCTTGCGGGCACGGCATCGCCTGCAGCCTGATCAGGCGGATGATTTCACGATCCGGACGCAGGTCGATATCGGGAAGGTGCAGGAGGGCACGAGTGAAACTCTGACGGTCATGCTGTTTGCCATCGCCTCCGTGTCGTTGCTGGTCGGGGGCATTGGAATCATGAACATTCTTTTGGTGTCAGTCACCGAGCGGACGAAGGAGATCGGTGTACGCATGGCCGTGGGCGCCAAACGCGTCCATATTCTGACGCAGTTCCTGATTGAGGCCATGACGCTGAGTCTGTTCGGCGGGTTGATCGGCGTGGTAGTCGGGATTGTCGGCGCCCGGCTCACGACCGTGATTGCCGGCTGGCCGACCATTATCTCGTTTGATTCTATCGTGACGGCGTTTCTCTTCTCGCTGGCCGTCGGACTTTTTTTTGGACTCTATCCCGCCAACAAAGCGGCGCGGCTCAACCCGATCGAAGCGCTTCGCTACGAGTAACGGTTCGTTTTGAAACAGTGCGTGCCGGCCCCCACCCGTTCTAGATGATGGGCTGACGGACTGTGGCTGCGGTCAGTGATAGGTTCGTTCGAACTCTGCGGGAATGGTTCCCAGGACCGTGCGGATTCCGCGGGCAGGAGCCTGCTCATCCTGGTTGGCGAGGTCAATGACGAGCGGGACGATATAGGGTTCACCCGAGGGGTCATGCGTGATCGTGACGATAGGCTGGTGGAGTTTTCCCGAGTTGATGACGGACACGATGGCTCGTTCGCCGGTGGTTAAGGAGACATAACTATAGACCGGGTAAATGCCCATGACTTTCACGAACAGGGAGATTAGCCGGCTTTCGTACCGGCCGTCCTTGCCTTCCTGATAGAGTCGCTGGAGCGACTGGTGAGGGGTGAGCGGCGAAGCGCCGCCGAATCCCGTCAATAACTCATCGTAGCGATCCGTCACCATGACGATCCGCGTCATGTCCGATGTGAATGCCCCGCCTGTTTCCGGGGGGAACCCGCTGCCGTTCAGGTAGGCATGATGCTCCGCAACAATCTGTGTCACGGCCTTGCTGAAACCCCCTCGGCGTTCCAGCAGAATCGCGCCGGCGCGTGCATGGGACTCGTAGGTCCGGCGATTCTGTTCGGAGAGGGTGGTCGAGGTGTCGTGAATGCGCTGCAGAATCGTCGGCGGCACGTGCAGCAGTCCAACGTCATGAAGCAGCGCCCCGGTCGCCAACTCTTGGATGGCCAGCAGGTTGTAGTCCGCTGCGTGTGCCAGGATCATCGAAAAACTACAGGTGGCAAGCGCATGTTGACTGAGCGGCGCATTGCCCTCGCGGCCCTGGCTGAAGACCATGAACAATGCATGTGTGTTGAGCGCCTGCGCGACGGCGCTGATGGCGTGCACGGTGTGGTTAGCCTCCTCCGGATCGACGATGCCTGTTTTGGCGATGCGGGAGAAGGTCGTATGTACGGATTGCTCAAGTTGGGCGCGCGCCGACCGGGCGGCCAGCAATTCTTGCGTCATGGCGGCAAGAGACCGAACTTCCGGTGCACTTGCTGTCGGCGGGGGGGGCGTCGGTGTCACGACAGGCGACCCGTTTTGAGACGGCGAGGGTGTATCCGGGAGGTCGAGTCCGCGCGCGGGGTCGATGCTGAGATGTTTCACACCGGCGCGTCGCAACTTTTCGATTTGCTCGTCCGTGCGAATCATAAATGAGTGCCGCATAAAGGGCGATCGAAACCAGGCTACGTCCAGTTTGGCAACGTGCATGCCGATTCGGAGCGCGTCGATGGTAATGGGTCGGTATGCCATACGGTATGCTCGCTACAGGCCTGCCGGTGTTTGCGGAGCTCTCTCTGCCGATCGCTCGGTTACGTCGGCTTTCGAATGGAAGTTTCTGGGAACACCGCCGGTTGTGCCGTGAGCGGGGTAGGACAAGCGGAACCACATGCGGGGGATGATGCCACCGAGAGCAGGATTGTCATGCGCGGATTGTCGCGATCCTGATGCTTGTAGAGGTGAGTTTCAACCACCCGATTGTCGTTCAGTCCTAGCCCCTCACATAAGGCGTCTTGTGCAATCTTCAGCCCGCCGTCGGTATCCCGTCTCAGCGCCGAGGCAAAGAAAAAATGGATCGACAGCGCGAGGCTTGCCTGCTGCAAATTGTGTCTTAGAGTACCACGATGGGGTGATTGAGCAAGCGCAACGAGAATTTGTTGCCCGACGAATTCCTTGTAGGCGCGTCCTTTGGCAGAGAGCAGCCGGCGCCCGTTTACGGTGGCGTACTGGTGATTGATGCTGGGCGGGACGGGGAGGGTGAGTTCAATAGAATCAGAGGTAATGCTCGGCTCGGTGGCAACCGGGGTCGACAGAATCAACGGCCGACGCTTTCCCTTAGACGGCAAGGGCACAAGGGATTCCTGGGCAGCAAACGGTGATTGCTCAGGCAGAGATCGAAAAGACCTGGATCTGATGGAGACGGGAGGTTGTCGAGGACGGGACACGCGGCGCAAGGGCCTGCCTATTACACTACAGAAGATTTTGGATCTTCGCCATATCCTGCTCGGCCCGATCCTCGTTCCTGGTGAGGTAGCGACGCCATTCCGACGGGCCCCAGATTTCCAGGCGGTGGTACATTCCCACGAGGACGAGTTCCTGATCTTCATCCATGGGGACGAGCTTACGGAGGCGGCTTGGAATCAACACACGGCCGGCTTTATCAATATCGGAGGCGCCGGCTTGAGCCATCACATGATGCATGAAGAGGCGGGTCTGATCCTCATCCAGGGTCGTCCTGGTCCGCTCCAGCACCTGCTCCCATTCCTTGGCCGAATACATCCAGAGCGTCTGCTCGGTGTTCTTCAGGAACATGACCTGATTGCCCTCGGCTTGGAACTGCTCCCGAAGCGGTGAGGGGATCAGGAATCGTCCCTTTTCATCAACCTTACAGAGATGTTCTCCGGCAAACATGAACGGGTGCTCTCCTTTTACTGCCGATGGTAGGAGACATGGACAATCCTGTCAAGAGAATATTCTGACAACGTCTGTCACTCAAAGTCGGTGCTATCCATTCCTGCCGGGGGCATTTGACCGTCCTCCATCGCGGCATCGATGTCATCACCAAGGTCTTCTCCCATTTCCTGCCCCATTTTTTTCATGAACCGCGCCATGCTCTCAGGGTCGTTTTCATCGAGTCCGCCAAGATTGCTCGGGTCGGACAGCGCTTCGAGTCGCGCGTCCTCCGATTTGGGCGAGGCGAATCCGGACAGCAATCGTTCCATGTCGGCACTGTGGCAGTGAGCGCAGGTCTGTTGCGGAGCGGCACTGATACTGAGCACCAAGCGGGTCGTTCGCTTTCCGCACTGTCGGCAACGGTATTCATAGATCGGCATGGGTTACGCTCTCAGGGGTGCCCGTGATTGAAGGATGATGGAGGCAGCCACGTGTCCGGCACCATTCCCGCATCCACAGAACGCGCGAGGGCAAGGACAGCGACATCTTTGGCCCCGGCTTCGAGCAGGACTCTGGCACATTCGCTGGCCGTGGTACCGGTGGTGAACACATCATCGATGAGCAGAATGCGCTTGCCGGCCACTTCTTCCGGACTCCGTAAGGCAAATGCCTTGCGGAGGTTTTGCAAACGAGCCGAGCGAGAAAGCGTGATCTGCGGGTCGGTATCGACGGTCCGAATCAGGTTTCGATAGGAGACCGGCAGGTCGAGAACAGGTCCGAGGCGATCGGCGAGCAGAAGCGCCTGATTAAATTCCCTCTGCCGGAGGCGGTTGGGGTGAAGAGGGATCGGCATCAGGGTATCGGCGTCCAGGGGATTCGGGCGCGCCTGGATAAGTAACGTCCCCAGCGCATCCGCCAGCGCCACCTTTCCCTGATATTTGAAGAGCGCAATGGCATCCTGGAGCGGTGAGCAGTACGCGTATGGCGCCCATACCTGTGAATAGTGCGGCGCGCGGGTGCGGCAGTCCTGGCATTCGTGAGTCGGACTATGGATGGTCGCCGCCGGCGAAGCGAATGGACGGTGACACCGGGGGCAGGACGGTCCACGTAACGGTCGAATCAGATCCCAGCAGCGGCGGCAGAAAAGCGGAACGGGGTCGTCGGTGAGGGGCTGGGCGCAGGTGGTGCAGTCCATCGGAAGCAACAGGCGGGAGGCCTGCCTGAAGAGACCGTTCATCATCGGCGACTGCTCCTCCCGGAGGTTTGAGGCAACGACAACAACCTGCTGGAATTTTGTACGGAAACCCCGTCAGCCTGTCAAGGTTGTGGCCTTCGGAGGGGGTATGGTATAGGACCCTTCCGCCTGCATCGGGGCGATTCCACGGATTCGAGGGGGTTCGGCTGGCATGCAACCGCCGGAAAATCCCACACACCGTATTGTGGCCATGGGTTTCCATGATGCACGATCCTGCCAAGTCGCTGGTCAGCGTCGAGAAGCTCTCGAAAGAATACCGCCGTGGCGGTACAGTGCTGTGCGCGTTGCAGGAGGTCACCCTCGACGTGAAGGCCGGAGATTTCTGCGCCTTCGTGGGCCCGAGCGGGTGCGGGAAAAGTACCTTACTCAATTTGATCGGGGGGCTGGATCAACCTACCTCCGGGACGATTGCGATCGAAGGCCGGCCCGTGACCAATGCCAGCGCCACGGAATGGACGCGTTTGCGGCGGGAGTTGATCGGAATTGTGTTTCAGGCCTTTCATTTGATTCCCGGACTCACGGTTGCGGAGAATGTTGCCTTGCCCATGTTGCTGAAGGGCGAACAGGGGCGGACTGTCGCAGACCGGATCGACGAGGTGCTGCAGGCGGTCGGCATGGAGGCGCGCCGTTCCCATCGTCCAAGCGAGTTGTCGGGCGGGGAACAGCAGCGAGTGGCCATTGCCAGGGCGATCGTACATCGGCCGCGGCTGATTCTGGCGGACGAACCGACGGGAAATTTGGATTCCAGGCAAGGTGCCGATATCATCAGCCTCTTCCGCACATTGCCGCAACGGTTCGGTCATTCGGTGCTATTGGTGACACACAGCGAGAGTGCGGCGGCCGCGGCGGACTATGTGTGGTATATGCGGGATGGGCGCCTTGTGAACTGTGTGCCGCAGTCGGCCTGAGAGCTTGAGGGGCCGTTCAACAGTCTTAGAGTCGTGCCGTCTGGAGGGTGGGGCGGTCGAATGCCTCGTGAGCGCAGTCGGCGGAGTTGTTCAGCATTCTGCCAGGAGAAAGGATTGGTATGGATCTCAGCACTACCATTGCGGGCGTGAAGTTTCCCAGCTGCTTCATGAATGCGTCCGGGGCTCTCTGTATGACGCGGGAGGAACTGCTGGCTTTGGGGCGTTCGCGCGCCGGCGCTATTGTGACCAAGTCGATGACGGTGGAACCACGGACCGGAAATCCTGAACCGCGATACTACGGTTTTCCAGGCGGGTCGATTAATTCCATGGGGCTTCCGAACCTCGGCTACCTGGCCTATGCGGAACTTATTCCCGAACTCAAACAGTTCGGGAAACCGGTCATCGCCAGTATTGCCGGCTTGTGCGAGGACGACTTTCTCACCATGGCCCGTGTGATCAATCAGGCGCGGCCGGATCTCATCGAGGTGAATCTGTCCTGTCCGAACATCCCCGGCAAACCGCAGATTGCCTATGACCCCGTCGATTCAGAACGATTGCTCAAACGGGTGCGACCGCTCATTACCGTTCCCATGGGCGTCAAGCTGCCGCCCTATTTCGACCCCGCTCACCATGCGGTCATGGCTGAGGTGATCGGCCGCTGCGGAGTGGATTATTTGAATTTGATCAATTCCGTCGGCAATGGCCTGGTGATCGATCCAACGCGTGAAACGCCGGTCATTAAACCGAAGGGAGGGTTCGGCGGCTTGGGAGGTGCGTTGATCAAGCCTGTCGCGCTGGCCAACGTGCGAGCTTTTTGGAAGCTGCTCGCGGGTCGTATCCCGATTATCGGGACGGGTGGAGTCGTGCAGGGCCTCGATGCCTTTGAACATGTCCTATGCGGTGCGTCGGCGGTTCAGATAGGGACGGTGTTGGTCGAGGAAGGCGTGGAAGTGTTCGAGCGTCTGGAGCGTGAGTTGGAGGCGGAATTGAAGGCTCGCGGAGGACGGTCGGCTCAGGACTATCGCGGAAAATTGAAGGAGTTGTAAGGCGTGGCGCGGGGTTTCCGCGCCACATGCGATGGTGTTCAGTTATCTGAACGCGAAGTTCTTGGGAAGGAAACCCTGCTGCAGCGCCTGGCGGAGCAGTTGGGCCACGTTACGGACCTTCAGCCGCCGCATCAGGTTAAACCGATGCACCTCAACCGTTCGCACGCTGATATCCAGACGGCGGGCGATGTCCCGGTTGGTATTCCCTTGCGAGACAAGTTTGAGAATTTCTTTCTGCCGGGGGGTCAGTCCGTCTGATCGCTTGGCACGCGTTGGCGTGGCCTTGACGAGTTTAACGGGCTTCCGCTTCTTTGCTGCTGGAGCGGCCTTGGTGGTCTTTGCGGACTTCTTTGCTTGAGGTCGTTTGCGTAGTGCCATAAGTATTATGTACCCCAAATTCTACTGAAAGTAATCTTAGCATACCTGGGTAAATCTGTAAAAACAATTACTGGACTGTTGGGCAAGTGAACAGGGTGATGCCGCTGATTTCCTCTGCATTATTCAAGGTCTGTGTGCGTCTGGGGTGGACACATTTGTCCACTCATCCGGGTCGGACTGTTCTGACAATTCTCGGCGTGGGGTTAGGGGTCGCAGCCACAATCGCCGTTCAAACCGCTAACGTCGAAGTCCTGCGTTCCTTTGAGGCGTCTGTCTTGACGGTTGCCGGCCCGGTGACTCTCGAAGTGTCGGCCGGAGAAGCCGGCATGGACGAACGGTTGGTGACCACCTTGCGGGCTGTCGATGGCGTGGAGTCGGCCCGGCCGGTGCTGGAGGTGGGGGTGCGAGTCGCCGACGGTCGCGGGATTGGTCAATCGTTCTCGATTCTTGGGCTGGACCTGTTGGATGAGTTGAACTCGGAGGGGGGGCGTATCCCTTCTCAGCCTGATGCAGGATCGCCGCCTGGTACCCATGTCGCGATAGAGGGTTTGCTGACGAAGAACGGCCTTCTGGTAGGACAGGGCCTGGCGTCAGATTTGGGTGTCGGACCATCGTCTTACGTGGCCGTTCAGGCAGGAGATCGTGAAACATCTCTTTCAATTGTCGGTGTAATCGGTCGGCGGCCGGGGGCTTCCTCACCCTGGGATCATCTGGCGGTGATGGATATCGCGGCCGTGCAGCAAACCTTTGGATTGATCGGTCGTCTTGATCGGATCGATGTTGTCACGTCGCCAGGGTCGTCAGTTGAGCAGGTGGCGGAGGCGATTGCGCGAGTCTTGCCTCCGGCAGTGACGGTGCGTCGCCCGATTCAACGCAGCCAGCAGGTGGAGTCGATGGTCGGCGCCTTCCAGATGAACCTCTCCGTACTGAGCATGGTAGGGCTGCTGGTCGGAATCTTTCTGATTTACAACACGGTGTCCTTTACGGTGGCACAGCGACGGCGGGAGGTGGGGATCCTCCGCGCGATCGGCATGTCCGAGCCGATGGTCGTCGGTCTGTTTCTCGCCGAGGCCGGCGTGTTTGGCGTGATGGGCGGGTTGTTGGGAGGCGGGCTCGGTCTGCTGCTGGGCGATATGCTCGTCGGTATGGTTGGGCGGACGATCCACGACCTGTACACGCCGCTGGCTGACACTGCAAAGGCTATCGGCTTTCCTCACGGTTCCGGCCGGTTACTGATTGAAGCCGTGGTGATCGGGAGTGCCGTATCTGTTCTCGGCGCCTTGAGTCCCAGTGTGGATGCCGGGCGCACTGTTGTAGTCGCAGCGTTGGCACCGGGCGAATACGATGTCGCACAGCGTATCCGCGCGGCTTCGTTAGGGCGGGTTGGTGGCCTGCTGCTGCTCATCGCCCTGGCATGTCTTGGTCCAGGCCCGGTCAGTGGTGTGCCCGTCTTCGGATACCTGGCGACATTTTGCCTTCTGGCTGGCCTGTCCTGTCTCGTCCCCCTGCTGATGCAGCTGTTCTGTCGCACGCGGGAGTTAGGCGCACTTTCCCATGCACCCACCTTGGGCGGGGCGATCCGGCACATCGCCCGGGAGCAGACCACCAGGGGTATGGGACGAAACGCGGTCACGGTGTCTGCCTTTCTGGTCGGGGTCGCGATCATGGTCGGCGTCATGGTGATGATCAGAAGTTTTCGCGACACAGTGGAGATCTGGATCGATCAGACTGTGATGGCAGATTTCATTGTCGCTCCCGCCGGCTGGCCGCATGTGGTGCGCAGCGGGACGTCGAGCCCGGTGTTGCCGGGCGCCTGGCTGCCCCGGTTGGCCGCCTCACAATTTGTCACGGCGGTTGATGCCTACCGCGATATACGCATCGAGGTGCAGGGACGGCCGGTTGCGCTGGTCTCCAGAGATTTGGCGCTCCATGCGACACGAAGCCGGTATCTCTTTCTTGACGGAGAGTCCTCGGCCATTCTGGGTCGTGCCGCGTCCGGGGAAGGGGCGATTCTTTCGGAGGTGGTGGCGAATCGGTTGCGCGTAGCAACGGGCAGCCGTCTGTTCATCATGACGCCGATGGGGGAGCAATCCCTGGTGGTGCTGGGAGTGTTTTATGATTACGCCACAGATGGGGGCAAGATCGTCATTGACCGGTCGTTGTATCAGCGGTGGTGGAAGGATGACGGGGTGACCGTCTTTCCGGTCTATGTCGAATCGGGGGTCGATTTGGCGCAGGCCCGATCAGCCATTCTTCACACCCTCACCCGGGAGTCTGGCGGGAACCTGATGCCCACCGTGCTGAGCAACGCAGAGTTGCGGCGGGAGATTCTTCGAATTTTCGACCGGACATTCACATTGACCTATGTGCTGGAGGCGATCGCTGTGATCATCGCCATGCTGGGAATCATTAACACGCTGGTCACCTCGGTGGTGGAGCGGCGGCGTGAGTTGGCGACACTCCAAGCCCTGGGTAGCAGCCGGGGGCAGGTGACCGCATTGATTCTGTGGGAGGCCGGCTATTTGGGGTTGCTGGGAACCGGGATGGGATTGGCCGGCGGGTTGGCCCTGGCGGTTATTTTGATTCGGGTCATCAACCGGCAGTCGTTCGGGTGGACAATCCAGCTCTCCTGGCCTGTCGGTCTAATGGCAGAAGTGACGGTCTTAGCCCTCGTGGCATCGCTCCTCGCCGGGTTCTGGCCGGCCCGTTGGGCGGCCAGACAACCCTTGGTTGAGGGACTACGCTACGAGTGAAGGCCGACGGCCGGTTCTGCGGTTGGAGTCTGGCCTTGCGTGGTGGGGAGTGCATCCACCTGAATGTCGAATCCCAGGTCTTCAATCATGCGCCAGACCTCTGCCGCCGGTTGTCCCGGCGTGGTGAGGTAGCCGTTCACAAAGACTGAATCGGCAGGATAGAGCGCGAGCGGCTGCAGGCTGCGTAAATTGTGCTCGCGTCCTCCGGCGATGCGAAGCTCCGTCCGGGGATGCAGAAAACGGAACAGGCACAGGGCCTTCAGACATCGTTGCGGCGTCAGGGGCGTGCAATGCTCCAGGGGGGTACCGGAGGCCGGGTGGAGCATATTGAGTGGAATCGAATCCGGTTTGACCTCGCGAAGTGCCAGGGCAAGATCGATCAGGTCTTCGTCGCGCTCTCCCATGCCGACAATCCCGCCCGAGCAGATTTCGAGTCCGGCCGTCCTGGCATGTCGAATCGTGGCCAGCCGGTCTTGAAAGGTGTGGGTGCTGCAAATTTCAGCGTGATAGGCCTCGCTCGTATTCAAGTTGTGATTGATCCGGTCCACGCCGGCGGCTTTGAGGTCCTTCGCCTGGCGTTCGTTGAGCAATCCGAGAGAGCAACAGATCTGGATGGGGACTTCCTGTTTGATGGATCGGACGGCCGAGGCGATATCGGCGATCTCCCGATCCAATGGGCTGCGTCCGCTGATGACGATGCAGTACCGTTGCGCTTTGGCGGCTGCCGCACGGCGCGCACCGGTCACCATTTGATCTTGGGGGAGCAGGCCATAACGCTCGATCGGGGCCGTTGACACGGATGATTGCGAGCAGTAGCCGCAGTCTTCCTGGCAGGCGCCACTCTTGGCGTTCAGGAGCATTTGCAGGCGAACCGTCTTGCCGAAATACCGTTCACGGACCTTGAAGGCTGCCTGCAAGAGCTCGAGCAGACGGGTGTCCGGAGTCTGTAGTACGGCGAGGCATTCCTCTTGGGTGAGTAATTCGTCCCGCAACGCCTTGTCGGCCAGGATTGTGAAGTCAGTCATGCACGCTACTCCTCGAAAAGACAAACGGGACCTTGTCCCACGATCAATAAATTCGTGAACGGAGGTCCTGTTTGTGAAAAGAAAAAAGGGCGGTGGAAACCCTACACGGTTTCAAACGGAGATGCAATGCCTTGATAGGGGACGGCGGGGATGCGTGCCTGCTGACCGTCGTGATCGGCACCGGGCTTGGTATTGTCTCTCCAGGGAAGGGCGACGTAGGTATTCCAGCGGCCGCATCGTCGGCACCGGCCGGACCACTCGGCCAATTCATGGTGGCACTGGGTGCATTGGTAGGGCACGACCACTCGCTTCTTGAAACCCAGGGCCTTCTTGAGCTCGCCTACGGCCTCGTCCATGTGTTGCTTGCGAAGGTACAGGTTGGCCATGATCTTATGGTAGTCGACGAGCTGCTCCTGCGTGCCGTCGAGAGTCGAGAGCACGTCATAAGCGTCATCCACCATTTCGAGCCGATAGTACAACTTGCCCAAATAGAACTGGATCACGGCATTGTGGGGATCCTGCTGCAGGGCTTCCTGATAGACGCGGATGATTTCATCAGGCTCTCCGAGCTCAAGAAACAGTTCTTCCAGACGGTGGAGGATGATGACGCTGCGTGTCTTGGCGTAGATCTTCTTGAGAATTTCGACCGCGTTTTTGGTTTTACCTTCACGCACCAGAATTTCCCCGATGCCGATATAGGCCGGGAGGAACGTACGGTCTTTCTTGATTGCACCCCGGAAATACCGGCGGGCTTTGTCCGGGTGGCCACGCTCCAGTAGTTGTCGGCCGACTTCGTACATGCAGCCGAGTAGGAGATTGGCCTCGGCACGGCGTTCGCTTTCCGCCAGGTTTGCCTTCACCAGCCGGTGTTGAATTTCCAGCGCATCGCTCCATTTCTCAAGCCGGATTTGCAAATCGCGTTTGCGGATGAGGGCCATCAAGTTGTCCGGTTCGATGCGAAGGATGTTCTGGAGGGTCTGTAGCGCCTCCTCATATCGACGGGCCCCTTCCAAATCCTTGGCCAATTCCAGCAACACTTCCACATTGCGCTCTTCGATGCGGTGGGCCTGTTGGTGGAGTCGGATGGCTTCGGTGAAGTTGCTTTCGGAGCGGTAAATGTTCCCGAGCCACAGCAAGGAGTCCGTCCGGTTGGGGTCTATGACCAGAGCGCGCTCAAATAGGCTCACGGCATCGGCGGTGCGCTTGGACATGAAGGCGTGTGTTCCGTCGCGATGGAGGGCATCCACCTTCTCTTTGCGGCGTACGAGGCGATTGGTACGCCAATTCATGAAGACGTGCGAGGTTTCCTTGATCGTCACGATAAGAGCGACCAGCGTGGCGCCGAGGGCCATGGAAAACAACACCAGGGAGACCGGGCTGAGTTCAAAAAGAGCATCCGGGCTCGTCCGGACCGTAATTGTGCCGGGGTTCAGTTCGCGGAAATAGCTGTAGAGAAAGATGCCGACGCTGACGAGGAAGATCGTGGAGAGGAGCCGAAACATGCTAGACCCGTTTCCGGGTGCGGGCGGGACGTGTCGTCTTTCGTGCCGGTGCAAGTGCCTTCACGGCTCGCTCCTCCGGCAGTTTGACCTGTCCTGCGTCGCCCCACAGTCGCTCGAGTGCGTAGTGTTCGCGAATATCCTTCTGAAAGATGTGGACGATGACGTCACCAAAGTCCATGACGACCCACTTGGCTGACGACGCCCCTTCGATGCTGAGCGGCGGGTGCCCCTGCGCCTTGAGGACGTCGCTCACATGGTCTGCAATTGCCCGTGCCTGACGTTCCGACTCTCCAGAGCCGATGACCAAGTAGTCGGCAATGGACGTCAGTTTGGCGATGTGCAGGATCAGGACATCGGTGGCCTTTTTGTCCAGAATAGCGGCAGCCACCGCGAGAGCTTTGGCCTTTGTTTCAGAAACGCTCACTGTCCTCCATGTATAACCCCTCGCGAAGTATATAGGATTCGACCAGGGGGGGCAACAGATTTGCCAGAGGTCGGCCATTGCGAAGCCGCGTCCTGATGTCAGACGCGGAGACTTCGCAGGGAGGCAGACGTAAAAATGTGAGTGCCCGACCCTGCTGGAGGGGTACTTCCGCCCGTTCCTGCTGTGCCGCATCCAGCGCTATCAGTATGTCTTTTGGGACTTCATGGAAGAGCGGAATGGAGGCCACGGCCAGAAATGTCGTGGAGGGTCTTGAAATCACGACGAAATGGCAGCTTTTCAGTAGAAGATCAGCTTCTTTCCAGGAGGGGAGGTCGAGAAACGCATCCAAACCGATGATGAAAAAGAGGTTGGTGTCAGGTCCATATTCCTGTTGAAGCGCCCGAATGGTATCGATCGAATAGGATTTGCCTGAACGGCGGATCTCAATGTCCGTGAGGGCGAATGCCGGTTGGTCTTGAATGGCAAGCTGCACCATTGTGTAACGATGGTGCGCAGAGGCCAGGGTGGCCGGTTGTTTATGCGGAGGGTCTCCGGTCGGGATGAAGAGCACCTGGTCCAGATGAAGGAGTTGCCGTGCCGATTGTGCGATCGACAGATGGCACCGGTGAATCGGATTAAAACTGCCGCCCAAGAGTCCCAGACGCATGCGGGATCCGTCCCAACTCATGAATGTGTGGCGCGAAGCAGAAGTGCAGTCGGCTGCCGGTCGCAGTCTGCCTCGATGGAGGAGGCCTGTGGCCGCCTAAAGGACCACCAGGTTGTCCCGGTGGATGACTTCTTCATACTCCTGCAGACCGGGGATTTTCTGGATGTCGGCGGTCTTGAGGCCCTTGATGCGGGTCAGGATTGCGGATGAAAAATTGACCAGGCCTTTGGCGCATTCTTTCCCGTCAGGTCCGGCGCAGGTGACGGGGTCGCCGGCCTCAAAATGGCCGGTAATATCAACAATGCCTGAGGCCAGGAGGCTTTTACCGTTTCGCACCAGCGCCTCGACGGCGCCCTGATCCAATTGCACGTGCCCGCGGGGACGCAGGGTAAACGCAATCCAATGCTTCCGGCTGTTCATACGTCGTTCGCGGCCGAGAAACAGGCTGCCCCCTGGTTGTCCGGACAGCACCTCCGGAAGCAGGCCTGTGCGGGTCCCATTCAGGATCAACGTCGCCACGCCGTATTCGCCCACTTTCTTGGCGGCGCGTACTTTCGTCGCCATGCCGCCGGTGCCTTCAAAGGTGGAGGACATTCCCGCACGTTGTTCAATGTCCTCCGTGATCTCTTGAATCAGCGGAATCAGCGTGGCGTTGGGATCTTTGCGGGGATCGGCGGTGAAGAGTCCGTCCACGTCCGACAGGATGATCAGCAGGTCGGCATCCACGAGATGCGCCACCTGGGCCGCCAGAGTATCGTTGTCTCCCACGCGGATTTCCTCGACCGCTACGGTATCGTTTTCATTGATGATGGGGACGACGCCGAATTTGATCAACGTGGTGAGGGTGTGCCGGGCGTTGAGAAACCGTCGGCGATCCGCGAGGTCTTCATGGGTCAGCAGGACTTGTGCGACACGGAGTGAGAGGCGCTCGAAGGCCTTCTCATAGGCCCACATCAGCAGGCTCTGGCCCACCGCGGCAGCGGCCTGCTTGACCGGCAGGCTTTTGGGGTACTCGCGTAACTCCAGCTTTTTGATGCCGGAGACGACCGCGCCGGATGAGACCACAAGCACTTCGCGCCCCTGTGCGCGCACTTGCGAAATTTCGGCCGCGAGTCGCTCGATCCGCTCGGTGCTCAGGCCTGATTCGCGTGACGCGACCAGGCTGCTTCCGATCTTAATGACAACGCGCCTGGCTTGCTTTAGGAGTTCGTCTCGCACGGGGTCTTCCGGAGCAGTTCCACCTGCTGGCCCATGTAGAGTATGCACTCGTCCAGCCCTTCGCGCGTGGCTGCCGAAATGGCAAAAAAAGGAATCTTGCGCCGCTGGCAATATTTCCGGAGCTGTTCGAGCCGTTCCCCTTCGCCTTTGATGTCGAGTTTTGTGCCCACCACGGCAAAGGGGCGCGCGGCGAGGGCCTCATCGTAGGCGGAGAGTTCGTGGCGCATGACCTTGAGGCTTGCGACCGGCTCCTCAGTGGCCCACTCTGAAATATCGATCACATGAATCAAAAGGCTGGTGCGCTCGATGTGCCGGAGAAACTGAAAGCCGAGGCCTTTGCCTTCGTGGGCACCTTCAATCAAACCAGGGATGTCCGCAATCACGAAACTATGTTCGCCGGTCGATCGTACGACACCCAGATTGGGCGTGAGGGTCGTGAAGGGATAATCAGCGATTTTTGGGCGTGCCGCAGAGACGGCGGCGATCAAAGTCGATTTTCCGGCGTTCGGGTAGCCGACCAATCCGACGTCAGCCAGGAGTTTCAGATCGAGGCGAAGCAGCCGTTCTTCGCCTGGCGTGCCCGTTTCGAACTGTGTCGGTACGCGGTTGGTTGAAGTGGCGAATTGAGTGTTGCCGCGGCCCCCCATTCCCCCCTTGGCAATGACACAGCTCTCGCCATCCACGGTCAGGTCAGCCAGGAGTTCCTGGGTATTCTCGTCGATCACAATGGTGCCGACCGGCACAGGAATGCGTACATCGGCGCCGCGGCGACCATGGCAATTACTGCCGCCGCCGACTTCGCCCTTTTCGGCCTCGTAATGTTTTTGGTATCGAAGATCCAGCAGGGTGCTGAGTCGGGTCGTGGCCTCTACGATGACGCTGCCGCCGTCCCCGCCGTCCCCGCCATCGGGGCCGCCGCGCGGGACAAACTTCTCGCGACGGAAGCTGCAGGCCCCGTTGCCGCCGTGCCCGGCCTTTACCAGGATTTGGACTTGATCGACAAATGTAGACATCGCAGCGAGCCCCCACTCGGCATAGTTATTCAGAAACAACAGTATAGCGTATTCGCCGGCTCATGGGGGACGCTGCGTGAACGAAGGATACCTGTTCTGTGGAGCAATGGTCGGGACTGAGGAGAGATCAGGCCTTCGCTGTAACCGGATAGACGCTGACCTTCTGTCGGCCGCGGCCACCTTCGAACTTGACGACACCGGCTACGTACGCATAGAGGGTGTGATCCCGACCGAGGCCCACGTTGAGGCCCGGGAAAAACTTTGTCCCGCGCTGCCGGACAATAATAGAACCGGCCTTGATCGTTTCTCCGCCGTATGCCTTCACGCCGAGGTATTGCGGGTTACTGTCACGGCCATTTCTTGTCGAACCGCCGCCTTTATTTGTTGCCATGGCAAACTCCCCTTCGAGTCGTTACTTCGTTGCGATCTCAGTGACCCGCAGCTGCGTAAAGCCCTGCCGGTGGCCTCTGGTTCGGCGATAATTCTTTCGGCGCTGTTTCTTAAAGACCGTGATCGATCTCGTGCGTCCTTGGCGGATGATTTCCGCGGTGACTCGAGCGCCGTCGACGATCGGCTTGCCGACCACCAATCCATTGTCACCATTCAGCAGTCGAACCTTGTCGATCTGCACGGAATGGCCGACATCGCCCGGGAGTGACTCCACTTGGAGTACGGTCCCTGTTTCCACTCGATACTGTTTTCCACCTGTCTCGATAATAGCGTACATGTGCGTCTTTCTCCTCGTCAGCAGAACGTGGGTGTTTATCATAGCCGCAGAGAAAGTGTCAAGAACAAGTGCTCGGCTGAGCGGCGAAGTGGCGGGCAACAGCACAGAACGGAGTTCCGTCCGATGGCACCGTATTCAAAACTACCGATGATCGGTGAGTGCGAGAGTAGCTGTCTTGACGCTCATCGCGAGGCGCTGGTATTATCCCGCGCATGTTACAAACTAGCGAAAAAATATGGATGGATGGGAAGTTTGTCGCGTGGGCTGATGCCCAAGTTCATGTGCTCACGCACTCGCTTCACTATGGATTGGCGGCCTTCGAGGGGATCCGCTGCTACAAAGGGAAGAACGGGTCGGCTATCTTCAGGCTGCCTGAGCATGTGGATCGGCTGTTCGAGTCGGCGCATATCGGTCTGATCGAGATACCCTACGACCGGAAGCAAATCACCGACGCCATTGTCGAAACGGTCAGGGTGAACCGGTTAGAAGCCTGTTACATCCGTCCACTGGTCTACATCGGTTATGGCGCCATGGGCCTCTATCCGGGCGAGAATCCTATCCAGGTGAGTATTGCGGCGTGGAAATGGGGGACCTACCTGGGAGATGAGGCGCTCTTGAAGGGCATTCGCGCCAGAGTGTCTTCGTTTACGCGTCACCATGTGAATGTCTCCATGACACGCGGGAAAATCTCCGGCTATTACGTGAATTCAATCCTCGCCAAGCGGGAAGTCAAAGCCGATGGGTACGATGAAGCCATCATGCTCGATCCTGAGGGGTATGTGGCCGAAGGGACGGGCGAGAATGTCTTTATCGTGCGACGTGGCGTGTTGAAGACCACCCCCTTGACCTCGATTCTAGAAGGAATCACGCGGAACTCCATCATGCAGTTGGCGAAGGAACGCAATATTCTTGTGGTCGAGGAGCGATTCACTCGGGATGAAATGTATGTGGCCGAGGAAGTGTTTGTCACTGGTACCGCGGCGGAACTCACACCGGTAACGGAAATCGATCAACGCCGGATTGGAACCGGAAAGCCGGGACCGATCACGCAAGCTTTGCAGAAAGCATTTTTTGATGTGGTGGGCGGAACCGATGCCGCTCATCGGCAATGGCTCACTCCCGTCTAGCTGGGGCCGCTACAATCTCAGCTCCGTCTGTCGCGCGCGGCGTTCGTCGCGTGCGAGGAGAGTTGCTAATCCCACGTCCACCCATTAGTTCGCGGGTTCTCTGTCGCTCTCGTATTTCCCGCCCTATTTTTTAGACTAGCCTGTCTTTCCAACTTTTTTGTCCCTGGTCCTTGGTGAACACTGGGTCACTTTTTCATCCTGAACCTGCTGACTAGCTGGAGTTGCAAGGCTATAACGCTGAAGGATTCCCATTTCCCATTCAGCATTAAGCCTGGCTCTGCAAGCCATGCGGACAGATCGCGACGCCGCGCAAGGGGAATCCTCGTTCGAGGCTGATCGGTTCAGCTGGTTTGAAGAAGAGAGGTGAAACGGGAAAACTTAGTGGGAAGCTTCGCCGGAAGAATGCGATTCCTTAGCCGGTGTCGTCGTGGTTTCCGACGGTGTTCCGCTTGGAGTCGTGGCGGCCGGTTTCTTGTTCAGGTCGATGACCGTGGAGGAGAAATTCCGGTCCTTCGCGAGAATGGCCAGGGACAGGGAGGTAAACATGAAGACGAATGCGGTGATGACGGTAAATTTGCTCAAGAAATTTGCCGGCCCGCGGCTACCGAACACCGTTTGACTGGAACCGCCGAATGCCGCACCGATTTCTGCTCCTTTGCCGGATTGCAGCAAAATGGCGCCGATCATGAGCAGGCAGACGATGACATGAACGATGACGAGTAAGGTATACATGTTGATTATTAGGCCTTGGTGGGGTTCGACCCGCTGGCAACCTTGATGAGTGTAGCAAAAGAGACCGGGTCTAAACAAGCCCCACCGACCAGTGCGCCGTCGATTTCTTCGGAGGCGAGAAAGTCCGCAATATTTTGTGGTGTGACGCTTCCTCCATAGAGGATGCGGACTCGCCGCCCTGCCTCAGAAGATCCGCCCAATTCGTTCAGGGTTTGGCGGATCAGCCGATGAACCGGCACAGCCTGCTCCGGCGATGCCGCACGCCCCGTTCCGATAGCCCACACAGGCTCGTAGGCAATCGTCATGGTGGCGAGGGTCTGTCCCTCGATTCCGGCAAGTCCGGCGCGAAGCTGTCGTTGAATGACGAGGTCGGTCTGCTCTGTGTCGCGATCCTGAAGCGTTTCGCCCACGCAGAGAATCGGTTGGATTCCATTCCGGAGAGCAGCCAGAACCTTCTTGTTGGTCCAGCTATCTTGTTCTCCGAAGTATTGTCGCCGTTCTGAATGGCCAACCAGGACAAATTGGCACCCGAGCCCTTTCAGCATGGGCCCGGATATTTCGCCGGTGAAGGCACCTTTGTCCTCCCAGTAGATGTTTTGAGCACCAAGGAGGAAAGGCGATGCCGTGCCGAGCGCTTCTCCCGCCGCATGCAACGCGGTGAACGGGGGCGCGAAACCGGCTTGGATTCCGTCGAGAGCAGTCACTTCTTCTGAGAGACGACGAACGAACGCCACAGCTTCGGTGGCGGTCTTGTTCATTTTCCAGTTGCCGATGATGAAGCGGGTTCTCACGAAGCCTCTGTTCAAGGGGAGGGTCGGTGGAAGTTGTTGTTACGCTACACGATTAGGAAGTGCTGCAAGTCCGGGCAGTGTTTTTCCCTCAAGCAACTCCAGAGCGGCTCCGCCGCCGGTTGAGATAAAGGAAATGCTTTCAGACTCTCCTGCGCGGTGAATGGCAAGGGCCGTTTCGCCGCCACCGACAATTGTCAGCGCGTAAGCGTTCGCGACCGAATGAGCCATGGCGAGGGTTCCTCTCGCGAAGGCATCCACTTCGAACATGCCCATGGGACCATTCCACAAAATAGTTTTGGCGTCCTGGACTGCTTCCGAGAATAGTTTCACGGAGGCGGGCCCGATATCCAGGCCATACCATCCCTTGGGAATTTCTTGAACCGGAACAATTTTTGTTTCGGCTCCCGGCTCCCGGCTGGCTGCGACGACGCAGTCCACCGGAAGGTAGAATTTGACTCCACTGGCGAATGCATGGTCCTGCACGCCCTTGGCGAAGTCGAGCATGTCGTTTTCAACGAGGGATTGGCCGATCTCAAGGCCCATGGCCTTCAAGAAGGTAAAGGCCATGCCGCCGCCGATTATGACCTTGTCGACTTTCTTTCCGAGATTTTCGATCACGCCGATTTTCCCGGATACCTTCGCGCCACCCAAGATGGCCACAAACGGCCGTACCGGGTTTTCGACGGCTCCTTCCAGGTATTCGATTTCCTTCTTGAGCAGATAACCGGCGGCTGCTTCGGGAATGTATTTCGTGATGCCGACGGTGGAGGCATGGGCTCGGTGGGCGGCACCGAAGGCGTCATTGATATACACATCGGCGAGTGACGCGAGTGCCTTGGAAAACCCCTCGTCGTTCTTTTCTTCCTCCGGATGAAAGCGAAGGTTTTCCAAGAGCATGACATCGCCGGGCTGCATTTTGGCGACGAGACCTTCGACTGCAGAGCCGATGCAGTCCGGTGCAAAAATCACTTCCTTGCCAAGCAGACGCTGGAGGCGTTTAGCAACCGGAGCCAAACTGAACTTCGGGTCAAATTTCCCTTTCGGGCGGCCGAGGTGCGAGCACAAGATGACCTTGGCTCCTTCATCGACTGCACGATTGATGGTGGGCAGTGTCGATCGAATCCTGGTGTCGTCTGTGATCTGCAAGGAATCATCGAGGGGAACATTGTAGTCGGCGCGAATGATCACGCGCTTCCCTCGAAGCTGCACATCCTCGATAATTCGTTTGCGAATATTCATGGCAAATCCTCACTCCTCCTCTGGTGCGTATCAAGCCGGCCGTTGGCAGCCCCGGCCGGTGCTGCACATCAGAAAAGCGTGTCGTGCGCGATGCGCGTTACGCCGATTTGGCGACGATGTACTTGATCAGGTCCCGCACGCGGCAGGAGTAGCCCCACTCATTGTCGTACCAGGCGGTCACTTTGACGAGTCGTTTGTCGATCACTGCGGTTAAGGGAGCATCGACAATCGCGGAGTGTGGGTCGTCCTTGAGATCGATCGAGACGATGGGGGCATCCGAATAGGCCAAGACATTCTTCATGGGGCCCTCGGCGGCTTTTTTGAACGCGGCATTGACCCCTGCCACATCGCAATCCTTTTCCGTTTCGACGGTGAGGTCCACCAACGACACATTCGGCGTGGGAACGCGAATGGCCAGTCCGTCCAGTTTTCCTTTCAACTGCGGAATCACCAGATGCAGGGCCTTGGCTGCGCCGGTGCTGGTTGGAATCATCGACATGCCGGCCGCGCGTGCTCGACGAAGGTCTTTGTGGGGCAGGTCGAGCAACTGCTGATCGTTCGTGTAGGAGTGAATCGTCGTCATCACGCCGTGTTTAATGCCGAAGTTTTCGAGCAAGACCTTTGCCACCGGAGCCAGGCAGTTCGTCGTGCAGGAGGCGTTGGAGACGATATGGTGAGACTTGGCGTCGAAGACCCCTTCGTTGACCCCGAGGACGACCGTAGCATCCGGGTCTTTCGCCGGGGCGGAGATGATGACGGTCTTTGCTCCGGCTGACAGGTGCTTTCCCGCGCCCTCACGGTCCGTAAAGTGTCCGGTCGATTCGACGACAATATCCACTCCGAGCGCCTTCCAGGGCAGTTCTTTCGGATCCCTGACTGCCAGCACCTTGATCGCGCGGCCATCAATAATCAGTTGGTCGTCTTTGGCCTCAACGGAAGCCTGCAGAGTCCCATGTACCGAGTCATACTTGAGCAAATAGGCCAATGTTTTGGCATCGGTAAGATCGTTGATGGCGACAAATTCAAGGCTGGGATCTCCCAGGGAAGCACGAAGAACGTTGCGGCCGATGCGTCCGAATCCGTTGATGCCGATGCGTGTGGTCATGGGGCTAAATCCTCAAGAATTAAACGGGTTGAACAGAGTAAGTCTGGGGCGATAGTACTGACCGACTTTCTGTGTGTCAAGCATACAAAAAGAGGGAATGCCGGTGGATATTGGCAACAGGGGAATGAGAAAACCTCAGGCCGCCGCCCTGCCTTGCCTGGGCATTGGTGGTCGGGTAGAGTCTGGTTTTTTGAACATCAATCGGTGATCGGGGTGTGATGCAATCCGAAAAACTCCAGTTTGAGGCAGGGAAGGTTTTGGAATGGGCCAAGCTGTTGGACCTGGTGGCAGCTTATGCCCAGTCGACAGTCGGTGCGGAGCGGTGCCGCTCGATGGAATTGGAGCGAGACTTGGCGCAGGCCCGAATTCGCCAGGAAGAAACCTCCGACATGCTGCGTCTGCGAGCCGCTGTCGATCCCTTTCCGGTTCTGCGATTTCCCCATGTGACGGAGTGGCTGGGGCGAGTGGCGAAAGGCGCCTGTCTGGAGGCGCACGAGCTGCGGGACATCGCGCTGGTGTTGGATTTGATCGTGGATGTGCAACGATACCTGCTGCGGCACCAGGCCGACGCGCCGACCATCAGCGCCATGGCCGATCAGCTGGGACCGGTGGTGGCGTACCGTCGACTGTCGGCCGCCTTGAATAACGCAATTGACCCGGACGGGTCCATACGCGAATCGGCCAGCCCGGAATTACACCGGCTTGTGCAGAGGGCCAATGATTTCAAACAACAAATGCGGCACCGGCTCGACCAGATTTTGCATTCGCGCCGGTACGAGGAGGTGTTGCAGGAACGCTACTTTGCGCAACGGGAAGGGCGCTATGTCGTTCCGATCAAGGCCGAGATGCAGGGTCGGTTGCCGGGCATTGTGCACGACGTATCGTCCAGCGGGGCCACGCTCTTTCTGGAGCCTCGTGAACTCGTGGACCTCAATAATTCCATCAAGGTGGTGGATCTGGATGTTGAACGCGAGGTGCGGAGGATCCTGCGAGAGTTGTCGGCGTTGGTGGCCCCTCACGAACCGGCGCTTGCCGTAAGTGTGGCCTTGCTCGGTCGGCTGGATGCCATTTCGGCGAAGGCGAGTCTGAGCCAGCGGCTCCACGCTTCTCCTCCGCGCCTCAATGATCAGGGCCGCATTCTTCTCAAGGATGCCCGGCACCCGTTTTTGGTTCTCAGCAAAGATCAGGTTGTCCCGAACGATCTGGCATTCGATGAAACGGTGCAGGTGCTCATCATTTCCGGACCCAACACCGGCGGGAAAACCGTCATTTTGAAGTTGCTCGGTCTCTTCTCATTGATGGTGCGGTGCGGTCTGCATCTTCCCTGTGCCCCTGAGTCGGAGATGGCGATCTTTCCAGCGGTGTATGCCGACATCGGAGATGCGCAGGATCTGGCGCGGGATCTCTCAAGTTTTTCAGCCCATATCACCCAAATGGTGCAGCTCTTAAATGAGGTGTCCGATCGTGCGGACGCAGACAGCGAAGATATGCCGGTCTTGCCCGGCCGGGCGTTGGTGCTGCTGGATGAACCGGTGACGTCCACCGATCCGGCAGAGGGCGCGGCGCTCGCGAGTGCGCTGTTGTGCCGGCTGGCGGCTGCGGGGGTGAAGGTGGTGGCCACTACGCACTACAGCCTGCTCAAAGGGTTGGCCCAGGAACGATCGGGTTTCGCCAATGCGAGCGTGGAGTTTAATCTCGAAACCCTCTCGCCGACCTATCGACTGATTCTTGGACAACCGGGCGGTTCAGCGGCGATCGAAATTGCGGGTCGGCTCGGGATGGACCAATTGTTACTGGAGGATGCCCGGGCACGATTGCAGGGAGACAATCGGCTGCTGGAGACCTTGCTGAGTGATCTGCAGGACAAACAACGACGACTGAACGACGACCTGACTGCGGCGACGGTGGCCCGGCAGACTGCCGAACAGGCGGCGCGGGAAGCGCAGGAGCTGCTGACCTTCCTGCAGGAATCCGAACGGGATGAGCGACAAGGGCTGAAGAAAAAGTTGTCCCAGGAGTTTCAACGCGCCCGGGCTGCGGTGCAGGCGACGATGGACGACCTGAAACGCGATCAAAAACTGCTCAAGGCCAAGGAGGCCAAAGTCCGGTTGGTCGAATTGGAACAGGCGGTCCGGCGGGAGGTGGGAGAATCAGAGGAACCGATTCCCGTGGATCAGCTCACCGTCGGAGATGCGGTTGAAGTGGTCGGGCTTGGCATGACGGGCACGTTGCTCGAAAGTCCCCAGGGCAAGAAACGCGTACGCCTGAAAGTCGGTGAGGGAGAAATTCTGGCCACCGTGGCGAGTCTGGTGGGAATTGCCAGGAGCCAGCAGGCAGGACGCCCCGAGCCTGCCAAACCAGCAGCCGTCTCGCCGAGGCGAACCAGCCAGACGCTGGCGCCTGAAGACATACAGGAAACGCTGGACGTGCGCGGCCACGCAGCCGACGAGGCGCTGGATGTCGTCGTGGCCGGGCTCGATCGTGCGGTCTTCGGCGGGAGCCCCTTCGTGCGTATTATTCATGGGCATGGGACCGGCCGGTTGAGAAGCGCATTGCGGGAGTACTTGAAAGCGTCTCCCTATGTAGTGGCCTTCCGACCGGGCGACCGCGCGGAGGGGGGCGATGGCGTGACGATTGTGGAGTTGCGATGAGTCGGCTTACCCTCAATACAGCATATGATTTACTGCAGGACTTCGTCGGCTCACCGTCTCGCCGGCCGTCACTCAAGTGATACTCTGTCGCCTCGTGCATCTGGCTGTAGCCTTGCCGGACCGCTTTTTTCAGCATTGGACCTTCTGTGATTGTGCCGGCCCTTTCCCTCTTCTCTATTCTCCAGTACGATAGCCCGCTGATCGTGTGATTTGGATTCGGGGCAGTCGTCGTCATGCCATTTTCCGCACAAACAAAAAAAATCCTCTCGGCCGTCGCGGTGGGTCTCGCGGTCTTTGGCTTGGTGGCGGGCCTTCGCGTGACCCGCTGGTTTGAGGTCGTTGAACTCAAGGCGCTCGATCATCTCGTGCGGCAGTATGCGGATCCTGCCAAGGCCGATTCCAATCTCCTTTTGCTGGCGATCGATGAATCGAGTCTGGAGGCGTTCGGGCGTTGGCCCTGGCCGCGTGACCGCTACGGGTATGTCGTGCGTTATCTCAAGCAAGCGGGTGCCAGGGCCGTGGTTTTCGACGTGATGTTTTTCGAGCCGGATGAGAATGCCGAGGAATTTGACCAATCGTTTGCAGATGATCTGAAGGCGGCGGACAACGTGTTCTTGCCGATGCTGTTTCAATCCGAGTCCGCTGCCCTTTCGGCCGATCTGCAGTTGCGTGCGACGGTGAAGGTCGGACGATCGGATCGAGAGCCGGCACAGGCTGAAACGCACGCGGGCGTCAAACTGCCGATTCCTGTACTGGCGCAGCAGGCCCGGGGACTCGGCGTCATCAACCTGTCCGCCGACGCGGATGGCCCGACGAGACGCATTCCCTTACTGGGGCAGGTGAACGGGAGCCTGGTGCCGCACCTGTCCGTGGCGGTAGCCCGATATCTGCTGGGGGCGGGGGAGCTTTCGATCGGGGACGGCCGCATGCAGATTGGCAGCAGCAGTGTTCCTCTTGATGCAGACGGCAATCTGCTGATCGAGTGGCATGGTTCTCTGGAGCAGACCTACCATGCTCGAAAATATTCAATCGGACGGGTTCTGCAGGCGTTCGCGCAGCAGCAGAAAGGGGAACGTCCGGCACTGGATGCGGCGTTGTTCAAGGACAAGGTCGTGTTTATCGCCGGCACGGCCGCGGGCTTGTATGATCTTCGCGTCACGCCGTTCTCCTCCGCCACGCCCGGGGTGCTCATTCACATGGCGGCGCTCGACAACCTTCTGCACGGCCAGGGGTTGCAAGCGGCTCCTTCCTGGTTTTCGCTCTCGACCCTTCTCCTGCTCTGCCTCGCCTCAGCCGGGACCTTCATGTTGTTCCGCTCCTATCCGGTCAAATTCGGCGTCACCATCGGGCTTGCCGTCGCCTACTACGGAGTGGTGGCGCATGCGTTTGCCGGACATGAACGCTGGTTGGAGCTTGTGTTTCCGGAGGTGGCGCTGGCATTGACGTTCGGCACGGCCGCCACAGTCGAATATGTGACGGAAGGCAAGCAGCGCCGGCTCATGCGAGCGGCCTTCGACAAGTACATGTCGTCGGAAGTCGTCGAAGAAATCATGCGAAACCCCGAGGCCATCAAGCTTGGCGGGGAAAAGAAGGAAATCTCGATCCTGTTTTCGGACATCGCCGGCTTCACGACGATCTCGGAAAAGATGTCGCCTGAGGATCTCGTGGCGCTGCTGAATCGGTATCTGTCGGCGATGACCACCATCATCAAGACCACCCACCGGGGTAATGTGAATAAGTATCTCGGCGACGGGATTATGGCGCTCTTCGGTGCGCCGCTGGATGATCCCAAGCATGCGTCGCTGGCCTGTTATGCCGCGTTGGACTGCCAGGTTGAATTGGCCCGACTCCGGCAGGTCTGGAAGCAGGAGGGGCTGCCGGAGATCGGCGCCAGGATCGGTATCAATTCCGGTCCCTGCATCGTCGGCAACATGGGGTCCGAGGAACGAATGGAATACACGGTTACCGGAGACAGCGTGAACCTGGCTTCGCGTCTCGAAGGGGCCAGCAAGTATTACGATACGTTGATTTTAATTGGTCAGCGGACCGCCGAACTGGCCAAGAACGACGTTGAAGTGCGGGAGATCGATCTGCTACGAGTGAAAGGGAAAAAAGAGCCGGTGGTCGTCTTCGAACTCCTGGCCCGTAAGGGACAACTGGATGAACGAAAACGGCGTGTCGTCGAGGTCTATCTGGAGGGATTGGCCGCCTATAAGATGCGGAATTTTTCGACTGCCTGCGCCAGATTTTCAGAAGCGGCAGCCCTGGACCCATCGGACGGGCCATCGAGAGTTTATTTGGAACGAGCCGGGAACTATCGGCAAACGCCCCCGCCCGTGGACTGGGACGGGGTCTATGAGATGACGTCAAAGTAAGCCGCTGTGCTAAAGGGGGGGACGCTGTGATATCACCACGATCGCTCCGGGTTCTACTCATCATCCTGTGGATGGGGATCTTCGCCTGGGACATGGAGGCACAGGCCGAGACCGTCTACGTACAAGCCAAGACGGCGCAACTGCGCGCCGGGAAGACCTCATTGGACGCCGTGGTCGGAAACGTGAAATTCGGCGATGCACTGGAGGTCGTCGGACGTGACGGCAGTTGGGTCGAGGTCAAGACCTCCGCCGGTGCGAAGGGTTGGATTTTCGCCAACAAGACCTCGTCGTCGAAACCGTCCGGCACCAACGACACCCTGGCTAAACTTGGGCAGAGTATGCGTGGCAGTGATGCCTCGGCAACGACGGCTTCCGCCGGAGCCAGAGGGCTGGATAAGGCCTCCGAAGGGTATGCGAATCGCGCCGGCGTGTCTGCGCGGGATCGCGACGCGGTGGACCGCATGACGGCGTACCAGATTCCCGACCAGGAGGTCGAAGAGTTTTTGCGGGAAGGAGGCCTCGGTGAATATGCGAAATAATCATGGCATAGCCGCAAGGCTGATCGCCCTCTCACTGACCCTGGCCGGTTGTGCGGAAGTCCAGCGCGCCAGCGAAGATATTGCGCGGCAATCCGGCAATCCGCGGCTGGCCGGTGCCATTCACGGGGTCGGCAATGTGGTCGGCAGTTTGTTTCCCATCGGGTATGAGGAAGAGTCGTCCATCGGGCAGGCGATGGCCTTGCAGGTCGTGGCGCGGTATGGCGGAGTCGTGGATCAACCTGAGCTCGTTCGATATGTGAACCTGGTCGGTCGGGCGGTCGCCAACACGTCCGATCGGCCGGATATTCCCTACCGTGTAGCGATTCTGGAACATGAGTCAATCAATGCCTTTGCCGCGCCGGCCGGATACATCTTCGTCACGCGCGGACTGCTCAAGCAGATCCGGAACGAGGCGGAATTGGCTGCAGTGTTGGGCCATGAAATTGCCCATGTCAGCCAGAAGCACATTCTCGATGTCATTCAGCGGAGCAAACGCCTGGCGGGGGTCACCGAAGCAGGCCTGTCCTATGCGACGAGTAATCCGGCGGCATTCAAATCGGTGATCGACGGTGCGGTCAAGAAGTTGCTCGATGAAGGTCTGGATCAGGACAAAGAGACGGAGGCCGATACGGTCGGCGAGGTGTTCGCGACGCGAGTCGGCTACGATGCGGAGGCCTATGTGGGCTTGCTGACGCGGTTGCGTGATCTCAAGGGCGACGACCGGGCGCTGTTTAAAACGCACCCCAACTTCTCCGCACGGATCGAGGCAGTGCAGAAAACGATTCAGGGCAAACATCTCGTCGCGACCGGCGTGGTGTTACAAGAACGGTTTGCCCGCATGACCAAACGCATCTAGTGCAAGATATTGAAATGGGCTGCCAGCGGCGTTCTCGCTTTACTGAGGGGCCGTTCCTAGCTTGCCGGGCGAAAGCGCAGCGTGAAGGTCGTTCCTGTTCCCTGGTTGCTGGTCACGGCCAAGGTTCCTCCATTATCCTCCACAAGCCGTTTGACGTTGGTGAGGCCGAGGCCGGTTCCGTAGTCCTTGGTCGTGAAAAATGGTTCGAAGATTCTTCCGAGGTGGTCGGGGGCAATGCCGCCTCCGGTATCGGTCACTTCAATTTCGACAGCCCCTCCCTCCCCGCGGCGGGTCGTCAGGGTCAGGGTTCCTCCATCCGGCATCGCTTCCCGCGCATTGATCAGCACATTCATCAGGGCTTCTTTGATCTGTTCAGGGTCGATGTGAATCAAGGGCAGGGCGCGTTCGAACTGCTGCTCGACGCGGATACGTTCATGCCCGCCTTGTGCTGCCCACTGCCTCAGGGTAGCGCGTAACACGTCTTCGGCGGCACAGTCGGCAAAGTCCGGCGGCTTCTGCCTCGCATAACGGAGAAAGTCGTGGAGGCGCTGCGACAGTTTGTCGACTTCGTCGATGATGTAGCGGGCCATTTCCTGCCGGATCGGTTCTTCCTGCGGTCCCTCCAGTACCACTTGGGCGGAACTCCGGATCACGCCGAGAGGATTGCGCAAGTCGTGCGCAAGCGCGGCCAGAAGTTGTCCGACAGAGGCGAGTTTCTCTTGGCGGATCAATTCATGTTGCTGCGACCTGATGGTGCGCAGATTCTCTTCCAGCACCGCCCGCATGGCCGCGAACGTCGTGGCCAGGTCTTCGATTTCATCGCCGGTCTGGTATTCCTGTGGTAACGGCAGAGTCGCCAGTGAAACGGTGGTGTTGGTCTGAGGCGTCGTCAGGTTGAGTCGCAGCCCCTCCGCTTCCCGCTGGAGCGCGGCCAATGGTTTCACGATCCGGTACCCGGCGACAAATCCAAAAGCCGACAGCACGATCACCAGTCCGAATCCGATCAGGCCCACGGTGAACAGGAGTGAATAGGTCGGCGCATACGTTTCCTCGGGAGCCTGCCGGACAAAGGCATACCAGCGGGTTCCGTCGAGGCTAAATTGAGTCAACGGATGGGTGAATCGGACCGGCGCGGCTCCGACGATCGCGTTGCGTCCGCCATGGGCATCATCATCCGCTACCAGCCACAGGGGGCGATCCAGCGCCAGTTGATTGATCAGGGCCGAGGGAATCAAGTGGGCAGTCGGCGGCAGCACCGGACAGATTAACGGGGTGCCTTGGGTGTCGAGGAGCATGGCATGGCCCGTGTTGCCGATATGGATCGGGAGGATCATGTGAGTCAGGAGATTGCGACGAATCACCAGGTCGACCGCTCCCGTAGCGGTACCTCCTGCCGCGTCGAAAACGGGAACCGCGACATGAAACACGGCGTCGTTGTCGCTGAGCCCAGGGGCTCGCACGACGTTGCTCACATAGGCAGTGCCGGCCGGTGCCTGCATGGCTTCGCGCCACCACAGTTGGTCTTCCTGGTGCTGTGGCAGAAGCGGATCGGTGGAGGCAATGACCAGCCCGCGCCGGTCGGCAACAGTGACACGCAGGTACTGTCGTGATTCACGTGCCCATTCTTCGAGGAAGCGCGCGGTGACGTTGCCGGAGCCAGATTGGTGGCTGAATGGTGAACGGCCGGTTTTTTTCGGGCTGCGATCAGCCTGCTTGCCTAAGCTTTCCGCCTGCTGATCGGCAATACTGATCGCCAGGCGGGCGGCGTGATCGATTTCATCGTCGACCGCGGTAGCCAATCGAATCGCAGTGGAGCGGGCAATTTCCTGGAACCCTTCCCCGATCGCCTGTTTAAGGCTGGCGGTGCTGGAGCGGTAGGTGGCCCAGAGCGCGACCATGCCGGGCACGATGCCGACAATCAACAGTGCGACGAAAAACTTTCGCTGGAGTCCGCCGGTTCGTCGTGCCGCGCGCATCAGCCTTGAGGCTGCGACAGGTTATGTTTGGCCATACGATACCGCAGCGTGTTGCGAGTAATTTTGAGCAAGCGACTGGCCTCGGAGACATTCCCGCCGCTCTTCGTCAGCGCTTCTTGGAGCATGGCTTTTTCGACTTCCTCGACCGACAGCCCCAATGAGAGGAGTGAGGGAGTGCCGGTCGTCGTTGCAGCTGGCTGGGGGGAGGAGGCGTTCAACGAAGCCGGGAGATGCTCGGGCAGAATCGCGTCCTGCTTGCAGGTGATGGTCAGCCACTCGACGACATTGTGAAGTTCCCGCACGTTGCCGGGCCAGGGATACTGTTTCAGAATGTTCAGCGCGTCGGGGGTAATGCCTTTGATGCGGCTGCCGCGCTCACGGCGAGCCTGGTCCAGAAACTGAGTCAGGATCGGCTCAATGTCTTCCGGCCGTTCACGCAGAGGCGGCATGCGAAGTTGATACACGTTCAGGCGATAATACAAATCCAGCCGGAAGCGACCGGCCTTGATGAGGTCGGGTAATTCCTGGTTGGTCGCGGCGATGACCCGTAGATCCACCGGAATACTTCGCACGCCGCCCAGCGGTTCCACCACATGCTGCTCGAGCACGCGCAGGAGTTTGGCTTGCGCCGTCAGGCTCAACTCGCCGATTTCATCCAGAAACAATGTGCCGCGATCGGCCATCTGAAAGCGGCCCGGTTTGGACTTTTTGGCGTCGGTGAAAGCCCCCTTCTCGTAGCCGAAGAGCTCAGATTCGAGCAGATGTTCCGGAATGCCGGCGCAGTTCAGCGCCACCATCGGGCCGTGGGCGCGAGGACTGACGAGGTGAATGGCGCGCGCGAGGAGATCCTTGCCGGTGCCGCTTTCGCCCGTGATCAGCACCGTGGCATCCGTTTGCGCTACTTCGCGGGCAAGCCGTTTCACGAGCTCCATCTCTTTGGACACGCTGACGATCCGGTCGAATCCGAACTGCTCCTGTAACCCCGCCCGCAGGGTGCGGTTATCCCGGGCAAGTTGGCGGACTTGCAATGCGCGGGCGATGACAATTTTCAGTTCTTCATTGTCGACCGGTTTGGAAATGTAGTCGTAGGCGCCCTTCTGCATCGCTTCGACGGCCGACTTCACCGTGCCATAGCCAGTGACGATCAGGACCGGCACATCAGGCACCTGTTGCCGGGCCGCTTCCAGCACGTCCATGCCCGAGACACTGCCCAATTGGAGATCGGTGATGACCATGTCGAGGGAGTCGTGGTCATGAAGCAAGCGGATCGCTTCGTCGCCGGAACGCGCCATCAGCAGTTGATACCCGGCGGGTTTCAGCACCAGCTCGAAGAGCCGCCGCATCCGTTCTTCATCTTCGACGATCAGGAGGGTGGGTGCGTACATGGCCTCGCAACCGGCTGAGGTGGGTCCTCGATGGGCGAGGACGTGAGGTTGTAGCCTACCACTATCGATGGAGGAGGAACAGGGGGTCTTACTTACCGGGGATCGGTATTCGGTGGTGGCGTGGGGAGCGGACTCCCGGAGGGCGTGGTCTCGTTGCTGAGTGCCCAGGAGAGGTTGCGTTGGAGCCCGGCATATTTTGCGCGCTTGATCGGGCTCTGTTTGAATGTGGCGGCGAACGTTGGTTCCTGCATCTCCATCAGGGCGAGCAGTGAAGGTGATCTGGTGAGCAGGGTCGATTGGAACCCAGGCTCGCGAGTCGGTTCGGCCTGAAGGTTGTAAGGGCAGATGTCGAGGCAATCGTCGCAACCAAATATGCGATTGCCCACTCCGCGCCGGAGCTCCTCGTCGAGCGGCGGCTCGCTGCCGCGCAGCTCAATAGTGAGATAGGAGATGCAGCGTCCGGCATCCACGACGTAGGGCTCGGTGATGGCCCCGGTCGGGCAGGCTTGGATGCAGAGGGTGCAGCTGCCGCACAGGTCGGTTCCAGGCTCATCCGGTTCCAACTCCAGGGTCGTCAGAATTTCTCCCAGCAATAGCCAGGAGCCGAACTCCGATGAGACCAGATTGGAATGTTTACCGATCCACCCGAGGCCGGCTTGCTGGGCCCAGGCCTTCTCCATGACCGGCCCTGTATCGACGTAGGCGCGATTACGGCTGTCCGGAGCCAGCATGGTGACGCGCTCGGACAGCCGGGCTAAGCGATCACCAAGGATGGTGTGATAGTCGAGTCCCCAGGCATATCGGGCGATACGTCCGTTTCCCTGGCGTTCGTCGGCTCGCTGGTCCGTGTAGTAGTTCATCCCGACTGAAATTACAGACCGGCAACCGGGCAACACCCGGGCCGGATCAGCCCGTCGTTCCGGGTCACGCGTCATCCAGGCCATGGAGGCATGGAACCCGTGCCTGAGCCATGCATGCAGTCGATCCAGCAGTCGATTGGGTGAAGGCCGTTCTTCCTGCTCTGGCGTCGGGACGGTACGAGATGGAAGGGCACTGATGCCGACGATGTCGAAGCGCAGATCACGGGCGGCCCGTTTGATCTGCGCTGTGAGGGACTCTGACATTACGGTTTGGCACACTCGAAGCGCACCATGAATTGCCCGGTGCAATGGCCGGAATCGCACCGTGTGCAGTGTCCGGTGATACGCGTTTTCCAGTCCGTGCCCTTCTGGTCGAACGTGCAGAAGGTGCGTCCGGCTTTGGAGATGGTCGTCCAGGGTTTATCTGTTCCGGGAAACTTGGCGATGACGCAGCCGGCCGGAATCGGGACCTGACATTGGTGGGCAGGATCACCCTTGGCCATGCCGAAGCTGCAGGAATGCTCGGTGGTGGCGGAGGAATCAGGCGGCGTTTGCGCCTGCCCGTCGTGGGGCTCCAGGCAGAGTGTGAAGGTGGCGACGGACAGGACACAAACGGTCAGACGGATCAGCCGTACCATGGTGCGCAGGCTCCGGTGAAAGGCGGCATGGTAGCACAGCTGCCGTTTCTCCAGCGAACCCCCGCCGAGAGCTCTGGCGGTCGTCAGGCCCGGATGTTTCCGATTCTGTCCGGCCATTGTTCAAAAATCACCGTCGGTGTAGGGGAGAGCAAGAATCCTGCGAGGCGTAACACTGTGCCAGTACAGGGAAGGGGGGATGGCATGCTAGTTGCGTTAACCATGGCCAACGACGGGCGTGTGGATACGTGTGCAATGGGACCAGGGCATCCCGGCATGACGAAGGACTTCTCGCTTCCCAGGACCGTTTTCTGGTTGCACCATGGCACAGGAAAAAATTCTCATCGTTGATGACGAAGTGGTCGTGGCTGAAGACATCCGGCGTCAGCTCCGCTCGCTTGGTTATGTTGTCGTCGGGGTGGTGGCGTCGGGAAGCGAGGCCGTGCAGTTGGCCGCGCAACACCGGCCGGACCTGATCCTCATGGACATCAAGCTGAAGGGGCAGATCGACGGAATCGATGCCGCCCGAACGATTCAATCACAGTATGGCATCCCCGTGATCTATCTGACGGCCTTTTCCGATGAAGAGACGTTGGAGCGGGCGAGACACACGCTGCCGTTGGCCTACCTGATTAAGCCCTTCGTGAGCAGTGATTTGCGGGCGGCACTCGAATTGGCACTCTTTCGCCATCGGGTAGCGCGTATTGCCGAACAGCGCGGCCGCTGGCTCGATACCGTCGTGCAGTCGATGGGAGATGCGGTGGTTACGGTTGATCCGCAGGGAAAGGTGACGTTGCTCAATCCGGCGGCAGAAGGGTTGACCGGATGGTCACAGCCTGATGCCCTTGGACGGTCGATTCAGGAGGTGATGGTCCTTGTGGATGCTGAGCGTCGAACGCCCCTGTTGAATCCTGCCCTCGTTGTTTTGCAGAAGAGGAACGAAACGGTTCAACGCACGCGCCCCTTCCTGCTCATCAGTCGCCAAGGAGCGGAGCGCGTGATCAGCGATAGTGTCGCCTTGATTCAGGATGAACAGGGCGAGTCTTCCGGAGCGGTGGTGGTCTTTCGTCCCGCCACTTTCTAACGAACTCTCTTCGCTCGCACTCCCTGCGGCCAATCAGTATACTTCTCCTATGATCCTCATGTGGTGGTGGATTCCGGCTATGTCGGCATGGCCGGGGTGATCAGGTGTGGAGCACGAATGATCTTCTATCGAAACGTTGAAGGGGTGTGGACATGAGTCGGGAGCTGCAGCATCCACCGACCCGCCAGGTGCTCCGGTAGAGCCTGATGCGCGCCATGCTACGCCTCATGTCCTTTCTGGTATTTCTATTCGGCTGTGTCGCCGGTCTCGTGATGGGGCCTGTCGGCCCTTCGCGGGCAGGTGAGGTGGGGTCGGTTCACCTGCTCCGGTCTCTCATCGTGCAGCCGGATCCCGCCGGTGGAGTCAGAGCGACCGCCACTCTACTCTTCCCTGGTAGTCCGGCCGTGCTCCATTCGATCCTGACCGACTATCACAAGTGGCCGGAGTTGTTCGAGACCAGAATGCGAATGGCTCAGGTCGAGGACCGTGGTGGGCATGTTCT